>Ga0207641_10004356_pt1 | contig 12275 bp, 10 predicted proteins | sample KBSSwiS62_FD_184306 | JGI IMG/M metagenome (GOLD analysis project Ga0207641, IMG submission 184306) | Switchgrass rhizosphere microbial communities from Kellogg Biological Station, Michigan, USA - KBS Switchgrass S6-2 (SPAdes) (version 2) | ecosystem: Host-associated > Plants > Roots >... | reverse complement strand
GATCTGGCGGCGCTGAAGCCGGCCTTCGAGAGCGCGGAGATGTCGGCCCGCTTCCCGGAGATCGAGTGGAGCGTCACCGCCGGCAACTCTTCCCAGCTCGCCGACGGCGCCAGCGCCGTCCTGATCATGAGCGAGGAACGGGCCGCGGCGCTGAACCTGAAGCCGCGGGCGCGCTTCCACGCCGTCGCCGTCGCCTCCGACGACCCGATCACGATGCTGAGCGCGCCGATCCCGGCGACCGAACGGATCCTCGCCCGCACCGGGATGTCGATCTCCGACTTCGACCAGATCGAGATCAATGAGGCGTTCGCGCCGGTCCCGCTCGCCTGGGCCGCCCACTTCGGGGTACCGCTGGAGCGGGTCAACCCGCGCGGCGGCGCGATCGCGCTCGGCCACCCGCTCGGGGCCTCGGGTGGGCGCCTGCTGACCTCGCTGCTCTGCGGGCTCGAGCAGAGCGGCGGCCGCTGGGGCCTGCAGGCGATGTGCGAGGCCGGCGGCATGGCCAACGCGACGATCATCGAGCGGCTCTAGGTGGGGCGGGGATGAACGTCGACGGGATCACAGTCCTCGTAACCGGCGGCGCCTCCGGCCTCGGCCTGGCGACCGCGAAGCGGATGCTGGACGGCGGCGCCAGGGTGGCGCTGCTCGATCTGCCGAGCTCCGACGGCGCCGAGATCGCGGCCGGGCTCGGGCCGGCGGCGAGGTTCGTCGCCGCCGACGTGACCAGCGAGGAGCAGGTGCTCGCCGCGCTGGAGGCGACGGCCGAGCTGGGCGAGCCGCGGGCGCTGGTCCACTGCGCCGGCCGCGGCGCCCCGGCCCGTACGATCGACCGCGACGGCAACCCGGCGCCGCTGGCGCTGTTCGCCGAGATCGTCAACCTCAACTTGGTCGGCAGCTTCAACGTGCTGCGGCTGGCGGCGGCGCGGATGGCGAGGAACGAGCCGCGCGAAGGCGACCGCGGCGTCTGCGTCCTCACCGCCTCCGCCGCCGCCTTCGAAGGCCAGATCGGGCAGATCCCCTACGCCGCCTCCAAGGCCGGCGTGCACGGGATGACGATCGTCGCCGCCCGCGACCTCGCCAGCCGCCTGATCCGGGTCTGCACGATCGCCCCCGGCACTTTCGAAACGCCGCTGCTGGCGGCGCGCCCGCAGGCGGTGCGCGACTCGCTCGCCGCCGCGACCCCGCACCCGCGGCGGCTCGGCGACCCCGACGAGTTCGCCCGGCTGGCGGTGCAGATCGTCGAGAACCCGATGCTGAACGGGGAGACGATCCGGCTCGACGGGGCGATCCGGATGGGGCCGCGCTGATGGCCGCGGGGAAGGGGGTGCGGGTCGAGCACCACGACGGCGTCGCCCTGGTGACGATCGACCGGCCCGCCGTCCGCAACGCCGTCGACCGCGCCGGGGCGGAACGGATCGCCGCTGCGATGGACGAGCTCGACCAGCGCGAGGACCTCTTCGCCGGGGTGATCGCCGGCGCCGGCGGCAGCTTCAGCGCCGGCATGGACCTGAAGGCGCTGGCGGCGAGCGGCGAGCGTCCGGTCGACCCGGGCCGCGGCCCGTTCGGGCTCTGTGAGCGCCCGCCCGCGAAGCCGCTGATCGCGGCGGTGGAAGGGGCGGCTTTCGGCGGCGGCTTCGAGATTGCCCTCGCCTGCGACTGCATCGTCGCCTCCAGCGACGCCCGCTTCGCCCTGCCCGAGGTGAAGCGGGGCCTGCTCGCCGGCGGCGGTGGCGCCCTACGGCTGCCGCGGCGGATCCCCCGCAACGTGGCGCTGGAGCTGCTGCTGAGCGGCGAGCCGCTCGGGGCGATCCGCGCCCATGGGCTCGGCCTCGTCAACCGCCTCACCGCGCCCGGCGAGGCGCTGGCGGCGGCGCTGGCGCTGGCCGCCGCGATCGCCGCCAACGCGCCGCTGGCGGTACGCGCCTCGAAGCGGATCGCCGCCGACTCGGCGCTCTGGCCGGAGGGGGAGATGTTCGCGCTGCAGGCGCCGCTGGCCCAGCCCGTCCGCGAGTCCGGGGATGCTGAGGAGGGAACACGCGCCTTCGTCGAGAAGCGGGCGCCGAAATGGACGGGCAGATGAGGCTCGCAGGCACGGGAAAGAGGTGAAGTTGACATATGACTCAGTTGTCATATAGGGTGGTTGGCAGGGTTCAACGAGCGAGAGGGAAGAGGTTGATCGCGAGTTCGCACGGATCTGGCGCGCGGGGGCGCGCGGGGCGGTGAAACCGATTGCGGAGCCGACGACGGCGCGCGGCCGGGCGACCAGGCAGCGGATCCTGCGGGCCGCCGAGCAGTGCTTCGGCGAGCACGGCTACGCGGAAGCCTCGGTGGCCGAGATCGTCCGCCGCAGCGGCGTCGCCCAGGGCAGCTTCTACAACTACTTCGAGAGCAAGGCGGCGATCTTCGCCGAGCTGATCCGCAGCCTCGGCCGTCAGATGACCGACGCCACCCGCGAAGGGGCCGAACGAGCCAAGAACGGCAGCCGGGTTGAAGCCGAGGTCGAGGGCACCAAGGGGTTCCTCTCCTGGCTGACCGAGCACCGCGACCTGCATCGGCTCCTGCACCTGATCGATGAGGCCGACCCCAGCCTCGCGGTCGAGTTCTTCGGTGGCTTCGCCGAGGGCTACGCGGAGGCGCTGGAGGAGGCGATGGGCGAAGGCGAGGTGCAGCGGATCGACCCGGAGCTGCTGGCCTTCGCGCTGATGGGGATGAACCACTTCGTCTCGATGCGCTGGATCCTCTGGGACCGCGAGGGCGAGATGTCGCCGCAGCTGATGGACGACTTCGCCCGGATCATCGCGGGAGCGTTGAGGGGAGCCGCGCCGGAGCGATGACCGCCGCCGCTCACCAGGGACCGCTGACGGGGATCCGGGTCGTCGAAGCCGGCGGCATCGGGCCGGTCCCGTTCTGCGGCATGGTCCTCGCCGACCTCGGGGCCGAGGTGGTGCGGGTGACCCGCCCCGGCGCCGAGCCCCCGCCGGCGCCCGACCCGCTCCTGCGCGGGCGCCGCGAGGTCGCGATCGACCTCAAGCGGGAGCAGGGACGCGAGGAGTTGCTGGCGCTGCTGGGCGAGGCCGAGGCGCTGCTGGAGGGCTTCCGGCCGGGGGTGATGGAGCGGCTTGGGGTCGGGCCCGAGGCCTGCGCGGCGGCGAACCCGCGCCTCGTCTACGGCCGCATGACCGGCTGGGGCCAGGACGGTCCTTACGCGCGGCGGGTCGGCCACGACATCAACTTCCTGGCGGTGGCGGGGACCCTGGCCGCGCTCGGCCCGCGCGACGGGCCGCCGGCGCCGCCGCTCAACCTCCTCGCCGACTTCGGCGGCGGCGGCATGCTGCTGGCCGTCGGCGTCCTCAGTGCCCTGCTCAGCGCCCGCGAGAGCGGCCGCGGCCAGGTCGTCGACGCGGCGATGGTCGACGGCGCGGCGCTGCTGGCGACGATGATCCACGGCTTCCGCGCCGCCGGTGAGTGGAGCGACGAGCCCGGCACCAACCTGCTCGACGGCGCCGCCCCCTTCTACCGCGCCTACGAGTGCGCCGGTGGCGGCCACGTCGCGGTCGGCGCGATCGAGCCGCGCTTCTACGCCCAGCTCCTCAGCGGCCTCGGCCTCGAGGCCGACGATCTGCCGGGGCAGTACGAAGCGGAGACTTGGTCGACCATGGCCGAGCTCTTCGCCACGACCTTCCGCCAACGCACCAGGGACGAGTGGGCCGTCCATTTCTCCCGCCTGGACGCCTGCGTCTCGCCGGTGCTGACGATGGAGGAGGCGCCGCGGGACCCCCATGCCCTCGCCCGCGGTGCCTTCTTCACCCACGACGGCGTCGTCCAGCCGGCCGCGGCCCCGCGCTTCGCGCCACTGGCCGGGGGTGGGTCCCTTGCCTAGCGCCGCCGCGACCACCCCGCCGCTGGTGCCGCTGGCCGAGCTGTTGGCGCGGACCCGGGCCGAGCACGCCGACCGGGTCGCCCTGGTCGACTCCGAGCGCTCGCTCACCTACGCCGAGCTGGGCGAGCGCGCCGCCCGCCTGGCGACGGCGCTGCACGACCTCGGGGCCAGGGCCGGCGACCGGGTGATCCTGGCCGCGCCCAACCGCTGCGAGTGGGTCGAGACCGAACACGCCCTCGCCCTCGGCGGCCTCGTCCGGGTGGCGCTGATCCCGCGCCTGCACCCGCGTGAGCTGGCCCACATCGCCGCCGACTGCGAGCCGTTCGCGGTGATCGCCGAGCGCGAGTGGATCGAGAGCGCCGGGCTGGACTGGCTGCCGGAGGGCACCCGCAAGGTGATCGTGATCGGCTCCGCCGCGGGGCTGCCCGGGGACGTCGCCGAGCTCGGCGAGCTGATCGAGGCGACCGCGCCGCGCGAGCTGCCGACTCCGGGCCCCGACGACCTCGCCGGCGTCTGGTACACGTCGGGCTCGACCGGGCTGCCGAAGGGCGTCCTCTGCACCCATCGCACCTTCGGCGCCTCGACCCGCAACATCCTCTCGGTGATGCCGCTGTGGGCCGACGACGTCGCCCTGCACACGGCGCCGATCAGCCACTGGAGCGGCGCAATCGGGCTGGCCCTGAGCGCGGTCGGCGGCTGCAACCGGCTGCGCCCCGGCTTCGAGGTCGAGGAGGTGCCGGCCCAGGTCGAGGCCCACGGGGTCACGGTGCTGCCGCTGGTCCCGACCCAGATCTGCATGCTGATCGACCGCTTCGAGCCGGCCGAGGCGCGCCAGCGGATGGGCTCGGTGCGGCTGATCCCCTACGCCGGCTCGGCGATCCCGCCTGACCGCCTCGCCCGCGCGGTCGAGTGCTTCCCCGACGCCCTCGCCCAGTTCTACGGCAGCGCCGAGGCGCCGGCGCCGATCACCTACCTCTCGCCGCGGGACCACACCGTGGCCGGGTCCGGCGACCGCGCCCGGCTCGCCTCCGCCGGCCGCACCCATCCCCTCACCGAGGTGAAGATCCTCGACCCCGAGGGCGAGCGCGGGGTCGGCGAGATCGCCGCCCGCGGCGAGCAGGTCACCGCCGGCTACTGGGGCCGGCCGGAGGAGAGCGCCGAGGTCCGCGACGCCGACGGCTGGCTGCGCACCGGCGACGTCGGCTACCTCGACGGCGAGGACTTCCTCTTCATCGTCGACCGCAAGAAGGAGATGATCATCACCGGCGGCTTCAACGTCTACCCGCGCGAGGTCGAGAACGCGATCTCCTCGCTGGCGGGCGTGGCCGAGGTCGCCGTGATCGGCCGCCCGGACGAGAAGTGGGGGGAGGCGATCACCGCGATCGTGGTGCGCGCTCCCGGCGCCCGGGTGGACGAGGCGGAGGTGATCGCCCACAGCCGCGAGTCGATCGCCGGCTACAAGGTCCCGAAGCGGGTCGAGTTCGTCGACTCGCTGCCGAAGAGCGGCGCGGGCAAGGTCCTCAAGCGAAAGATCGGAGATGCAGATGCCTAAGGCCATGGTCGGCGTCGATGTCGGCGGCACCTTCACCGACGTCGTCGCCGTGCGCGACGGCGTGATCGAGACGACGAAGGTGCCGACGAACCTGATCGACACCGCCGACGGCGTGCTCAGTGGGGCGCGCGAGCTCGGCGTCGACGACGCCGGCGTCTTCAACCACGCCAGCACCGCCGGCCTCAACGCGCTGCTGACGCGGCGGATCCCCAAGGTCGGCCTGCTCTGCACCGCCGGCCACCGCGACATCCTCGACATCGGCCAGAACTGGCGCCCGGCCGACGCCGTCACCGACCCGCGCTGGCGGCGCTCCTTCGGCGACGCCCTGGCGCCGCTGGTCCCGCGCTACCTGCGCCGCGGCATCCGCGAGCGGCTCGGCGCCGACGGCGCCGTCGTCTTCGAGCTCGACGAGGACCAGGCCCGGCGCCAGATCGAGGTGCTCGGCCGCTGCGCGGTCGAGGGCGTGGCGATCTGCCTGCTCAACGCCTACGTCTCCGGCGCCCACGAGGAGCGCCTGCTGGAGCTGGTCCGGGAGGGGCTCGGCGAGGAGATCCCGGTCGCCGTCTCCAGCCGGGTCTCGCCGCTGGCGCGCGAGTACCAGCGCACCTCGACCACGGTGATCGACGCGATCATGGGGATCACCTACGGCGACTACTCGAAGCGGCTCGACGCCGGCCTGCGCGAGCTCGGCTTCGAGGGCCAGTGGAACTACGCCGACTGCGCGGCGATGCTGGCCCCGGTCGAGGTGGCGATGGCGCGGCCCTCGCGGGTGATCTTCTCCGGCCCCGCCGCTGGGACCAGCGCCTCGGCCCACTTCGGCGGTCTTATCGGCGACCTCGACCTGCTCTGCGTCGACGTCGGCGGCACCTCGACCGACGTCAGCGTCGTCGTCGGCGGCCGCCCGATCGTCAACAACACGGTTGAGCTCGAGCACGACATGCTGGTCAGCACCCTCTCCAACGAGATCACCAGCGTCGGCGCCGGCGGCGGCAGCATCGTCTGGGTCGGCGACACCGGCGAGATCCAGGTCGGCCCGAAAAGCGCGGGCGCCGACCCCGGTCCCGCCTGTTACGGGCGCGGCGGCACCGAGCCGACGATGACCGACGCCTGCCTGCTGGTCGGGATCCTCGACGAGGAGCGCTTCCTCGGCGGCCAGGGCCGGCTTGACCGCTCCCTGGCCGAGCAGGCCTTCGAGCGGCTCGAGACCCCGCTCAGCCTCTCCGAACGCGTCTTCAACGCCTTCAACATCGGCCTCAACAACATCGCCGAGGGAATCGCCGACATCGTCATCCGCAACGGCATCGACCCGCGCGAGTTCTCGCTGGTCGCCTACGGCGCGGCGGGGCCGATGCTGCTGCCCTCGCTGCTGGGGCTAATCGGGGCGCGGCGGGCGATCGTGCCGCCCCATCCCGGTCTGTTCTCGGCCCTGGGGCTGCTCAGCGCCGACATGGTCTTCATGGAGAGCCGCAGCCGCTACCTGCCGCTGGCGCCGGAATCGGCGGGGGAGATCCGGGCGATCTACGAGGACCTGCAGAAGGAGGTCGAGACCCAGGTCGACGCCGGCTCCGGCGCGGTCTTCCGCCGCAGCTTCGACGCCCGCATGGCCGGTCAGGCCTACGAGACCCCGTTCATCGACGCCCCCGACGGCGAGATCGACGAGGCGGCGATCGCGACCATGGTCGAGACCTTCCACGACGTCTACGAGCAGCGCGCCGGCAACCGCTTCGCGGCGGTGCCGCTACAGGGGGTGACCTTCCGGGTGCAGGCGACGGTGCCGACCCAGAAGGCGACCTTCGCCGAGCTGCCGGAGCGCGACGGCGGCGAGCTGACCCGCTCGCGGGTGGTCGAGATCGAGCACCTCGGCGGCGAGCCCTACGCCTGCGACGAATACCAGCGCGAGGAGCTGCGCCGCGGCGACGCCCTCAGCGGCCCGGCGATCGTGCGCGAGCCGCTCTCGACCACCTTCGTCGGGCCCGGGCAGGCCCTCGCGGTCGGCCGCTACGGAGAGATGACCGTCACCCAGGAGGAGTCCTCATGACCGATACAGCCGTCACCGAGCCCGGCCTGCGCGACCTCAGCGAGGAGGAGTTCGTCGCCCGCTACGGCGCCGGGCGCTTCACCTGCGGGGTGCTCGCCAACCGCGGCCGCTACGTCGCCGAGCACATCTGCACCGACCTCCTGCACCGCGCCTTCTCACCGATCATCACCTTCTCCCAGGACTTCGTCGGCGCGATCGTCGGGCCGCCGGAGCAGGACTACCCGCTGGCCGCGGTCAACAAGGGCAACGTGATCTTCCTCGGCTCGCTCTCGACCGGGGTCCGCAACACCGTCTGGGAGTACGGGATCGACCGGCTTGAGCCCGGCGACCTGCTGATCTGCAACGACCCCTTCCGGGTCGGCAACCACGTCAACGACATGTGCTTCATCCGCCCGGTCTTCCACGCCGGCGAGATCGTCTCCTTCGTCGTCATCCGCGCCCACCAGCTGGACATCGGCGGCATCGTCCCCGGCGGCTTCTCGCTGATGAAGAAGAACGTCTACGAGAACGGGCTGGTGCTGGGGCCGCAGCTGATCTTCCACCGCGACGAGCCAGTCAAGGAGCTGATGCGGACGATCCTCGACAACACCCGCTTCGGCGAGACGCTGCTGCCGGACTTCCACACGATCCGCTCCTGCTGCGCGCTCGGCGAGCGCCTGGTCCAAGACAGCATCGAGCGCTACGGGATCGAGGCCTACAAGGGCGCGATCCGCTACAACACCGACGCCTCGGCGGCCTCGATGCGGGCGGCGATCGCCTCGCTTCCCGACGGCGTCTACGAGGGCTCCGACGCCGTCGACAGCGACGGCGTCGACACCGAGGTCGAGTACCGCGTCCAGGTCAAGCTGAGCAAGCGCGGCGAGCGGCTCGAGGTCGACCTCAGCGGCTCCTCGCCGCAGTCGCGGACCTCGCTCAACGCGACCGCGCTCGACGCCCAGACCGCGGTGGCGCTGGCGGTGAAGCTGGTGCTCGACCCCTTCTCGCCCTTCACCTCGGGGATCTACCGCGACATCGACGTCGTCGTCCCCACCGGCAGCGTGATCGGGGCCGGGCCGCCGGCGGCGGTGATGTTCTACTTCGAGATCCAGTCGGTGCTGATCAACGCGATCCTGCGCGCCCTGGAGGCGCCGCTGGGCGAGCGCGCGGTTGCCGGCGCCTACGGCTCGACCAACCTGCACACCGGCGAGGGGCTCAACCCCGACGGCACGCCCTGGTTCAGCGCCGCCGAGCTCGAGGCACAGTACGGGGCCTGGGGCGCGACCGACGCCGGCGACGGCAACAACCACTCGGGGCTGGCGACGCTGAACATGATCATGCCCTCGGTCGAGGAGATCGAGCCGCGGGTGCCGGCGATGATCCTCCACCGCGAGTACCTGCCGGACACCGCCGGCCCCGGCACCCACCGCGGCGGCTCGGCGCTGATGAAGCAGTCGCTCTTCCTCAGCGACGGCGACCACTACCTGGTGCCGCTGCACTTCCGCACCCCCAGCGGCAGCGGTGTCCACGACGGCGGCGACGGCCGCGCCGGCGGCTCCTGGTTCTTCGAGGACGAGAGCTCGGACGCGAGCACGCCGGTCTCCGAGTTCCGGGTGCCCGAGCCCGACGACTTCGACGGCGCCGCCGTCGTCTCCGGCGTCGTCGACCCCGAGAGCGGCCGGCTCGACCCCGGGGGCGAGTTCGCCTTCTTCGGCCGCAAGCCGATCTGGAGCGAGCGCCGCGGCTCGGTGCTGCGCTGGATCACCAACGGCGGCGGTGGCTGGGGCGACCCGCTCGAGCGCGATCCCGAGGCGGTACGCCGCGATGTCCGCGACGAGTACGTCTCGATCGCCGGTGCCCGGGCCGACTACGGCGTCGTCGTCAGCGGTGATCCGGAGAACGACCCCGAGGGCCTCGAGCTCGACCTCGAGGCGACCGAGCGCCTGCGGCGCGAGATGACCGCGGAGCGTGGCTAGAGATGTCAACCGAATCGGAGGACGCGATGAGTGACCAGAACCCCGTCCAGGAGGCCGTCTCGGTCGAGCGCGAGCCCGTCGCGGGCGCCTGCTCGGACTGCGGCAAGGAGGAGCTGATGCGCTACCCGGTCCTCTCCGAGGGCGGCTGGTACCAGGCGGTCAAGTGCCAGAGCTGCCTGCACTCGGAGTCGCGCGAGCCCGACCCGGTCGGGCCGGTCGAGATCGCCTCGGTGGTGCTGGTATGAGCGACCCGGCGGACCTGCCCGAGGTCGCGATCGTCACCGGCGCCGGCTCCGGGATCGGCCGCGCGACCGCGCTCGGCTTCTGCTCGGCCGGCTACGGCGTGATCGCGGTCGACGTCGACGAGGACGGGCTGGGGGAGACCCTGCGCCTGGCCGGCAACCACCCCGGGGAGCTGCGGACGGTGCGCGGCGACGTCACCGATCCCGACCAGGTCGAGTCCTTCGTTGAGGCCGCCGGCCTGCTCGGCCGGCTCGACGCCGCCGTCAACTGCGCCGGCATCGTCGGCCCGACCCTCGACCTCGGCGAGCGCGACTCCTCGCGCCTGCGCGACGTCTCCGACGCCGACTGGGCGCGGGTGCTGGCGATCAACCTCACCGGCGTCTTCAACTGCGTGCGCAGCGAGATGCGGGCGATGTGGGTCAGCGGCGGCGCGATCGTCAACATCGCCTCGATCGCCGGCCTCGTCGGCACCGCCGGGCTCGGCCCCTACGTCGCCAGCAAGCACGGGGTCGTCGGCCTCGGCAAAGCGGCGGCGCTGGAGGGGGCGCCGCAGGGGATCCGGGTCAACACGATCTGCCCCGGCACCGTCGCCACGCCGATGCTGCTGGAGGCCTTCGGCGACGACCCCGAGCAGACCACGGCCCGCGACGCGGCGACGCCGATGGGGCGACCGGCGCTGGCCGAGGAGCTGGCCGACGTCGCCGTCTGGCTCTGCAGCGAAGCGGCCTCCTACGTCACCGGCGCGACCCTGCCCGTCGACGGCGGCACCACCGCGATGAACCCCCGCTCGGGCGTCGCCCGCAACAGATGAGAGGCAACGGACAGTGAGCAACCAGGTCACGAAGCACATGAGCCGGCAGGAGATCGACGGCGTCGCCGAGATGATGCTGGACACCGTGCGCGGCTTCGCCGGCAAGCGGGTGCTGCCGGGGGTGATCGAGCGCGACCGCGAGGAACGCTTCGACCGCGAGCTGGTGCGGGAGCTGGGCGAGCTCGACCTGCTGGGCGGGATCAACCCCCCCGAGTGGGGCGGGATCGGCCTCAGCCACGTCACCTACTCGGCGCTGCTGCAGGAGATGTCCCGGGTCGACCACCTGATGGGCCTGGTCATGTCCTTCCCCAGCGGGCTCGGCGGCTCCGGCCTGCTCCAGTTCGGCAGCGACGAGCAGAAGGAGCAGTACCTGGCGCCGCTCTGCCGCGGCGAGATCCTGATCTCGGCCGGGGTCACCGAGCCCGCCTCGGGCACCGCCGTCGCCGACATGCAGACGGTCTGCCGCCGCGACGGCGACGAGTACGTGATCGACGGCGCCAAGACCTGGATCAGCCTGATCGACGTCTGCGACTACCTGCTCACCTTCGCGACCCTGGCCAAGGGCGGCGGCCGCAACTCGATCTGCGCCTTCCTGATTCCCCGCGACACCCCGGGGCTGGCCCTGAAGCCGTTCAAGAACAAGCTCGGCTTCCGCGCCGTCGCCAGCGGCGAGGTCTTCCTCGACGGGGTCCGGGTGCCGGCCGCGAACCGGATCGGCGAGGAGGGCCAGGGCTACGGCGTCGCGATGTCGGCGGTCGAGACCGGCCGCCTCGGGGTCGCCTCACGGGCGCTGGGGCTGGCCCAGGACTGCCTCGACCGCTCCGTCTCCTACGCCCGCGAGCGCATCGTCGGCGGCCAGGAGATCGGCCGCTACCAGCTGGTGCAGTCGATGATCACCGACATGGTGGTCGGGATCGACGGCGCCCGCGCCGCCACCTTCGACTACGCCCGCCAGCGCGACCGCGGCGAGCGGGCGCGGCTGGAGGCCTCGCTGGCGAAGATGCACGCCAGCGACGTGGCGATGATGGCCTCGACCCACGCGGTCCAGATCCACGGCGCCTACGGGACCCACGAGGAGTACCACGTCGCCCGCCACTTCCGCGACGCCAAGGTCTTCCAGATCGTCGAGGGCCAGAACCAGCTGCACCGGGCGATGGTCGCCGAATACGCGCTCGGATACCGCGGGTCGCGTTGAGCGCCGTGGAGCTCGAGAATGACCTCGCCGGCGCCCGGCCGCTCGACCGCGAGCGGCTCGAAGGGGCGATCGCCGCGGCCAACATCCCGGCCCTGGCGATGGTCGTCTTCCAGCTCACCGGCGACCGCCGCTGGCTCGAGGACCCTTACCGGCCGACCCGCTCGCGCGGGCTCGGCCCCAACGACTCCGGCGGCCTGCCGGAGGAGATCGGCGCTCGCGTGCGCACCGCCGCGATCGAGGCGATCATGGCCTGGTCGGGCGGCGTCGAACCGGCGATCCCGGTCCCCAACTCGGAGCTGCTGCGGCGGATGCTCAGCATCTGCATGGGGGAGGAGGTGCCGCACGAGTACGAGCGGCTGATGCGCGAGGAGATGGGCTTCGTGGCGCCGCCGACCCCGAAGGCGCCGCGCGGGGCGACCGCGGTCAGCGCCGTCATCGTCGGCGCCGGCGTCTCCGGCGTGGTCGCGGCGCTGCGGCTGCGCGAAGCCGGCATCCCCTTCGTCGTGCTCGAGCGCAACGAGGACGTCGGCGGCGTCTGGCTGACCAACACCTACCCCGGCGCCGGCGTCGACACGCCCAGCTTCCTCTACTCGTTCTCCTTCTT
>Ga0207641_10004354_pt1 | contig 12282 bp, 11 predicted proteins | sample KBSSwiS62_FD_184306 | JGI IMG/M metagenome (GOLD analysis project Ga0207641, IMG submission 184306) | Switchgrass rhizosphere microbial communities from Kellogg Biological Station, Michigan, USA - KBS Switchgrass S6-2 (SPAdes) (version 2) | ecosystem: Host-associated > Plants > Roots >... | reverse complement strand
TCCGATTATCGCATGCGGTCAACGGGTCGACAACGGCTTTGTGGCGTTCAACAACCGGAACGATGCGTTGCGGTCGCTGATTTACGCCGCGCAGGGAGCGCAGCGAGCCACGGGATTGGTGACAAACAGTTCCTTTACCCAGCCCACCCCGGTCGCCTTTTATTCGACGGTCAAGGGGAAGCCGGATCCCTATGGCAACGCGAACGATCTTCTCTATTCCCGTATTGATATCGTGCTCGGAGGCGGCGAGCAGTACTTCATTCCTCCCTCGGTCATCAACGAATGGGGACGGCCCGACGGGCGCAACCTCGTCGATGAAGCGAGAAAGAACGGCTACACCATTGTTCGCACGCGGGATGAGCTGAATAAAGTTTCCACCTGGGGCGCGCACCTGTTTGGCCTCTTTGCGCCGGACCAATTCTACTTCTCCTCGCTGCAGCCGGCGAACCGTCGCCAGCCATCGCTGGCCGAAATGACGCGCGTGGCCATTTCGAGCCTGAATTATAAGATTAAGGGTTACTTCCTCGTTGTGGAGGACGGATTGGTGGCGCGTGCTGCCAGTCAGAATTTTGGCAAGCTCGCCGTCAACGAAGTTGCCGAGTTGGACGAAGCGATCCAAACAGCGGTCGATTATGCCGGGCCCGATGCCCTGGTCGTTGTCACGAATAGCTACAATCTCGGATCAGTAGGTCCATTGGCCGCCGGTGATCTCGAGGCCCCCCCGCCGACGGTTGATGGCAGTGGTCTTCCGATGAAAAACCCGAATATTCCCATGGCCCCTGCGCCGCCACCGGTCTGGCTGGCTGGTCCGGGAGGCCCTACCGTCACGCGCGCGCAGGCTCTGTGGATGAAAGAGCGTTATGCCGCGGGTGCTTTCAGTGTCGACGCGCCGGGACTTCTCCAGCCGGAGCCAGCACTGCGTTTCCAGACGGAAGCGCTGCCCCTGGCCGGTCCGGCCTGGCTGACCTCCCGCGGGGAAGGCTCGTCTCAACTGCGCGGATTCATCAACAATACGGACGTTTTCGATATCATTGCCGAGCAATTCTAAGGACCGCACATGGAAATCCTTCTCCGATGACCTTGACGGAAATTCGCGCGGCACTCGATTCGCGGGGCCTGCGCCCGCTGAAGCAGCTCGGCCAGAATTTTCTTCACGACCAGAACCTCGCCCAGTGGCTGGCCGGACAGGCGATCGAAGGGCTCGAATCCGGTGTCCGCGTAGTCGAGATCGGTCCCGGACTCGGTGCGCTGACTTCGGTCCTGCTCGAAAAAGGCATGCGTGTGATCGCCCTCGAGAAGGACCGTGGCCTCTGCGTTTTTCTGCGGGAGCATTTCAAAGAGCAGATAGCAAACGGGCAATTCGAATTACGGGAAGGGGATGCGCTTGATCTGTTGCCCCGGCTTGGCCTCGAGCCGGCGGTCATTTGCGGTAATCTGCCTTATTATATCTCGACCCCTCTACTCATGGAGTGCATCCGCATTCCGGGCGTTGCGGCGCGGCTTTTCTTCCTGATGCAAAAGGAGGTTGGCCAGCGACTCGTCAGTCATTGCGGCAACAAGACTTACGGAGCGCTCTCGGTGTTGGTGCAGGCTGGGTATGAAGTGAAACTGGTCCGGAGCCTGCCTGGCTCTGTTTTTTATCCGCCGCCGGAAGTGGAATCTGTTGCCGTACAGCTTACGCCACGGCTCCAACCGCTTGTTGCCCCGGGTGACCGCGAGTCGTTTGCCTCCACCGTGCAGCGCGGCTTTTCCCAGCGCCGTAAAAAACTCTCGAACCTTCTGCCCACTTCGGACGAACGACGGGCGGAGCACCTCACGCCCCCGGAATGGGTCGAACTATGGAAATCGTGCGCGGCGGCGGGGACCTGAAAGTTACGACGATCCCTATTTGGCCTTGAGCGCGGGCGGGCCCTTTGACGGCTTGCCGCCCTTGGCGATTTCGCCCATCGGCGTGCCTTCCAGCAACGGCGCAAAGCGTTGCTTGTCGATGGCCTTCATGTAGGCCTCCTGGGGGGTGACGGTATTGGAATTCACGAGCGCCATGATCGCATCGTCCATGAACTGCATGCCCTCGGCGCGGCCACTGATCAAAACGTCGGTAAGTTTTTCCACGGCGCCCTCGCGAATGATGGAGGAGACCGCGTTGTTGGCGACCAGGATTTCGTTCACCGCGACGCGGCCCTTGCCGTCCGATTTTTTCATCAGCAACTGCGCGACAATGCCGCGCAGGGAGGCGGAAAGCATGGTGCGCACCTGGGGTTGTTGGCTGCTGGGGAAGACGTCGATCATACGGTCGACCGTCTTGCGCGCATTGTTGGTATGCAGCGTGCCGAAGACGAGCATGCCCGTTTCCGCCGCGGTGAGGGCGAGCGCAATCGTTTCCAGATCGCGCATTTCCCCGACGAGCACCACGTCCGCGTCCTCGCGCATCGCGTTTTTCAGGCCATCCGAGAAACTGTTGGTGTCCTCGCCCACTTCGCGTTGCGTAATGATGCTCAACTTGTTGTTGTGTACGAATTCGATCGGTTCCTCGATGGTGATGATGTGGCGCGAATAGCTGCTGTTAATATAGTCGATCAGCGCGGCCAGCGTGGTCGATTTGCCTGAGCCGGTCGGGCCGGTGACGAGGACAAGGCCGCCTCGGATGTTCGCGAATTTCTTGATCACGGTGGGGACATTCAACTGCTCCAGCGTCGCGATCTTGTTCGGAATCAACCGGAAGATGCCGCCGAGGCCGTGCAGATGACGATGGAGATTACAGCGGAAACGGGCCTCTTCGCTCAACTCATAGGCCAGATCTGCATCGCCTTTTTGACAGAAAACTTCCCAGCGCTTGGGGCCGGCGACTTCGCGCAGCATCTGCTCCATTTCGGCATGGGTCAGCGGCTCGTCACGGATCTTGGTGATATCGCCATGCAGCCGCATCTTGGGAGGTTGCCCCTCCTGCATGTGGAGATCAGAGGCCTTGGTCTGGACGATGATATCGAAATAATCATCGATCAGGATGCGCTTGTGCTCGAATTCGACGGTGGCAGACATGGTTTTATCCTAAGTGCTCTTGCACGCGATGCCGATGATTTTCTGATGAAACACTGGCTACAATCTTGTCGAAAGATGCCCCAAAGAAAACTGACGCATGGCGTGTGTCACGTCATGGATTGGCTTGCCGGCAAGAAAGGCCTCCACGTTGGCCACAACCTGGTTCATCAACCGCTGCCGTGCTTCTTTTGAGGCCCAGGCGACGTGCGGAGTGATGCAACAATTTTTCGCCTGGAGCAGGGGATTGCTTGCGGGCGGTGGTTCGGCGGAAAGAACATCGAGTCCTGCGCCGGCAATTTCACCTTGATTGAGGGCCTCCGCCAATGCCGCTTCGTCGATCAAGGTGCCCCGCGCCGTATTGATCAGGTATGAGGTCGGCTTCATCGTTTTCAACCGCTCCGCGTTGACGATTTGGCGAGTATCAGTGGTTGACGGACAGTGCAGGGTCAGAACATCGCTTTTACGGAATAGAGTGGGAAGATCGACTGCGGTCACGTCTGACTCGATCACCGGGCTGCGGGAATGGACGATGATTTCCATGCCCAACGCCCGCCCGATGGCGGCCACGGACCGGCCGATCGTGCCATAACCGAGGATGCCCAGCGTCCTTCCCTCCAGTTCAAAAAGAGGCTGTTCGTAAAAGCAAAAGTCGGATGAATGGCTCCATTTTTTCGGGACGACGGTGCTGTATCGTCCTGCACCATTGGTCATTTCCAAGAGGAGCGCGAAAACATGCTGGGCCACGGAGGCGGTGCCATAACCGGGAACATTGCTGACCGGAATCCCCCGCTTCGCCGCGGCGGTACCATCGACCACGTCATGGCCCGTGGCCAGCACGCCGATGTAGCGGAGTTCCGGCAACGCTTCGATAACGGACGCAGGCAGCTTCACCTTGTTGGTGAGGACCAGCGGGGCATCTTGGGCCCTCGCAATGACCTCTTCAGGCGGAGTGCGATCAAAGATCTCCACCTCAGCCAGCGACCGAAGCTTGTCCCAGGAAAGGTCCCCGGGATTGAGGGTGTAACCATCCAGGACGACAAGTTTCATGGGGAACTTTCTTGTCGTCCCGATACGGAAGAAAAGGCGTTAGATAACGCCGGCTTTTTTCAGCGTCTTGAAGGCGCCATTCTTCGTCAACGTCTTGAGCGCGCGCGCGGTCAGCTTGACCGTGACGTAACGCTTCAATTCGGGGACAAAGATCCGTTTTTCCTTCAGGTTGGGCTGGAAGATGCGGGGCGTGTTGGCGGTGACGTGCGTACCGATACCGCCCTTTTTCTTGGCCTTACCGCTGCGGAGGATGCTGGTGCCGCGAACAGGCACCGCGCCGGTGATTTCACAAAGTCGGGACATGGGATTCTCCTATTTGACGAGCAGCACGTTGCGGGCGCGCTTGATTTCCGTCGTGAGCTTGCGGTGCATCTTCGCCGTCATGCCGGTGATACGGCGGGGCAGGATGCGGCCTTTTTCCGTGAGGAACTTCTTGAGCAGCTCGACGTTTTTGAAGTCGATGGCTTCGGTGTTGATATCGATGCGGCGCTTCGGGAGCGAACGCAGGGTGCGGCGGCGGGGCCGCATGGGTTTGGCTACGGGAGGCATAACTTAGTCTTTCTCTTTTTTCTTGTCGTCGTCTTCCGATGATTCTTCCTCCTCATCGGCGAAGGCTTCGGCGGAATCCATGAATTGCGGGGCGGTATCCCAGCGGCGGCGGCCCCGGTTCTCTTTTTCGAGCTGCTGCTGGCACTCAACAGTAAAGCGGGCAAATGGGATGGCTTCAAGCCTTGTGTGAGGAATATGCTTGTTGGACATTTCGCACACGCCATAGGCGCCGCTCTCGATCCGCTTCAACGCTTCCTCGATTTCGTAGAGGGCGTCCTGTTCCTGGGAAAGGAGGCTGAGCGCAAAATCCTTCTCATAGGCATCGCTGCCCGCATCGGCCTGGTGCTGACCGACCGCGGAGGCTTCGTTATTTTCCGAGCGCGAGCGGAGACTGTCCTGCGCGACGCTCTGCATCTGGTCGAGGAAATGGTCGCGCAACTCAAGGAGGCGCTGCTTCTGGCGGCCAAAGAAAGCGAGGGTCTTCGCATCGCGCGGCAGGCGGACGAGGGGACGCTGCGGCTCTTCATGCTCGTCCCGGCCATTGGAAGCGGACTTGGCTTTACTTGGCTTGAGGGAAAGTTTCGTTGCAGCCTTGGGGGTTGCCACGGCCTTTTTGACCGGAGCAGGCTTGGACTTGATCGCCGTCTTTGCCTTTTTCACGGGCGCGGACTTGGCAGTTTTCTTGATGACGGCCTTTTTGGCCTTGGCGCTGGGTTTGTGTTTCTGAGCCATGGGGATCGTAAGGAATAGGGGGAGTGTGGCGGAAAATCCACTTAAATTTTCGTAAAATTTTAACGGGTGTCCCGGGAAATTTGGCAGAGATCTTGGTTAAAGACTGGTATTCCAAGAGGAAGCCTCTACATTTAAAATGTGTTTAACACACCTCCGTCTCGACTCGTACAGGATCTCCTGGGGCGTGCGGGTGGGCGGGCTGAGCTCCTCGTCCACTTTTCCACCGCCCAAGGTTACGAACTGGTGGATTGGAATCGCGTGGCCGCCGGGCTCTTCGATCTCAATCCCAATGGTCCGGGAGCACAAACGGTTAGTTGGGCTGATCTACCACTACCCCTGGCGGAATATCTTTCCCAGGCCCTTCAGGTCGTTAGTGGCGCACCCGAGGAAGCCATGCCGGGCTTCAAGCACCCGACCGATCCGGAAGGCAACTATTTCGCCAAGGTCTTCTACGAGCGTGTTCCCCAGCCCGAGGGTAGCGAGAACGAGGAGCATTGGTACTATTTCTGTTTCCAGGATTCGGTCAACTGGCTCGATAACTCCCAAGGCGCAGTCAACCAGAAGAAGCTGGAGACCATCGGTGAACTGGCCAGCGGCGTGGCTCACGATTTCAACAATCTCATCATGGGCATCCAGTCGAATGCCGAGGCGATGCTCACGCAGCCGAGCCTGACGCCCCAAGCCCGCGACAGTCTCGTCAATATCATCCGCGCCTGTTCCACCGGGGCCTCGCTTACCCGCAGTCTGCTCGGCTACGCCAAGAAGCAGCCGTTGACCATGGCGTCCTTCAATCTGGTTGACATGATCCACGACGTCGCCCGGATCGCCGGAGTGGTCACGGGCAACCATCGCATCGCGCTGGGCAAGGAATTCCAGGAGAAGGCCGATCCGATCATGGTGGTCGGCTCCTATTCCAGCCTGAGCCACTGCCTGCTCAACCTGATCAAGAACGCCCGCGAGGCAATGCCCGACGGTGGTACCATCCACGTCATCTGGGAAGGCTCGGCGACGACCGCGACGGTGACGGTGCGGGACCACGGCGCCGGTATCTCCGAGCAGGACATGACCCATATTTTCGAGCCCTTTTACTCGACCAAGAAGCAGGGAACCGGGCTTGGCCTCGCCATGGTGCGGGGCATTCTCCAGCAGCACTCCGGCACGGTTGAGATTCGTTCCACGGTCGGCATGGGGACGTCCGTTTCGATGGTCTGGCCGCGTGGCGACGTCGCTGGTGCGGCAGGCAAGCCGAAGGAACCTGCTGATGTGCGCCGTTCCACGCACCGCATTTTCCGCCAATCCCAGCGTATCATCATGCAGTCCCAACGTCTGCCTGCCGAGGCCCATTTCCTCATCTACGTCATCGACGATGATGACCTCGTCCGGGAAGGACTCTGCAGCCTGCTCCAACATCTCGGCCATCGCACCCAGTCGTACAGGAACCCGGAAATCGCCCTCAAGGAACTGATCGCGGCGCAGACTCCACCCGAAGTGGTCATTGTCGATTACAACATGCCGGGCATGAACGGCGCCCAATTCATCGGGGGCTACAGTACGGCCGTGAGCGACGATCCCCGTTTCGCCCACACCTCCATTTTGTTGATGAGTGGATTGCCCCCGAGTCATTTCCAAGACTTCATGTCCGAGTTCACGCAACTCAAGCTGGGCATCCTGGAGAAGCCCTTCAGCCTCGAGACGCTGCGAAAGAAACTCGCCAATATTCAGGGTAACCGGAGGATTTCCGGATCCGTGTCTGCCGGTCCGGTGAAGATCACCGGTGAGCCGCTGCCGCGGCCTAACAGCGAAAAGCTGCGTGCCACCGGCCATTGAATCGGTGGATAGACGATTGCACAACAAAGTGAGCCTTTGTCTGGCTCAAGACGACATATCTGAAAAGTACTCTAGCTTTTCAGCTGCATTTCCAGATGGGAAATCTGGTCGCGCAACGAGGCGGCTTGCTCGTAGTTTTCCGACTGCACCGCAGCTTGCAAGTTCGCATGCAGGGCCTTGAGCTTGTTCTGGTATTCCGCGGCCCGCATGGCGCGACTGGGAACCTTCCCCTTGTGGTGGATGCCCTTGTGCATGTCCTTGAGGATCACGCCCAAGCCTTCCGAGAAGGTCACATAGCATTGCGGACAGCCGAGGCGCCCAGTCTTCTTGAAGTCGGGTTGTGTGAAGCCGCATTGCGGGCAGACCAGTTCCTCGGGCCCGGTTGACTTGATTTCCTCCGCCGCGCCAAGACCCAGGAGCATGTCGGCGAGGGAAAAGCCCGCAGGATCGGCGACGCCCTTTTCCTTGGCGCATTTTTCGCACAGGTCGATCTTCTGCATTTTTCCGCTGATGATCTGGGTCAAATGCACCGTCGCGTTTTCGGTCTGGCAAACTTCGCAAATCATAGGTTTAGGGGCGCGCCGTTCGGCGCTGGTAACCAATATAGTACAAAACGGGCCAAGGCAAAATCAGTAAATCGGAGTTCCGGTATTCTGGGTCTTGATTTTGAAGTGCTTGATGAACGATTCAGTGACCGGTCCCACACGTCCCGTGCCGATCTTGCGGCCATCCACCTCGCTGATGGGGACCACTTCCGCGCCGGTACCCGTGGCGAAGATTTCGTCGGCCACGAAAAGGTCGTACCGGGTCAGGTTCGCTTCGCGGATTTCGCGGCCGATCTCCATGGCCAGTTCAAACATCAGGCGGCGCGTGATCCCACCCAGCGCTCCGTCGGAAACATGAGGCGTGAAAATCTTGCCCTGTTTGATGATGAAGATGTTGTCAGCGGTACATTCCGCGATGAAGCCCTGCTGATTGAGCATGATCGACTCCTGCGCGCCGTAGAGGTTGCCCTCGATCTTGGCCAGGATGTTATTGAGGTAATTGAGCGACTTGATCGCCGGGCTGAGAGCCGCCGGGGAAATCCGCTGGGTCGGCACGGTGTTTACGCGCAGGCCTTCGGTGTAGTATTTCTCCGGATAGAGTTCGATCGACGCCGCGATGCAGAAGATGGTTGGCTTGGAGCATTTGTTCGGATTGAGGCCGAGGTCGCCCTTGCCGCGGGTGATCACCAGGCGGATGTAGCCGTCGCGCAGTTTGTTCTGGCGACAGGTCTCCAGCACGACTTCGCGCATCTCTTCACGCTTGAGCGGTATGGTGAGGAGGATGGCCTTGGCGGAGTCGTAGAGGCGGTCGAGATGCTCCTCGAGCAGGAAGACGCGTCCGCTGTAAAAGCGGATGCCTTCAAAAACGCCGTCGCCATAGAGGAGCCCGTGGTCAAAGACGGACACCTTCGCGTCCGGTTCGTTCACATACTCGCCATCAAGATAGATTTTCAGGTGCTGCATGGGTAAGACACCTATTTTGCCAGAGGAATCGTTCTCGGCAAGAAGTGATCTTCGTTTTAGCTTCGATGGCATACCCATGTCCTTCCGATTTTTCTGCGCCTTTTTCCTGTCTTTGGTGGCGGCTCTTCTGCCGGTATCGGCGGCTGATTGGTTGGTAGTGTCTGTTCCGCAAAAGGATGGGCAGGTGCCCGATCTCTCCCGGCCCTTCCACGTGCTCCTGACCAACAGCACCGCTCATAATCTGATGGTGTGGAAGGAAGGATGTTCGCTGGGTTATTTCAATCTCTCGTTTGAATTCACCGGCAAGGACGGAAAAATCGTCAAAGTTGAGAAAAATCGGAATGTCTATTGGGCGAGGAACGTACCCTCGGGTATCGCCGTGCTGCCCGGCTGTGCCTACCCCATGACCGTGAATCTTTGGGGCCGCGACGCGGCGGGCAGAGGCGAATGGCTGGGCACGGAAGCCCTGAGCGGTTCCATGAAAATGAAGACCATCTACCAGAACGCGAACGCAGGCAGGAAGGTCGGCGCGAAACAGAAACCGGTCGCACCCGTATGGCTCGGACGGGTTGCCTCCGATCCGATTCGGGTGTCTATTGAGTGGTAGTTAGCTTCGCACTGCCTCATTCAACTTTCCCATCTCCAGCCGATAACGCTGTTGTCCCAAGGCGGCGATGGTGTTGTCGTGGGTGACGATGATGAGGCAGTTGCCGCGCTCCTCGTGGAGACGGAGAAGCAAATCGATGATCTCGTGGCCGGCCTTGACGTCGAGGTTGCCGGTCGGCTCATCGGCGAGGAGCAGCGCTGGGTTGTTGCGCAGGGCCCGGGCAATGGCCACGCGCTGTTGTTCGCCGCCGGAAAGTTCCGCGGGGCGGTGATGCAGGCGCGAGCCCAAACCGACCTGATCAAGCAGGTGCGCCGCGACCGATTGATCACTCTTGCGGGCGAGTCGCGCGGGAAACTCCACATTTTCCAGCGCCGAAAGCTCAGGGAAAAGATGGTACGCCTGAAAGACGAAGCCGACCTTAAGGTTGCGCCACACGGCCAGCCGGGAACGCGACCAACCGTAGATCGATTCGCCTTCCCACTTCACCTCGCCCTTGTCGGGGCTTTCCAGTCCGCCCAGGATTTGCAGCAACGTGCTCTTGCCCGAGCCCGAGGCACCCTGGATCGTGTTAAGTCCCTTGCGCGGAAACGCCACTTCCAGCCCTTGTAAGATCTCGAGATCGGTCCGGCCCAGGCGAAACGTCTTGTGCAGGGCGGAACAGGTAAGGGCAAATTCGGCGGTCACGGGAGACGGTAGTTGGATTCGACCCGTCAAAACGAGTGAGCGTCTGCGTTATCTTGTTTGGGAGTCGGCGGAATGGGGGACACCGTCGGGGGAGGGGGAGCATTGGTCGCAGGGGGGGCACCTGCGCCGCCATAGTCCTGCACCTTCGCGATTGGCGCGACAGGAATATTCGCCTCATCGATCGGCGCGGGCGCAGTGGAGACCGTGGCCGCGGGAGCCGGCGTGGGTTGAGGAACCGGAACAGGGACAGGCGCAGGAGGTGCGGGAGCCGGAGGAGTGGGCGGAGTCGGTGGGGCTGGAGCGACCACCTCATCCGTCACCGGCAGGGCACGGTGAAAAGTCGGTGCCGTCGAATCGCCGGCAGCCACGGGCGCGATAGGCGGCAACGGCGGCGTGACAGCGACCACACTATTGGTGGAAGCCGCCGGAGCCGGTTTTGGCGTATTATTTTCCGGGGGCTTTGCCTGGTCCGGATTTTTGGTCGAAGCGATTGCGTCTGGAGTCTTGTTCTTGTCGGCTCCCTTGTCCGGTGATCCGGTCTTATCATCCTTCTTCGTTGTCTTGTCATCGGGGGCGGGAGGAGCAACACCCAAATCGACCGGCTGCGCCTTGCGGGCGTGGGCCAGTTGCCAGCACATGTTGCCCAGCAACGCGCAACGCCAGTATTGTTGGAGCGCTTCAAGCGCGGAGACGTCGTCGGTCTGGATGCGAAGGTGGGCCCCGCGCTCATAAATCATGGCGAGGACCGAGGTGTCGACCTCCGCTTTTTCCGCGAAGGCGATGCCCTGCCGCGCGCCGGTTTCCGCCGATTGCAGCAGCGAATCGAGCTTTGCCCGGTCGGTCACGTGCCACTCATGCGTCGTCGGGTCGATGCTCCCGTTCAGGCGGAGGTATTTCTCGTCCAGCGTGGCAATCGCGCAATCGTTGTTGGCCCAGATGAGACACTGCGCCACGTCGCTGGTTTTTTTGACAGGTGTGGTCGGAGCGAGGGCGGTATGCGGCGGCTTGAAAGTGTCGCCCGGATCAAAACCCGGTGCGCCGTTTCCAGTGTTCGAGTTGAGTTTCACGGCGCCGGCGCCCTTGCCGTCGGTGGCCGGGGTCGATGGATCAGGGGCCGTTGTCGCTGCCTGTGCTTCGATGTCCTTGCGGCGCAGTCGGGCGTCCCATTCGGTCTTCGTTTCGCGCAATACGCTGACGTAGGCGACAAGGTCCGGATCAAACAGCAAGCCGTCCCGCAATTCGTTGGCCCGTTGCCGGATGCCATCGGTGAAGATGCGCGCGGTGGCGAGTTGCGCCGGGATCAATTGCGGCAGCAGGTGCGCCGCGTTTTCATCCACGGGAATGGAATTGTCCTTGCGGATGTGCGCCAGCAGGCCGCCAAAAAAATCAACATGGCTGAGCAGGTACTTGCTCTGTTCAATTGAAAAGAGAATCGCCTCGCGCGCCCGGTCCTTTTCAGCGTCCGTCGCATCGCTGCGTTGCGAGAAAGTCTGCTTCGTGACCAGTTGTGCGCCCTCCAATGAGGCATTGATGTCGTAGGCCCAGTCGGCCATTTCCGCGACCAGCACGGCGCTCTGCAACTCGCCCTTGTCGATGCCGGGCGGGGTCATCAGCGCGTGCAGGCGGTTGCGCAAATCGTCGGATTCGGCCAACGCCGTCTTGACGTCGAAGTTTGCGCGATTCTGCCCGGTCAACGCATTCACGCCGTTCATGCTCGCATTGGCGCGGCTGAAGAGGCGATAGGCGACGTAGACCTGACCTGCCGCATAGGACTGCTTGCCTGCGGCCACATCGGCGTAGACCGAACGCCAGATCGCGCCGAGGTGCGCAGGGTACTTGCTCAGAGTCTCCTCTTTCGGGGCGAACTTCAGGTTAAAGGTCGTCTCGGTCTGCTCCTTGTGCGCGAAATCGTCGATGTAGGTGGCGACCTCGTTGTTGTATTTTGGCGAGGCGGGGCCCGGGGTCATTTCGGGAAGGGGATCGTTCATCGTCTGCTGGGTCGCGTCGACCAGATTGTCCACCGGCACGCAGTCCAAATGGAGATCGCTTGCCAGGCGCAGAATATTGACCACCTGGCCGGAGGCGTCCGTATCAAAGCGTTGAACGCTGGGTATGACGACCTTGGTCATGCCTGCATCAGCGGCGGCTTTCAGCCGTTCCGCCATACGGGAAACCGCGCCGAGCGAGCCGTCGGGATTGAGGCCGCCGATGACCGCCGTCTTCGCCGGATAGGGACGCCGGGCCGAGGTGGAGATCATTCCCACGGCCAGGGCGGCATTGATCCGCTCG
>Ga0207641_10004351_pt1 | contig 12287 bp, 9 predicted proteins | sample KBSSwiS62_FD_184306 | JGI IMG/M metagenome (GOLD analysis project Ga0207641, IMG submission 184306) | Switchgrass rhizosphere microbial communities from Kellogg Biological Station, Michigan, USA - KBS Switchgrass S6-2 (SPAdes) (version 2) | ecosystem: Host-associated > Plants > Roots >... | reverse complement strand
CGCGGGCGGCCCAGAGGGTTCGGCGCGGTAGTTCGACTCCCACGACAGGAGCCGCTCGACGGCCTGCGAGCCATCCGCCTCGAACAGCGGAATGAACTCGAGGAGTCGCTCGGACCAACCGGCGAGGAGCGCCGTGCGACGGTCGCTCTGCGGGAACTGCGAGGTGCCGTGCCCGGCAAGATCCACGGAGTACATGAAGACCTCCGGGTTCACGCTGCTGCGGTACTTCGCGAGCTCCTCCGCGAGCGAGGCTTCGCCGTCCCACGACGTCGAGTCGTAGCACTGCATGTCCGAGAGGAGGATGATCCGGTCGACCCGGGTCCTCGTCTGGCGCAAGTAGCGAACCGTGAGGTACGCGTTCGTGGAACAACCCACGTCCGTTTCGGCGAACTTCCGCATGTTCGTGAGCACCGAATCGTTGCGCACGACCGGGACCACGGCATGGGAGTCGCCGAACACAGAGCAAATCGCCCGGTCGCACATCGTGTGAGCGATGGCAGCCATGAGATTCGCAACGTCCTTCAAACGGACCATCGACTTGCTGGACAGCGGGCTGTCCATCGACCCCGAGTTGTCTGCCGTCACGAACGTCCGCCCAGGGAGGCGCGGGAGGTTCGCGACCGACGCGTCGAGTGCCGTGAGGATCGCCTCGAGGACGTCCGCACGCCGGGGGTGATTTTGGATCGCGAGATCCTTGACCGTGTACCCGAGCTTGCGGTCCATCCTTTGTGCCGACTCAATGGCGCGGTACGCCGAGAAGAAACGGAACGGCAGCTGACGGCTGCGCTCGACCTGGCGCGGGTTCCGGAACATCGAGATCACGTGGTCGAGCGCTTGGTCGGCGCCCGTCCGCATGATGTTCGAGAGGTTCCGCATCCCGGCCATGAAGGGCAGGTGCAGCGCGTTCCACGTCTCCGCGGACGAACCGAACTTCGAGACGAGCACCTCCCACGTGGCGTGGGCTTGGGCCGCCAGGTCGCGGGCCTCGGCGTCGAACTCCGTCTTGCGAAGGAGCGCTGCCTTGGCCGCCATCTGGGGCAGGTGCGTCGCGTCGAGCTCGCCCTTCACGACAAAGCGGAAGAGCGCCGACTGCGCCTCGGACGAGGGCTTGGGACGCACGATCCGGAAGACGTCGCGGAGCTTGACGCTCGCGTTGTCCCGGTCGTACTTGCCGAGCTGGTACTCGTCGAAGCGCGCGATCGCGTCCTCCAAACCCCGGGTGAGGGAGTTCGGGAACGCGTGCTCACCGCCGCTCTTGCCGTGCGAACCGATCGGGCCGTGGAGCTTGATCCACCAGGCGATCACCTCGCCGGGCTCGTCCGCGCGGCGGACGATTTCAGGCGTCCAGCGGCGCACGAACGGCTTGCAGGCAGGGATGGTCGCGGCCTCGACGAGGATCGCGACGGGCGTCGAGCGGAGGTTCATCACCTGGCGCACGTAGGCCGCGAGGCGCAAGACGAACTCGGGGTTCACCTCGGCCGCGGCACGCACATCGGCGATGAGCTCCGCGTCGGACTGCGACGCGTCGCTGTAGTACTTGTCCTCGCGCATGAGCGAGGAGCACGCACGCGTGTAGAGGCGCGCGCACGGCTCGAGGGTGAACGCCAGTCCGCCCTCGTGGTTCTGCGTCGCATCGTGGCGAGCGCGGAGCTGGTCCGACAGGGAGCGGAACGCGTTCATCTTGGCCATGGCACACCTCACACTTTCCCCGGGTTTGACCGGGGAAGAAAACTGCAGGTTGTCGAAGGACCACCATGATCCTCCTCTTCCCGGCGGGACAAGAGATCCTGCGGAGAAGAGGAGGTTCGACCACGTGGTCGAACCGGAGAAGATGCAGCCCAGGGAGAAAAAGCGGAGTCGGTGCTTGCCTTGGCGCCGTATCGCCTTGGCCATTTCGTCACCCTTTCGAGGGATGAAACGCTGGAACTTTCGTTCCACCTCATCCTTCTTGCGAAGTTTGAGGCTGCCAGTCTTGACCCTCATACGGAGGACGACTGACGTACAGACGTCGGGCGAGAACCGCGTCGAAACGCGGGACTCGATCCGACGCCATTGTTCGATGGTATCGAAGTAACCGGCTCCTACGCTGCCCTGGGCGGCAATCAGTGAGGTACGTGGGGAAGAATCGGTGAGGGAAACTGCCCGTTGCCGGGCGTTCGGATCTTATGGTTCGAAGTATCCCTCTCCTACACCGCCACGTTCCTCGTCTTGAGCACCGATCTACGATCAGGACCCGAGATGAGGAACGGACTGGCTGGCTTTTCACTGTTCGATGCATGGTTTATAACACAGGCATAAATATTTGTCAAGTGTCTATTGTCTAATTTTATTAATATTTGCTATTTTAGCCTAATTTTATTCATTTTTTGTTTATAAAGTAGTTAATAAAATAGAGATATATTTTGTGTAACTTTACGTGTTGACATAAAAGGTATTTTCTGATATATTCCCCCATGCAATGGCCCGCCTTCAACAAGCTGTGGCCTAGCGACTCGCCCCTACACACATTTTGCCCCAGAGACCTCGGACATCACGTCCACTCCCCTCGAACAATCGCGCGCAGCCGTCCGTCCCGTGAACGCTTAGCTCTTAGATGCTTAGCCTAAACGTCACGACGTCCTGCACCAGGAGAACCGAAAGACACACATGAACATGTGGTCATCGATCCCCAATCGCGCGCGAACGTAACTTCGAGGGAAGGGAGGCTCCTATGGGCAGTGGTCGGTAGGGAGGGCCCCGGTTGCACGTCTGTGCGGCCGGGGTCTTTCATTTTCAGAGCGTTTTTGCCGTCCGCCACGCGAGTTCGAACAAGACGCGATGCGTATCTGCAATCACCTTGCTTTCGACGACCACGCCAACAATTTTTCCTTTGAAACTGACCATCGCAACTTTGTCGCCGTAGATCAACAAGTCGCCATCAAAATCGAATGAGCCTTTCGGCAAAATGCGGGTTTCGATTTTTGAGCGCGTTTCCTTCACGTCGCCCATGAGCAGTGCACGGCCCTTCGTCTTGCGTTTATCGAGGATATTTTGGACGTCCCGCAACTCTGCCGTCGAAAAAATCTCTTTCACGGCGTCGATATTTGCGATCTCTTCGGTAGACTCCGGGTCCGACTCCACCAGGTCTTCAAGAATTTCTTTGAGGCCATCTGCGCCTTCGTAGAATTTCACGAGAGGTCGTTCACCGCGCTGCATCAGCTTGAGATCATCCAGCACGTCTGCGATATCCGCCACCTTGGCATCAACTTTTTGGGCGTAGCCACGGGCATAGCGCAATAAGCGCTCTGGGCTTTCGGCAACGTACAGATTGCGTTTGCCGCGTTTCACGGAGTGCAGTAATCCTTTTTGGACCAACTGATCGATAGCGAGATACGTTGCAGGACGCGAAAAACCAGATTTTTCAACCAACAGCTGTGGTGCCGCGGGGCCGACTTCGAGATTTGTGAGATAGATTTGCGCTTCGCTTTCATTTAAACCAACCGAACGCAGGAGACCGAGGTAATCAGGCATATCGGACATACGATACCTGAAGGATCGACGGAGGAGAATGAAAACCCCGCCAGTTGTGGAGGCGGGGTTGAGGGAGCGTTTTCATGCGCTCTCCTTCTTGAGAGAGGGGGAGGGTTCCGCGTGCGGACGTTTGCGCGCCTCCTTGAGAGCATCTTCGTACCATCGTAGGTACCACCGACTGCACTCGAGTTGTTGCTTCACCCGTGCGAAGTGCAGATGCAGGAAGCTGCGCACGCAGTAGGGCGAACAAAAATGTGGGATGGGCGCCCAGGGTGCCCCCATCAGGATCCATTCGTCTTGATTGGCCTCTTCGCACTTCCGCCAGGCACACACGCCGGGACCGGCCACTTTGACGAGGGATGGGAACTTATTCGGACGAAGCCAGGCCAAGAGGCACGGCGGGCTACAGAAGACCTGAATCGACTCGATGCCGTGCTCCGCCCATGCCAACGACAAGCCACCTGAGCATTCGACCGGCCATGACCTCAACCCTGATTCGGCGAGGTCTGCGAGCTCCTGGCTGAATTGCGAACCACACGTGGTGCAGACGGCAGCCTTGTCACTCCCCAGTCGCACCAGTCGGAGAAGAAATTCTGGATCGTGATCCATGCGCACCTCCTCGCACCTGAAAAGAGCGCGAACCACCGGTATGCTACGAAAGAAGGCCCCTATTGTCTAGATGAAACGCTAGCGCTTTCCACAGAGCGTCTGAAGCGCCGTGATATCTGTCGCCGACAGCTTGTCCGCATTTCCCTGATTTAAGTAGTACATGATCGCCGTCGGATCATTCACATGTTCGAGGTTGAGCGCATGACCGAGTTCATGTGCCATGACGCGAATGAGCTTGGCCTGTGATTCAAATTCGTAAATAGTGATCCGCTTACCACTCCCGTCGACGACGTACTCGCCTTCTTCAAACTTCTCTCCACGCGAAGCGCTGACCGTGTTCGCCCGTTCGGACTCAAGATTTAAGGCAGCGGCTTGTCGGTTGAGCACGGTGACCATCGCGTTGATCTGGTCGACGAGTGCATTTGCGTCAGACTCTTGCTTTCGAATGTCTGCCGACTGCGCATCAAGCAACGCTTTTTCCGCTTCGAGCTGCGTGAAGACACGAGGCGGCGCACCACCCTTCGCATTCCATGCCGTGACTGCGGCATCATACGAGGCTGATTTCGTGTTGTAGTCCGCAACGTCGGCATTCAATGATGATTGCTTCGCCGCCAAGGTGGTTTTCAGTGCAGCGTATTTTACTTTCAACGCATCATAGCTCGCCCGATCGTCCGTCAATGAAAGGCCAAGTGAAGCAAGTTTATCGGTTGCGGCCTGTCGATTGTCGTAGACGAAATTAATCTTGAGCGCGCCGTGGGGATCGTAGATAAACAACGGCTTACCCGCGGCGTCGGACCAGAGCCGTCCTGAAGTCTCAACAATGTTCATTGCTGTCGACGTAGAGATGTGGAAGCGGGGGTCGATCGTCCCAAAGGAATAGGCGATCGGCGCACTGCAGGGCGCGGGGGGAAACAGTTCTTCGCGCAGGACTCCCGGAGAAATAAGGAGATACCATAACGACCCTAAAATCACGATCCAGGTACACGCAAGCAAAGCTTTGGTACCGAGCGTCGTACGTGTTGACCCTGTTGCCATTCCCATAGGATATCAAAAACGTCCCCGATCGGGGACGTTCCTGGTGGTGCGACGGCTGGGGGTCGAACCCAGGACCTTGGGCTTAAGAGGCCCCTGCTCTACCAGCTGAGCTACCGTCGCAAATTGATTGAGAATGACGGGATCATACGGAAAAACACGCGATACGTCAAGAAGCCCCAACGGCTTGTCTTGCGCGCAGATTCGGGCTACGCTCACGCCACAAAACATGCGCCCCTAGCTCAGCTGGATAGAGCGCTTCCCTCCGAAGGAAGAGGCCAGACGTTCGAATCGTCTGGGGCGCACCACCGCAACACTCGCCCACCGGCGAGTTTTGCTTTATCCTATCGCCAGCACCTTGAGCAACATACCCGTGCAGAAGGAGAAATCCATGGGGTAAACCAAATGAAGCGACTCGCTTCCCTCGAGAAGGAACTGCGTGCGCAGTGCGAAGAGCTGAAGAAGCTCCAAGAGGCGATCGAACGTGATCGACGACAGGCGCTCAAAGAGCTGTCTGACGAAGTCGAACGCCTCCGCCAAAACGGATCAGACGACGAAGCCCGCAAGCTGTATCTCGCCTGGCGAGGGACGCACTTCAGCCACGAGCCATTTGATCGCATCTTGAACGCGATCCTCCAGGCGACCTTCACGCTGATCCACACCTGCAGTCGAGGTTCGACCGTGCAGCAACCCGGAGAGTTCTCCGTCCATCAGCTGTTCGCCGATCTCGCACCAAGCTCTCCGCAAGCGGCAGATATGCTGGACAAAGCTTCGACGATCCTGGTACGCATCGCTGCGATCATGAACGCGATCGTTCAGGAACACCAAAGGCGATTCACGTCCGGCATGCGGCGGCGCAGCAGCTTCCTCCCGCAAGCTCCGACCGAACTTTCGCTCGTGGCTCCTCGACGCGACTCCGTTCGGCCACCGCGTGCCGTCAAAAAATAAACTCCCCTTGCCGACCCCCAGGTCGGCTTTTATTTTCTCAACAACAAAAAGCCCCCGTACACGTGGAGGCTTTTTGCGTACAAACCCTTATTACATCTTTTTGTCCTTCGGCATGCAGGTCATGCAGCAGCGGCAGACACCGAGCATCATGATGGCAGAGACGCCGACCAGGATGTAGACCACACGTTCGAGCCAGTACACGCTGCCTAAAATGAGGTGGACCACGTTCCAGGCTGGATTAATGCCGACGAGCAACCAATTGAGCCCGCCGACAATGAGAAGCACCCAGGCGACTTTGTGCGCCGGACACATCTTTGACATCATAAAATATGATGAAAACTTAGGAATAAACAAACTACGCCCAGTATACATTGATTCCTCGCCGGGACGCGAACCACAATCACCCACGAAAAAATTGACGGAAAAAAATCGCGCGGTAGAGATAGATGTTAAACGGTAAGTCCCATGTGCCCACGAGGTCCGCTTGTCGACCTCCCCATCCTCGCTTGAAACGACTGATCCCCTCCCATGACGCTTTGTAATAAAAATTTCCTTTGTTCTCCGGGTTCACACCCCAAAAATCGTAGAGCGTGTGCCCCAACGCCTTCGCTTCGCGGATTGCGTTCCAATGCAAGGCGAACGGCGCCATGACATTACGATTCTCTGATGACGATGCGCCGTAGAGATACGTCACCGTGTCGCCATAGGCCATCTCGAGATTCGCCGACAACACCTTGCCGTCGAGTTCTGCCAGACGGATGCGTGCAAATCGAGATTCGGACATCGCATCGTAGGTGGCCTTGAGATAGGTGCGGGGTAATTGCGTGAATCCATCGCGATAGGCGGTTTCGTCCATCAAGTCGAGGAACGCTTCGACATCGGAAAGTGTTTGCGCGATACGAACGCGAACTCCATGACGCTCGGCGAGACGAATATTGTAACGCGTCTTCTCATGCATTTTCGCAAGCAACTCTTCTTGCGACGGCGCAAGATCGAGCAAGATCGTCGATGCGGGGTCGGCGGACGGCACGCGACGGAATGACAACGGGACGAGACCTTCGGGCTTCGTGATCTCCGACATCGGTTCGATCCGCCAAAAGAGTGTTTTCTTGCGTAGCTCTGTTTCTTGGAGCAAGAGCTCACAAAATTCCCGCATCGCATCGCGCTTTGCTTCAGCGGACAATGACGCACGGAAAACGGGGCCATGTGCGGCGAACCAGTAGCCAACACCAAAACGACGCTGACGATATTCTAGTTGGATGGATGCTACCACACCGGAATCATCCGATAAAAAATACCGACGGACAGGCGAACCGGTGGCGATACGATACTCGCCCCAGGCCCACGATTGCGTGAACTGACTCCAAGGCTGCGCGGTTTGGAACGCATCCCATTGCGACTGATCGGTAGCGACGAGAAGTTTCATTTGGCGAGATGGCGCAAGGCTTCACGAACACGATCTGAAACATCGGTGACTTCGGGCGAGATTGATTTCAACGCTTCACGAGATTGTTCGCGAGAATACCCGAGCGAGATCAACGCTTCGAGAACCTCCCCTTCACCGCTGGGCAATTCCGCTTCTTCAACCAGTTGGCCTTTGAGCTCGAGGATGATTTTTTGCGCGGTCTTCTTGCCGATACCCGGCATCGACGTCAGGAGTTCCAGATCACCACTCAAAATCGCACGCCGAATCGTCTCAAACGGCCCTGCGGATAAGACCGATAGCGCCACCTTGGGGCCAACGCCGGAGACAGAGAGAAGTCGTTCAAACATTTCTTGCTCAGCACGTGAAACAAACCCAAACAGGTCATGCGCGTCTTCGCGAACGTGATCATGAGTGTAGACAAAGGCTTCTGATCCCGCCCGCAAAGATGAAAGCAATGTGCCGGATCCTTTGATGAGATAGCCAACACCTGCGACTTCAAGCAGCGCGAAGGTTGGGTGGATTTCAGTCACGGTTCCGCGCAGCGAGCCGATCATAGTCGAAGGAAAGCGTACCTGTGGATGCGGAACTTGGCAAAAGAAAAAGCCCGCCACACGATCCGAGGATCGGGGCAGGCAGAAGACTCGACGAGTCATTTCTTTGATGACTCGTAGAGCGCGCGGAGCTTTGGGCTGAAGTCCGCGGGAGAGGTGTTGGGCAAACGCAGGTACATGCGCGCACACGAGAGCGCCCAGTCGGCGTCCTTCTTGCGCGTGCGTTTGACGGCACACTCGGCAGAAGCGAGGAGACCGTCGCGCGTCCCGTCGTTTTTCAGGAACAGCCGCGTGAGCTGTCCCTCGCCCGCACGGCAGTTCGACCCGCGAGCCAGGGCGAGCGCATTCTGATAGCGCTTCTTCTCTGACTCGTTCTTGGGCTGCCATTCGGCGGTCACGGCCGTCGTTGGCACTTGGCGCGGCGTCCCGGGCTCCGAATCCACCGGAGTGACGTCCGGTTCCGTAGGCGCCGAGGGCACGTCTGCCGTGGTCGGCACAACAGCCGGAACGCCGTGCGGTGCCTGTGCCACGGACTCCGGATCCCGGCGCATCACGAGGAACGTCCCCACGATTGCCAGAGCGAACAGGGTCACGAAGATCGGCAGGGCAAGGCGCGGGAGACCGGAAGGTGCTTGTTGGGGCTTCAGCGAGACTTCCATCTTCTGCGCCGGCGGCGACTCAGACGAAGGCTTTGCTGGCGGCTCCTCCCCGATCAACGTGTCCTGGTCCTTCCGGGCCAGAGAACGAAGATAGGATTCCTCGACCTCGCGGAGCATCGTCAAGATTTCTGCGATGTTGGGGCGGTCCTTTGGTTCCTTGCGCAGGCAAGCCATGATGAGCCGCTCCATCGCTGGGTCGGGATTCATCATCTTGGTCGAGAGCGCCGGCGGTTCCTCCGTCATGATGTCGACAAAGATGGCCGGATACGAGCTCGTGAACGGCAGCTTGCCCGTGTAGCACTCGTAGAGGATGACGCCGAATGCCCACAGGTCGCTCGCCCTGCACGGCAGGTTGTTCGTCTGCTCGGGCGCCATGTACTCCGGAGTCCCGAGCAGCGCACGCGTGTGCGTCTTGCGTTTCTCGGATTGGAGATCCTTGGCAACTCCCAGGTCCGTGATGAGCAAGCGCATCTCGCCGTGATCATCGGTCGTGAGCAACACATTGTCCGGCTTCAGGTCACGATGGACGATATCCTTTTGGTGGATCGCCTCGATGCCAGCGAGGAGTTGGCGCCCGATACGGATGACCGTCGACAACGGCAGCCCCTTTCCGCCTTGCTTTTCGAGCAGCTTGTAGAGGGACCGCGCTTCGGGGACGTACTCCATCACGAAGAACGAATTGCCCTCTTGGTCCTCGTACCAGTCGATGAACCGCACGACATTCTTGTGACTGATCTCGCGGGTCAGAGCGTACTCGGCGCGGAACCGTTCAAGCGCACCCGGGACCTGGTCGGCAGACAAGTTCTTCGCATGGAAGTACTTGAGCGCGACGAGCGTCTCCGGTTGGTCCAGGACGGACTGGGGCTTGTTCAGGTCGAGGGCCAAGTACACGGTCCCCATCCCGCCCTCCCCGATGACCTTCAGGAGTTGGAACTCCTTCGTGTGGACGGTGTCGCCATCACGGAAGGTGCTGACGACTTTGCAGGGCAGCAAATCGCGGATGGACATGACAACCTCCAATTTGTGTGGGTTTGGATGTGAAGTTTCGCCCCGAAATAATGGTTTCGGGAACATGTTTCTATATCAAAAAATGCCCGTCCTGTCAAGGGATTTCGGGCATTTTTTGTTGTTTTTAGGCTTTTTCTACATGAATCGCAACCTCCGCCTCTCCGATTTCGACGGATGCCTGGGCTTCTTGGTTCTCCGCGAGCTGGTCCACGACGTCAAAACGGACGGCTTTGACCTCCGGCCCAACAATTCCGCTGAGCGACTCAAACAAGTCTCGATGACCGTGGTCGACCGTCGCGAGCAGAACCTTGATTTGATCATCGGGACGCAAGCTGAGCTTCTTACGGGCATTCATGATGTGGCGCGAAAGCTCACGCGCCATCCCCTTCTTTTTGAGTTCGGGCGTGAGATTCAGGTCAAGTTCACACACCCAATCCGCATTGTCGGCCGTCGCTCCACCTTTCACCATCACGCGCTCGACATTCAATTCATCGCGAACAACCGTCAGGAGATCGGTTCGAGCAGCGAGACGCGAGGCTTCGGCGGCGTCGCGCATCGTGACAGAAGCGGAAGCGAGCGCTTGGCGTACCGGCATTTTGGAAGTCGCACGTGCTTCGTGGCCTGCGGTCACGACCGCGCGTGCCCAGGCCATGTCACCCAAAAGTTGCTGGTCGATGACACGTTCATCCGCCTTCGGCCACTTATCGAGGTGGACCGACATCTTGGCGCCACCGAGATCTTGGTACAACTTTTCCGCGAAGAACGGAGCGAACGGCGCGAGGAGTGCCGCCGTGTCGAGCAGGGCTTCACGTAAGGTTCGCAGCGCATCCAGCTTTTCGTACTGGTTGTCGGCTTTCATGCGTTCACGCGAACGACGAAGCCACCAGGTCGAAAGGTCATCAACCCACACGCGGAGCGGACGGATCGCGGCCACGAGGTCGTAACGTTCCATCGCCTCGGTCATCTCGACCTCGAGAGCGGCGAGGCGCGCCATGAGCCAACGATCAAGAATATGCGTGCTCTTCGGTTTTGTAATCTCAATGTTTTCGGAACCGGCGTACATCAAATAAAACGCGCGGACATTCCAGAGGGTTCCGAAAAGCGTGCGTTGAAGCGTCTCACAATCACGTTCCGAGAAATTCAACTGCTCAGCTTCGACGACGGGCGAGGAGAGCATGTACACGCGCAACGCGTCTGCCCCGATCCGCGACATGAGTTCCCACGGATCCGGATAATTTTTGAGACTCTTCGACATCTTCTTGCCGTCTTCGGCCATGATGAGACCCGTGCAGTTGATGTTAGTGTAGGCGGGTTTGCCGAAGAGTGCCGTCGAGAGGACGTGGAGCACATAGAACCACCCTCGCGTTTGGTCCTGGCCTTCCGCGATGAAATCCGCAGGATAGTTTGCGTCAAAAAATTCGCGGTTTTCATGCGGATAATGCGCCGAAGCGTACGGCATACTGCCCGACTCAAACCAGCAGTCAAAGACGTCGGGGATACGGCGCATCTCTTCACCCTTCTCGTTGGCGAAAGTGATCTCATCGATGGCTGGACGATGGAGATTCAGGCTGTGCTTCCGATTGATCTTCACGCCCGAGACTTTTTCGAGTTCATCAATCGACGCAAAAACACGGACGTCAGTGCCGTCGGCGTTGGTCCATACCGGAAGCGGCGCTCCCCAAAAACGCGAACGCGAAATGCACCAATCCGGGGCGGTCTCGAGCCCTTTGCCAAAGCGACCTTCCTTGAGGTGTTCGGGATGCCAATTGATCTTCTTGGCGGTGTCGAGCATCTTCGGCTTGAGTTTGGTCACGTTCACGTACCAAGCGGGCTGGGCTTTGTAGATGAGGCGTGTGTTGTTGCGCGCAAAAATCGCGACTGAGTGCTTGATCGTCTCTTCGCGATACACCAAGCGGCGATGCTTGAGATCCGCGAGGACATTCTCGTTGGAGTCGAGATAATCCTGGCCGGCGACAACGGGCACATCTGGCAATTGGATGCCGGCATCATCGAGCGTAACCAGCACCGGTAGCTCATGCGATTTCGCGGCCATGAAATCTTCTTCGCCAAATGCAGGGGCTGTGTGGACGATGCCCGTACCGTCTTCCATCGAGACGTAGCCCATGTCGACGACTTCGAACTTCGTCGAGCCTTCGCGGGCTGCCATGCAGGCAAATGCGTCATCTGAGACAGGAAAGAGCGGTTCGTACTTCGTCCCCTTGAGTTGCGAGCCCGTCCTCTTCTCGAGGATCTCAAAGTGCGTATCTTCGGACAACGGAAAAAATTCTTTGAAGACTTTGGAGAGGAGTTTTTCGGCGACGATAAACGTTTCATCGCCAACCCGGACAGAGACATACACCTCGTTTGGATGAACCGCGAGCGCGACGTTTGCCGGAAGCGTCCAGGGCGTCGTGGTCCAAGCGAGCAAGTACGTTTTTTCTTTGCCGACGACCGGGAATTTCACCGTGACTGATGGATCTTCGAGATCGACATATGAGTTCTCCATCGCGACTTCAAAATTGGAAAGTGGCGTTCCATTGGATG
>Ga0207641_10004350_pt1 | contig 12288 bp, 10 predicted proteins | sample KBSSwiS62_FD_184306 | JGI IMG/M metagenome (GOLD analysis project Ga0207641, IMG submission 184306) | Switchgrass rhizosphere microbial communities from Kellogg Biological Station, Michigan, USA - KBS Switchgrass S6-2 (SPAdes) (version 2) | ecosystem: Host-associated > Plants > Roots >... | reverse complement strand
TCCTCTTGCGATCGCCGCAGCCGAGCGTGATGTCGGTCCGGTCGATGTGTTGGTGAACAACGCCGGTTACGGCCACGAAGGCGCGCTCGAGGAATCGTCGATGGACGATCTCCAGCGGCAGTTCGCCGCCAATGTGTTCGGCCCGGTTGCGATGATGCAGGCGGTACTGCCCAGCATGCGTAAGCGTCGCCGCGGGCACATCGTCAACGTGACCTCGATGGGCGGGTTCATCACCATGCCGGGGCTCAGCTTCTATTGCGGCAGCAAGTTCGCGCTGGAGGGGATTTCCGAAGCGCTCGGCAAGGAAGTCGCGGCGTTCGGCATCAAGATAACGACGCTGGCGCCCGGGCAGTTTCGCACCGACTGGGCTGGGCGCTCGATGGATCGGACGCCGCGCAGCATCGCGGACTATGACGCAGTGATGGACCCGATAAGAGCTGCGCGACAGGCCTAGAGCGGCAACCAGCCGAACGATCCGGCCAAGGCAGCGCAAGCGCTGCTGGCGATCGTTGAGGACCAGAACCCGCCGGCTCGATTGTTCCTGGGCGAAGACGCGCTTGGGCTGGTCGATCAGAAGCTCGACGATATGCGAGCAGAAGTTACTCGATGGGAGACGCTTTCCCGGTCGACCGGCTTCGATGGCTAATGAGGTGGCAGACAAGATTCCAGTTTGCGGAACGCATCTGTGGGCCGAGCCGGATATAAGGCGCGTCGCTGCCATGCCGATTTCGTGAAGTAGACGACAGGTCTTGGAGAAATCTGCCGTCCACATCGTCGGTTTGGAAACTCGTGATCTGATCGACAGTCGCAGCTTGGAGTTTGACGTCGGGTCGCGGCTGTACCCGCCAACAAAGATGCCTCTCAGTGGCTCGGATTAGCCCCCTAATAGCTGCAGATCATTCATCGGACTGGAAGGCTCGGTTGATCGGCCAGCTTTGGACGTGAGCCGCCGGGCAGCTTTGCGGTCGGAGCGACTCACAACAGCCACTGGTTAGTGTGAGTTGGCGACGCGTTCTCGCGACCGTGCTCGGTATCGACTTAAGTGCTGCGGTCCTTGAGGCCGCAGAAGTTTGAATAAGCGGCGACGGGGACGATCGATCAGCCCTCCTTGCCGAATGCCATGCGTGTGGCGCTCTTCCCCGCCAGTCTGACCAGTTCCACGAACTCCTGGCGCAAGTAATCTGCCTGAGGGCCAGCAAGGTCGGCAACTGCGGTATAATCATAGTCGCCCAGCCGAGTGTCGCCTCGCAGCTTCTGGCCGAAGGCGGCCACGGCAACGGCAAAAGCCATGTCGCCTTGTGGGTCCTTCGCTTGTTCGAGGGCGCGAGCAGCGACCGGCGTCTCGATCAGCCTGCTGCTGCTGCCATTCGGCAATTTGTAGCGTACGCGCACCGTGGCGAGTTCTCCGGCGGTACGGATAGGCGCTTGAGTCGCAGCAGCATATTTGCGAGGCGCGATCCAACCACGGTGCCCTGTGGGAACGACCTCGTAGATCGCGGTGACCTGATGTCCTGCACCGATCTCCCCGGCGTCGACATGATCCTCGCTGAAGTCTTCCTCGCGCAGCGCGCGGTTCTCGTATCCGATCAGGCGGTACTGATCGATCTCGGCCGGGTTGAACTCGACCTGCACCTTCACGTCCTTGGCGATGGTGAAGAGGGTGGACGATAGCTCCTCGTCAAGCACCTTTCGCGCTTCCATGGCGCTGTCGATATAGGCGTAGTTGCCGTTGCCGAGGTCAGCCACGGCTTCCATCATCGCGTCGTTGGTGTTGCCCTGACCGAAACCCAGCGTGGTCAGCGAAATGCCGTCCTCGCGGTTCTGCCGCACCATATCCTCGAGCCCCTTCTGGTCGGACAGGCCGACGTTGAAATCGCCGTCGGTCGCCATGACGATGCGGTTGATGCCACCAGGAACGCGATGCGCGCGGGCCAGCTCGTAGGCGAGCGCAAGCGCTGGACCGCCGGCGGTCGATCCTTCGGCGTCGAGACCGCTCAAGGCCGCCTTGATCTCAGCCGGATCGTGGCTGCCCTCCACCAGCGTGTCGACCCAGCCCGCATAGGTGATGATGGAGACGCTGTCGTCCGACCGCAGCGAATCTGCCAGGATCGAAAGCGCCTGCTTGACCAGCGGCAGCTTGTCAGGGTCCTGCATCGAGCCCGAGACGTCGACCATGAACACCAGGTTCGCCGGCGGGCGCTGCGAGCTAGCAACATCATAGCCGCGCAGCCCGATCCGCAGCAGGCGAGTCTCCGGGTTCCAGGGCGTGGTCGAGACATCGGTGGTGACGCTGAACGGCGCATCGCGCGTGGCCGGGAGTGGGTAATCGTAGCGGAAGTAGTTGACCATCTCCTCGGTGCGGACAGCCGCTGGAGGAACGCTTTGCCCGGCCCGCAGCATGCGTCGGACATTGGCGTAGGCGGCCGTGTCGACATCGACTGCAAAGGCGGAGACGGGCTCGGCCGTGACGCGATGGATGGAACCGACCTCCTTACCGTCGTAGCGCTCGCCGTTCGTGACGAATTGGTCGGGCGCTGGGTCGCCCTGCCACGCCGCCTCTTCGGCCCCGGGCTGCCGGCTGCATGCCGAAAGAGCCAAGCTGGAGATCAAGGAAAGCGAAATCATGCTACGGGTGATCATCGTCATCTCCACTCTGTTCGTAGAGATGAAAGTATGTCTGCAGCCGTGGAAGTGACAAGCACTCAAAGATGCAGTACAGTAGGTGAAAGATCTATGAGTTCGAGCGGCACTCTAATGAAGCCGCGCAAATCTGCGCTTTCTGCACTTTCGTGCACATGATCTGCACAACTTCTGCGCGAACTATTCAAGGGTTCGACTGCCAATCCTCGTCAACCAGCACGGCATAGTCTCCCCACCAGATAGGGAGATATCGTCATGCACATCGCCGCCCTGCCGCTGGGTTCCAGCTTCCGGTGGAAGCTGATCCCGGCGGCGCTCGTTGCCCTCCTTGGTGACTTGATCTTCTATCAGCAGAGGCTTGCCGGCGGCGGCCTCGGACTGTTCACACTGGGATTGCTCGCCGCGCTGCTGGCCGGGCGCCCGGCAGTCCGGCGCAGCCCCCGCGCTTGGGTTCCGATCCTTGTCGCGGTGGCCTTCGCCGTCGCCCTGCTCTACGATCCCAGCCTGCTCGCCTGGGCGCTGTTCTGGGTGGCGGCCGGCATCGCGACGTTGCTGCCGGGCACGGGGCGCTTCGACGATGGCTGGCGATGGACGCAGCGACTGCTGTGGCAAGGATTGCGCGCGCCCTTTGGATGGGTGATCGACCTGCGCCGCCTCGCCCGGGTCCGCAAGGCCGGGCGCAGCCGGCGCGGCAACGTGCGCGCGACCATCTCGCTGCTGGCCCTGCCGGTGTTGGGGAGCGCGGTCATCCTGGTGCTGTTCGCTGCCGCCAACCCGCTGATCGAGCGCGCCCTCTCGACCATGATGCCCGAAGCCTGGAGCATCTTCACCCTGCTTGCGCGCGCGATGATCTGGAGCTTGTGCTTCGTCATGGCCTGGTGCCTGCTGCGTCCGAGCCTGGCCAAGCATCTGCTGCCGCCGATCGCAAGCAGTAGCGAGCGAGTTCTGCCAGGCGTCTCGGTGGCTTCGGTCGCTGTCTCTCTCGTGCTCTTCAACCTGATCTTCGCGGCTCAAAACCTGCTCGATGCGGCCTACCTCTGGGGTCTCGCGGCGATGCCGGACGGACTGACCATGGCGCAGTACGCGCATCGTGGCGCCTACCCCCTCATCGTCACCGCCCTGCTCGCGGCACTGTTCGTGCTGGTGGCGCTGCGGCCAGGATCGGAGACCGCGCGCTCCGACGGAATCCGTATGCTGGTGACGCTGTGGATTGCGCAGAACATCTTCCTCGTCGTCTCCTCGATGCTGCGCACGATCGACTATGTGGAGGCGTACTCGCTCACTCGGCTGCGCGTCGCGGCACTGGCGTGGATGGCGCTGGTCGCCTTTGGCCTCGCCGCGATCTGCTGGCGCACGTTGCACGGACGGAGTGCCGCCTGGCTGATCAACGTCAACATGGGCGCGGCGGCCCTCGTCCTGACCGCAGGTTGCTTCGTCGACCTGGGCGCGCTTGCGGCACAATGGAATGTCGAGCACGCGCGCGAGGTCGGCGGCGCGGGCGCGGCTCTGGACCTGTGCTACCTCGACCAGCTGGGCAGTTCCGCCGTGCTGCCGCTGATCGCGTTGGAGAGCCGCCGCGACTTGCCGATTGCGTTTCGCGAGCGAGTGCAATCCGTCCGCATGCAAGCCTACGACGCGTTGCGTAAGCGGCACAACAGCCAAGGCGCGCTGCTGGACGCCTGGCGATTGCGACGGGCCGACGAGCTCCTGCAACGCTTGAGGCCCGTTCCGCTTGGAGAGGGAGAACGCGGCTGCGACGGCGCAATGCTGCCGCCTCCTGTGACTCAGGTTGCTCCCCCGCCACCCACCCCGGCGGTGCCGGCGATGCCAGTGCCCTCCCCCGCGTTGACAGGAGCGAGCCGGAGATGATCTTGTGCCCCATGCCCAGCACCATTCTGATTGTCGACGACGATCCGCACATCCGGCAATTGCTCGTCTTCGCGTTCGGCAAGGCCGGGCTCGAAACGATCGAAGCCGCCGATGGCGAGGCCGCGCTGGCGCAAGTCGAGCGCCATGCGCCCGACCTCGTCATCCTCGACATCAACATGCCGCGCATGGATGGCCTTGAAGTCTGTCGCCGCCTGCGTGCCCGCAGCGAGGTGCCGATCTTCTTCCTGTCCTCGCGCGACGACGAGATCGACCGCGTGCTCGGCATCGAGCTGGGCGGCGACGACTACGTGGTGAAGCCCTTCTCCCCGCGTGAGGTCGTGGCGCGGTCCCTAGCGATCCTGCGCCGCACCGCCGCACGTCCTCCGGCGGTCGAGAATGTCTCGGTGCTGCGCCATGGCCGTCTTAGCCTCGATCCCGAGAGCTGGACGACGCATTGGAGCGATCACGAGGTCAACCTGACGGTGACCGAGTTCACCATCCTTCGCACCTTGCTGGCGATGCCCTCACGCATCTTCTCGCGCGACAACATCATCGACCGGTTCCGCGGGCCGGGCTTCGCGCTCACCGACCGGACCGTCGACAGCCACGTGCGCAATGTGCGCCGCAAATTCGCCGAAGTGGGCGGCTGCGACGTGATCGAGACGCGGGCCGGCGTCGGCTATCGCCTGGGCGCCTGCGCGGGGACGCCAGTTCCTTCATGATAGCCGTCCTCAAGGCGTGGATCGCGCGAGGCTGGCCCGTTGTTCGGCTCCGCACGATCCTGCTCGCGACTATGCTGTTCGTGGCTGCGCTGCCCGGCTTCGGCGCGATCTTCCTGCGGGTCTACGAGAATGCGCTGGTGCGTCGGACCGAGGCCGAGCTGCTCGCGCAAGGCGCCGCACTGGCGGCCGGAGCGGGGATCGTGGCTCGGGGAATCCCCTTGGAGGCCATTCCTCCGCCTCCCAAGCCGCCGGAGCGCTATTACGACCAGCTCACCGAGGTGGACTTGCGTTCCTCGCCGGTCCTCCCACCGCGCCCACCCGCCGTGTTGACGCGCCAGACTCCCGACCAGGCCGCGGTTGTCCTCGCCCGCCGGATGATGCCAGCCTTCCAGGAAACCAAGGTAACGACGCTCGCCTCGATCCTGATGCTCGACGGCCAAGGCATCCTGCTCAACGGTCCCGAGGCAGGCCGCAGCCTCGCCGCCTTGCCGGAAGTGCGGGCGGCGCAAGCCGGAACCGCCGTAACGGTGCTGCGCGAGAACGCTGGCTACGCCAGTGGCCGCGCGCTCGAATGGCTGAGCCGCGCGGCGAACATCAGGCTGCACCATGCACGGCCTATTATGGTCGACGGCAAGGTGGTGGCCATCCTGCTGGTTTCCCGTTCGCCCCGGGCGCTGTTCCTCGGGATATACGAAGATCGCGGCAAGATCGCATTCGGCGTAACTGCGATCTTCGCCATGCTGCTGGTGCTTTCAGCTGTGCTCTCGCGCGCGATCGTGCGCCCGATCGAGCGTCTGAGCGAAGCGACGCGTGATCTATCCTCGGGCCGGCGCGTCGCCTTGCGGCTGCCGTCGCTGCAGGTCGTGGAGATCCGCGCCTTGTTCGAAGACTTCGACCAGATGGCAGAGAGCATTGGTAAGCGCTCGCGCTACTTGCGGGATTTCGCGGCTTCGGTCAGCCATGAGTTCAAGACGCCCTTGGCGGCGATCTCGGGCGCAATCGAACTGCTGCAGGACCACGGCCCGACGATGACCGCCGCCGAGCGCGAACGCTTCCTGACCAACATGTCGACAGACACCAAGCGCCTGTCCCGCCTCGTAGGTCGACTGATGGAGTTGGCCCGAGCTGACGTCATGGTCGGCGAGCAAGGCGCCAGCACCGACGCAAACGCAGTTCTCGTCACGATCGCCGACGCGCTCTCGACCGACACGTTCTCGATCGTACTGCACCTCCCGGCAGCACCGGTCCTTGTCGCGATGGACGAGAGCGCGCTGGAATCGTTGCTCTCTACCTTGGCTGAGAACGCTCATCAGGCCGGCGCCTCTCAACTTGAGATAACTCTAGCCCGCCAAGAAGGTGCGGTGCACTTCGATCTTGTCGATAACGGCCCGGGAGTACCCGACACCGACGCCGAGCGCATCTTCGAGCCATTTTTCACAAGCAAGCGCGAACAGGGTGGTACCGGCCTCGGCTTGGCGATCGCGCGTTCGTTGCTCGGCGCTTATGCTGGGAGCCTGGTGCTTGTGCCCTCACAGGAAGGTGCACGTTTTCACATGCTCTGTCGACCAGCAGGCACCGACGGGATGGAAGCTTGAGAAACAAGGGTAAGCCGATACTCCGCTGAGAGGGCCCGGTTATGAACACCCGCGAGCGACTTAGCGCCCCCCGGAAGCGGTCACTCGTTCATGTGGATATTGATCCTGTTTTAGAGGCCAGCTTTGGGCCCCGGTGATGGCGCGAAGTGGGATAGGCCATGTAAAAACTGCTTCACAGGAGTTGGTCGGTAGTTTTGGAGCCCTTGAGCGCGGCACGCAAACGCAGCTCGTTGACGATGGCGATCACGGGAATCTACCACATCGTCGTGTGCGTCCACGACCCGTCAAAGTGCAGCTCGGACTGGCCATCCACCTTGCGCAGCTCCTAGCCCGGCAGTTGAAAATCGGCGGGCCATTGGATGAAGTCCGGCGCGAACATGCCATCAAAACCTGATGGGGTCGTCTAATCGCGAGCGATCATGCAAGCAGATTTTGAGCTGACTGTATGCCGGGTTCAGGGTCGTCTTCGCGGTCTGCATGAGCCGCCGCACGGTAGGTCTTCGGCGGACGGAACCTTCCTATGTGGACGGTGCACTCGGAAGAAGCCGGTGCATCCCATCAGGCGGAATGGTTCAGCCCACGTCGCCGCAGGGACGGATTCGCTAGCCGGCTGCCTGCCGGCGAAGTTGCTACACCGGCGCGCCTGCGGTCTTGTCGAACAGCTCGCCTGATTTGAGCATGGCATGGATCACGACGGCGAGCTTCCGCGCCACCGCGACGGCGGCGTGCCTGAAGCCGATGCGCTCGCGAAGCTTAAGGCCCCGCTCTCAGCCGAGCTACGGGTCAGAATGACACACGCCGCTTCGTACAGAAGATTTCGTACCTGGTGATCGCCACGTCGGGAGATGTGCCCGTTGTAGTCAACCTGACCGGATTGGTATCGACGCGTGGTGAGGCCGAGCCAGGCACCGACGGATCGCGACGTTCGAAAGTTGGCCGGGTCTTCAACAGCGGTGGCAAGGTAGTTGCAGTGACGACACCGATGCCTGGGATAGACATGAGCAGTTGGCAGGCCTCGCTTTGGCGCGCATCGCCGATCAGGTGTCGCGTAAGCTCGGCGGCGCGCATGCGGACGCTGCGCCAAGCCTCAAGCAGTGGCATTATGATCGCCGTCAGCTCGGTGTTCTCCGCTAGCCTCTTCCGTACATTGGCCTCGAAGGTGCTTCCCTTGCCGGCCGGAACCACGAGGCCGAATGTCTTCATTAGGCCGCGAATCTGGTTGGATATCTCGGTCTTGATCCTCACCAGTTTGGTTCGAGCTGCCACCAGCGTGCGGGTGAGCATTCTGTCGAAGCCTTTGACCCGGACTTCACGATAAATGCCGACCGAAGAACACCCAGAGCACCGCGGCGGCGGCACCGTTTGTCGTCCAGACCTGAGCCGAGATCGGCTGCCAGCAGGCGAATAACAGGATCAGCGCGAGGCTTGCCGCCAGTACATAGATGCTACGTTCGATCGGCGTAGGTACGAATTGAGTCCATCAGCGCTTGAATCCCGGATGCGCCATGGAACTGTGCTGGATGGCGAAGATCAGGAGCAGCGACAGTTTGATCCGCCCGCGAGGATGGGACCCGAACCGCAGCCGCCATGATCAACGCCGCGCGGAACGATTGCCAATCCACTGAGGAAGGCGATCAGATAGAGGAACGTCGCGAGGAAGACGGCGTATGCGAGACCACTGAAGGCAAGGAAGGCTATGCGTTTCATGGCGTTGCTCCCATTCCTGGCGGTGGCAGCCGCGACAGGCTGCCCCGCGCAAGGTCAGACGACCGCACCGGTCGAAAAGTAAATCACGAGCCGATTCAGTGCCGAGAACTGGATCAGCGTGCAGAATGCGGCGAAGGCAAGCGCCTTCGTGCCGCCCGTCAGGGCAGACAGATGTATCATGGAGACATTCCCATTCAAAAATAGAAAAAGGGATCGAGCACCCGGATCTCGGTGATCCGATCCACCGGCAGACCGTTGCGTTCGGCCGCGATCTGGATCGCTTCCAGGTTGGGCGCGTCGTAAATTTGGCCGACGGATCGCCGATCTGCCGCTGATGCTGATCGTCTCCTCACGCAACAAGGATCAGGGCGCGCGCGGCCAACGACCTGCCGCCAACGATCCGCCATCGCTTCGACCTCGCCCGCCTGTCCCCAGTCGCCGTGGGCAAGATGGCGGCGGCGAAGGGCCTGATCGGTTCGGCACTTCACGAGATGACCGGCGTCACCCCGTTGCTCGTTTTCAAAATGCTTGCGGCGGGCGGCACGCGTTCGGCCTCGATTGACGAAATCGTCGTCGGCCGCGCCGATGCCCTCGATGACGAGGCGCGCGCCTTCCTGGACTATTGCGCGATCATCCCGCGACACGTCTCGCTGCAACAGATCGAGGCGGAGAGCGCCAACGACGCAGCGATCGCCGCCTGTACCGAGACTGGGTTGCTGCTCGCTGACGGTACCGGCCTCGCTTTCCGCCACGAAATTACGCGCCGCGCCGTCGAGGACGCGCTGTCGCCGCAGCGACCCGCGCCAACAGTTTCGGCCTCACCACGCGCGAGCTTCACGTGCTGGGCGCAATCGACAAGGGCTGGACCAACAAGGAGATCGGCGAGCGCCTGTTCGTCTCGGCCAAGACCATCGACCATCACGTCTCGGCGATCCTTGGCAAGGTCGATGCCCGCACGCGCGGCGAAGCAGCGGCTTTCGCCCGAGCACACGGCCTAATAGAATAGATTATCGCCGGGTTCTTCGACGTCTTGAGATACCGATTCCCCCGATAGAGCTGTCATTCACCGGCTCGGCTGGCCCCGTCATAGCCGCCCTTCATTCATGTGCTCTTTGATGCCACCGGAGTTGCACAGGGGGGCTCAACCAACCAAATCATCTCTGTGATAGCAGCTTTCCTGTCATCTTAAATTCCCAGCCGTGAGTGCCCCCAGGGTGGCAAGACATCAAGTTGCTGACGATGCTGTCGAGGTTGCCATAACCATACAAGACGATCTGCACGGCGCGGCCTGAAACTGCCGCAAACTTCACGTTCTTTAGCGGTCGATGGTCCACTCAGGTCGCGGACCTATAGCTTACCTTCCGCGTCGTTAAATTCAGGGCTGCCATTGGCCTGCTTTGGCGTCGTACTGGTCAAAGGTTGATCTGCACCGCTAAAGTTGGCGGCGGGCGGTACACCGCCGCCCAGCATTGCGTTCAACGATCCCCCGCTCATTCCCAGTTCTGCCATAAGCGAGTCGATCAATGGACCGCCTACGCGGTAACGCATCGCTGCGGATACTGCGGCGTCTGCAAGGTTCTCATGGGTTGCAACTCCCGGCCCATCGCGGAGCCCGTCGCCGTGAAGTCCCCGAGCGTCCAAGATGCTGATCTTGTCGATGTTCTCCATGGGTTTGCTGGCCGCTGCAATGATGCCTGGCAATGCCTCAAGCAGAGCCTTGCGCATCAGGAGAGTGGTCTGGGATTCGCTTAGAAGATTGGTGGCCTGGTTGAGTGCTGCCTGGCCCGCGGCATCGACCGCAAAAGCGGCTTCGCGGCCCTGCGCGCGAACTTTGTCAGCATCTGCTTCGGCCATTGCTTCTGTCCGAAGTGCGCTGGCACGAGCCTCAGCAGCCTCCTTCTCGGCACTTGCCGCCACAGTAATCTGCACCGCTTCCTCTTGAGCGCGCTGGGTGGCAGCGATGACGGCTACGTTCTTGTTACGGTTGGCGATCTCGGTCGCCTTGGCTGTGGCAACGCTTTCTTCCGCCTTCACCGCAAGAGCTCGTGCCTCGTTCGCGGCAGCTGTCGCCGTCGATTCCTCTTCGGACTTCTGCGCAGTCTGCACCGCGGTAGTGATGCGCGCGATCTCGATGGTCCTATCGCGTTCGATCGTGGCGGTTTGAACCGCGCCGTCCCGCGCGATGGTCGCGGTCTGGATAACCTTGTCGGCCTCTGTCTGCGCGACAGTTTGCGCTTGTTCAGCGGTAATTCTCGCGATCTCCGCGAGCCGCGTTTGCTCTGCTTCTGCCGTTGCAATCGCGGTTGCTTGTTCGGCGCGCAGAGCGGCCAGCGTCTGTTCCTGCGTCAGACGCGCCTGCTCGGCAGCCTGCGCGATTTCCAAAGACTGGTTATTTGCCTCCAGATTGCGCTGCTCGATTTCAACGCGGTTCGTTGCGACGATGTCGTTTCTGATCTTCTTGCGCTCTTCAATGGTGCGCGTGAGGACCGTCAAACCCTCCGCGTCAAACGCATTGTTTTCATTGAAGTGTTCAAAGGCGGTCTGGTCGAAGTGCGTGATACTTACCGACTCGAGTTGAAAACCATTCATGTCGAGATCGGTCATCAGGGCTTCCTGGACCTTCTGGATGAAGTCTGCGCGGTTGGCGTGCAGGTGTTCCATGGTCATCGTCGCTGCGACCGAGCGCAGCGCCGACACGAGCTTTCCGTCGAGCAGGGACTTCACAGCGTCAGCACTATTGACGGAATCGCCCAGCGTCTGGGCAGCAGCAGCGATCGACTGTGCATCCGGTTTCACCTTGATATGGAACAGACCCACGACATCGACGCGCAACTTGTCGAGCGTAATCAAGGCGTCCTTGTTCAGGCGGGATACCTCCAGCTTCACCGTGGTGAGGCGCACCTGCATGAGTTCATGAAGGACAGGGATCACCATGATGCCGCCATTGAGGACGACCTTCTCGCCACCAAACCCTGTGCGGATCAATGCGACGTCCTTTGTGGCACGGCGATAAAGGCGAGTCAGGATAATGCCGATCACGACGAGGGCGAGCAGCACGATACCCGCATAGATCAGGACGTTCATGAGCGATGCGGGCACAGGATTTCCTTCCGAGAACATGGCTTGGCTGCCGTAAGTCACAGTGGTTGCAGAACCGTGGACCAATCAGGCACGGCGTAGAAAATTTGTCCTTCACGCCGCACGAGCAGTGCGGTTTCGCCCGACGGAATGATTTCCATGTCGTCGTGAGGCTCAACCATCACGAAATGGGCTTGGCCATGCTGGTCGACCACTTTGGCCCGCGCCGGCGAGCCTCGCCGTGCCGAGCCTTCCAGAATGACGCCGCGTCGGCGCAGCAAATCGTCTCTCGAAACCACGGTCGTCTCGAACTTCGGCATGACCTTGGCGAGGACATTGGCAGCCAGAGTGTTGAGTGGTGCGCCGACCACGAGTGCGCCAATAGAAGCGGCCATCCACGTCAACGGCTCTCCCCGGATTGCCGTAGCAGACTGTTGCAGAGCAATGCCGGCAATCGTGAAACAACCCAGGAGCGACGTCAGCCAGATCAGAATGGGAAGTTCGCTTCCGAGGCCCAGCCAGTCGAGCAAGCTGACATCACCGTCCACATCTAGGTCGTGAACTCATAAATCCGTTGCCGCCACACCGCGGCTATGGGAGGAGCGTGGTGAGATCGGGTGATGCGGGGTGACTGCTCATGTTCACGGTGAAGCAGCAACAAAGGCAGGTTGGGTCGT
>Ga0207641_10004347_pt1 | contig 12291 bp, 6 predicted proteins | sample KBSSwiS62_FD_184306 | JGI IMG/M metagenome (GOLD analysis project Ga0207641, IMG submission 184306) | Switchgrass rhizosphere microbial communities from Kellogg Biological Station, Michigan, USA - KBS Switchgrass S6-2 (SPAdes) (version 2) | ecosystem: Host-associated > Plants > Roots >... | reverse complement strand
CTGAACCAGGGGCACGTGATCGGGTTTAACTCGGCGGGCGTTCCCCAGACTGTTTTCCCGTTCGCCAATTTGAACAGTGTGCTGAACAGCACATCGGGCAATCATGCCTTTCTGGAACTTGCCACCAACGATGGCAACACGAATTACAATGGCCTTCTTGTGGCTGTGAGGAAGCGTTTTTCCAAGGGACTTGCTTACGGGCTCAGCTATACATGGAGCCATAACTTTTCTGACTACGTGGACAATCTGACCGGGGGATCGACACCTGCCGATGCGTATAACTACAGCCTGGAACGCAGCAATTCCCCGTTCGACGTGACGCATCGTTTCATTGGGCATGCGACCTGGGAATTGCCCATCGGCAAGGGCGGCCTGCTGCTGAATAACGACGGAATGGCCAGCCGCTTAATCGGCGGGTGGCAGTTCAACTCCATCGTTACGCTGCAAACGGGGACGCCGTTCACGGTGACGGCGGCCGATAATAGTGCCAGCGGCCCAAGCCACGCAAACCGCGCCAACTGCATCAGTGATCCATACGCAGGGGCGACAACGGATCGGTCCAAATTCGTCGGCACCGCGGCTCCTGGTTTCTATCTGAATTCGGCCGCGTTCGCGGCGCCGGCGCTTGGCTTCTTCGGCAACTGTGCGCCGCGGGCATTCCATGGTCCGGGATTGCAGAACGTGGATCTCAGCCTTTTCAAGAGCTTCCCCATCAAGGAACGCTTCCGGCTGGAGTTCCGCACGGAGATGTTCAATTCGTTCAATCACGCGAACTTCCAGAATCCGGCGTCAGCCTTCACGCCGGCTGGACTTGCTTCGTTTGGGAAATCGACATCGACCATTACGGACCCACGGGACGTTCAGTTCGCGCTGAAACTCTATTTTTGATTGCCATGCGATTTGTTATCACTGGTTTGATTGCCGCATCTGCGTTCGCGCAGACGCCGTCCGATACTTCCATCAGGCCTGCCACAGTGGCGCGGGAGATTCCTGTTAACAGGGGCTCGCCCGCGCTATGGCAGAGCTTGAAGAAACTGCACACGCGCGCGAGCCTGATTATGATTGTGGCCCACCCCGATGACGAGGATGGCGGCATGCTGACCTACGAATCGCGCGGGAAGGGAACTCGCGTGGCGCTTCTTCAACTCAATCGCGGAGAGGGTGGCGCCAACGTAATGTCTCCGGATTACTTTGATGCGCTGGGTTTGGTCCGTACCCAGGAGTTGCTGGAGGCGGGCCGCTACTACGGTGTGGACCAATACTGGACGCGCGTGATTGACTACGGCTTCTCGAAGACAATGGCCGAATCGATCAAGAGTTGGACCCGCGACCGCGTGCTGTACGACGTGGTTCGCGTGGTTCGTATTGTTCGGCCGCTGATTATTACGTCTGTGTTTGTCGGCGGCCCCAGTGATGGTCATGGGAACCACCAAACAGCGGGCGCGATGGCGCAGGCCGTATTCAAGGCAGCCGGAGATCCCAACGTCTTCCCCGATCAGATTCGCGCCGGCCTGAAGCCCTGGTCGCCTGTGAAGGACTACGCACGCGCTCCGTTCTTTGGACGCGCGGGCACGCAGTTGTCGGTAGATCTGGAAGTACCGGAGGGGAACTATGATCCCATTCTAGGCGCGTCGTACGTGCAGATCGCGCGCGAGGGCCTGGGATTCCAGAAGTCGCAGAACGGCGGGCCGAACGTGCCAAAGGCTGGTCAAGTGACGGCCGGATATCACCGCTTCGGTTCGACGATCAACGTGCCGGAGAAGGAGAAGGATTTCTTTGAAGGCATCGACACCTCGCTGGCGGGAATTGCAACGCTGGCCAAGGATACTGACGTTGCGTTCCTCAGCGACGGTTTGCGAAAAATCAACGCCGCCGTGGAAGAAGCAATGGCGAAGTTTTCCGCGATAGAGCCCGCTAAGAGCGCGCCGGCGCTGGCGGATGGGATGAAAGAGACCATAGCCCTGATCGCCGCGGTGGAAAAGAGCGGCCTCTCGGCCGATTCGAAGTACGATGTTCTCCATGAACTCAACATCAAGCGCGCGCAATTCAACAGTGCAATCGGCGAGGCGTTGAGTCTGTCGTTGACCGCGACGGTCGCACCGGATCAGGAGCCCAACCCGCGATTCGCTATGTTCATGGGCGATCCTGAAACATTCCGCATCGCGATTCCCGGCCAGGCCTTCGGCGTGAAAGTGCACGTGGTGAATCAGAGCGAGACTCCAGCCACGCTGCAGAAGGTAAGTGTGGAAGCGGGCACAGGCCCGGCTTGGAAGGTGACGCCGCCCGTCATCGCTCAGGACGCCGCGATCGCGGGTGCCAAACCTGTAGACGTGAAGTTTGCCGTGACAGTGCCTGAGAACGCGGCGTTTACGCGGCCCTACTTTACCCGGCCCGATATTGAGCAGTCGTACTACGACGTGAAAGATGAGACTTATTTGAATCAACCGCTGGCGCCCTACGCGCTGGTTGCCTGGGCCGATTTCACCTACGCCGGCGCACCGGTACGAATTGGCCAGTATGTGCAGAGCGTGAAGCGCGTGAACGGGTTGGGCACGGTATTGGAGCCATTGGTTACCGGGCCCGCAATTGGGATTGCGATCTCGCCTCGCGCGGGAGTCGTACCGCTGAGCGCCAAGTCGTTCGAAGTAACCACCGTCATTCACAGCAACGTGAAGGGTGCGGCGAACGGTACGGTTCGTTTAGACCTGCCCGCGGGTTGGGTGTCGCAACCTGCTTCGGCTCCGTTCGCGACGGTGCAGGACGGCGACGACCGTTCTGTTGTCTTCACCGTTACACCGGCGGGTCTGACCGAGAGGTCCTACAGCATTACGGCGGTAGCCGAATTCGCCGGTAAGCAGTATCGCGAAGGCTACAGTGTGATAGGGTACACCGGACTACGCCCGTACTTCCTCTATACGCCATCCACTTATAAGACAACTGGCGTCGATGTGAAGATGGCTCCGGGATTGCGCGTCGGCTACGTCACCGGAAGCGGCGATGATGTGCCGGCATCATTGGAACACCTGGGCATCAAGGTGAACTACCTGTCGCCCACCGATATTGCAGGCGGGGACCTCAGTAAGTTTGATGCGATTTTGTTGGGCGTGCGCACCTATGCGGCGCGTCCGGATCTGGTGACGTACAACAATCGGATTTTAGACTACGTGAAGAACGGCGGCGTTGTCATCGTGCAGTACAACACGCCTGAGTTCGACCACAACTACGGTCCGTATCCTTACGTCATGGGGTCCAATCCCGAAGAGGTGACGGACGAAGTGTCGAAGGTGCAGATTCTGGCTCCGTCGAATCCAGTTTTCAACTGGCCCAATAAGATCACAGGCAAGGATTTCGAGGGATGGGTGGAAGAGCGCGGGTCCAAGTGGATGAAGTCATGGGATGCCAATTACGAGGCGCTGCTTGAAACGCACGATGAAGGACAGGAGCCGCAGAAGGGCGGTTTGCTCTATGCGAAATACGGCAAGGGCGTCTACATCTACAATGCCTACGCGTTCTACCGGCAGTTGCCCGAAGGAGTGCCGGGCGCATACCGCATCTTCGCGAACATGATCAGCTTGCCGAAGAATCCGCAATTGCGGTAATCACTTCGCTGTCAAATACCGGAATGCCTGCACGGCGCTTTCGCGCCGCGAGACTTCGTCGTTCAACCGCGCAGCCGCGGCGTTCCTCTTCTCCATTTCGGTGTGTGCGAGCTCTGTCAGGCCAAGCCTTTCATAAATTCGTCCCAAGCGGAAGTGATTCGCCGGCAGCGGTTCGAGAGAAACGCAAATCTCCATCTCCGTCCGGGCTTCAGCCTGGTTACCAGCGGCGTCGTAAGCCCGGCCCAGTTCGCAGCGGGCAATCGCGCTATCAGGCGGATCCTGTTTCAACCTGCTGATAGCACTACTGTCCCCGGCACGAGACTGCAGCGCGTGACAGACCGGACCATCCCGGAGACAGAGTACTTTGATAGTCCGTGGCAACGGAGCGCCCGCAGCCTCCAGTGCGATACGAGCCAGATAGGTGTATGCCGGCGCCAGGGTTGGATCCACGGCCATCGCATCGGCAAGCGAAGCCTGTGCTTCCTCGACATGCCCCATGGCGTAGTGCGCAATCCCGAGCAGCGTCCGAATCCTCGCCGACTTCGGAAAGGCCGGCGCAGCTTGTTGCAACACCTGTCTCGCCGGTTCAAACGTCTGGTGCTGGACCAATTCCAGAGCCAGCGCCAGGCGATACTGTTCGCTTTCAGGAGCCAGAGAAACGGCGGCTCTGTACGCATTCGCGGCATTCACATAGTCACCGCGCTTCTCGTAGATGTCGCCGGTGAGCGCTTGCGCCAGAGCCGTGTTGCCTGCTGAGCGGACGTGATGCAATGCATCGTCCAGCCGTTCGGCTTGCAATTCAGCCGCGGCTGTGGCCATCAGCAATCCGGCATCCTTCGGCGCGATTGCCAGCGCAAGGCGCATCTCATCGGCTGCCTGGCTGTTGTCGCCGAGGCCGGATGCAACTGCTGCCTTCAGACGGTGAAACGCGATTCTCCGGGTGCCATCAGAGGGTTCGGCCACACCGGTCAGAGCCTCTCGAGCCTCAGCGTAGCGTTTCGCTCGCGCCAAGTTCACGGCGCGTTCCAGCGGAGACTCCTGCGCCATCGCCAGCAATAGCGGGATGAGAAAAAAGACGATTATGATAACCTGAACGATTGTACCCCTCCGAACCCCCAAAACTAGTCCGCGGAGTCGGACTCCTCGGGGCCACGTCCGCCAATATGCTGGAGATGATCGGTGTCGGACCGTTCATCACAATACCTATTCTGCTCGCCAAAATGAACGGCCCGCAAGCGATGCTGGGCTGGCTGATCGGCGCCGTTGTAGCCCTGTGTGATGGCATGGTTTGGGGCGAACTCGGCGCGGCAATGCCGGGCACGGGCGGCCCGTATCACTATCTCTCGGAAGCATACGGTCCGAAAAGCTTGGGCCGCATGATGAGCTTCCTCTTCATTTGGCAGTCCATCTTCCTGGCGCCACTCACCATCGGTTCGGGCGCCGTAGGCTTTGCGCAATACGCGAAGTTCTTCTGGAAGGACATGACGTTCTGGGAAGAGAAGCTGGTGGCGATGGTGGTCTGTCTACTCATCACCATCCTGGTCTATCGCGACATCCGCTCGGTGGAGCGCTTGTCGGTCGGCATGTGGTTAGTGGTCCTTGCGACGGCACTCTGGATCGCCGGATCGGGCCTCCTGCATTTTAATCCACAACAGGCTTTCAGCTTTCCTCCCGGAGCCTTCGACCTGTCGAAGTCATTCTTCTTCGGGCTGGGCGGCGCGACGCTGATCGCCATGTACGACTACGGGGGATACAACAATGTTTGCTTTTTCGCCGGGGAAGTGCGCGACCCGGAGCGAGTGATTCCACGCTCTATCCTGATTTCGATCGCGTTGGTGGCGACGCTTTACCTGACGATGAACGTCACCATCCTCGGTGTAATTCCCTGGCAGGACGCGCTCAAATCGACGTCAATTGTTTCCGATTTTATTCAGCGCCTTTACGGACTGCGCGCGGCTCAGGTTGTAACGGCCCTGGTGCTTTGGACAACATGCGCCTCTATCTTCGCTCTGCTTCTCGGTTGTTCGCGCGTGCCTTACGCAGCCGCCGTGGATGGCCGCTTCTTCAAGCCTTTCGCGCGGCTTCATCCAACGAAGAATTTCCCGGATTTCTCGGTTGCCTTCCTGGGGGTCACGTCGGCTCTCGCCTGTTTTCTTACGCTCGACGCGCTGATTAACCTGCTGGTAGTGATCCAGGTCTGGGTGCAATTCATAGCGCAGATTATTGCAGTCACGCTGATCCGCCGGAATCGTCCTGATATTCACCGGCCGTTTCAAATGCCGCTCTATCCGTACACCAGCCTCGTCGCGCTTGCCGGTTGGCTGTTCATTCTCATCGCCAGCGGCGTACCGTATATCCTCGGCGGGTTCGGGCTGCTGGTGTTTGGAGTAGCCGTTTATCTTGGGAGGGCTCGCGCGGTTGGGGAATGGCCCTGGGCTGTATGAAGCGTCTGGATTTCATTGTTGCCGGTGAACTGTACGTTGACCTCATCATGGGCGGCTTCGATTTCTGGCCGCAGCCGGGCAGGGAAGCCTTCGCCAGCGAATTCCATCGCGAGATGGGCGGAGGCGCGGCAATCACGGCCTGCGGTTTGGCCAAGCTCGGTTCAAGCACCAGCATTGTGGGCATCGTCGGAAAGGACAATGGAAATTGGATGGTGGAGCAGTTGCAGGGCCGCGGAGTGGAAACGTCTGACATCCGCTTTCACCCCACCGATCCGACGGCTTTCACCGTAGCGGCAACCATGACGGAGGACCGGGCATTCCTCACGTACGCAGGGGCAAACCGCGGCTTCCCTGCAATGTTGCTGGAGGCCGATACCACGCACGCGCACCACGTACACCTGGCGTGCAAGCTAAACCTGGATACAGCCCCGAACTTGATTCGGAAACTCCACGCGAACGGAAATACCGTGTCCCTCGATGTCGGCTGGCATGAAGACTGGCTCACTGACCCGGGTGCCTTGGCGCTGCTGCCTCTGATTGATGTCTTTCTGCCAAACGAAGCCGAGGCGGCTCGGATGACGGGGCAGGCGGATGTTTCCGAATGTCTCCGTTTCCTCGAAAAGGCAGGTGCAAAATGCGTGCCGTTGAAGTTGGGACCGCGCGGTTCCGCCATCCTTCACGAAGGTGAAGTGCTCTTCGTCGAAGCACCGCGAGTCAAAGTCATCGACACAACAGGAGCTGGTGACTGCTTCGACGCCGGCTTTCTGCACGCCTGGAAAAAAGGCGAGCATCCCCAAGCTTGCCTGCCACTCGCCAACATCTGCGGCGCGTTATCTACGGAAGCCTACGGCGGGATCGCCGGATTTCCGGATTGGGGGAGAATTCACTCATGCGAAAAGTAGCATTCATCGGAGGCGCCGGAGTACGCACTCCGCTTGTTATTCACGGACTGGCCCAGGCACAAACCGAACTGAACATTGGAGAGCTTGTGCTTTTCGACGCAAGCAGAGAGCGAGCGGAGACCATCGCGCGACTGGGCCGCGAGATCGTCAAGCGCTTAGGCGGCGACTTCGACATCCGCACGTCATCGGCTATTGAAGACGCAACCGAGGGCGCGGACTTCATCCTCAGCAGCATTCGCGTGGGTGGCATCTCCGGCCGCGCCCGCGACGAACGAATCGCCATCGAACACGGCTTAGCGGGGCAGGAAACCACGGGTCCCGCAGGCGCGGCCATGGCGCTGCGTACGCTTCCCGTCACCATTGCGCACGCTAGGGCCGTAGAAAACGTGGCGCCATCGGCCTGGTTCATCAACTTCACTAATCCCGCCGGTCTCATCACGCAAGCCCTCACGCACAACACTAAACTCAACGTCATCGGAATCTGCGATACGCCCATCGAACTGTTTCATCGTATTTCCGCCGCGGTGGGTGAATCGCATCATGACATGACGTTCGACTACGCGGGACTCAATCACCTGGGCTGGGTGCGCCGCGTGCTGCTGCGCGGCGAGGACATCACAGAGCGGTTGCTAGCTGATTCCGCCCTGCTCCGCACTCTGTATCCAGCCGATCTGTTCGACCCGCTTTTGATTCAAACGCTGCGCCTGATCCCAACCGAGTATCTGTTCTTCTACTACAGCCAGCGCAAAGCTTTGGCCAATCAGGTGCGCGCCGGAGCCAGCCGTGGCGAAGAACTGGAACGCATGAATGTGGATCTCTTTCAGCAACTCGATTCGGAAAATGCAGTGCAGGCCCTGACTACCTATCGTAATTATCTTGTACGCCGCAATTCTTCGTACATGAAGCTGGAAACCGAAGGCGGTTCCGCCTTCACCGCCGAGCAGGACCCGTCGGATCCCTTCGAAGCGGCAACAGGCTATCACCGTATCGCGCTCGATGTGATGACTGGCCTGGTCTCCGCGACTTCTCGTGAGGTAGTGGTGAACGTCCAGAGTCGCGGCGCGATTGAAGATCTCGCGGAGGACGATATCGTCGAAGTCCCCTGCGACATCGACCGCAATGGCGCTCGGCCCCGCCGCACTGGCCGCCTGCCGGAGGCCGTGCGCGGCTTGGTCCTCTCCGTGAAGGCTTACGAACGCACGGCGATCCGCGCCGCTCTGTCGGGTTCCGGCGCGCTGGCGCAACTGGCGATGCTGGAGTATCCCATCATCGGACAATGGGAGTTAGCGCGTGAAGTGTTGGGCACCCTCATCTCGCGCGATCCGGCCGGGCTCGGCTATCTCAAGTGAGCTTTGCCTTCAGCATGGTGTAGGAATGCGCCGGGAAGCGGTAGATCAACTTCTTTCCCTTCGCGGTGACTGACCGCTGCACAGGGGCCACTTTCACCGAGTCGAAATCGTTTTCCGCTTTGAGGTCAGGACCGTTCACCTCTGACACCTCAACCGGTCCCGCAAACTGCTTATCTTCTGTTTCAAACTCCGCTTCGATCGCCTGGTCCTTATGGCGATTCACCACGTTCAACACCACTGTGCCTTTGTCGTACGCGGCCGAAGAATCCAGATACGGTACGTCGCCGTATTGCTTGCTGGTGTACTTCGGACCTTCCACAAACAGATCCAGCGCTTTCCCTTGACTGTTGTTCGCGAACAACTGCAACGGATGATAAATCGTCTGCAGGAACATTCCTTTCTCACTCGTAAAGATTGGCGCGATCACATTCACCAACTGTGCCATATTCGCAATCTTGACGATGTGTGAATTGTTGACGAAAGAGTTCAGGAAGGTCGCCACCACCAGCGCGTCTTCCAGGTTGTAGCGCTCTTCCAGAATGCGACGGCCCCGCTCCTTGTTGCCTCGCGCGCGATACCAGACGTTCCACTCATCAAAGGCAATATAGATTTTGCGGTCGCGCGGTTCTCCCGAGAGCGAGGCGCGAATAATTCCTTCCGCGGTCTTGATGCGGTCGTCCAGATTCAGCGAACTGGCCATGAACTCGCCGAAATCGTTGTCGCGATTTCCTACGTACAAGTGCAGCGAAAGAAAATCCGCGTGCCGCTTGAGATACTGCAGCACCGTACGATTCCAACCGGTCCAATCCGACTCCGCTCCAAAATGAGACGACCCGGCGGCGATCAGTTTCACATTCGGATCGGTCCACTTCATCAGCTTCGCCGCTTCCAGCGCGAACTTACCGTAATCCTCCGCGCTGCGGTGCCCCATCTGCCACGGCCCGTCCATCTCATTTCCCAAGCCCCAGTACTTAACCTTCCAGGGCTCTTTGCGGCCGTTCTGTTTCCGCAGCCGGGTCATGGCCGTGTCTTCCGAGGAATTGCAATACTCCACCCACTGCTGCGCCTCTTCCCAGGTGCCCGTGCCCAGGTTGGCGCAGATGTACGGCTCCGTTCCCAGCATGTCTGTGTACTGCAGGAAATCGTGCGTGCCGAAGCGATTACTCTCCACCGTTCCCCACGCCATCTCCAGCCGCGGCGGGCGCTGGTCGCGTGGGCCGATGCCGTCCTTCCAGCGATAGTTGGAGGAGAAGTTACCGCCAGGCCAGCGCAAAATGCCGACGTTCAGCTTCTTCGCCGCCTCAAAAACGTCCTTGCGATAGCCGTGCGCATCGGACAGTTTTGAGCCTTCCTCGAATACGCCGCCTTCGATGCAGCGGCCCAGGTGCTCCAGAAAGTTTCCGTAAATCTTCGGATCGATGTCCGAAATCACGCGTTCAGTGTCAATCTTGATGCGTGCCCGGCCAGGCGATTGTTGTGCGCGGGCGATCCATGGTCCGGCAAGGGGTGCGGCTGCAAGGGCAGCGCCGAACGAGCGGCGGGTAAGCTTCGCGGCTGAATCCATACCATAACACTAGAACACAAAACCGATCTGTGCCTGATAGGATCTGGGTGTCACGAAGTGCGTCCCGCTAAAGGTGGAAAGGAAGTTGTACAGAGCAGTCGTATTCGCGACGTTGAGCACGGTAAACCGCAGCGTGACCCTCGCGCCTTCTCCATGCAGCAAGTTGTCGGTGCCGGCAGCGAGATCAAACAAGTGACGGGGAGCAATCCGCGGTGGGTTGGTGTCGTCGTTCGCCGTTCCTTCGGCGGGAAGGCGCAGTCGCGCGACGCTGAAGCCTGACGCGCACGATGTGATGGGATTGCTCACTGTAGCCTGTTGCGCGCCGCAAACTACTCCGATCGCCGCCTGCTGCGCACCGGTCAGACTGAGCGCCGTTTCCTGATCGGGAACCGCACCCGCCACCAGTCCGCTGTCGTACCGCCACGTAAATGCGCCCCAGAGCCCGTTATGCGGACGCTGGTACCGGACGTTCGTGGTTTGCTGGAAAGCCTGGTCGTGATCGATGCGAAAAACGCTGCTATCCACTGGCGAATTGAAGATGAGACCACCGTTCTCAGGCCCGAAGAACCTCGCGCGGGTATGCCCCATGGTAGTGTAGGCCTGAAATCCGTGAATATCGGGCGTACTGAGGCGGACGGAGACTCCATCGATCTTCGACTTCCGCCAGGAGATGGGGAACGCCACAGGGGTGTTCAGCAGCACGTCAAAATCATAGGCGTTGTCGGTGATTTTGATGAAGTAGTCCGTATCGACCAACACGATCTTGCTGATTGCCTGCTGCAAGCCCACGTTGAACTGATTGCGATGCCCCGGTTCCAGAGGTTTCACAGCTACCGCCCCAAAGGAAGTCCCAACCGCGCTCGACAATAGCAGGTTCTCGTTGTAAGGCGATTCCATTGTCCGGGAGTAGCCGGCGCGTAACACCGTATTAGTCGGCTTGAAATGATAGGACAATCCCAGACGTGGCTGCAGACTGGTGTTCTGGCTGAGACCGTTGTACTGGTCCAGCCGCAGTCCAAGGCTCAACGTAAGGTCTCCCAGCGTGATCGTGTCTTGCGCAAACGCAGCAAACTGATTGACGTTGCCGCGATCGTTGAAATGGAACAGTGTGCCGCCGCGTGTCAGATCATACGGGACCAGTCCAACCTGCAGATCGGGATTGGGAACAAATCCTTGGCCCGCGCACAGCGCGGGATTCGTAATCGACGGCAACTCCTGCGCCGCGCCGGATTGATCCAGGCAAACCGAGTTGAAAGTTGGATCAGTCAACCCGGTGCTGAAGGTCTCCTTGAGCCTGGTCTGCATGAGCTGAGCGCCTACCTTGATGTTGTGACGCCCCTTCACATGGGACACATCACTCTTCAGCCCGTAGTTAGTGAGTCGCCGATCCTGATTGATGGTGGCCGGAGTATCGTCAAAAGGATCGCGGCTTGAATAGTAGTGAACGTTGTCCTCGCGCACAAACGCGTTCACCGTCAACAGAGTGCTGGGGCTGATGGTGCGCTGATAACCCGGCGCGATGTTGAACGAATTCACCTTCTGCCGCTGGTCCTGATTCGGTTGATCGTACGTGTTGGGTGTTTGGAACCAGTTGCGGGCTAGAAACAGATTCAGGTGCAGCGAATCTTTGCTCGTCGGTTGGAAGTCCACGCGATCGAAGATCGTTCCGTTGTTGCCCGCTGCATGTACCGGGCGGAACTCAGGTGTATCGAGAAATCGGCCCGAACGGAGCGCATTGAAGGACAGAAAATTGCCGAACTTCGCTGATCCCAAGCCTAGAGTGGCTTCTTCGCTAACTGTGCCGAATGAGCCGTACTGCGCCGTCAGACTGCCCGTGGGTTTCTTTTGGCCCAGCCCGGAACGCGTCGTAGCGCTCACCACAAGGCTGGTTTTGTCTCCGAACTCGGCCGCGGGCGTGCCCGTGATCAACTCCATAGACTGCACCGCATTCGGTGGCAGTTGAGTCGAGAACGATTTGCTCTGCTGATCGTTCACGGGCTGACCGTCAATGGAGAACGAGGTCTGCGCGTGATCGCCCAACGGATGGAAGAATCCGTTCGAGTCCGCCACCACTCCAGGAGTCCCGAGCGTGATCGCATCGCTCAAGCCTGACCCAGGTGAACTGGTGGGCAGTTTCATCAGCAGCGTGTGATCCATGTCGTTGTGCGCGTAAGGAACATTGTCAATCAGATCGGCCGCGCCGGATTCCACGGTGACCGTCGTGGCGCTTCCGGCAAGTGTGAGAAGCGCTTTCACGGATACCGTCACGGAACTGCGAACGGAAACGTCCTGTTGGAACGGATTGAAACCAGATGCGTCCACTTCCAAGTGGTAGGAGTTCAGCGGCACGTTAGGAAACCGGAACAGTCCAGCGGCGTCTGTTGTCGCCGTCTTCTTGTAACCGGTGATCCGGTTCTGGATCTCAACTTGTGC
>Ga0207641_10004345_pt1 | contig 12295 bp, 6 predicted proteins | sample KBSSwiS62_FD_184306 | JGI IMG/M metagenome (GOLD analysis project Ga0207641, IMG submission 184306) | Switchgrass rhizosphere microbial communities from Kellogg Biological Station, Michigan, USA - KBS Switchgrass S6-2 (SPAdes) (version 2) | ecosystem: Host-associated > Plants > Roots >... | reverse complement strand
ACCCAGAAGCGCAGTGCCTGCTCGTACTACCGGATCGAGACCCCGTTCGACTGGCTTCCCCGCCTCACGAACGCGCAGGTCTTCCGCGAGAACGGCAAGTCCGCTGACGCGAACCTCGCGCTGCTGCACGCCGACATCGCGCACTTCTACGCGGTCTCCGGTGAGCCTTTCCTCCACCGCTTCCTGTCGTACAAGAAGATCAAGCCGGCGTTCCGCAACGGTGAGCCCATCCACCCGCCCGCGCTGATCTACGACCACGACGACAACACCGACTTCGTCCACCCGTTCAATACGACCTTCACCGCGCACGGCGTCCGGGGCTACCCCGACACGAAGCTGCTGGAACCGGGCGACGGCCTCGTCATCGAGGACGCCAACGGCAAGCAGATCGGTTCGTACATCGACGGCGAGACGACGGGTGAGCAGGTGTTCGACATCGCTCGCAACCTCCAGCGCATGAAGGTGCGGCACGAGATCATCCGGCAGGCGCACGGCGTGACCGCTGCGTCGCCGATGCTCGCGAAGTACTTCAAGGACGTGGTGGGCAACCCGAACACGTACTTCTATCCGAACACGATCGTCCCCGAGCACTACGAGGACATCGAGACCGTCCGCCACGACGACAACATCCGCATCCTCTGGCAGGGCGGCTCCTCGCACTGGATCGACTGGTTCCCGCTGAGGGAGGCCCTCGGTGCGATCGCGAAGAAGTACCCCAAGGTCAAGTTCGTGATCTACGGTGAGTACTTCCACTGGATTCACGACGTGATCCCCGCCGAGCAGATCGAGCACCACCTGTGGGACGAGTACGATGCGTACAAGCTCCGCCGTGGCCTGCTGAACATCGACATCAACCTCGCGCCCCTCGCGAACAACGTCTTCAACGTGTGCAAGTCGGCGATCAAGTGGTACGAGGCGTCGATCTGGAAGCGGCCCGAAGCTACGCTCGCGCAGAACACGGGGCCGTACAAGGAGATCAAGGATGGCGAAACCGGTCTCCTCTTCAACAATCCGGCAGAGTTCGTCGAGAAGCTCTCGCTTCTCATTGAAGACCCTGCTCTACGCGCTCGCGTTGCTGCTGGCGCACGACAGTGGGTCCTTGAGAATCGAACGCCGCAGGCGACGATCTCCGGGCTCTACGACTTCTACGCGGAGACCCGTGCCCGGCAGCGTCGGGAACTCGGTGCTCCCATCATCAAGCGTCCCACCCTCGAACAGATCAAGAAGGTGGCGACGCCCATGAGGTAACCCAGAATGGCGATGACCACGGTCAACGCGAAGATCTACGTCGCACGCATCATCGGTGGAGGGGCCGAGTCGCAGGAGCCCCTCGACATGGCGGGCGAGGCGATCCTCCGCGCGTATCAGGACTGGCAGAACAAGAAGTTCTGGCGGTTCCTGCTGAAGGACACGAGCGCCACGACGGCCGTCACTGGCGTCACGGCGACCGGGGCCTCGGCCACGGTGAATGCTCCCTCCGTGGGAGCGTTCGACTTCGTGAACGTCGGCCAGACCGTGACGATCAGCACGGGCACCGCCACGCTGGCGGCGGACACCACGGTCTCCAGCGTCACGCGAGGGAGCGACGGGGTCGTGACCGCGATCGTCCTGTCGAACGCCTTCGGTGGCACCACGAACAGCGCGGCCACGTTGACCTTCAGCGCGAACATCCCGATCACCGTCGGGACGAACGACCTCGCGCTGCCGCTCGACTTCAACGCGCCGTTCAGCGCCCTCACGCTCACGACCAAGCGCACGCTCGTCTACCGCGATCAGCGGTGGTGGGATCGCACGATCACGGACCAGACCGTGCGGGGCACGCCGGCCGAGTACACGACCTACAATGCGTACTCGGAACTGACGCAGAACTTCGGCACGATGCGCATGAAGTTCGACCGCATCCCCGACGCGGCCGACACGCTCTTCCTCCGCTACTACCGGCGCTTCAACACGACCGGCACGTACGTGGACATCCCGGACGACTTCCTCTACCAGTTCCTCGACTACGCGCGCCAGCTTCTGCTCATCACGAAGAAGGCGCAGGACGACCCCGCCGGCTACGCGGCCTCCGCCAAGGAGGGCACGGAGAGCGCGGTCGAGACCGACGAGGAGAACACCGACGACAACGACGCCGAGCAGTGCATGAAGTCGCAGTACGAACTCGGCGACAACAACCGTCCCCTGTGGGGCAACGGTCCGTTCGATCCCTTCCGCTACTGAGGTAACCTGTGCGCGCTATCACTGAACTCTTCAACGGTGGCCTTGTCACCGCTCGCGTTGGAGCCCTGCTGAACTCGGGCGAACTCCAGCGCACGGACGACTGCTTCTACCGTGAGAAGGACCCGGCGATCTGGCGGGCTCCGGGGCGCACCGCGCTCACCTCGACCGCGATCGGCACCGATATCCGTGGCATGCGCCACCTGTCGTTCGACGGCAACTTCACCGAGCAGATGCTCTTCCTCGGGCGCAAGACCGCGGGCTCCCCGACGTGGGCCTCGGGCCAGAACATCACCACGCCGGACACGCACCTGTATGCGGCCGACTTCACCGCCGTCACCGGGCTCTCGCCGTCCGAGGTAGGCGGTCAGGGCCGCTGGGTCGGCACCGTCACGAGCACCGCGTTCGACGCGCAGCTTGTGATCGCCTCCTGCACCATCTCCTCGGGTACGGCCGTCACCTCCACGAACGGCTTCGGCAACGTGGTCGTGGGCATGGTCGTCTCGGGTACGGGCATCACCGCCGGCACCCGCGTCTCGGCCGTGCAGGACGACTCGAACCTCACGCTCGACACGTCTGCGACCAGTGGCACGGTCACGCTGACGTTCATCCAGTACCCGTTCCTCTCGACCGCCGTGGGCGCGAGGGTGATCGGCACCGGCATCGGCCCGAACGTCTACGTCACGGCCGTCTCCAACCAAGACGGCACCACGGGCCACTACAAGACGGCGACCCTCAACGCGGCCCCGTCGAGCGGTAACGGCGTCTACAAGCCCGTGTTCACCTGCGGCACCGCCGTCGGCTTCGGCAACATCGGCACCGAGATCCTCGACGCGATCCAGTTCAACGCCCGCAAGTACTTCGTGTGGGACGGGACCACGTCTGCCCTCCGCGCGATCGAGTGGGTCGATCGCTCCTCGGTTGCCACCACCTCGCCTGCCCTCAACGCGCGTCCGGTCGGCCTCAAGCCGGTCCTCGTCGCGCCGACACTCGCGCTCAACACGGGTCAGTCCACGGGATGGAACCTCGTGAAGGGCGCGGGCCAGTACTGGTTCCTCATCACGGAGATCTACTCGCCGAACGGCGACATCTCCGCTGCGCTGAAGGACCCGGTGCAGAAGCTCCAGATCGTCGAGGGCGCGTACCTCGGCGTCAACGCTGCGACCGATGGCGACACCGGCTCGCAGGGCGGGGCCGGGCTCCCGATCCCCAAGTCGATCGTCACGCCCGCCTCGGACACGATCACGATCACCTTCCCCGCCGTGCAGAACAACGGCGAGGACGGCTACGTCGCGACGCACTGGGGCATCTACATCTACGGCCCGTCCGTCGACATGCCGTCGCTCGCGTCGATGCGACGTTGCGCCACGGTGGCGATGACGACCTACGCGGCCGGCCAGACGTACGTGCTGACCGACGTGACCCTCACGCAGCAGAAGTACGCGGGCGCGTTCACGTCCGCCTCGGGCTACGCGCTGCCCTTCAGCCACGCCGACCACATGATCGGCTCGGTCGACCTCGAATACGGGTCGGTCCAGACGGGCGGGACCCGCTGGCCGGTCTACCTCGACGGCGCGTCGCGGCTGACCACGTTCGGCTTCTCGACCTCGGGCAGCTACAGCGCGAAGGTCCCGATCGGCGTGCAGGTCGTGGTGAATGCGAGGGGAGTCCCTCTCGCCGGCCTGTGGATCAAGCTGATGGCGACCACGAGCGGGCGGCAGACGAGCCTCCTCACACGCGGCGTCAGCGCACAGCAGGGCGTCACGTTCGGCGGCCCCATGGACACGCTCGGCGTGGCATGGACGACGGCCGACCCGGACACGTTCGCGGTCGAACTCGGCATCGTGAAGGTGCCCATCCAGAACCGCCTCGACGTGTACGACGTGTACATCAAGGTGTGGTACACCTCGGTGAACGTGGACTTCAACGGCCCCGCGTACCGCGTCGTCACGTACCGCGATCAGGTCGGCACTACGGTGTCGGACCCGGCGCGGCTGCTTCCGCCGATCTGCACCACGGGCGACTTCTTCCAAGGCTGCCTCGTCCTGAACGATGTCTCGCAGATCAACACGCTGCGCTACTCGCTCCCGGACGACCCGGAAGCCTTCCCGAAGCCGTACCGCCTGACCTTCAACACGCGCAAGCGCGACAAGGTCACCTTCATCCGCACCGTGAACGGCAACCTCTTCGTGGGGCTGGAGAACACGGTCAAGCGCGTGATGTACCTGCCGCGCGAGACCGACACGGACATGACCTCGGGCCTCGCACACGAGGACGTTGCCACGGACCACGGCATCCCCGGACCGTTCTGCGCGACGACCTTCGACATGCCCGGTAAAGGCGTGTTCGTGGCGTACGCCTCGCAGTCGGGCATGTTCGTCAGCAACACCATCTGGACGCTGCCCCTCAACAACGACCTCGACTGGGAGAACACGGTCAAGGTCAGCGCGCTGGGCACGGCGATCCTCCGCAACTACGCACGGCAGAAGATGCTCGCACTGTACTACTGCCCGGCCGGCGCTACGCACAACCGCAACACGCGCGTGATGTACTTCTCGTATCAGGTCGACAAGCTGAAGGGCGACTTCCAGCTTCCCGCGATCGGTCCGAGTGTCGTCTCCGCGCGCAGCGCGTGCGAGGCGTATCTGAACAACACCTCCTACCTCTTCACGGGGCAGGAAGCCGACGGCTTCGCGTACGTGGAGGACAGCGGCGTCACGATCCCCTCCGGCTACCGTGTGACGAACACGGCCACCGCCAGCACTCAGGGCGACGGCAAGGCGACGGTGGCGGACGTGAAGATCACGCCACTCGTCCGCACGCGCAAGTTCTACACGGTCACGCTCGACCGGGACAGCTTCGGCGACAAGGTCTACCTGATGTTCTCGCCATACGGCGCGACCAGCGTGGTTGCCTCCTGTGTCGTGACGAAGGACAGCTTGGTGGTGACGCAGGCTTCGGCCGGCTTCGCCACGGACATCACGGGCTGGCGCGTCAAGGGCACGGGCGTCGATCCGGGTACGATCGTGAAGAGCTACGACGGCACAGGGCAGGTCACTCTGTCGCGCGCGATCAATACGTCGGGCACGGTCTCCCTCACGTTCGACTCGGGCACCATCAGCATCGGCACCCGAGGGAGCGGTTTGGGCGAGGCCGTCAAGGGTCTGAGCACGGACTACGTGAGCACCCTCGCTGGCGACCTCGTCAGCGTGGTGAACGCGAACATCCGGCGCGGGTTCGAGATTCAGGTCGAGAAGGTCGCGGTCACGTTCGACTCGAACGGCGACACGGCCACTTGGGCTGACCTCGGCGTCAACATGCGACTCCACAGCATCACGTACATGGCGAGTGACACCGGCTTGCCGGACACGAACCGCAACACAACCTAGAGGTAACCATGTCGGTCTTCGTTCCCGTACATCCTCCGCGTAACCCCGACGAATGCGCGGGCTGGCTCTATGAGGCCATCATGCGCCTCAACCGGGCCATGGGCTCGCAGTTCCAGTCCACGGCGGCGGTTGTACGGGGCGAGGTCCCGGATGGCTCTGGGCTTCCCATTTCGCAGGACCTCACCGGGTACTTCCTGCTCGCTGGCCGCAGTGGCGGACAGATCGGTTACGGAGGGACGGCCGCGAGCGACACGCTCAAGCTCGCGTCCACCAGCAGCACCACGAAGGGCTTCATCCACCTCGGCTGGCCGAACGCTCGCCTCACAGTGGATGAGACCCTGAAGCTCGTCGGCATCAACAAGACCGCGCCTTCCTCGACACTGCACATCGTGCAGAGCGATCAGGGCGCGGGCTCCGCGCTGTTCACGGCGGCCGACATCGACACGACCGGCACGCGGTGGGTCGCGCGCACGGGCAGCGGTGGCAGTGGCTCGGGCAGCACGCTCGCGGCGGCACTCGCCAACGACGACGGTCTCACGACCTACGGCTCGATCAACACCGCGTCATCGGGCAACAACCCGCAGCGATGCACCCTCACGGGCACGATCACTCCGGGCGCGACCTACACGGTCACGGCCAAGATCACGACGCTCTTCGTTGCGCCGGTCTACGGCGGCGGCAACCAGAACTTCTGGGATGTCGCGCTGGTCGACTCGAATGGGGATGAGTGGTTGAGCAATGAGAGCGGTGGTTCTCTCGGTGGTGCGTCCTTCACCGAGATCACGGCCATCAACACCTTCGTCACGATCACCCGCACGGTGGTCTGCTCCGGCACCCCTCACTCGTCTGGTAACACGGCGAACTCGATCAATCTGGTCGCGGGCGCGCAGATCAGTCACGCTGGCGGCGGCGACCTCTACATCGCCACCACCTACGTGACGGTCGCACAGGCGGGCTCGCCCTTCATGCGGTGGGACTTCGCCACCGGCACCCAGTCGGGCGGCATCAACATCTTCGGGCGACTGGGCATCAACACCGGCAGCACCGATCTGGCGGCTGAGGTTCACGTCAAGGGCACCTCGGCGGCTCTCCCGGCACTCCTGCTCGTGGCAGCAGCCAGTCAGACGGCCGACATCGTGCAGGTGAAGAACTTGGCCGGCAAGGTCCTCGCCAGCGTCAGCAGCGAGGGAACGCTCGTCGGCAACACCGCGCAGGTCTTCTACGACGACGAGATCGTCTCGTGGGAGAACGACGCCGTCTACTACAGCCCCCTCAACCCGTAGGAGCCCACCATGGCATCACTGAAGGACAAGGCGATCACGCTGCTCGGCAGCGCGGTCATCGACATGAAGACGGCGGCGACTACGACCATCTTCACCACGCCGGTCGGCAAGACCACGCGCATCACGCACGTCGTGGTCCGCGACCCCACCGCCTCGCTGGCGGGCGGCACGAGCTACTCGATCACGAACTTTCGCCAGACGTTCAGCCTCGCCGGCATGACGGGTGGCGCGTCGAAGTACATGGTCGTGCAGGCGACCGATCTCACCGAATACACTGAGACCGCCGAGGCTACGGCGATCCAACTCACCGTCACCACCGGCTCTTCGGCCGCCGCAAACGCGACGATCGACGTGTTCGGTTACACGACGTAAGAGGTACCAGATGGGCGCAGCCCTCATGGCAGCACCGTACATCCTCAACGCACTGGGCGGCATCTTCGGCAAGAAGCGGAAGTACGTCGATCCCGAGATGCTCCGACGCAAGTACGGCCCCGACGCGATCGCCGCTGACACCCAGCGCATCGCCAACAACATCCTGAACTCGCCCTACGGCCAGCAACTTCTGGCGCAGGCGGCGGTCTCGGGCCAGCAGCTTCAGTCGAACCTCGCGACCAACGCGGCGGCTTCCGGCATGGGCAACGGCTCGGGCGCGACCTCGGGCGCGAGCGACTTCGCGGCGGCCACGGCCCCGCAGGCGCAGGGCTCCCTCGAAGGGCAGACGAGGGCCGGCGTGTGGCAGTCCGCCATGCCGCTCGCTGCTCAGTTCAACCAGAACCTGATGGGCGTCGAAGAGCGCGCGAACGAGTACAACAACCAGCAGCCCTCCACGTTCGAGAAGATCGCTGGCGCGGCCGGCCAGTGGGCCGCGACGATGCGCCCGCAGCAGCAATCTACGGCGACGGCGTTGGACACCACGCCGATCGACAACACCAACACGGGCAAGGTTCGTAAGCCCGGAGAGGCGAACTACGCATGAGCCCCTTTTCTAGCATCATGAACGGCGCGCGTCGCGCCGGTCGAGCCCTCAGCAACGCGGTGCAGCCCCTCATGAAGACGGACCCCAAGGCCCCGAACACCCCGATGGCGGCTCCGGCTGCTGCGGCGGGTCAGGCGGCGGCTCCGGCTCCTGTGGGTGTCGCACCGGCCGCACCGGCTGCTCCTCAGCCCACTGCGGCTTCTGCGGACGGAACCAGCGTGGCGCGCGGCTTCACCCTCCCGGACCTCGGCCCCGCGCCGGACCCGAACGCTCCGCAGTACGCGGACGAGGCGGGCAAGCAGGCGTACGCCGATGACCTCGCGGCCTACCAGCACAAGCAGGAGATCCACCAGAACTTCGCGGACCTCGACGCGATCTTCCAGAAGCTGCACCCGCAGCGGGACTTCCAAGGCGAGTACGCGCAGGAGATCGCTGCGCAGCAGCAGCACGAGGGCGAGCGCCCGCATCCGAACGGGCTCGCGCGGGCGGCACTGGCGCTGGGCGACATGAACCCGGCCGTCAAGGAGTCGAACCTCGCGACCTACGACAAGGGCATGGCCGAGGCCCAGAGCGCATCCGACAAGAGCTTCACGCAGCGGATGATGCTCCGCCAGAAGATGCACGAGCAGGCGGCCGAGCAGGCGATGTCCGAGGGCAACTGGAAGAAGGCGCTCGCGGAGAACGAGAAGCTCGCGCTCCTGAAGGCCGACGAGGACACGCTCAAGCACAAGCGCGACATGGAGAAGACGAACGCGACGATCAAGGGGGCCAACACGCGCGCCCAGATCCGGGCGGACGCGCTCCAGACCTCGGCCCACATCCGGGCCGCAGCGATCGCGCAGCAGCACGGGCTCAAGGGCGCGGCCGAGGCCACGTTCCTGAAGGAGGCCGCGAAGCAGCTTGCGAAGTTCGTCGGGCCGCAGGACCTGAACAAGACGTACGACATGGCGGACCTCGACACGATCACGTCCGCGTACGAGGATCTCGCCGAGCAACTCGCCCATCCGGGCACGCACACGCCGAAGCCGGCCGGGACACCCGCGCCGAAGTCGACGGAGAAGGAACAGTTCTAGGAGGTAACAGATGGCGGAGACGTTCAAGGAGATGATGACGCGCATCCGCGCGCAGGAGGCAGCGAGGGCGGCCAGTACTGGTGCGCCCGCTGACACCTCGGAACTCAACCTCGATGCTGAGGCTGCGGACCCCGAGGGCAGCGTCGCTGCGACTTCCGCGCCCGTCCCCGCGCCTGCTCCGACTCCCGCACCCGGTGTCGAGACCTACAAGGGCAACGACATCGACAAGGCCAAGATCAACCACATCGCCAACGGCATCCGCGCGAAGTTCGCCGACAAGTACGACTTCAGTGGCATGTCCGACGAGCAGATCCTCCAGCGTCACCGGGCGCGCTTCGCGTCCACCATGACGCCCGAGGACTACGACAAGAAGCTCCAGTCCACGTACCTCGCGGACTTCAAGCCCACGATGGGCCAGCGCGTCGCCCCGCTCGGCAACGCGGTCAAGGAGACGGCGGTGGGCCTCGCGCCCTACGTCGTTGCCGAGGCCCCGAAGATCGCGGGCGCGGTCGTGCCTGCCCTCGCGAAGACGGCGGCCACTGCGGCCAAGGCGCTACCCGGCGTCTCGCAGGTGGCGTTCGGCGCGGGCCACGCGATCAACGAGGCGGTCGACACCGCGCTCGCGCATCAGGTCGAGCAGGCCGGGGCGAAGCTCCCCGTGCCCGACGCGGCGGCCCTGACGCAGGACTACTTCTCGAAGCTCCAGCCCGGCCTCAAGGCGCAGGGCTTCACGGACGAGCAGATCATGGACGAGGCCCAGCGGCGTGCGCACAACGTCGTCGCGGGCCACGCGGCCACCCTCGACTCGATCGACCAGACGGTCGACGACTTGCAGCGTGCGGCCGTGCAGGAGCCGTCGAAGGCCGTGGCCGATGCGCTGTTCCTCGGCTTCGGTGCCGGTCCCCTGAACAAGGCCATGAGCAAGATCGGTCTCGGCGCTGCCGAGGGCGCGGCTGCTCAGGCCACCAAGAACGCCGTGGTGCAGACCGTGAAGCACGCGGCCACGGGCGCTGTCATCGGCGGCGTCTCGCTGGGCGCACAGGGCGCAACGCGCGCGGCGATGGAAGCCGGCGCGGCGAACATGACCCCCGCCGAGATCGCAAAGGAAGCGGTGAAGGGTGGCGTTGCCGAGGGCCGCGTTGGCGGGATCGGCGGTGCTGCACTGGGCGGAGCGGCCGGCGTGCTCGAAGGCACGGTCCGTGGCGTTGCCGGCGCACTGGGCAAGCGCGCAGCGAAGCGTGAGGCTCTCGCGCAGCAAGCGATGGACGAGGTCGATCAGGCCCGGCTGGAAGGCTGGCAGGAGCGGCGTCGCATCATCGAGGAGAACGAGGCGGCCGATGAGGCCCTCGTCAAGGCGCGGCAGGACCGCATCGCCGAGCAGCGTGCCCAGAAGATCTCGGACACCGCTCGCGCGTACGACCCGCAGCGTTCGCGCTGGCCGACCGAGGGTGACCCGTCGGAGGTCGCGAAGAACATCATCATGCAGGAGCACGGCGAGGATGGTCTCCGCTCCGTGGCCGGCATGCAGGCCGCATCCGAGATCGCGCGCAAGCTCCGCATCAGTCAGGCGGCCAACGCCGAGATCGTGAACTTCGATGCGCGCAACCTCGGCGAGCCCGGCGCTCCGATCGAGGGAACGCCCGAGATGACGCAGCCCGGCGCTCTGGCCGGCACGGGGCAGGTCCCCGAGTCTGCGCCGACTGCGCTCGTCCGTCCGCAGGAGCCGAACATGCGGATGCAGGGCACGGTGCCCGAGCCCGTCACCACGATGGCGCAGCCGCTGCCCGAGAAGGCCGCGCTGCCGCCGATCGAGCAGGGCATGAACGAACTGCCGGCGGAAGTGAAGCCGGCGCCACCCACGACCGAGCAGCTTGCGGCCGGGTGGCAGAAGGAACTCGGCTTCGAGCCGAAGAAGGCGCGTGCGAAGGCTGCGCCGAAGCCGACCGAGACGGCTGCCGTTAGCTCACCCACTCCGGTCAGTGGGAAGAGTTCTGAGGCCGTCGCCTCGGCGGCGGCTTCATCCCTACCCGAGGCCACGCAGGCCGTCGACCAAGTGTCGAAGGCGCTGGGCAAGATCGACGTGGGCGAGCACGCTCTCGTCACGCCCGCCGAGGGCGGCATCCACATCGCCCGCCTTGGGCTCCCGAACGGCGCTCGCGCCGAGAAGGGCGCACTGGGCGCTGCACTCGACCACATCGTTCAGACGGCTGACGAGCATGGTGTCCCCGTGACCGCGCGCCTGACGAAGGTCGACTCGAACGGCGGCAAGATCCCGATCGAGAAGCAGTTGAAGGCGTACTGGGAGCCGCGTGGCTTCACCGTCACGTCGAGCACCAAGTTGCCCGAGGGCGAGATGGCGACGGCGGACGTTCGCCGCGAGGCCACGCCGAAGCCCGTCGAGAAGATGCCGCAGGTGTCGCCTGTCATGCAGGCGCAGACCGACGCGGCCATCGCGAAGCCGGACTCGCCGGCCACAAAGGCCCTCGCTGCACCGGCCGTGCCGCCCGCACCGGGGCGCTGGCACCAGCAGGACCTGTGGGCCGACAACAACATCGCGCAGGCGCGCGAGCGCATCAAGGCGCGTGAGGCTGAGTTCCCCGAGGCCGAGCGCAAGAAGTCGCGCGAGCGGGGCTCCGTCAGCAACAAGCCGCTGGAGCCGGGCGCGAAGGACCACGTCAGTTACGACTGGGCCGACTTCGCGGACCGCGTGCAGATCGGCGTGAACCTGCTCCTGAAGCACGGGCTGAACAAGCTCGCGTGGGCGGAGCAGATGGTGAAGGAACTGGGTGGCGCGATCCGGCCGATGCTGGACAAGCTCTACGCCGAGTCCGTCTCCACTCTGGCCGGTCGCCGTGCGTCGGGCCTCGACGAGGTCCGGCTGCTCACGGACAAGTACACGCACGAGATCGGGCTAGGCGCGGGTGCCACGCGGCACGACGTGTTCCCGGTGCTGAACGAGAAGTTCGCGCAGCGGGTCGCCACGGCGTACGACATGCTCGACAACGCGAAGGAAGGCACGAAGGCGTGGAAGGAGGCGAAGCAGTCCTACGACGCCTTCAATCAGGAGATCGCCGCACAGTACAAGGCGATGATCGACGCCGGCTACAAGGTCGAGTTCACGCACGACGACCCGTACGCGACGAGCGCCGACATGCGTGGGGACATCGCCGTGAACAAGCGGCTCAAGGCGTTCGCTACGCCCGAGGGTCACCACCCGTTCATGACGGCGGAGCAGAACAACATGTTCCGCGCCGTTCACGACTTCTTCGGCCACGCGGCCGAAGGGTACGAGTTCGGTCCCCGTGGCGAGGACGCCGCGTTCCGCAAGCACGCCTCCACGCTGACCGAACTCGTACC
>Ga0207641_10004341_pt1 | contig 12304 bp, 9 predicted proteins | sample KBSSwiS62_FD_184306 | JGI IMG/M metagenome (GOLD analysis project Ga0207641, IMG submission 184306) | Switchgrass rhizosphere microbial communities from Kellogg Biological Station, Michigan, USA - KBS Switchgrass S6-2 (SPAdes) (version 2) | ecosystem: Host-associated > Plants > Roots >... | reverse complement strand
GCACCAGGTGGGGGCGAAGCTAGGGGCCGTGCCGCGAATTCGCCGCCGCCGCAAGACAGCGGGCTTCGCTGCCATTCACCCGTTTTCCGGAAGTCCACACAAGAACTGGCCGCTGGAGCGTTTCCGTGCGGTCTGCCGCAGCCTTCCACTGCCGGTCCAGTTCTGCGCGGGACCGGAGGAGCCGCTCGAAAACGCGGTGCGTATCGGGAATCTCTACGACTTGGGCTGCTGGCTTTCCGAAGCCGAGTTCTACATCGGAAACGACTCGGGCATATCTCACCTTGCCGCGGCCGTCGGGACGCCGGTGTACGCGGTCTTCGGTCCGACCGATCCAGCGGTCTGGGCGCCGCGCGGCCAGAACGTTCACGTGATCCATCGGAATCCCATAACTGATGTGACCGTGGAGGAAGTGTTGGAAAGGCTATGTTAGACTACTCAGCGATGCGCACCCTATTGCTCGCAACGGCCCTTTGCAGCGGCCTGTTCGCCGCGGATTTCGAGACCCTGACAGACAAGGTGAACAACGCCTATGGCCTCTCTACGGGACCAGACGGCGCGCTGTACATCTGCGAGATCGGCAATCATGTTGTCACGCGGCTCGACCTGAAAACCAAGGCGCTCACTGTGGTGGCCGGGAACCGGCAGAAAGGCAACGCCGGGGATGGTCTGGCCACTGATGCCACGTTGAGCGAGCCGTACGAGGTCCGCTTCGACAAAGCCGGCGACATTTTTTTCGTGGACATGCCGAACAGTGTGGTGAAGCGGATAGATCACAAGTCGAAGAAGATCTCGACCTTTGCAGGTAATGGGACAGCAGGCTTCAGCGGCGATGGCGGCCCCGCTACGCAGGCGCAGTTCAAGCAGCCGCACAGCATCGCTTTCGACCATAGCGGCGGGTTGCTGATCTGCGACATCGGGAACAACCGTATCCGCCGCGTGGACATGAAGACGGGCGTCATCAACACGTTCGCCGGCACCGGAGAGAAAGGCCCAACGCCGGACGGTGCACCACTGGCAGGCACGCCGCTGAATGGGCCTCGCGCGATTGACGTGGACGCAAAGGGCAACCTGTACCTGGCCCTGCGCGAAGGCAATGCAATCTACCGCATCGATCCCGCCACGAAGGTGATCACGCATGTCGCCGGGACTGGCGAGAAAGGCTACACCGGTGACGGCGGCCCTGCCAAGACGGCCAAGCTCTCCGGACCGAAAGGCGTGGCGCTCTCCCCCGATGGCGGACTCTACATCGCCGACACCGAAAGCCACACAATCCGTCGCATCGATCTGAAAGACGGAACCATCAAGACGGTTCTGGGCGATGGAACGAGCGGGCCGCTGAAGAGACCTCACGGCGTCTTTGTGGACAAGAAGGGCGTCCTCTATGTCGCCGACAGCGAGAACAATCGGGTGTTACGGCTAGCGAAACCCTAACTCGCTGACGATGATTCCAAGCTGCCGGCGGTCGCCTCCGGTGGTGAATGTCTTGTCGACGGAAATGGTTACGGTGCCCCCGTTGACAGGTTTCGTCGTCAGCGTGTAGCCACCCGGCTTGTCGTAGATCTTGTCTTCCAGAACCGTGTCGTCCAGCGAAATAGTAACCCGTCGAGCGGGCGCTTCATCGGGGATGTTAAAGACCACGTGCAGAGGCTGCGGCGCGGGTGGAGGCTTCAACAAGATCACGGCGCGATCGCCCATCCAACGCCAGGAAGTCTCGGCGGCGAACAACCCGCTGACAATCTGGTTCTCCGCCTCCGGCGCATTCATCGTCAGATACGATTGCGTGGGCCGTCGCTCGACAACCACCTGGGCGCGCACGCGATCGATCGGTTGGGCAGATAGATCGAACGGACGGAAGCCCTCGGATGCCGTGGAATAACCGGACCTCGAACCAAGCCCAATGAGCCGGAATGGAAGAGTCGAAGTGATGGCCCGGTCGGCTAGTGGCGCCAGCTGCCCGCCGCCCGTCGTCACGGAAACGGGATACCCCAGGTCGCTAGAGATCAGTAACTCCCCGGGCCGCAGAGCCTGGCCAAGCATTACCGGAAGCCCTCCGTCTGCCTCGACGTAGAACTGGACCCACTCGCCGTTAATCCAGGTACGTTTGCTGAGTATCTGATTGTGGAAGCCGTTCACGAACTGGCGGTAGCCATCCCAGTGCTGATAGTTCACAGCGGCCAGCGCAAGGCTCAGAGCCAGTTGCAGCACGAACGCAGGCCGGGCCCATCGAAGGTCGCGAACCGCCAGCAGGACAACTGGCGCAGCCATTGGCAACAGATACCGCGCCGATCCGGCGAAGAAGATGACCAGCGAAGCCGCAAAGAAGACCAGCACCCAGGCCTTCAGAAACTCCGGCCGGCGTTCGACGCACGAAGCAAGCACCATTGCGCCAATCCCGAAGGAGACCCAGAAAAGCGGGTTGGCATCGACAAAGATCCCGGCGGCTCCTGCGGCAATACCGAACAGCCAGCGCTTTCGAAAAGCCACCGCTGCAAGCAGGGGGAACAGGATCCAGCCCGTATGAACGGTCAGTGCGGCAGCGTTTTTTAGCTTGTTGGCAAGCTGCTGTAGTCCGTAAGTTTGGAAGTATCCCGCCAGGACCGTCGCCGGGACAGTGCCGCTCGACTGCTTCTCGTAGAGTTGATACAAGACGATGATGACCGGCGCCACCAGAACACCGATCCAGCCCGGGCGCCAGGTTCTATCTCGCTCCCAGAGGTAGTAAGCCAGGATGGGCGCAGCCGCGATGGCCTGATATGCTGCCATGGCAGCGAGCGCCAAAGCGACCGCCCCGGCAGCGAGCAGCAGCCTCGATCGCCGGTCCACAGCCGTGACAAACAGCGCGATGCCGAGCATCCAGAACGCCAGAAACGGCAGGTCCGATTCGAGCGACGTTCCGTTGATGACGAACGCCGGTGTTGCGATGAACAGCATCGTCGCCCAGACAGGAGCACTTGAGAACCGGCGGCCGAGCGCCAACATGGAGAAGGCTGCAATCAGCGAAAAGATGACGTAGGCCGCATGAAATGGAACCTCGTAGACATCGCCGAAGAAGGCGAGGAGCACGGCCAGAGCCCACGCATTCAATGGCGGATGCGGATAGCCCTGCATCTGGACCATCTGTCCCTGGAAGGCGTAAGCGAGATGCGTGGGATGCAGCGGGTCAATCAGCGCGTGTTGCGCCATCGCCAGATACTTGGCATCGTCACCCTGAATCGCCTGATTCAGAAATGGCAAACGAATCAGTAGCACCAACGCGGCAATTAGCAGTAATTGACGAAGCATCCGGGCGGAATGCCCATTATCAATCAGCCGCGATGCTCGCTGTAACCGGCGGCCGCCAGCGGACAATCGGCTTTCGGGCCGCGGTCACTTCATCCACGCGGCTGGTGCGGGTGAGGTAAGGTGCGTTCAAGACAACCTGCGGATCCGTGTCCACTTCCTCGGCGATAGAGATCAGCGCTTCCACAAACAGGTCGATCTCGCGCTTGCCTTCAGTTTCAGTTGGCTCGATCATCAGCGCCCCGTGGACAATCAGCGGGAAGCTGACGGTGTAAGGATGAAATCCGTAGTCGATCAGGCGTTTGGCGATGTCGCCAGTCCTGACGCCTTTCTTCGCCTGCCGGTCGTCGCTGAATACGCACTCGTGCATCGACGGTTTCTTGTACGGCAAGTCGTAATAAGGCTCCAGCATCTTACGAATGTAGTTTGCGTTCAGCACCGCGTCCATAGTGGCGCGCCGCAGCCCATCGCCGCCATGCGCCATGATGTAGGCCAGCGCGCGTACCAGTACGCCGAAGTTGCCGTAGAACGCCCGCACCTTTCCGATGGAGTCCGGCAGATCGTAGTCGAACGCCCACTGACCCGCCACGCGCTTCATCCTCGGGTACGGCAGAAACGGCTCCAGGTGCTTCTTCACCGCAACCGCGCCGGATCCCGGTCCACCACCGCCATGAGGAGTGGAGAAGGTCTTATGCAGATTGAGATGCATCACATCCACGCCGAAATCGCCCGGTCGAGCTATGCCCACCAGCGCGTTCATATTGGCGCCATCCATATAGACTAGGCCGCCTTTGGCGTGAACAATCTTCGTGATCTCGACGATGTTCTCTTCAAACACGCCCAACGTATTCGGATTCGTGATCATCAAGCCGGCGACCGATTCATCCATCGCCGCTGCCAGTGACTCCACGTCAACCAGTCCGCTGGCATTCGACGCAATGTTCTGCACGGCGTAGCCGCACATGTGGGCGGTAGCTGGGTTCGTTCCGTGTGCCGAATCCGGAATGAGGATCTTCTTTCGTGCGTCACCGCGCTTTTCCAACAGCGAGCGGATCAGCATGATACCCGTCATTTCGCCGTGCGCTCCCGCGGCAGGCTGCAGGGTGACCGCGTCCATGCCCGTGATCTCAGCCAGACAACGTTCGACTTCTGCCATGATTTCCATGGCGCCCTGTGAAAGCGATTCCGGTTGATAGGGATGCGCCCAGGCGAGCGCCTCCGTACGGGCGACCAGTTCATTCACTCTTGGGTTGTACTTCATGGTGCAGGAACCCAGCGGATAGAGGCCGAGATCAATCGCGTAGTTCCAGGTGGAGAGGCGCGTGAAGTGCCGGATGGTCTCCACTTCACTCACTTCGGGAAAACCTTCAATTTCGTCGCGGACGTGATTGGCGCCCAGCACCGCTTTGGCGTCCACAGGCGGAACGTCCAGCGGGGGCAGTTGATAACCCTTCTTGCCGGGCGAACTCGATTCAAATAGCAGCGGCTCGTTCTGTGTAAGATGTGGCCTTGTCTTGAGGATCATGTCAGAATGCGCTCTTCACTTCGTCGATGTGCTGGCGCTTGTTCATCTCGGTGGCGCAAAGCAGCATGCAATCCTTCAACTCCGGATAAAACTTGCCTATCGGAAGACCTCCAATGATCTTCTTCCCGAGCAACTTCTCATTCACAGCTTCAGGCGCTGTACCGTTGCACCTCACCACAAGCTCGTTGAAAAAAGGACCAGAGAAGCGCTTCTGCATCCCGTCGGCAAGGTAGTGCGCCTTTGCCAGGTTCTGCTCCGCGAGTTCCCGCAGTCCTTCCTTGCCATATACGCTCATGAAAACAGTCGCCATCAAGGCAATGAGAGCCTGATTGGTGCAGATGTTCGACGTCGCCTTCTCGCGCCGGATGTGCTGCTCCCGAGTAGACAAGGTAAGACAGAAGGCGCGATTGCCGCGCGAATCTTTTGTCTCTCCAACCAGTCTGCCGGGAATCTGCCGGATGAACTTCTCCTTCGTGGCAATGATGCCGGCAAACGGGCCGCCATAGCTGGGTGTAATGGCGAACGACTGCAGTTCACCGGCGACGATATCAGCATCGCGCGGCGGCTCCAGCAATCCGAGCGATACCGCTTCAGTAAACACCATCACCAGAAGCGCGCCGTGTTTATGCGCCATTGCAGCCGCTGCCTTGATATCTTCCACAATGCCGAAGAAGTTCGGCGACTGCACAATCACCGCCGCCACTTTGCTGCTGAGCTTGGACTCGAGGTCGGCCAGATCCAGCGCACCCGATTCTGAGTCGTATGCGAACTCGGTGATCGGCATCCCCTGATGCTGGGCGTACGTTCGCAGCACTTCGCGATATTCCGGGTGCACGGTACGCGAAGTCAAGATCTGGTCGCGGCCTGTAATGCGTACCGCCATCATCGCCGCTTCAGGAACCGCAGACGACCCGTCGTACATGGAAGCATTAGCGACTTCCATGCCTGTCAACTGGCAGACCATTGTTTGGAATTCGAAGATGGTAGTCAGCGTTCCCTGCGCGATCTCTGCCTGATAGGGCGTATAGGAAGTGAGAAACTCGCCGCGTGAAACAACTGTATCTACCAGCACCGGACGGTAGTGATAGTAAACACCGGCCCCGAGGAAAGAAGGATATCCGGTGGCGTTTTGGTCGGCACGTTCACGGAAGTAATCAACGATCTCGTATTCGGACTTGCCGTCGGGAATGTCGAGCGCCCGATTCAGTTTTGCATCGGTGGGCAGGTGTGAAAACAGATCTTCGAGCGAGCCGACGCCGCAGGCATCCAACATCTCATGGCGTTCCGACTCCGACTTCGGTAGATAGCGCAATTCAGGATTTCTCTCCTATGTAAGTTTGATAATCCGCAGGAGAAAGAAGGCTCGCTAATTCACCCGGGGCACTCAGACGAAGCTTCACCAGCCACGCCGCGCCATGCGGATCCTCATTCAGCTTTTCCGGTTTGGTCGTAAGTTCTTGATTCACTTCCACAACCTCACCCGAGACCGGCGAATAGACGTCGGAGACAGCCTTTACCGATTCCACTGACCCCAATGCTTTACCTTGCGCTACGACCGCGCCGGCACGCGGCAAATCGACGTACACAATATCCCCTAGTTCGGCTTGTGCGTGATCGGTAATGCCGACAGTTGCGATATCACCCTCCACGGACACCCATTCATGTTCCTTCGTATACCGGAAGTTTTCTGGATACATATGTTATTTCGCTCGCTTATAGAACGGAGTTGGAACAGTTACTGCGTCCACGGGCTGATTGCGGACCATGATTTGAATCGTGCGCCCCACCTGAGCGGCTTCCACCGGAAGGTAACACAATCCGATGTTCTTGTTCAAAGTAGGAGAGGGTCCCCCGCTCGTGACGAACCCTGCCGGCTTACCGTCCACCCATACTTCGTAACCGTCGCGGCCGATGCCTCGCCCGGTCATCTCGAAGCCGATCAGCTTACGGTTGACCCCCGCCGCCTTCTGCTTTTCGAGCGCCGCCTTGCCGACGAAATCGCCTTTGTCGAACTTCACGATCCAACCAAGGTCTGCTTCCAGCGGATTGATCGACGCGTCGATCTCGTGGCCATAGAGTGCCATCTTCGATTCGAGCCGCAGCGTATTACGCGCTCCAAGTCCGCAGGGCCTGATGCCGAACTCGGCCCCAGCTTCTAGAATCTTGTCCCAGATGCCCGCGGCTTCATCGGGTGCGACATAGATTTCAAACCCGTCCTCGCCCGTATAGCCGGTGCGTGCGATGCGCGCCCACACTCCGGCGACTTCGCCATCGGTAAAGTGGTAATACTTGACGCGCGCGAGCGGCGTCGCCGTCAATTTCTGCAAGGTATCCAACGCCTTAGGTCCCTGGATAGCGATCTGAGCGTAGCGTTCGCTGGCGTACTCCACAATCGCCTTCATGCTGTTCTTCAACACGATGTGATCGTAATCTTTTTCCTGGTTGGAGGCATTGACGCAGATAAAAAAGTGGTCGTCGTCCACTTTGTGCACTAGAATATCGTCGACGAAACCGCCGTGCTCGTAAAGCAACCCCGAATAGTGCGCCTGGCCGATTTTCAGCCGGGATGCGGCGTTTGAAGAAATATAGTCGACCAAATTGAGCGCATCCGGTCCGCGAACTTCAATCTCGCCCATGTGACTGACATCAAAGACGCCCACCGCATTCCGCACGGCGTTGTGCTCCTCAAGAATGCCCGAGTACTGGACAGGCATGTCCCAGCCCCCGAAATCCACCATCTTCGCGTTCATTCGACGATGCACCGCATTGAGTGGGGTGGATTTAAGCGCAGGAATCTGGCTCATGGAAAACCCAATCTAACAGGGAGTCTGCAACTGCGTCAATGATCTAAGGTACCCCTTACTGTGCTATAGTACTTTAGTACGGAAAGATTTTACCGTCGAAGTAAATTTTACTCTGGACAAAAGAGTAAGGCTTACTACAGTTTATTTCGTAACTCGCTGATACCCTTTAAACCGGGTGGGACGGTGGAAGATGGTCCGATGCTTGCAAGAGTAGAAATTGGAGGTTAAGCGATGAATGCCTTAACAATTGGAAAAGCGTCAGTGGCCCTGAGCACGGTATTTCTACTTGGGTTCGGAACAACTGGGTGCGCGACGAAGAAATATGCCAGGGGCGTGGTGGCTCCTGTAGAAGCGCGGCTCTCAACGAACGAGAAGAAGACCGCCGATCATGCCTCCGCGATTGGAGAGCTTGAGAATGGTCTGTCCCGAACCGATGAAAAGGCGACGGACGCGGATCGTAAGGCAGTCGCTGCCGGCCAGGAAGCAGCTAAGGCCAATCAGGCTGCGGGTGCGGCACAACAGAGTGCCGACCAAGCCAAGCAAAGTGCTGATTCGGCCAGGCAAGTTGCCGACAATGGCATGACGCGGATCGGCGAGGTGGTGGAGAACTTTGACAACTATAAGCTGGTCACCACCGAAAAAGTACTTTTTCCCTTCGGCAAGTCCATACTGACGAAAGACGCAAAGACGCAGTTGGACGCCGCCGTGGGTAATATCACTTCCGCTAAGAACTACGTTTTGGAAGTGCAGGGATTCACCGATAAGACCGGAAGTGCCAATGGAAACATTGTGCTTAGTCAGAAGCGCGCGGACGAAGTAGTTCGCTACCTGACCACGCAGCATCATGTGCCGCTCCGGAAGATTCATGTCCTTGGTTTAGGCGCCGATGAACCGACCGCCGACAACAAAACGCGTGACGGTCGCAAGCAGAATCGCCGCGTCGAGATGAAGGTATTTGCTCTGGACCTTGGAAGTGGCCCGGCAAAGTCTGCCACGCAAGCCTCCTCGAAGTAATTGATAAAGATTTTTTGACCTGACTAGACGTTTCAGAGCGGTGGCGAAAGCCACCGCTATTTTTTTTTGCGCCCCCAGAGATTTTTTCCACAACGCGCCCGACAGAATGCGGTTCGAGTGACGGCAAGCGCTACCGAGGGCAGTGCTTTCTCACGCCGGCTGATGGGGTTTTGATGGGAATCGCAGATGGAACGCGGTCCCTGTCCCGGGCTGGCTATCGAACCCAATGGAGCCGTTGTGCAGTTGCATCACCATGAAGGCTTCGGCCAACCCAACGCCCTTTCCTTCCGGCTTGGTAGTGAAGTAGAGGTTGTATAACCGGTCTCCGATCTCGGGAGAGATGCCTGGTCCGGAATCGGAAATGGTTACGACGTACTCGTCGAACCGTTCCTCAATGCCTACCGTTGCGTCTCCGCCATCCGGCATCGACTCAATCGCATTTGTCAGTACATTGAGAATCGCCTGCTTCGACAAAACTCGATCAGCGAGCACAACAGGACTCGAATCTGCGGCGGTAAAGTTGAATCTGACACGATCGGCGCCTTTGAGCATACCCGCCTCGGTGATTGCTTCACGCACAATTTCGGCAAGGTTGCACTCGGTCATCCGCAGGTCCACGGGACGATTGAAATTGAGGAAAGTCTTCACCACGTGGTCCAGCCGTAGAAGCTCCTTCGCCGCAATATCCAACTCACCGGCCAGTTGCTGTTGATCTTCCCCCACCTTCGCCCGCGCCAGATCGAGATGAAGAGCGATTCCATTCAGGGGGTTCTTAAACTCGTGCGCAACGCCGCTGGTCAAGCGATGAATGGAGGCGATGCGGCCCGAGATATCCAGTTTCGATTCGAGTTGTTGCCCGATATCCGCGTCGCGCAAGGTCACCAGAGTACCCAGCGGCTGATTGCCGGAACCGCTGACTGCCTCCACCCTCAATAGCAATCTCGCGTCCGGCATATTGTTTCTCGCGTACGCGATGGGTCTTCCGAAGATGGACGTGTTCAATTTGACGGCCGATTGAACAGCGGCTCCTATCTGCGTCCAGGCAGGAAACACGTCGTCGATGCTCTTGCCTACAAGTTCTTCTCGGCTCTTGCTCAGCAGCCGCTCCGCGGCCGGACCTGCGGTTTGCAGGCATCCCTCGATGTCGAACAGAAGCACTGCCTCCTCCAATCGTTGGATCATCTGTTCGATGTTGGTCCGCAGTGTTGCCGCATCCTCGCGGGCACCGCGGTACTGCTTTCCCAGAAGGCTGAGCTTCACTTGCAAACTGGACAGTTCCGCCGAAGCAAATTCCTCTCCCAGTTCCTTGGACTCCCCGGTGGAGATGCGTTCAATGTCGCGGCCGATCCTTTCCAGCGAACCACCGACCATGTCAGAGATGACGATCCCCAAAAGGCCGGAAAGCAAGATCGAGACCAGCGCGACCACCAGCAACTGGCGCAACTCGGGAACCAAATCAGCGCGCAACAGGGCCGACGAGACAACTACCTCCGCCTTGAGATGTGCGCCCACCGGGCTTGTGACAATGTAGTCTTCTCTCGATCTGAGCACTTGAAACAGACTGGCCCAAGTTTGACGTTTCCTGATGTCGGAAAAAGAAACACGCCGCGCAGCCAGATCTCCAGTCCGGCCGCGGGAGGAGGAGGCTACGATTCGGTTATTTCCGTCGGTTACCAAGATCTCGCTCACCACGGAGGAATAGATGGAAGACCGTTCCAGCATCTGGCTGAGGACGGAACCCGCGATGGCAGTTTCTGACGCAGTCTCACGATTCAGAAAATTCGCCACCTGAGAGGCGACCAATTGCGCCCGCTCATCCGCGTCCGCGAAACGTTCCTGAACTGAGCTTTGAAGGTTGAGAACCGAAAGTGCGAAAACAACAGTAACAACGAGTGCGAAGATTGAAATTCTGAGGCGGTTTCTTAAGGTCAAAGCATTCATGCAGGAAGACTTAGTACCTACATTAATGAGACGCCCGTGTATAGCGCTGGTTACGGATTGTTAATGTTAATAAAGCGAATTAGGCCGTAGTGGTAACTTCAGTGTCCGCGGAACCATACTCTTTCAGCTTATTGAAAAGAGTCTTGAGGCTGATACCAAGGATTTCCGCTGCACGCGTCTTGTTGTTCTTCGTGTGCTGTAGAGTGATCTGGATGAGCGCCTTCTCCGCATCGCCTACCGTAGCTCCCACTTGTAGCTTGACTGAATCGGGCTCATGAGTGTCAGCGATCTGACGGGCCCCCAGGGAGACTCCGAAGTCGCGCGGCAAATGGTGGACCGTGATGGTGCCCTCACCGGCGATGATCACTGCCCGTTCCAGTACGTTGCGCAGCTCCCTTACGTTGCCCGGCCAATTGTGCCGCTTCAGTTGATCCATCACGTCCGCACTGATCTCAGTCACTTTGCAGCCATGCTTCTTGTTCAGATCGCCGATCAGCGCATCGGCCAGGATCGGCAAATCACCTTCACGATTTCGCAGCGGAGGCAAGGCGACCTGGAAGACGTTCAGGCGATAGAACAAGTCCTCGCGAAGGTCGCCCTTTCTTAGGGCATCGTCCAGCACCTTATTGGTGGCAGCGATGATGCGAACATCTACGGTGATTTCGCTCTTGCCGCCGAGCCTGCGGACCCTGGAATCTTCGAGCACGCGCAATAGCTTTGCTTGTGTCCCGACCGGCATTTCCGCAAGTTCATCCAGCAGAAGAGTTCCGTGTTGCGCGAGTTCGAAGCACCCCGCGCGGCGTTCCACTGCTCCTGTGAACGCCCCTTTCTCATGCCCGAACAATTCGCTTTCCATTAGCGTTTCCGGCATCGCCGCGCAGTTGATGGCAACGAATGGTCCACCGCGGCGCGGACTCAAGTGATGGATGGCACGCGCCACCAGCTCTTTTCCGGTCCCGCTTTCTCCGGTGACTAATACCGCAGCCTTGCTTGGCGCGACCTGGCGGACTAGTGAAAAAACCTGGTGCATGGCAGGCGAAGAACCCACCAGATCCACCAGCACACCTTGATAGCTGAGTTGGCGCTGCAGCCGCTCCGTCTCTTCCGTTAGCCGGCTTTGCGAAGCCGCTCGCTCCAAAAGTATGCGAAGCGCCGCGGGTTGAATTGGCTTCTCCAGAAACCAGAACGCGCCCAGATCGTGGATTGTGGCAATGGCCGTCTCAATGTTCCCAAAAGCCGTCAGTACAATGGCAGGCGGCATATTGCCCTGGCTGGCGAGGCGTTTCAGCAGTTCGAAACCATCCATCCTTGGCATCATCAGATCGGTAACGAGCACCTGCACCGCGCCCTCGGCCAGCTTATCAAGCGCTTCCTGGCCGTCTGCCGCGGTCTCCGCCGTGAACCCCCACGACGCAACCATACTGGCTAAGCCCGTGCGCTGGCTTTCTTCGTCATCGACAATAAGCACTTTGGCGGACACCGGGTTCACAACACTGTTCATTGCAGTCATTGTACTGCGATTGTCTCCCCAATGATAAAATTTAGAATTGGCGGCGGCAGCGCTAAGCCCTGCACGTTGTGGTGGCGTTCGCTGAAGGTAAGACGCCGGTATGAGGTAAAAGTTTCGTTTGGTTGCCCGATTGCTAAGCAAGACCGCTCGCTACCTTTTCTACACATGAAACAATCCTGCGCAATGATGTTCGTGGTTTCGCTACTGACTTTCGGCTCTTCGGCGTGGGCA
>Ga0207641_10004339_pt1 | contig 12309 bp, 8 predicted proteins | sample KBSSwiS62_FD_184306 | JGI IMG/M metagenome (GOLD analysis project Ga0207641, IMG submission 184306) | Switchgrass rhizosphere microbial communities from Kellogg Biological Station, Michigan, USA - KBS Switchgrass S6-2 (SPAdes) (version 2) | ecosystem: Host-associated > Plants > Roots >... | reverse complement strand
CGAGCACTGCGAGTTTCACCGCGCGGCCCTCGATCTTCTTGCCGACATATTCGGGCGTGCGGCCGACCATCAGCCCCGCGACGAACACCGCGAGGATCGCGAACAGCAGGAAGCCATAGATGCCCGCGCCGACGCCGCCGACGACGACCTCGCCGAGCTGGATGTTGAACAGCGGGATCATCCCGCCCAGCGCGGTGAAGCTGTCATGCATCGCGTTGACCGCGCCGCACGAGGCCGCGGTCGTGACCACCGAGAACAGGGCCGAGGCGGCGATGCCGAAGCGGACCTCCTTGCCTTCCATATTGCCGCCCGCGACGGCGAGCTGGTGGAGCATCGGATTGCCGGCCGCTTCCTGCCAATAGGTGATGGTCGTGCCGGCGAGGAAGATGATCAGCATCGCTGCAAGAATCGCCCAGCCTTGCCTCGTGTTGCCGACCGCCTTGCCGAACGTCCAGGTCAGCCCGAAGCCGATCGCGAAGATCGACAGCATCTGCAGTAGATTGGTGAAGGCGTTGGGATTTTCGAACGGATGTGCCGAGTTCGCGTTGAAGAAGCCGCCACCATTGGTGCCGAGCATCTTGATCGCTTCCTGGCTCGCGACCGGGCCGAGCGCCAAGGTCTGTTTGACGCCCTCGATCGTGCTGATTTCGACCGATCCGGCCAGCGTCTGCGGCACGCCGTTGGCCACCAGCACCAGCGCATAGACGATGCAGAGCGGCAGCAGCAGATAGAGCGTGATGCGCGTGACGTCGGCCCAGAAATTGCCGATGCCCGCCGCCTGCCGCCGCGCGAAGCCGCGGAACAGCGCAAAGGCGAGCGCGACGCCGGTCGCGGCCGACAGGAAATTGTGGATGGTGAGGCCCAGCATCTGGCTGAGGTTCGACAGGGTCGACTCGCCGGCATAGCTCTGCCAGTTGGTGTTGGTGGTGAAGCTCACCGCGGTGTTGAACGCCAGATGGCCGCTCGTGCCCGCATAGCCCAGCGGATTGAGCGGCAATACGCCCTGCAGCCGCAATATCGCGTAGGTGAACAGCAGCAGCGCGACGTTGAACAGCAGCATATGCACCGCATAACGACGCCAGCTCTGCTCGACCGTCGGATCGATGCCCGACAATCTGTAGAAGCCGCGTTCGACGGGACCGAGCACGACATGCAGCGGTGTCCGGCGGCCTTCGTAGAGGGCGAACAGCCACATGCCGATCGGCTTGGTCAGCGCGACGAGGATGGCGACGAAAGCGAATATGAGGATCCAGCCCTGGATGGTCATGGCGTCAATCCGATCAGAAGCGTTCGGGCCGCACGAGCACGGCCACGAGATAAAGGAGCAGGCCCGCGGCGGTGATCGCCGCGAGCCAGAGGTCGATGGTCATGATTGTTTCCTCAAGCGTTGTCGGCGAGGCGGACATAAGCGAGCGTCGCCGCCACCAGCCCCAGGATCATTGCCAGCCAAAACAGGTCGTCCATTGCCATGGTCTCCAATCGGCCGCGGTTCGCCTGCGCCGAAGCGACGCAAGGACGGCTGTCGTCAGGGCATCGAGATAGGGCGCTTGGCCGTAACGATGCGAGACGCGCCAATGACGGGACGCATATGTTTAACGTAAAAATGGGCGTTTGCCGGCTGCATTGGCGGCGAGAGTCGGCTGATTCGTCGCGAAAAATCCTCCCTGTCGCTGTGCGGTTGGGAGGATTTTTGGCGACGAGTCAGCCTTATCCCAGCTCATATGGGGCAGGAGACTCGCTTCCGAGATCCAGCCCTTGACCTGCCCCGCTCTTGGCCGCGCCTATCTCCAGTCCCGGCCAGAGATCCAGCCATCGCTTCCACGCAACCCGCTCCCGACAAGCCTGCAGTTTGCGCGCAGCGACATGCGGCGTCGGCACCAGCCGCAATCCGAACAGGTCGTCGAGACCGAACGGCGCGGCGATCTCGCAGCGATCGTCGCTGGTGCGGCGGACGGCGACGGCGGTCGCGGTCTCCGGCCAGTGGCGCATTGCATCGGTCGCCGACCGATAGGCGGTGTCACCGTTGCGGACGTGCATCCGGGCCTGGTTCTTGACAGACCACTCGACGCCCGGATGCAATCGATGCAGCCGCCGTTCGAGACGCCGGTCTTCCTTCTCGTCGATCCGGCCGGTATCGAACCAGATGACGTCCACGTCGGTGATGGGCGGCGAAGCCGGTCGCGCATGGAGCTGGTTCCAGACGAGATTGCGGACGAAGCCCGCGCCGATCCAGCAATCGGGCAGATCGAGCGTGCGCACGGTCGCGAGTATGGACCAGCGCGCTGTGTCGCCGATCATGAACCCTTCAAGGACTGCTCGACTTGTCATCTGCGCATCATGGCAGAGCCGGCCATGTGACGATCACGCAATTCGGGCAACTTGCAGAACTCAGGCGGCAGTCCGTTCGTAGTGGATAACCCCGACGAGCGCGAGCAAGGACATGCCCAACCAGCCAATCAATGCGAGCAAAGCATCGAGGCCTTTGGGATTGATGCCAATGACCTGGACCAGAAAGGCAAAGAGTAAGGCCGATGCGATACCGAGATAATAAAAGCTACTGTGGGGACGGCCGGAATGCTTATCAACAAGTATGACAAGCGCATATGCGCCAGCCAGGACTGAAAGCCACGGGATCAAACTGAGTCCGATTCCGTCGCTGCCCGCAAACATCATGGTGACGACAACGACCGGCGACAACCAGGCGCGAAGTCCAGCCCATATCCGGGCTTTGATTCGGTTGTCGACCAATTCGCGTCCTGCCTCATCTGATCCTGCCAGCCATCATGCCAGAACGGGGCGCAGTTTGATAGCATTTGGGAGCATCGGCAATCCGGTCGTCATACCGGTCACCAGGCGCTTTCGTCATCGCACTCTCGACGGACATCGAGCTCGTCGATCATACTTCTCGGTTCCGGTTCATCCGGCTCAGAGCACCCAGGTCCCCGTCAGCGCCGTTACATCCCCGGTGAACAGCACCGAGAAGTCGGCCGCGCCATTGCCGTCGGTGTCGCCCAGCAAGGTCGTGGTGTTCGCCCCTCCGTTGAACGCCAGCGTGAACTGGCCCGCGACGCTTGAGAAGGCGCCGACCTGGGTGAACGCCTCATTGGTGCCCACAGTATTGGCGTTGGCATCGATCGCCGACAGATTGAGGATGTCGCCGGCGGCGAAGTCGAGAATCCGGTCGGCATTGGCGCCGACCACGCTGTCCCCGATCGCGAGATAGACGAAACGGTCGTTGGCTGCGCCGCCCGCGAGCATGTCCTTGCCGCCGCCGCCGGTCAGGACATTGGACAGCGCCGACCCGCTCAGCGTGTCGCCGAACGCCGAGCCGGTGAGGTTTTCGACATTGACGATCGTGTCGATGCCCTGGCCGCCGCTCACCGCCTGCGCGGTGGCGAGGCCGAGGTTGATGGTCACGCCGCTGCCCGCCGCGGCATAGCTCAGCGTGTCGATATTGGCGCCGCCGTCGATGCTGTCGTTGCCGGTGCCGCCGCTGATGATGTCGTTGCCGGTGCCGCCCTTCAGCGTGTCGTTGCCCCCGCCGCCGTCGATCGTGTCGTTCGAACTGCCGCCGTCGATCAGATCGTCGCCATTGCCGCCGGAGATGATGTTGTTCTGGTTGCTGCCGGTCAGCGTGTCGCCCAGTGCCGAGCCGACCAGATTCTCGATTCTCGCCAGCGTGTCGATGCCGGCGCTGATCGTATCCTGCGCGGTGGCGACGCCGAGATTGACGGTGACGCCCGCTGCCGCGCCGATATAGCTGATCGTGTCGCTGCCCTGGCCGCCCGAAAGGATGTCGTTGCCGAGTCCGCCGAGCAGCGTATCGTTGCCGCCATTGCCGGTCAGCACATTGTTGGCGGCATCGCCGGTGAAGATGTCGTCGAAGCCGGTGCCGTTGAGGTTCTCGATACCGCTCAGCGTATCGCTGCCGGCGCCAAGCGTGGTCTGCGCGGTCAGGATCGTGAGGTTGACCTTCACCCCGGCGGTCGCGGTCGCATAATTGGCGGTGTCGACCCCGTTGCCGCCATTCAGTGTGTCGTTGCCGAGTCCGCCGACGAGGCTGTCGTCGCCATTGCCGCCGGTGATGACATTGCCGAGCTCGTTGCCGGTGATGACGTCGTTATACGCCGTACCGATCACGTTCTCGATCCGGCGGAGGGTGTCGGTGCCGGCACTGCGGGTATTCTGCGCCGACTGGCTGATCAGGTTGAGCGTGATGCCCGCGCCGACCAGCGCATAATCGATCGTATCGATGCCCAGGCCGCCGTCGATGATGTCATTGCCGAGATCGCCGCTTATGGTGTCGTTGCCGGTGTCGCCGCTCAAGCTGTTGGCGGCGGCAGAGCCGATCAGCGTGTCGTTGAACGCCGAACCGATCAGCCCTTCGATCCCGCTCAGCGTATCGGTGCCGGCGCCGAGCGTGTTCTGTGCGCCGAGCAGCAGGCTGACGGTCACCGCCGTCGCGGCGGCGGCAAAACTGGCGATGTCGGCCGTGCCCGCCCCGCCGTCGATCCCGTCATTGCCGTCGCCGCCCTGCAGCGTGTCGTCGCCATCGCCGCCCTGCAGCATATCGTCGCCATCGCCGCCCTGCAGCGTGTCGTCGCTATTGCCGCCCTGCAGCGTGTCGTCGCCATCGCCGCCCTGCAACGTGTCGTCGCAATCGCCGCCCTGCAGCATGTCGTCGCCATCGCCGCCCTGCAGCATGTCGTCGCCGTCGCCGCCCTGCAGCGTGTCGTTGCCGGCGAGGCCGTCGAGGAAGTCGAGGCCGGCGCCGCCGGTCAGGCTGTTGGCGCCCGCGGTTCCGGTCAGCGTGTCGTTGAACGCGGAGCCGACGAGGTTCTCGAACCCCGAGAGCGTGTCGCTGCCCGCGCCGAGCGTATTCTGCGCGGTGACGGTCGACAGGCTGACGATGACGCGCGCGAGCGCCGACGCATAGCTCGCCGTGTCCGTGCCGTCGCCGCCCGCCAGATTGTCGGTGCCCGCGCCGCCCTCGATCACATTGTTGCCGGTGTTGCCGGTCAGCGTGTCTGCGAACGAGGATCCGGTCAGGTTCTCGATGCCCGAGAATGTGTCGGTTCCCGCCCCGCCGGTGGCGGTGCCGGTCACGAGGCTCGCGACGACCGCGCCCGCGGCTCCGGCATAGGAGATGGTGTCGATGCCGGCGCCGCCGGTCACATTGTCATTGCCGGCGCCGCTGTTGACCGTGAAGGCGGAGCCGGTGAGGCCGGCAAGGTTGAGCGTGTTGCCGCCGGCGGCGAGGATGAATGTGCCGACCTTGATCTGGCCGCCGCTCAGATCGACCGCGCCGGCGGTGGTGATCGTAATCGCGCCGATGCCGGTCTGGGCGGTGACCCCGGTAATCAAGGTGAGCGCGTCGAGCATGGCTGCCGTGAGGGTGACGCTCTGGCCGTTTCCGACCAGGTGTTCGATACCGGCGAAAGTCGTGGTGGAAAAGTCGACGGTGCCGCCGCTGAAGAGCAGCGAAACCCCATCGTTGCCGTCGCCGCCATCATATTGCTCGCCGGCGACGACATCGGATGCGTTGAAGACCTTGAGGAAGTCGTCGCCCACACCCCCGCTCATGATGTCCAGGCCGGCACCGCCGATAAGCTCATCATTGCCTTCCTGGCCGCTCAGCGTGTCGTTGCCGCCACCGCCGTAGAGGGAGTCGCCCCGGAGGCTACCGAAAACAATATCCGCCGCCGCTCCCCCGCCGACCCCGACACTGTTGTTCGCCCCGGTGAGGATGATCGTGTTGCCGGCATCGTTGAGCGCGATCCCATTCGCAAAGACATTCGCGCCGGTCAGGTCCACCGTGCCGCCGGTGGTCAGAAAGATTCCTTCATAAACGGCGACGTAGGAGAAATTGCCGAGCTGCGCCGCGGTCAGACCGAGATCGCTGTAGTACACATAGACGTCGGACTCTTCGGTAATCTCGAGAAACTCCGTCGTGACTTCAATAGATTCGACGCTGTCGATGTTCAGTGCGCTGATGTCGATGACAGGGTTGAAGTTGAAGTCTTCGATGATGGCGCCCCCACCGATGGAGAGGAAATCGTCGCCGCCGCCGCCGCTCAGCGTTTCGCCGGCCTCGATCGGAACCCCGCCGTCGATAGCGAGGAAGTCGTCGCCGTCGCCGCCATTCAGGGTATCGACTCCTGCGCCACCGTCGAGTCCGTCATTGCCGCTGCCACCATCGAGGGTGTCGTTGCCGCTGCCGCCATGGAGTCCGTCGCCGAGCGCGCCGCCCGAAAGTATGTCGTTTCCGTCGAGGCCGTTGATGATATCCTGGGCGTCACCGCCCTGATCGCCGTCGATCGTGTCGTTGCCTGGCGTTCCTTCATAGGTTGGCATGGTCTGCTCCTTATGGTGTCGCGCGCGGTGTCCGGCGAGGGGTCAGGGAAACACGGCGTGGCGGGAAACGAGGCTGGGCGGGAGTCCGGCGTTCACATACTGATTTCCGGCTTCCGGCTTCTGATCTCCGATCTCCGATCTCCGATTACAGCACCCAGTTTGTCGTCAGTGCGGTCACGTCGCCGGTGAACAATACCGAGAAGTCGGCCACGCTGTCGCCATTGACGTCGGCGAGCAGTGTCGTGCTGTTCGATCCGCCGTCGAACGCCAAAGTGAACTGGCCTGCGACGTTCGAGAACGCGTCGACCTGCGTGAACGCGTCGTTGGTCCCAACCGTATTGGCGTTGGCATCGATCGCCGACAGGTCGAGAATGTCGCCAAGCGTCAGGTCGGTGATCCGATCGGCATTGGCACCAACCACGCTGTCGCCGATCGCGAGATAGACGAAGCGGTCGTTGCCCGCGCCACCGGTCTGCGTGTCCTTGCCGGCACCGCCGGTGAAGGCGTTCGCCGCCGCGCTACCGGTCAGCGTATCGCCGAACGCCGAACCGACGATGTTCTCGACATTGACGATCGTGTCGCTGCCCTGGCCGCCGCCCACCGCCTGCGCGGTCGCGAGCGAGAGGTTGACCGTCACCCCCGCGCTGGTCACCGCATAGCTCAGCGTGTCGATATTGGCGCCGCCGTCGATGCTATCGTTGCCGGTGCCGCCGGTGATCAGATCGTCGCCATTGCTCCCTTTCAGCGTGTCGTTGCCCCCGCCGCCGTCGATGATGTCGTTCGCACTGCCGCCATCGATCACATCGTCGCCATTGCCGCCGCCGATCCTGTTGACCTGCGCGCTGCCGGTCAGCGTGTCGGCCTGCGCCGAACCGACCAGATTCTCGATCGACAGGAAGATATCGGTGCCCGCGCCGACCGTGTTCTGCGCGGTCGTGAGCGCCAGGTTGACGGTGACGCCGGTGGCGGCGGTGGCATAGCTTGCAGTGTCGCTGCCGGCGCCGCCGTTGATCGTGTCGTCGCCGAGGCCGCCGGCAAGCACGTCGTTGCCGCCATTGCCGACGAGATTGTTGTTGGCGCCGTCACCGGTGAACTGGTCGTCGAAGCCGGTGCCGACGAGATTCTCGATACCGCTCAGCGTATCGCCGCCGGCGCCGAGCGTGGTCTGCGCGGTCAGGATCGTGAGGTTGACCTTCACACCCGCGGTCGCGGTTGCATAGTTGGCGGTGTCGACCCCGTTTCCGCCGTTCAGCATGTCGTTGCCGAGTCCGCCGACGAGGCTGTCGTCGCCATTGCCGCCGGTGAGGGCATTGCCGAGTTCGTTGCCGGTGATGACGTCGTTATACGCCGTGCCGATCACGTTCTCGATTCGGCGGACGGTGTCGGTGCCGGCGCCGCCCGTATTCTGCGCCGACTGGCTGATCAGGTTGAGCGTGATGCCCGCGCCGACCAGCGAATAATCGAGCGTATCAATGCCCAGGCCGCCATCGATGACGTCGTTGCCGAGATCGCCGCGGATGCTGTCATTGCCGGTGCCGCCGTTCAGGCTGTTGTCGCTCGCGGATCCGATCAGCGTGTCGTTGAACGCCGAGCCGGTCAGGCCCTCGATGCCGATCAGCATGTCGCTGCCCGCGCCACCGGTCGCCTGCGCGCCCGCGGTCAACAGACTGACGCTGACCGCGCTCGCAGCCGCCGCATAGGATGCGATGTCGGCCGTGCCGGCGCCGCCATCGATCGCGTCATTGCCGTCGCCACCCTCCAGCGTGTCGTTGCCGTCGCCACCCGTCAGCGTGTCGTTGCCGGCGAGGCCGTCGAGGATGTCGAGGCCCGCGCCGCCGGTCAGCACATTGGCGGCGCCGTCGCCGGTCAGCGTGTCGTTGAACGCGGTGCCGACCAGATTTTCGAAGCCGGAAATCGTATCGCTGCCGGCGCCGCCGGTCGCCTGCGCGGTGGCGACCGCGAGGCTGACGATGACCTTGGCGGTGGCGCTCGCATAGCTCAGCGTGTCGATCCCGGCGCCGCCGGAGAGCGCGTCGGCGGCCGTGCCAGCACCGCCGTCGATCAGATTATTGCCGGCGTCGCCAGTCAGCGTGTCCGCGAAGGAGGATCCGGTCAGATTCTCGATGCCCGAGAGCGTGTCGGTTCCCGCCCCGCCGGTGGCGGTGCCGGTCGCGAGGTTCGCGACGACCCCGCCCGCGGCGCCGACATAGGAGGCGGTATCGATGCCGGCGCCGCCGGTCAGCATGTCGTTGCCCGCGCCGCCGACCAGCAGATCATTGCCGCCCGCGCCGTTCAGCATGTCGTTGCCCGCGCCGCCGAAGAGGCTGTCGCCGAGTTCGCCGCCGGTCACGCTGTCGTTGCCGGCACCGCCGTTGACCGTGAAGGGGGAGCCCGCGAGGCCGGCAAGGCTGAGCGTGTTGCCGGCGGCGGCGAGGGTGAACGTGCCGACGCCGATCTGCCCGCCGCTCAGATCGGCCGCGCCGGCGGTGGCGATCGTGATCGCGGCGATGCCGGTGATGGTGGTGAGCCCATCGAGCATGGCGGCCGCGAGCGTGACGCTCTGGCCGTTTCCGGTCAGCTTTTCGATCCCGGCGAAGGTCGTGGTGGAAAAGTCGACGGTGCCGCCGCTGAAGGCCAGCGTGACCGTATCGGTGCCGTCGCCGCCATCATAGTGCTCGCCGGCGACGACCTCGGATGCGGTGTTGACGCGGAGCAGGTCGTCGCCCACGCCCCCGCTCATCATGTCGAGGCCGGCACCGCCGGTCAGTGTATCATTGCCTTCCTGGCCGCTCAGCGTGTCGTCGCCGTCATTGCCAAAGAAGGAGTCGTTCTTGAGGCTGCCGAGAACGACATCCGCCGCAGTTCCCCCGACGACCCCGACATTCCTGCCGTACATCCCGCCGTTCGCGCCGGTGAGGATCAGCGTGTTGCCGGAATCGTTGAGTCTGATGGCATCCGCATCGACATCCGCGCCGGTCAGGTCCGCCGTGCCGCCGGTGGTCAGAAATATGTTTTCATAAACGGTGACGGCGGAGAAATTGCCGAGCTGCGCCGCGGTCAGTGCGAGATTATAGTCGTATATGAAGAAGTCGAGCTCGATATACGCCGCCGAAACTTCAATCGACTCGACGGTGTCGTCGATGTTCAGCGCGCTGATATCGATCACGTCGGTGCTGGGGCTGCCATAGCCTTCGATATTGGTGAACCCGTTGATCGAGAGGAAATCATTGCCGTCGCCGCCGCTCACCGTTTCGCCGGCCTCGATCGGCTCCTCGATGTCGATATACTGGATGCTGAGATAGTCGTCGCCGTCGCCGCCATAATAGCTGTCGACCCCCGGGCCGCCATAGAGGCTGTCATTGCCGCTGCCGCCATGCAGCGTGTCGTCTCCCGTGCCACCGTCGACGCTGTCGTTGCCGCTGCCGCCATCGAGGCTGTCGTTACCGCCGCCGCCATAGACTGCGTCGTTGAGCGCGCCGCCCGAAAGCGTATCGTCTCCGTCGAGGCCGTTGATGATATCCTGGGCGTCACCGCCCTGATCGCCTTCGATCGTGTCGTTGCCTGGCGTTCCGTTATAGGTCGGCATGGTCTGCTCCTTGGGGGGGTCGCGCGCGGTATCGGGCGAGGGGTCAGGGAAACGAGGCTGGGGGGAGTCCGGCGGCGTGATCCGTCGATCGATCCTGCTCCGGGGCCGTGCCGGGACAATGGCACGCCGGGGCGGACATCAGATCTCCGAAAAAACGAACTGGTCGCAAGCACATAGGACAGCCAAAAGAGTCCGCGGCCGCGCCGTCGGGCCAAGAGCGCGATCCGATCGGATCGAATCGCATGCGCTCGTTCTGCTCTGTTTCCGGCGCCGTCCGACTCACCAGATCATGCCTCCCGAACCGGCTATGGTCACGATGAGGCATGGCTTGCTGTGATCCCGGTCACAGCGTCGGCGACGCGGATGGCCCTGTCGGCAGATATGTCATTATTACATAATGATTACATGCCTCGAATTTTACTGACGCCTTGCTTGAGCACCTTCTCTGGCCGCGCTTGTCCGCGTGTCGCAACTGGCAACCAAAGCAGGACCATGGTAGCTGCGCGGGCATGTTGCCCGATGCGGAGAAAACCGCTTATCGGGTCGGAAAGAAAGACGCTGCTGCAGCCGTATGAAATCGCCGGATCATGTTTTGGCAGAGCTTGGCTGGAGGGCCTGTTTCAGCGAGCAGATTTCGGGCGAGGACGCCCGGATATGCCATCCTGTTCGCGTGATGGCCGTCCATCGCGGGAAGATCGCGGTCATGGGGGCGGGGCCGCAGCGTTTGATCGCACCTTATATTCCCGGCGCCCAGCCGTCGGACGATCATCCGACCGTCGGCGACTGGCTGCTGATCGACAACGGCACGCTCCAGCCCATCCGCGTTCTCCACCGCATGAACCTGTTCAAGCGGCGCGCGCCAGGTGATCCGCGCAAGGAGCAGATGATCGCCGCCAATATCGATACATTGTTCATCGTCGCCTCGTGCAATCAGGATTTCAGCGTCGCGCGGCTCGAGCGCTATCTGGTGCTGGCGCGCGAAGTGGGGGTGAACCCGGTCGTCGTTCTCACCAAGACCGACCTGACCGGCACTCCGGAAATCTTCGCTGCGGCCGCGCGCGCGATTGAGCCGGGATTGCACGTCGAAACCGTCAACGGCCGCGATCCCGCCAGCGTCGCTCGCCTCGCAGCATGGTGCGGCATGGGCCAGACCGTGGCGCTGCTCGGATCCTCGGGCGTCGGCAAATCGACGCTCGTCAACACGTTGCGGGCGTCGGACAGCATTGCCACCCAGGCCATCCGCGCCGGCGACGATACCGGGCGCCACACCACCACCGTGCGCGAAATGCATCGGCTCGAACAAGGCGGCTGGCTGCTCGACACGCCCGGCATGCGCGAACTGCAATTGTCCGATGCGGCCGCTGGTATATCGGAGGTTTTCGACGATTTCATCCTGGCGGCGCAGGACTGCCGATTTTCGGATTGCGCGCACGGCCGCGAGCCCGGCTGCGCGATCCGGGCAGCGATTGCCGAGGGCAGGCTGACATCGGTGCGGTTCGATCGCTGGCGCAAACTGGCGGGCGAGGACAGCGCCAACGCTGCCCATGGTCCGAAGCGCCGCCGATAAGGGCGAACGTCCGGCCTGGCGATTCTGCTGTAGTAATGCCGGCCGCATGGCCATAGGTGCGCGGCGCAATTTCAGGCAATTCAGGTAGACGCATGGCCCGCAAACATTCCAGGCACGGTCCCTATGAAGACCCGCATCGCGAGGACGAGGCTCCGGCGGTGGTGGTGCCTTGCTGGCTCTGTGGCCGGCCGCCCGGCAAGACCATGGTCTGGCACCACCCCGTGCCCAAGAGCCGGGGCGGGCGCGACGTGGTGCCCATGCACCCGATTTGCCAGCAGACGCTGATCGCCAATTTCACCAATACCGAACTGCAGCGCCACGGGATGGATGTCGAGGGCCTGCTGGCCCACCCCAACATACGCAAATTCGTCGATTGGGTGGCGAACAAGGACCCCGATTTCACGGCGACCACGGCGAAGAAGCAACGCTGATCGAGGGGGCTTCAGCTGGCCCGTCGATCGGTCATGCCGCCCCCAAGGCGCCTGAAACCGTCATTGGCTCGATCCCGTTCGATCACCCGGTCGCCGAGTTCACCACCCTTGCCAAACCTATCACCCTCGTCACCTGCAACGTCGCCGATTTCGCGCCGAAGGGCGTACCCACCCTCAATCCCTCGGCAGCGTGATTGCAGTTCTCACGCTGATGCCCACAGGCGCTCTGCCGTCATCCCCCCTGCCGTCATCCCCCTGCCGTCATCCCCCTTGCCGTCATCCCCGCGCAGGCGCATATGCGCTAACATAGGGGCTTGCGCGTTGGAATCGTTTATGATTCTAGGCTTCGATGACTCAGAGATCGCTTGTTA
>Ga0207641_10004336_pt1 | contig 12316 bp, 9 predicted proteins | sample KBSSwiS62_FD_184306 | JGI IMG/M metagenome (GOLD analysis project Ga0207641, IMG submission 184306) | Switchgrass rhizosphere microbial communities from Kellogg Biological Station, Michigan, USA - KBS Switchgrass S6-2 (SPAdes) (version 2) | ecosystem: Host-associated > Plants > Roots >... | reverse complement strand
TCTTCCAGTTCTCGGTCACGATGACCGTGGCCGTTCTCTTCTCGTTGCTCGAGGCCATCACGCTCACGCCGATGCGCTGCTCCAAGATGCTGGGAAAAAGCGATCGAACCAGTTTCCTGACCCGCCATTCTGACCGGCTTTTCCGGATCCTCGCCGCGCGTTACCGCAAAGCACTGGTCTGGGCACTGAACCGGCGCTGGCAGGTGCTGGCAGGTTCCGCTTTGCTCTTCGCGCTTTCGCTTTTTGTCGTCTCGCTTTTGCGCCAGGAATTTGTGCCGCCACAGGACCAAAACTTTTTCAAAATGCGGGTCGAGACGCCGATGGGATCATCCCTGACTTATGAGGACGAAAAGATCCGGCGGATTGAGGAATACCTCAAACAACAGCCCGAGGTTGCCCATTACGTCTCCGGCACAGGCGAAGGCAGCCGGGCGAATGCAGGCGGTTTCGACATTGTTCTGGTGGACAAATCCAAGCGAAAATTGAGCCAGGCCGATTTGATGAAAAAATTCCGAACGGAGCTGAAGGCCCTGCCGGAAATGAAAGGTGTTGGACTCAACTTCTGGGATATTTCCGGGCGCGGGCTTTCCACCTGGCAAACCTCGCCCGTGGCCTTCACGGTCCGAGGCCTGGAGTACGACAAGCTGAACGAAATCACGACGCAGATCATGGACAAGCTCAACGCCAGCGGCCTGGTGACGGACCTCAACAGCAACTACCGGACGGGCATGCCCGAGGCTCAAGTGATTCCCGATCGCAAAGCGGCCTCGGAACGAGGGGTGTCCGTCGATGCCCTGGCCCAGGCGGTGAATGTTGCCATCGGCGGCACAACCAAGGGCCAGTTCACCAGCAACGGCCATCGCTATGATATCGATCTTCGACTGGAGGGACTGGACCGGGGCGAACCGGCGGACATCCAAAAGCTCGATGTGCGCAATGAGTATGGCGAACTGATTCCGTTGAGCGAAGTCACTCGGATCGAGGTACATCCGACGCTGCAAACGGTTTCGCGCATCGACCGGCAGAGATCGATCTCGGTCAATGGAAACCTCACGCCGGACGCGTCACAGGCCAAGGTCCTGGCGCTGGCGGAAGAGATCGCGCGACCGCTCCTGCCTCCGGGCTACGAGTTCCATTTCGACGGCGGTGCTTCCGGCTACAAGGACGCGTTCAACAGCCTCTGGTTTGCGCTCATCCTCGGCGTGGCGGTCGCCTACATGGTCCTGGCGACGCAATTCAACAGCTTCCTGCATCCGGTCTCAGTCCTGCTTGCGTTGCCCTTCAGCCTGACCGGGGCGATCATGGCGCTCTGGGCCACGAATGAGTCGCTCAACATGTTCAGCATGATCGGCATCATCCTGCTCATGGGCATCGCGAAGAAAAATTCGATCCTGCTCGTCGAGTTCACCAACCATGTCCGCACCCAGGACAAGCGTCCGTTGCGCGCGGCGTTGCTCGATGCGTGCCCGATCCGACTGCGCCCGATCCTGATGACCTCACTTGCGACCATGTCCGCGGCCGTCCCTTCCGCGCTGGGATTCGGTCCGGGCTCGGAAACCCGCATGCCCATGGCGACGGCAGTCATTGGCGGGATCTTTGTTTCGACCTGCTTCACCCTCTTCGTCGTTCCCTGCGCCTATAGCGTTTTAGCCCGCTGGGAGTCCGAGCCGGATGATGACGAGGAAAGTGAAGTCGAAACGGATGCTCCGGACGAGACTTCGCTGGTGAAGTAATGAACCGGTTTCGATTCAGCCTGCGACAGTTTTGTAGCCGGGCTTGAGCAACAGCGTATAGATCGCTCCTCCCAAATATCCGCCCAGGAGAGGAGCCATGATGTAAACGGTCAACCAGCCCCAGCCGTTGGCGGTGAAGGGAAGACTGCCCCATCCGGCCCAAGAGGAAAACAGCCGTGGTCCCAAGTCGCGGGCGGGATTGAAACAGGCCATGGTGATCGGTCCGAAAAGAGAAATCAGCATGGTGACTGTCAGGCCAATGATCGCAGCCGTGAGGATTTGAGGCCGGCTCCCGTTCTGCTCGTCCGTCACGGCAAGAATGACCATGAGGAGTATTGCTGTCCCAACAACTTCCGTGAAGAAGGCTCCGAGATGAGTCATGATGACCGGAGCCATTGCCAGCGGTTTGCCGCCCGGATTGGGAAAATATTCGCCAAAGATCATCGCGCTGGCCTCGCTTCCGGGCAGGCCGCGCGTGATACCGTTCTTTTGTTCAAAAACCGTCAACGCATCGGCGAAGATCAGGTAAAGCACACCAGCCGCCAAAATCGAACCGATCAACTGACAGAGGATGTAAGGCACGATGCGGTACTTGGGGAAATCCCGCCACACGGCGAAACTGAGCGTAACGGCGGGATTCAGGTGCGCCCCGCTCAATGAACCGGTCAGATGAATGGCAGTGGCGATCCCCAGTCCCCAAATGATGGCAACCTGAAAGATTCCGACCTGGGCACCGGTCAACACGGCCGAGGCCACGCTGCCACAACCGAAAAAGACAAGCAGGAAGGTGCCGATAACCTCACCGCAGGCCCATGCGGGAAGAGCCGTCTTCATCGGGACAGGCTCTTTTCGCGATAGCCGGCGGCATAGGCCTCGAAAACGAGTTTGATCTGGTCACGCACCCGGCGGAAAACGTCCATGACCTCCTCTTCCGTCCCTTGGGCATGAGCGGGATCGTAAAAACCCCAGTGGTAACGGCTCACCTGACCCGGAAACATGGGACAAGCCTGGTCGGCATTGCCGCAAACGGTGATAACCGTGTTGATTTTGCGATCGAGGAATTCGTTCATCGATTTTGACGTATGAGCCGAGATATCGATGCCAATCTCTTTCATCACCGCAATGGCCTTGGGATGGACGTAGCCCGCCGGTTTCGAGCCCGCGCTGTGAACGTCAAAAAGATCACCGGCGGCGTGACGCAGGATACCCTCAGCCAAGTGGCTCCGGCACGAGTTACCCGTACATAGAATCAGGACGGAAGGTTTCATGTTTAGCAGGCGCAGCGGGATTTTGACGACGAACGGGGTGTCTTGGCCTCGGCGGGAAGCCAATTGCAATCGGTCTTGAGATTGGCCAGAGCGCGCAAGTCCTTCTTAAAAACCGGTTCGGTGCTCACACAGTCCTGCAAACACTTCAAGTTTATCTCGAGCTCAGGGCTCCTCTTCCGCGGCAGACTATAGATCATCCAGTTCTGGTGCCGACGGCCTTCCGCCATGCCCTGGACCTTCAGATAGGCGAGGTGCTTTGAGATTTTGACCTGCGGCTCACCCAGGATCTCCTGCAGATGACAGACACAAAGCGGGCGGATGGCCAATAAGTTGAGAATGCGCAGACGGGTCTCATCACAGAGACAGCGGTAGATGGCGATGAGTTTCATGCGCCGCATACTTGCGCATGTATATACTCTTACAAGAATATTCTTTGGACCCAAAAATCGAACCAATAAATTTTCAGGACCGCCTCAGGGCGGCAATTGCAGCTTCGGATCGAACCGGATAATGAGGTGGGTGATGATATCCATCCCCATGTGATGCACGTCCAGAGAGCTTTTGAGGTCAAAATTGCGGTAAAAAACAGACCGCTTTTCCACAAATGTGGTGTTCGTATAAAGGGTGCCTGGATCAATCGGTTTATAGGTCATGAAGAAGTCCTTGTCCCCGGGATTGATCCGCATAAACATCATATCGCTGTAATCGTTCGGGGTGTAGAGAATGGCCAAAACGCCATCGATATCAAGGTGTTGCGGAGGTTCCGCGTAGTAGTTCATTCCGGTCGGAAACTGGGAGAGAGGAAACTTACCTTTGGTAAAAATTTCGTCGGTCGGCGAATAAGACACAAAATTCTTGTCTACATCAGGGATCACGCGCTTCATTTCCCGTTTAAACGCGACATCAAAACGGGATCCCTCACCTGCCAAGGCATTGTCGCCCCAGACCGCCCCGCCAGCCATCAGATAATCGCGTAGGTTATCGACTTCTTCCTGGGTCAGGACGAAGTCGCTATGACCGGTAAAAAAGATGAAGGGCGGCATCTTATCCAACAGGTCGTGGCTCGCGATGTTGAGCGGCTTCGGAATTACTTCACCCTTGAGGGTGCCGTGACTCCATTCGCTGATCTTCGCCACGAGATTCGGGATCGCACCTGCCACAATATTTCCCTCCGCATCGAGGCGGGTATTACAGGACCAATCACCGTTTGCGTAAGATGCGACGTAGACCTTGAACTTGCAGGAAGGATCATGGGCGGCGATTTGCCCGGGAGTCCTTCCCAAAATATCCTCCATACGCTGTATTTTAGGCAGTCGTTCCTTCCAAGAATTCCTCGGCATGGGTTGGGGATCACTTATTCTTTCGAGAGTACGAGTCAAAATACGTTCATGAGAATCTCCCGGGACTGGGTTAGGAAGATCAAATTTTGCCGGACCGATCGTCACGGGAACCTGCGGAATCTCCGGTATCGGCGTCTTGATATTATCAGAGACGTTCACAGGAGGAGTGGGAGGAACTTCAGGCTGTTTGGCAACCGGAGCCACATAGACCACTCCTGGTGCTGGCTCTGGGATAGTCATAGGCCAAAGCACATAACCGGCAACGGCCATGAAGAGGACGAGGTGGAAAAGCACAGCGCTTAAAAAGAAGAGCGTGCGGGTGAGTTTCTCGGACCGACCTTCTTTCCCAAGGGGCACTTGAGGCATAAGATATCAATACTCGCAATCACGCTGAAATCCAGTTTTATCTGGAGAGGATGGCGGTTTGCGTCCGGAACTGGCGGGGCGTGATGCCGCGGGCCTGCTTGAAGGCCTTGCAGAGGTGGGCGGCGTCGACAAAGCCGCATTGCACGGCAATTTCCTTCAACGAAAAGTCCGATGTCCCCAGAAGATCAGCCGCCTTACCGAGCCGGGCCTGGCGGAGAAAAGTGCGCGGCGAGACCCGATGATGTTGGCGAAACAGGCTCGAAAAGTGGGCCGGACAAAGGGAGTGATACGCGGCGACCTGCGCGATGCTGAGGGAGTCCTGCAAGTTCGTTCGGAAATAATGGGCCGCCGACTCGACACGGTTGACCTGACGCGAATTCAATCCCGTAATGGCTGGCAGAGTGCGGGCCGAATGCGAAGGCACCTTCTCCGCCCGGCGTGCGATGAGCAGGAGGAGGCTTTGAGCGGCGAGACCGACGCGGACCTGCGAGGGTAAACCGGACTGGTGATGCTCCCTCGCGATGATGGCAAAGTAGCCGGCGATTTCCGCAAAGTCGTCCGCGGTGGAAACAGCTCGTTGCGTCCAATCAGGTGCCCTACCTTCAAAATCGAAACCGACCCAAGCCAATTCGGCCTCGTTGCCCGCGCGAATTTCCTCACAATGGAGTGTCTTCGGTTTCAGGAGAATGGCTTCACCCGCCTGCAGGGACAACCGCTGGCGGCGCCCCAATCGCCAATCGCACTTTCCGGACATGACGATGCCCAACTCGTAGAAGGGGTGATGATGCCAGTGAAAGGTGCGGGAGACCTGGCGGCGTCCAGTCGCAACCAATTTGACCGAAGGAGGGGATTCCCAAATTTGCATTTTTACGAGGTTCGACGCGCAATCAGGCACGAAATCTATTATTTATACAATAAAAACTCGCTTTCGCCCAATTGCTGAATCCGGCCTCTTTCGTCCATGCTTACGACCATGAGCAAATCGCATCTTTCGTGGGGCATCATCGGGACTGGCAATATCTCCAAGACTTTTGCCAATGGACTGGCCAAATCCCGCACGGGGAAACTCGTCGCCGTGGGCAGCCGGCAACAGGCCCCGGCCGATGCCTTCGCGGCCAAGCATGGCTCCATCCGCGCGCATGGCAGCTATGAGGCGCTTCTCGCCGATCCGGAAGTGCAGGCGGTCTACATTGGCATTCCTCATCCTTCCCATGCCGAGATTTGTCTCAAGGCGGCCCGGGCCAGGAAGCATATTCTCTGCGAAAAGCCGCTCACACTGAATCACGCCGAAGCGATGGTCGTGGCCGAGGCCGCGAAAGAAAACGGCGTGTTCCTGATGGAGGCGTTCATGTACCGCTGCCATCCGCAGACAGCGAAGCTGGTCGAACTTATTCGCGAAGGCGTTATCGGCGATGTCGGGGTCATCCAGGCGACATTCAGTTTCCATGCGGGCTTTCATGCCCATGGGAGGCTTTTCAGCAACGAACTCGGCGGCGGCGGCATCCTTGATGTCGGCTGTTACACGACTTCGATCTCCCGGTTGATCGCGGGTGCGGCGCAGGGCCAGCCGTTTGCCAATCCGACCAAAGTCAGCGGATTCGCGCAGCTCCATCCCGAGGTCGGGACCGATTCCTACGCCGTGGCCACGGCCCAGTTTCCCGGAGGTATCCTGGCCCAGTGGGCCACGGGAGTGAGCCTGAACCAGGAGAATTGCGTGCGGGTCTTCGGCAGCAAGGGTTCCATTCATGTCCCGAATCCCTACGTGATGGCGCGCGAGGGCGGCGAGAGCTCGATCCACCTGACCCGCGACGGAAAGACGGAGACCATCGTCGTCAAGACCGACGCCTGGCTCTATTCTCTTGAGGCGGACGCCGTGGGTGACGCCGTCGCCCAGGGGAAAGTGGAGAGCCACTTCATGCCGGTCGCCGACACCCTCGGCAACATGGCGGCACTCGATGCGTGGCGCAACTCGGCAGGCTTCCTGTATGAAAGCGAAAAGCCTTCCGCCTCCTTTCCCACCATCAGCCGCGCGCCCCTGCAAAAGCGGGCCGACGCCCCTATTCCTTATGGCAAAATCAACGGCGTGTCCGTGCCGATTTCGCGCCTGGTCATGGGCTGCGACAACCAGACCACCATGCCATATGCCACGGCGATGTTTGACGACTTCTTCGAGCGAGGCGGCAACACGTTTGATACGGCCAACATTTATGGCGGAGGCACCCAGGAACGGATCCTTGGACGCTGGATCGAGCAGCGGGGCCTGCGTGCGCAGACGGCGGTCATCGTCAAGGGGGCGCACACACCGCTTTGCCTGCCGGATTTCCTGAGCTCCCAACTGATCGAAAGCCTGGACCGGCTCAACACCGATTACGCCGACATCTATTTGATGCACCGGGACAATCTCGACGTTCCCGTGGCCGAGTTTGTTGACGTTCTCAATGACCACCATCGCGCCGGAAGGATCAAAGTCTTCGGAGGCTCGAACTGGTCGCTGGAGCGGCTCCAGGAGGCGAATGCCTATGCCGAAAAGAAGGGCCTCCAGAAATTCACGGTGGTCAGCAATAACTTGAGCCTGGCCGGGATGGTGTCCCCCGTGTGGGGCGGCTGCATCTCGGCCAAGGACCCGGCGTTCAGCCAATGGCTGGCGAAACACCAGATTCCGCTTCTTTGCTGGTCGAGCCAAGCCCGAGGCTTCTTCACCGAACGCGCCGGCCGGGACAAACTTGACGACCAGGAACTGGTGCGTTGCTGGTACAGCGACGACAACTTCCAGCGCCGCGACCGGGCCCTTGAACTCGCCACGAAGAAAGGCGTGCAGCCAATCCATATCGCCCTCGCCTTCGTGCTGGCGCAAAGCTTCCCGACTTTCGCGCTGGTAGGGCCGCGGTTTATTTCCGAGACGGCCAGTTCCAGCACGGCGCTCTCGGTGAAGCTTACACCCGAAGAATTGCGCTGGCTGGATCTTGGCTAGGCCCACGCCCGGGTTTAGCGGCTGGTCATCCGTCGATACTGATTGGGGCTTTGCCCCATGACCTGTTTGAATTGGCGACTGAAGAAGAAGATGTTCTGGTAGCCGAACTCCCCGGCCACCTCGCTGATGTTCAGGTTCGATTCCAGAAGTCGCGCGGCCGCCATTCTGATCCGTTCCCGCACGATCCAGGCACGGGGAGAAACGCCGTAAGTCTTGCGGAAGAGCCTCGTAAAATAGTCGGGGCTCAAACCGAGTTGCGAGGCCAATTGGGCGGGCGCGACCTGGACTTTGCCGTCCCGGTGGGCCCACTTTTCGAGTTCCTCCCTTTGGCGCGGACGCAATTGCCCGTCGGAAGCTTCCTTAGTTTGCGGCGACAGGGCTTCGGCGAACAAACCGAGCAGTGCTGCACGAAGGCGCCAATCCTGAAAAGGATTTCCTTCATGGCCTGACGCCCGAACAACCTCTTCGATCCAGTGCCGCGCGCTTCCAGCGCCGGGAAGCAGGAGTGGCATTTTCCGGCGTGCAAGGATTTCCCCCCGCCGATTCTCCAGCCTCAACCTGAAACGAAAGAAGCTCGCGGGGAGCTCATCCGGAAGCCAGCAGCGAAAGGCCGTCCAGGGAGGAATCCAGAGCAGTGCTCCCGGCTCCACAGCATATTCCCTCTTCCCTTCCCGCAATTGAAAGGAACCGCTCACGATGTAGTAAATCAGATGCTGACCAAAGGGACTCGGTTCAGTGAACCACCCCCGCCGGGCCGTATAAAATGCGGGGACGCGATGGAAATCGATGGCCAGGTGGTTTTCCGGAGAGGCCAGGGCAGTCAGCCATGCATTGTCGGAAACCAGAAGTTTTAAGATTGATTTCACCGGTTTAATATAAATTTTTCAATCTTCACGCAATGGCCTTGATTCTATGATTAGCCTAGGATCGAGCCATGACCACTACTCTTCTTGAACGCCCCATTTCAAAAAACTCCGCCGCCATCCTAGAGGAATATGCCTTGACCAGCGAGGAAATCAAACGCTTCCACGACGAGGGCTATCTCGGGCCCTACGCTGTGGTCAGTCCCGAAGAGATGGCCGTCATTCGTAATCATATCGACACCGTTGTGCTGCAAAAAGACGGGCCCAACCCCAGAACCCGCCTCCAGTCTCGGCATATGGATTCGCGGGTAGTTTGCGATCTCGCCTCCCATCCTGCCATCATCGGACGGATGCGTTCACTTTACGGCACCGACTTGGTCATGTGGGCGACCAATTTTTTCTCCAAGGAACCAGGCGGCTCGGAAATCCCCTGGCACCAGGACCTTAACTACTGGCCGCTGGAGCCGCTGATCAACATCTCGGCCTGGGTCGCCATCGACGACGTGAAGATCGACAACTCATGCGTCCAGATTCTGCCCCGGTCGCACAAAAAAATCGTCCCCCACATCAAGTCGACTGACGGAATGGCCTTCAGTGAAATGGCCGATTCCAAGTTCTTTGACACAACCGGGCTCGTTAACATGGAGTTGAAACCGGGCGAGTTTTTCCTCTTCAACGAGAAGACTCTTCACCATTCCGAGCCCAACCGCTCCCAGCGCCGACGAATGGGCATGAGTGTGCGGGTCACGCTGCCGATGGTTCGCATTGAACAGGATGGTCCTCCTCTCCATGCCGGTCACGCCGCAATCGTCGTCGCCGGTCAAGACACCATGGGCTTCAAGCGCTTGATGGCTCCGCCCGAGACGCCCTAAATCGGAGACAAGGCCTGCTTACCGCTTGGAACTCTCGTCGGTAGTCAACACGTTGACGCCGGTATCGACGGGAGAAGCGCGGTTGACGGGGGCGTCGCTGATGACCAGCGTTGTCCCCGGTTCAATGATGTCGTGAACCTTGGCGCGGAAGACGGGCGGGATGCCGAGACGGTCGGACAGATCGTGCAGATCGGGCGCATTGTGGTCGCCGCCAACGTTGATGGAACTCCAGTGATGGCGCCCGTCGGGGTATAAGGTACTAAGCGCCGTGTAGGCATAGGTGCCGACATTGAGGTCTTCGCTGCCCTGAAGGACCGCGCGACCAATCTCAATGCCGTTGCGAAAGACATACATCCGCGATGACTTGGTACTGACGACAATGGTAACGGGCCCTGCGGGAGCTTCCTCAGGATTCCACTCGAAATCCCCCTGATCGGTCTTGGCGAGCGGTTGCTTGCCCTGATCGGAGAGGAAATAGCCCGGGTGAGCCGTGCTGACCGGCGTCGGGCTGCCATCCGTGATCATTACGGTCGTGCCCTTGCCGGTGACGGTAAAGAGCTTCTTCGCGAATTCGAGCGGAAGACGAACGCAGCCGTGCGAGTCGGAATAGCCGGGCAGATAACCGGCGTGAAGGGCGATGCCGCCCCAAGTCAGCCGCTCCATGTAGGGCATCGAGGCACCCTTGTAGATGGTGGAGGTATGATCAACTTCCTTCTCCAAAATAGTGAAAACACCTGTCGGGGTCCGATGGCCGGGGCGTCCGCTGCTGATGGTGGACTTGCCGATGCGGACGCCATTGCGATAAACGAAGAGCCGCTGTTCGGGAATACTGACGATGATCAGGACAGGGCCTTCCGGGGAAACTTCGGGGTGCCAGGAATACTCGCCGTTCTGGAGCTTGGTGAAGGGATCAGATTCCTTGCCCTTGGTAAAGACTTCCGCGGAAATCACGCCGTCACTCAAGAGCATGGTCAGGACACCGATGCTAAACGCAAGGATCCGCAACTTGCGGCCGGTAAGGTGAAGTCGGCTCATCGCTGTGATGAGATACGACGCAGGAGACTCGGGAGCAAGAGGAAAATCAATGGATTTGTCCACGCCCTTATAAATACAGAACTGCGCCTTGATTTTGGACGGGACGACCGCAGCATGACAGTTCACGCATGAAGCTGCCCTGGAAAAAACCGATGGGGCGCCTGATCCACGGCGCCGATTATTATCCTGAACAATGGACTCCGGATGTCTGGCGCAAAGACGTCGAGCTTATGCAGAAGGCGGGATTTACGACGGCAACACTCGGGGTGTTTGCGTGGTCGCACCTGGAGCCGGAAGAAGGGCGTTATGATTTTGCATGGCTCGACGAGGCCATTCGCTTGCTCAAGGGCGGCGGCATCAATTACGTGCTGGCGACACCGAGCGGGGCGCGGCCTCCGTGGCTGGCGCAAAAATATCCCGAAGTGCTACGGGTCAGCGATCAGGGTATCCGCAATGAATTCGGGACGCGGCACAATCACTGCCTGACCTCGCCGGTCTATCGCGAAAAGGTCGCAGCTATGAACGGACGCCTGGCGGAGCGGTATGGGGCGGACGAATCCCTCGTGCTGTGGCATGTGTCGAACGAATACAGCGGGGAGTGCCGTTGCGAACTTTGCCGAAATGCGTTTCAGGATTGGCTGCAAAAGCGCTACGCGACGCTGGAAGCGGTGAATGCGGCATGGTACGGCTCGTTCTGGAGCCACCGTTACACCGACTGGAGCCAGATCGATCCTCCCTCGAGCCGGGGCGAAACCAGACTGCACGGGCTTAACCTGGCGTGGAAGCGTTTCATCACCGACCAGACGATATCGTTCTACAAAAATGAAGTCGCAGCGATCCGGCAGCATGACAAGGCAACGCCGGCGACGACAAATTTCATGGGGCTCTTCGACGGCCTCGATTACAGCCGCTTTGCCCACGAAGTGGATTTGGTCTGCATCGATATCTACCCGGAATGGCATCGCAAAACCGGCGCTGAAGTCGAGTCGGCCATTGATGTCGCCTTCAACTTCGATCTCTACCGTTCCATGAAAGACATGTCCTTCCTGATGATGGAGTGCACGCCCTCGCTCACGAATTGGCAACAAGTCAGCAAGCTCAAGCGTCCTGGGGTCAATGCGCTGGGGGGGATACAGGCGGTCGCGCACGGTTCCGATTCGGTACAGTATTTTCAATGGAGGAAGAGCCAGGGATCGTTTGAAAAATTCCATGGCGCGGTTGTTGACCACTCTGGACGCGAGAACACCCGCGTGTTCCAGGAAGTCGCAGGACTCGGACGGGTGCTGGAAAAACTGCGGGACGTTCCGGGTGGCGAGACTTCCGTACAGGCCGCTGTCATTTACGACTGGGAAAACCGGTGGGCGTTTGAAGGCAGCGCGGGCTTCCGGAACGACCGGAAAAATTACGTCGAGGAGGCCATCGCCCATTACGAGGCGCTTTGGCAGCGTTCCATTCCTTGTGATGTCATCAGCTCCGAGAACGATTTCTCGTCTTATCGCCTGCTGTTGATTCCGGCTCTCTATCTGGTCAAGCCGGGCGTGGCGGAACGACTGGAGACGTTTGTACGCGAAGGCGGCACCGTGGTCGTCACCTGTTGTTCCGGGTGGGTCAATCCGGAGGACTTGATCTTTGATGGCGGTCAACCGGGGCCGCTCCGCACCCTGCTCGGACTGCGCGTGGAGGAATGTGACGCCCTTTACGACGAGGAGAAAGTCAAGATCGAGCCTTTACCCGGAAGCCTGGTGCCCGTGGGAGAGGCCAGGGATCTTTGTGAGCGTGTCGTGCTCGAGACGGCGCGTCCCCTCGCCCGTTATGCCTCGGAATTTTATGCCGGGGAACCATGCCTGACCGTCAATGAGCTGGGCAAG
>Ga0207641_10004331_pt1 | contig 12321 bp, 9 predicted proteins | sample KBSSwiS62_FD_184306 | JGI IMG/M metagenome (GOLD analysis project Ga0207641, IMG submission 184306) | Switchgrass rhizosphere microbial communities from Kellogg Biological Station, Michigan, USA - KBS Switchgrass S6-2 (SPAdes) (version 2) | ecosystem: Host-associated > Plants > Roots >... | reverse complement strand
CCGCCGCAGGATCGCCGGATCGATATTGCCGATCGCATTGGTGGTCCAGATCACCGGCACCGCGTTGCTTTCGAGCAGGCGGTTGATCCAGATCTTCGATCCTTCGCGATGGGTGAACCAGTCGCCGGCACCCGGCCTGGCATCGCCGATCAGATCCTCCATCTCGTCGAACAGCAGCATCGAATCGCGGCGGCCGGCGAGCACGCGATGCGCGAGCTGGAGCGCGTCGACGCGCTCCCAGCGGCTCGGCTCCTGCCCGTCGTCATCGACCTCGCCCACGCTGAACAAGGCCGCGCCGCAGGCAGCCGCCAGCGTGCGCGCCAGCTCGGTCTTGCCGGTGCCGGGCGGGCCGTGGATCAGAATGTTGACGCCCGCCGCACCCTCGCGCAGCGTGCCGCGCAGCAGCCGGACGAGCAAAGCCGACTCCGCCGTGCAGCCGCCGAAATCGTCGAGCCCCAGCAGCGCCGCCTGGCGCGTGCCGACGACCGCCTCGATCAATTCCTCGCCCGAGGCAGCGTCGCGACAGAGTAGCCGTTCGAGCGTCCAGCCGAGATCGACTTCGATCCGGCCGGCCCGGTTGGCGCGAAGCTGGACGAGGCCGAGCCGCAACACCGGGCTGCGGCGGACGGCATGCACGGGGCAGCCAGCCACCGCCGCCATCAGCTCGGGCAGGTCGCCGTCATGCTCGACGATCGCCCGGACCAGCGCCGTGACGCGCGGCACCCGGTCGATCGCGACCGCGATCGCCAGCAGGCGCGCATCCGCATCGTCGAATCGCAAGGCTCCGGCCAGCGCGTTCGCGAGCGCCAGCGGATGCGACGCGGCGTCGTGGCGGACACGATCCGCCCGCAGCGCCGCCTGAACGGCGCGCCAGCCGAACTTGCCTTCTCCCGCCTCACCGGTCAGCCAGCGCCGATGCGGCTGCGCCCATTGCCGCACCGCCTTGGCGAGCGGCGCCGACGCGGCCATGTCGGCCGCGATCCGGAGCACGAGGCCCCGGACGATCTCATATTCGTCCATGTCTTTCCCGGTCCCGCCCGAACCGGTCGCCGGTGATGGCCGGACGCCATCACCGGGCGCGCGGCCACGGACTGCAAAACTTCAGTCTTGGGGCGAAAGGGCCACGGCGGCGGTGCCGACCGTAGCGCGGGAAACGCTAGGGCAGCGACCTGACGACATGGGGCGTTTCGCCCGCTATGTGGGGGCTTACCAGCAATGATAGTCTCCGATGTCCCGGCGGGATGCCGCCGGGGATGTGCGCCGTTAGAGCATTTGGGGGTTTGGGGCAAGGTGGCCGGGTGAAGCGTTTATCACGCCCCTCTACCGCTTGCGGGAGAGGGAAAGACGCCGAAGGCGGCGAGGGTGAGGGCCTGAGATGCGAGACCCGCTCAGGCCCTCACCCTGACCCGCTACGCGGGTCTGTCCCTCTCCCGCAAGCGGTAGAGGGTAGGTCCATCACGCCGCCTCCAGCTTGTGGTCCTTGTACTGCGCCCGCAGCGCCATCTTGAGCAGCTTGCCGGTCGCGGTATGCGGGAGGCTGTCGACGAAGAGGATCTCGTCGGGCAGCCACCATTTGGCGACGTGCAATGCGAGATGCGCGCGGATGTCGTCGGCCGACACGTCGGCGCCGGCCTTGCGCATGACGAGCAGCAACGGCCGTTCGTCCCATTTCGGGTGGGGCACGCCGATCGCCGCGGCTTCGGCCACGCCGGGGCAGCCGACCGCGGCATTCTCCAGTTCGACCGAGCTGATCCATTCGCCGCCCGACTTGATCACGTCCTTCGAGCGATCGGTGATCTGCATCGTGCCGTCGGGATGGATGACGGCGACGTCGCCGGTGTCGAACCAGCCATCGGCGTCGATCGCGTCGCCGCTCGCATCCTGGAAATAGCGTTTGACGATCCACGGTCCGCGGATCCGCAGCCGCCCGGCGCTGGTGCCGTCGCGCGGCAGCACCGCGCCGTCGTCGTCGATCAGCTGCAGTTCGACCCCGAACGGGATGCGGCCCTGTCGCGTGACCTGGTCGACGCGCTGTTCGAAGGTCAGGTCGTCCCAATCGGCGCCGGGTCCGCCCATCGTGCCGATGGGTGAGGTTTCGGTCATGCCCCAGGCGTGATTGACGCTGACGCCCAGCCGCATCAGCCGCTCGATCATCGCCCGCGGCGCCGCCGACCCGCCGATCGTGACGAGCTTGAGGAAGCGCGGCTCCTCACCAGTCTCGTCCATGTGCTGGAACATCGAGAGCCAGACCGTGGGCACGCCCGCCGAGTGCGTCACCTTCTCCGCGTTCATCAGGCGGCAGATGATCTTCGGATCATTGACGGTGGAGAAGACCAGTTTCACGCCGGCCGCCGCGCTGGCGAAGGGCAGGCCCCACGCCGCGGCGTGGAACATCGGCACGATCGGCAGCGCGACCGTCTGCGCCGACAGGTTGAAACAGGCTGGCGCCAGTTCGGACATCGCGTGGATCAGCGTCGAGCGGTGGGTATAGAGCACGCCCTTGGGATTGCCGGTGGTGCCGCTGGTGTAACACAGCATGCAGGGCTCGCGCTCGACGCCCTCCAGCCAGCGATAATCGCCATCCTCGCCGCCGATCACCGCCTCGAAGCCGTCGGGGCCATCATCGTCGAAACAGATATAATGTTCGATGCCGGGCCAGTGCGGCTTCAACCGCTCGACGATCGCCTGAAAGGCGCGATCGTAGAGCAGCACGCGATCCTCGGCATGGTTGGCGATAAAGACGAGTTGCTCGTCGAACAGTCGCGGGTTGATCGTGTGGATGACCCCACCCATGCCGATCGCGCCATACCAGGCGACGAGATGGCGGCTGTGGTTCATCGCCAAAGTGGCGATGCGGTCGCCCGGCTGGACGCCGCGCCGCGCGAACGCCTGCGCCAGCCGGCGCGCGTCGCGATGGATGCCGGCCCAGTCGGTGCGGGTCTCGCGCCCGTCCGCCCAGTGGGTGACGATCTCGCGCCCGCCATGCTCGCGCGCGGCATGGTCGATCAGGCGCGGCACCCGCAATTCCCAGTCCTGCATCCCGCCCAACATCAGCTACTTCCTCGGATCGATTCTTTTGTCCCGGCCAGGGTCGATGCGACTTGGCCATCCGGTTTTAGCTATTAGATCGGTGGCAACAAGAGGAGTGCCGCATGATCGAACTGCACAGCTGGCCCACGCCCAACGGCCTGAAGGTCGCCATCTTTCTCGAGGAGGCCGGCCTCGAGCATCGGGTGTTCCCGGTCAATATCGGCAAAGGCGAACAGTTCGATCCCGCCTTCCTCGCTGTCTCGCCCAACAACCGCATCCCGGCGATCGTCGATCGCGCCCCCGCCGACGACGGCGAGCCCATCGGCATGTTCGAATCGGGCGCGATCCTGCAATATCTCGCCGACAAGACCGGCCGGTTCCTGTCGCGCGATCTTCGGACGCGCAAAGAGACGCTGGAATGGCTGTTCTGGCAGGTCGGCGGGCTCGGGCCGATGGCCGGGCAGAATGGCCATTTCAACGTCTTTGCCCCCGAGAAAATCCCCTACGCGATCGACCGCTACGTCAACGAGACCGCGCGGCTCTACGGCGTGCTCGACCGCCGGCTCGAAGGCCGCGACTATATCGCCGGCGATTATTCGATCGCCGACATGGCCTGCTATCCGTGGATCGTGCCGCACGAGAACCACAAGATGGTGCTGGGCGACTTCCCCCATCTGAAGGCGTGGTTCGATCGCGTCGCCGCACGTCCCGCGGTGATCAAGGTCTATGAGGGCAAGGCCGAGACCTATCGCCAGCCGGAGACGCCGATGAGCGCCGAAGAGCGCGCCATCCTGTTCGGCAAGCGCCCATGAGCGCCGCCGTCGCGGAAAAGCGCGCCCGCTTTCGCGCGCTGCACACCAGCGGGTGTTTCCTGCTGCCCAATCCCTGGGACGCCGGCAGCGCGCTGCGGCTGGAGACAATGGGGTTCGCGGCGCTCGCAACGTCGAGCGCGGCGACAGCCTGGGTGCTGGGCAAGCAGGATTATGAGATCGGCCTCGACGATGCGCTGACCAACATGCGGATCATCGCCGGCGTCTCGTCGCTCCCGGTCAATGCCGACTTCGAGAATGGCTTCGCCGATACGCCGGAGGGCGTCGCCGCGAATGTGGCGCTGGCGCTGGCGACCGGCATCGCCGGCCTGTCGGTCGAGGACCGGCAGGGCGACGGCCTGCGCGACGATGCACTGGCGGCGGACTGCATCGCCGCGGCGCGGGGCGCGATCGACGCAGCGGGCGGCGACGCGATCCTGGTCGGCCGCACCGAAATCTATTTGACCGGCAAGGACGACCCGGACTTCGCGATCCGGCGGCTGAAGGCGCTGTCCGACGCCGGCGCCGACTGCCTATACGCACCCGGGGTGCGCGACATCGGCGTGATCCGCGAGATGGTCGCGGCGGTGGCGCCGAAGCCGATCAATGTGCTGCTGATGGGGCCGGACATGGATCCCCGGGCGCTTGCCGAAGCGGGCGTGCGCCGGATCAGCAGTGGCGGCGGGCTGGCATGGGCGGCGTGGAGCGGGTTCGAGACCGCGGCGCAGGCGTTCAAGGCGACGCTGGCGGGTTGAAGGCACGCATCCCTCTACCGCTTGCGGGAGAGGGACAGGTTCGCGAAGCGGACCAGGGTGAGGGCCTGTGCGCATGGCTCGCTGACAGGCCCTCACCCTCGCCGCCTTCGGCGTCTTTCCCTCTCCCGCAAGCGGTAGAGGGCAGGAGTTGGAATGCCCTTTCCGCGACCACCGCCCCCTAGCCTCCCGGCACGCCGCTCGCTAAGGGCAGCGCCATGAGTCAGATCACGCCCGAGATCGTCGCCGAGCACGGCCTGTCGCCACAGGAATATGAGACGGTGCTGCGTGCGCTGGGGCGCGCGCCCAATCTGACCGAGCTCGGTATCTTCTCGGTGATGTGGTCCGAGCATTGCAGCTATAAGAGCTCGCGCATCCACCTGAAGAAATTGCCGACTACCGGCCCCCAGGTCATCTGCGGTCCCGGCGAGAATGCCGGTGTCGTCGACATCGGCGACGGCCAGGCGGCGATCTTCAAGATGGAGAGCCACAACCACCCTTCCTATATCGAGCCCTATCAGGGCGCGGCGACCGGCGTCGGCGGCATCCTGCGCGACGTGTTCACGATGGGCGCGCGGCCGATCGCCAACATGAACGCGTTGCGCTTCGGCCGGCCCGACCATCCCAGGATGCGGCACCTGATCTCGGGCGTCGTGCGCGGCATCGGCGGCTATGGTAATTGCGTCGGCGTGCCGACGGTGGGTGGCGAGGTCAATTTCCACCGCGCCTATGACGGCAACATCCTGGTCAATGCGATGACCGTCGGCATCGCCCAGACGAACAAGATCTTCTATTCGGCAGCATCGGGCATCGGCAATTCGATCGTCTATGTCGGCTCGAAGACCGGCCGCGACGGCATCCATGGCGCGACGATGGCGTCGGCCGATTTCTCCGAGGACAGCGAGGAGAAGCGCCCCACCGTCCAGGTCGGCGATCCGTTCACCGAGAAATTGCTGATCGAGGCGTGCCTCGAGCTGATGGCGAGCGACGCGATCGTCGCGATCCAGGACATGGGCGCCGCCGGCCTGACCTCCTCGTCGGTCGAGATGGCGAGCAAGGGCGGCGTCGGCCTGCTGCTCGATATGGACAAGGTGCCGCAACGCGAAACCGGCATGACCGCCTATGAGATGATGCTGTCCGAATCGCAGGAGCGCATGCTGATGGTGCTCAAGCCCGGCCGCGAAGCGTTCGCGGAGGCGATCTTCCACAAATGGGAGCTCGATTTCGCGGTGATCGGCGAGGTCACCGACAGCGGCCGGATGGTGCTGGTTCATGGCGGCGAAACCGTCTGCGACATCCCGCTCGGCCCGCTCGCCGACGATGCCCCGGCCTATGACCGGCCATGGGTGAAGACGCCGCCGGCCGCGCCGCTGGGCGACCTGCCGGCGAGCACCGACATCGCCGCCGACCTGCTGAGGCTGATGGCCTCACCCGACATCGCCAGCCGGCGCTGGATCTGGGAGCAGTACGATCACATGGTCGGCGCCGACACCGTCCAGCGCCCCGGCGGCGACGCCGCGGTGGTGCGCGTCCACGGCACCGACAAGGGCCTCGCCATCAGCACCGATTGCACGCCGCGCTATTGCTATGCCGACCCCTATGAGGGCGGCAAGCAGGCGATCGCCGAATGCTGGCGCAATTTGACCGCGGTGGGCGCAACGCCGCTGGCGACCACCGACTGCATGAATTTCGGCAACCCGCAGCGGCCCGAGATCATGGGCCAGTTCGTCGGCTGCATCGAGGGCATGGCCGAAGCCTGCGCGGCGCTCGATTTTCCGATCGTGAGCGGCAATGTCTCGCTCTACAACGAGACCAAGAATGACGATGGCAGCGGCAGCGCGATCCTGCCGACGCCGGCGATCGGCGGGATCGGCCTGCTCGCCGACTGGTCGAAATCGGCGACGATCGCGTTCAAGGCCGCGGGCGAGGCGATATTGCTGGTCGGCGAGACCGGTGGGCATCTGGGCCAGTCGATCTGGCTGCGCGAGATCGCCGGCCAGGAAGCGGGTCCGCCGCCGCCGGTCGATCTCGACACGGAAAGGCTGAACGGCGATTTCGTGCGGTCGCTGATCGCCGCCGGCAAGGTCAGCGCGGTCCACGACCTCTCGGACGGCGGGCTGCTGGTCGCAGTGGCGGAGATGGCGCTGGCGGGCGGCATCGGCGCCGATCTGCCGGGCATCCACGACCATCACGGTGCGTTCGGCGAGGATCAGGCGCGCTATCTGGTGACCACGGCCGATCCCGATGCGATCGCGGCCGAAGGCGTGGTGCTCGCGCGGATCGGCACGACCGGCGGCGAGGCGATTGCGGTGGCGGGGACGTCGATCGCGCTGGCCGACCTGCGCGCGGCGCATGAGGGTTTCTTCCCGGCGCTGATGGACTAAACCGGGGTCGGGGCCGACGAACGGCGCTCAAGAGAGGTTGCGACGATGACGACCGGAAAACGCATCGCGCTCGCGACGTTGATCGCAGGCCTGCTCGACATCATTGCCGCCGCGATCAGCGCGACGATCCGTGGTCGCACGCCGGTCGATATGCTGCGGAGCGTTGCGATGGGGCCGTTTCCCGGCGCGCGCGATTGGGGCCTCGGCGGCGCGCTGGCGGGCCTAGCGACGCATTTCGCGATCATGGCGGTGATGGCGGCGGTCTATGTGCTGGCCGCCGATCGCCTGCCGATCCTCAGACAGCGGGCGATCGCCGGGGGCATCGCCTATGGCCTTGCGACTTGGGCGGTGATGAACCTGGTGGTGCTGCCGCTGCGCTGGCCGGCCTTGTTCCCGGCGACCGACCCGGTCGCGATCGGCATCCAATTGTTCTGCCATGTCGTGCTGGTCGGCATCCCGATCGCATTGATCGCGCGGCGCTGAGCGTCTTACTGCAGGGGGTGGCGCTGCATTCATGACCAGCCCCGACCGCATCCAGACGCTCGACATCGTCCGCGGCGTCGCGGTCATGGGCATATTGCTGATGAACATCGTCGCCTTCGCGATGCCGTCGGCCGCCTATTACAATCCGGCCGCTTATGGCGGCGCGGAGGGCGTCGATCTCGGCGTCTGGACGACCATGTTCGTGGCTGTCGACGGCAAGATGCGCGGCCTGTTCTCCTTCCTGTTCGGCGCGTCGCTGCTGCTGGTGGCGGACCGGGCCGAAGCCAAGGGCGAGGATCCGGGCGCGGTGCATTATGGGCGGATGGGCTGGCTGCTGCTGTTCGGCCTCGCCCATCTCTATCTGCTGTGGTGGGGCGACATCCTCGCGCATTATGCGCTGGTCGGCATGATCGCCTTCCTGTTCCGCGATCTGCCGCCGCGCAAGCTGCTGATCCTGGGGCTGGTGTGCGCCGGCACCGGCTTCGTGCTGCTGGCGATCACCGGCGCGGACGCCCTGACCCTCTATGCGAACGCGCATGGCGCGGGAGCCTCGGCCGACGCGGTGGCGGGCTGGATGGGCTATGAGAAGAGTTTCGGTACCCCGCCGGCGGACTATCTGGCGAACGAGCTCGCTGCCCATCGCGGCAGTTATGGCGATCTGCTCGCCTGGCGCTGGGCCCATGACAAGGATAGTCCGCTCAGGACCTTGTTGTATGTGGGACCGGAGACGCTGGGCTATATGCTGCTCGGTATGGCCGGGCTGCGATCGGGCATGTTGACCGGCATATGGACGCGTGCGCGTTACGCGAAATGGGCGGCGATCGGCTTCGGCATCGGCATCCCCGGCTATGCGGCGCTGGCCGCGCTGGCGATCGCGCGCGATTTCGACACGCGCCATGTGATCCTCAGCGTGCTGCTGCTCGCGGCGATCCTGCGCCCGCCGATGATCGCCGGCTGGGCGGCTTTGATCATCCTGCTGGCCCGCCCCGGCGGCCCGCTGACGGCGCGGGTCGGCGCGGCCGGGCGGATGGCGTTTTCGAACTATCTCGGCACCAGCCTGATCTGCACGACGCTGTTCTACGGCTATGGCTTCGGCCTATACGGCACGCTGGGACGCGCCGAACTCTATCTCGTCGTGATCGGCGTTTGGGCCCTGATCCTGCTCTGGTCGAAGCCATGGCTCGATCGGTTCGCTTATGGTCCGCTCGAATGGCTTTGGCGTTCGCTGGCGCGATGGAAGATTCAGCCGTTTCGCAACAAGCGGGCTATTGCGACTTAGTCTCATACTCGCTAATCATCGTCGCGAGCGGAGGAATCACCTGATGGTCGTTTGCGTGTGCAATGCAATTAGCGAGCGTGACGTGCGTGAAGCGGCACGGCAGGGCGCGTCCTGCCCCTTGCGCGCCTATGCGAGTATGGGACGGCGCCCGCGCTGCGGTCAATGCGTGCCGTTCGCACGTGAGATCATCAACGAAGAGCGCGCTATTGCCTAGCGCTCGCAACGCGCTAACCCACGGATTTCCGCCATTTTTTGAGTGATTTCCGGCGATCGTTCCGCTATGTTCCGTTGACGGATTTCAACGGAGAACATGCCATGAAGGGCGACGCCAAGGTCATCGAGTTCCTCAATGAGGCGCTCAAGAACGAACTGACTGCCGTCAACCAGTACTGGCTGCATTATCGCCTGCTCGATCATTGGGGCGTGCAGAAGCTGGCCGACTTCGAGCGCCACGAATCGATCGACGAGATGAAGCATGCCGACAGGCTGGCCGAGCGCATCCTGTTCCTCGACGGCCTGCCCAATTTCCAGCTGCTCGGCCGCCTGAAGATCGGCGAGACGGTGGAAGAGGTGCTGACCGCCGATCTCGCGCTGGAAAACGAAGCGATTCCGCTGCTGCGCGACGGCATCGCCCATTGCGAGAGCGTGCGCGACTATGTGAGCCGCGACCTGCTGACCGATATCCTCGACAATGAGGAAGAGCATGTCGATACGCTCGAACGCCAGTTCGACATGATCAAGCAGATGGGGCTGCAGAATTATGTCCAGCTGCAGTCGAAGCCGACGGAGGGGTGAGGCGGGTTTTTCTCGTCGCCGAAATCCTCCCTATCGCGCAGCGATGGGGAGGGGGACCGCCGCGCAGCGGTGGTGGAGGGGAAGCGCCGCGCAGCGGCGTCAAAACTCCGAAGTGCCGGAAACGCCGCATTTCCCCTCCACCACTCGCTTCGCGAGCGGTCCCTCTCCCCACGCCTGCGGCGCAGGGAGGATGAAGGAGCGCAAACTTAGCGCCGCGCGGAATCACCGCATCGTAAACAGCACCTGATCGACCACTTTCCCGTCGAGATCGACCAGCCGCACCCGATGCAGCCCCGGTCCCGCGAGCACCTGCGGGCTCACGCTGGCCGGCCCGACATCGCGCTTGTCGACCACCAGCCGATGCCCGAGGACCAGCCCCGAGACCCGGATCGCGATCCGCTGCCGGTCGATCGGGATGTCGGGGTCGAGCGCATAGACCGTGCCCGACGCCGGATTGACGATCCGCGGCCGCCGCGATTCCGCCGGCGCCACCGTCTGCAGTTCCTGCGCGGTGCCCTTGAGGAAATAGTCGCGGCGCGGCGGTTCGATGCCGTCGGCGAAGCGGACCGTCCTTGCCTCGACGCCGTCGGGCATCGCCGGCGCGCGCGACGGGCGATCGGCGTGGAGTGCGCGCATCACGTCGCGCCACACCGGCGCCGCGCCGCTGGTGCCGGACACCGCGCGCATCGAATCGCCCTCGAGATTGCCGATCCACACCGCGACGGTGAAGCGATCCGAAAAGCCGATGCACCAATTGTCGCGCATCGCCTTCGACGTGCCGGTCTTGACCGCCGCCCAGAACGGCAGCCGCAGCGCGCTGTCGATCCCGAAGCTCTGCGCGCGGGCATCGGTGTCTGCCAGCATGTCGGCGACGATCCACGCGGCCTGGCGGCTGCCGACGGCACGCAATGCGGGGCGCGGATCGTCGACACGGATCCGCAGCGGCGCATAGCGCGCCCCCAACGCCAGCATCCGATAGGCGGCCGCCTGTTCCAGCAAAGTCACTTCCGCCGAGCCGAGTGCGAGCGAGAAGCCGTAATATTGGCCGTCCTCGGTCAACCCGCGATAGCCCGAATCCCACAGCCGGTCGCGAAACGAATCGACGCCGTCGAGCAGCAGGGTCCTGACCGCGGGCACGTTGAGCGACCCCGCCAGCGCGCTCCGGACCGACACTGGCCCCTTGAAGGCATGGTCGTAATTCTGGGGCACGTAGAGCCCCGAGGCGGTGTCGAGCTGGACCGGCGAATCGTCGAGGATCGAGGCGGGGGTGAGAAAGCCTTTCTCGATCGTCTGCGCGTAGAGGAAGGGCTTCAGGGTCGATCCGGCCTGACGATAGGCATTGGCGCCGTCGACCGCGGCCGCAGTCGACCCGCCGCCGACGCCGCCGACATAGGCGAGCACGTCGCCGCTGGCATTGTCGACCACCACCACCGCCCCGTCGCGCGCGCGCGCCGAGCCGAGCCCCTGCAATTGCCGCTGCAGCGCCATCGCCGCGATCCGCTGAATCTGGCGGTCGAGCGTGGTCGTCACGCGCAGGCCGGGTTCGCGCAGCAGGCGGCGGGCGAGATGCGGCGCAAGTCCCGGATCGAGCGCGAGCCGGCGCGCGGGCGACATCATCGCGCCGGCGGCGATGCGGAGCGCGGGACACTGCCCCCGATCCGCGACGAGCGCGCAGGCCCGCCGCGCCACCGCCGACGGATCGGCCTGCGGATCGGGCAGCAGCGCCGCGAGCAGCGTCGCATCGGACGGGCTCAGCGCGTCGGGCGCCTTGCCGAACAGGGTCAGCGCCGCGGCCCCGACGCCCTGCGCCTCGCCGCGGAAGCCCGCGAGATTGAGATAGGCTTCGAGGATCTCGTCCTTCGACCAGCGGTCCTCCAGCGCCCACGCCGCACGCATCTGGCGCAATTTGTCGCGCCAGCCGCGTGCGCCGGGCGCGGCGATATCGGGCGCGAGCCAGGCCGCGAGCTGCATCGACAAGGTCGAGGCGCCGCGCGCTTTTTCGCCCTTCAGCCGATCACGGATCGATCCGAACAGAGCAAGCCAGTCGACGCCTTGATGGTCGCGGAAGCGATGGTCCTCGGCGGCGACGATCGCTTCGGGCACGACCGGCGCGACCTCGCCCAGCGGCGTCCACGCCAGGCGCCGTGCGGCGAAGTCGACCCGCTCGGCATCGATCAGCCGGCCGTCGCGGTCGTAGAGCCAGGATTCGCTGGGGCGCCAGTCGGCCTTGACCTTCGCGTAGCTGGGGAGCGGCGGCGGGAGGGTGAGGATGTGGAGGGTCAGCGCCGAGAGGGCGAGCGTGATGGTCAGCGCCCAGAGGAGGTGGGTGCGGGTGGGGAGATAGCGGCGCATCGATGCGCGCCAGAACTAGTTCCTCCCCGGAACGGGGAGGGGGACCGCCGGCGCAGCCGGTGGTGGAGGGGCAGGGGCAGGTCTGGATGTGTCCGACGTTGCCCCTGCCCCTCCACCACCCTGCGGGTGGTCCCCCTCCCCGTTCCGGGGAGGATTTGGAGAAAGATTCATCCCCCTCACCGCAGCGACACCGCGACCGGCCCGTTCGGAACCTGCGCGCGGATGTCCGGCGAATACATCGCCTCGACCCGCGTCGGCGGCAGGGTGAAGCGGCCGATGCCGTTCAGCCGCACGCTATATTCGACCACGAACTTGCCGCGCGGCACCCATTCGAAATAGCCGCGCCAGGCATCACGGCCGCGCTCGACATAGCTCGGCTGCACCCCCTCCCCGCCCGACGCCGCGTCGCCGAGAATCGCCGACTGGCCGCCCAGCGT
>Ga0207641_10004326_pt1 | contig 12331 bp, 9 predicted proteins | sample KBSSwiS62_FD_184306 | JGI IMG/M metagenome (GOLD analysis project Ga0207641, IMG submission 184306) | Switchgrass rhizosphere microbial communities from Kellogg Biological Station, Michigan, USA - KBS Switchgrass S6-2 (SPAdes) (version 2) | ecosystem: Host-associated > Plants > Roots >... | reverse complement strand
GGCACGACGGCATCGGGACTCCTCGACACCTTTGAATCGCCGTTCGGACACGGCAAGATGCCGGGGATTCAGATTCACGCAGCGGTGGCGGACGACATCCTGTCCAATCGCTTCATCCGCCCGGCGTCGCCGTGGGTTCGTGTGGTGTCGGTCGTGGCCGGCGCGCTCGTGGTCGGCATGGCGGCGGCGCTGCTGCCGGCGTGGTGGGCGACACTGGCCACGTTCGCGGTCATGGCGCTCATGGCATGGTGGGCGACGTTCCTGTTCACCAACGGCGTCTGGTTCAACCTCACCCAGCCCGTTCTGGCATCGTGGTTCGCGCTCCTGGGCGGAGTCGGCTACCAGTACTTCTTCGAGGATCGCGAGAAGAGAAGAGTCAAACAGCTCTTCGGCCGATATGTGTCGAAGGACGTGTACGCCGTGCTGATGGCGAACCCGGGACTGGCCCGTCTCGGCGGTCAGCGCCGCGAAATGAGCGTGCTGTTCTCGGATATTCGCGGGTTTACGACCGTGACCGAGCGGGGGCAGCCGGACGAGATCGTGGGCATGCTCAACGAGTACTTCTCGAGCATGGTCGATCTGGTGTTCAAGCACGGAGGAACGCTGGACAAGTTCGTAGGCGACATGGTCATGGCGCTCTACGGCGCGCCGCTCGACGATCCCGACCACGCCGACCACGCGGTGCAGACGGCACTGGCGATGCTCGCTGAGCTCGGCCGTTTGAACGCGCGGTGGAAGGAGCAGGGACGCTTTTCCGGGCTCGACATCGGCATCGGCATCAACACCGGTCCGATGATCGCCGGCAACATCGGCAGCGAAGCGATCATGAGCTACACCGTGATTGGTGACGCGGTGAATCTGGGCTCGCGGCTCGAGTCGCTGAACAAGGATTTTGGCACGCGGATTATCATTAGCGACGCCACGCGCCAGCGGTTGAAAGGCGACTACCAATTCCGTCCGCTCGGCGACGTCGTCGTGAAGGGCAAGACGCATCCCGTCGCAATTTTTGAAGTGGTCGGGCCGGCGGCCGGCATGGTTTCTGACATGAAAAGAGGGGCGCGCGTATGAGGCACTCGATGATCCTGGTGGCGCTACTGGCGGTGGCCGCGCCGGCGCACGCGCAGTTGGGCGGCATCCTGAACAAGGCGCAGAAGATTCAGGATGCGAAGGGCAAGTTCGACGACCTGAACGTCTCCGAGGAAGAGGAGCGCACGATCGGCGAGCAGGTCAGCGCGAAAATCAGGCAGCGGTTCGGCGTTGTCCAGGATCCGGCGATCCACAAGTACGTCACGCTCGTCGGGACGCTGCTCGCCCAGCAGTCGGAGCGGCCGAATCTCGCGTGGACGTTCATCGTGCTCGACACCGACGGCGTCAACGCGTTCGCGTCCCCTGGCGGGATCGTGCACATCACGCGAGGCGCGCTCGGGCTGATCACGAGCGAAGCTGAATTGGCCGGCGTCCTGGCGCACGAAGTCGGACACGTCGCGCACAAGCATGCCGTGAACGCCATCAGAAAGGGCAAGGCGGTCCAGTTGGGCTCGAACGAGACGCTGTCCAGCCGCGGGCCGTTCCTCGACAAGATCGCGAACAAGGCCTACGACATCGTGCTGGAGAACAAGTTCGACCGCAACGACGAGATGGATTCGGACAAGGTCTCATTGACCTTGGCGGAGAAGGCCGGCTATGCACCGGGCAAGCTCGCCGACTTCCTCACGCGCCTCGACGAACGGAACAAGGATCAGCCGGCCAGCAATGGCCTGTTCGCGTCGCATCCTGATACCCAAGCGCGCATCGAAGCGATCCGGAAGCAGGCGGGCTCCAGGACCGGAGCGGTCGTAGAGGCCCGCTACAAGACCAACGTCAAATTCAAGCCGACGCCGGTGACCGCCATCGCCACCGTCGAGGACGGCGCCTCCGGTCTGACCGGCTCCACGAAAGCCGGCGAGAAGAAAGCCGACGACAAGAATGCCGATGCGAAGAAGGAAGAGGAGCCCAAGAAGAAGGGCTTCGGTCTCGGCGGTCTGAAGCAGGCCGTGACCCCCGAGAAGCAGTCGACGCAGGTGTCGGCGTCCGGCGGGTCGCGAGGCGTGGGCCCCGATCGCGCGGCGAAAGGCGGCAGCAATCCGGCGCCGGTCAAAGTTACGGTTAGCAGCGCGGACATCGCGGAGTTCAAGCGCGGGATCGCCTAGTGGCGGTCCTGACGAATCAGTGCCGCCAGGATCGCCACGAAAGCACGAAAAAGACCAAGAGGTTTCAGCGTGGACGCTCCACTCGCTGCTAGAGCCGCAGAAATTCCCTGACGCGGGCGAGGAAGGTGTGCCGCGATTCCGCTGAAACGGCCGCCGTCGTCCTCGCCGCGCGGTGCTGGTCCATCTCGGCGCGGCGCGTCCCGACGGCCGCGGTGACCTGCTCGACGATCGCCGGGTCGGCGAGCGCGACTCGGCGGAACGCCTCGACGCCAATCTCGAGCAGTTGGCAATCGGTCACGGCGGTGACGGTTGCGGTGCGCGGCTGTCCCGTCAGCAACGACATCTCGCCGAAGACATCGCCGTCGTGCAGCCGGGCGACCTCGCCGCTCGTGTTCGCGAGCGTCACTACCGCCTCTCCGCGCATCACCAGGAACATCGAGCTGCCGTGCGCGCCCTCGCGCACGATCACCTCCCCGTCCGCGTACACCAGCACGCGGGTGCCGCCTAGCAGCCGGCCGCGCTGATCGTCGCTCAGCGGCGCGAAGATGCTGACCAGGTCGAGAGCGCCCGTCGTCACGGCTGCCGGCGTGTGTGGTGGCCGGGGCACGTCCGACAGCTGAATCTGAATGGGATACGGGATGTCGATGCCGTGCCGCCGGAAGGCGTAGTAGATGAGCGTGCGCAGGCGATCGCGCACGACCATGTCGGCGCCGAAGTCACTCGTCCACACCCGCACGCGGTAGGTGATCGCCGACGCGGCGAAATCGACGATCAGCACTTCGGGCTCCCGATCGTGGACGATGAGCGGCTCGTCGAACAAGGCGTCGCGAATGACTGCCTTGACGTGATTCGGCGGCGCGTCGTAGCTGGCGCCAACCTCGACCTCGAGGCGCGTGTCCTGGGTCGGCTCCGAATAGTTCGTCACCGTCTCCTTGGCGACGACGCTGTTGGGCACGATCAGGAAGTTGCCGGCCTTGGTCCTGATCTTGGTCGCCCGCCAGGTCACTTCGGTGACGGCGCCTTCGGTGCCCGCGATCGCGACCCAGTGACCGACGCGAAACGGTTTCTCGATCTGAATCGCGAGCCCGGCGAACAGGTTCCCCAGCGTGTCCTGTAGCGCGAAGCCGAGCACCACCGCGCCGACCGCCGTGGTCGCCAGAATCTTGTCCTGCATGAACAGGATGGCCGCCAGCGCGAACACGCCGATGACAATCGCGTCCTGGACGATGGTGGGGAACTGCTCGGGCACGCGGTTCTCGCGCCACGGGTTGATCGCGAGGACGACGAGGACGTTGATGACGCCGAATGTGATGAGCAGCGGGTTGACGGTCCGAATCTGGTCGACGACCGGGGACGTCAGGGGCGCGTACTTGATCAGCGCCGCCGCGGCCGCCGACGTAGCAAAGAGCAGACAGGAGGTGAGGAGCTTCCCGCGGACCCGCCGGCTGGCGCTCGCGCCCCGGAGGACGAGAGTGGCCAGCAGAAGCGCAATCGCGAGAATCATGCGGAGGCGCGGACCGACATGGCGCGATTATCGCCGATCCGCGCCCAGCGGTGGCTTAGCGAACCTTCGAAGCGATTGGATCCGCGCTGGACCCTTGGCTCTCGGGAGGAATACACGACCGCCGAAGGCGTCAGTCGCTTCGGCGTAACGGCACGCGCGCGCGGATCCGGGTCCCGGCACCAGGGTGCGATTCGATCAGGCATTCACCGTCGACCAGGCTCAGCCTCTCCCGCATGCCGATCAATCCGAGCCCGTGGCTTCTTAAGGCGGCCTCGAGATCGAAACCGACGCCCTCGTCGGCGACGTCGAGTCGCATCTCATCGCGGCTGCCGCCGAGCGACACCGACACGCGACGCACCGCGGCGTGCCTGACGGCATTGTCGAGCGCCTCCTCTAATACCCGGAACATGGCCAGCGCCACGTCGTTCGGGAGTGTGTCCGGCACACCCTCATAGTGGTAGTCAATCGTCACGCCGTGGCGCGCCGACATCTGCTGGCAGAAGGTCCTGACCGATGCCGCGAGTCCGCGCAACTCGAGTGTGTGACCTGACTGATCCGAGATTGCCTGAATCTCGCTCAATAGATCGCCGAATTGCGCGCACAGCTCCTCGACACGCACGCGCATCTGAGTGACATCACCGTGCGGCCCCATGCTCAAGCTGTGCAGTTGTAAATTGAGCCCCGTCATCCGTTGGCAGAGATCCTCGTTGAGCCTCGTAGCGATCCGGGCGCGCTCCTCCTCCTGAGATTGCAACAACCGACGGCTCAGGCCGGACAGCGCGACGCTTGCGAGCTTGAGATCCGTCACGTCGATCGCGGAGCCGATGTATCCGGCGAAGCCATCCGGAACGCCGGTGTCGAGGACCCATCGGTACTCACCGTCATGACGGCGGAGGCGGTACTCTACTTGGAAGCGCTCACGGCGGTCGAACGCCTGCGTGAAGATCCCGCGGTAATGCCTCAGATCATCAGGGTGGACCGCTGCGGTCCAGCCCTCTCCCAACTCCGCCTCGATCGATCGGCCGGTGAAATCGAGACGGGCACGATTGACATTCGTGCACTGCCTGTCGGGACCTGCGCTCCAGAGCATGACAGGCGTGGCATTCAACAGCAGACGGAAGCCCTCTTCATTCACGCGGCGCGACCGTTCTGCGCGCCGGCGTTTGATCAGACCCGCGATCGAGGCGATCGCGAACCCCGCCTGGACAGTCGCGAAGGCAACGCCCGCGATGATCTGAGGTCGATATCGTTGCCACACCGTCGGCACGCGAAACAGAACGACGCTGCCCGGCTGCAATCGATCCTCGCCAATCCCCCAGCGGCGCAGCTCGCGCCCGTCGAAGGTCGGTGTCGCCGCAACCTGCGTTCGCGTCGCGAGACTGTGCGGCGATGCGCCGCGGAGCATGCGGACGGCGACTGTCGCGGTGTTCCGGCTCAGGTCCTCGATGGACAGCAGCGGCCCGCCCACGATGCCGCGGCCCAGTTGCGTGCTGTCGAAACCGAAGATCGGCGCGTTGGCGGCGGCGTGAAACGCGCCCAGCGTTCTTTCCTCTACAAGACGAACACCCTTCGCGTCCGACGACAACACTCCGTAGAAGATCGCAGATTGCGGCGGCAGCGAGGCGCCGTCCTTCAGCATTTCCTCGAAGGACAGCTCATTCGTCCAGATGAATGTCAAACGCCCCTCGAATCGTCGAAGCTCGCGCTTCACCTCCCTGAGCCAGAACTGCTCGAGTCGGGATGCCCCGATGACCACGAAGACCGTCCTGGTGTCGGGAAGGAGCCGCAGAATGGTCTCGATCATCTGCGGTGGGTCATGCTCGACGGCGACGGCCGCGTCGTGGGCGGCAAGGGCCGTATTTCGAACGAAACGGCGATCGACTCCGGCCAGCAACATCGGCGTGGTGGGAAAGAGCTGCTGCCGGAACGTCTGTGCGAACACCGCCGCCGGTCCTCCGATGGGCACCACGAGATCCAGCCGCCGGTGCGGCAACGTGGATCGAACCTGGTTCAGGATTGATTGTTCCGAGGCTCTCGGGTTCAGGCGTGCCGACTGCAGCGACACCTCGATGAAATCGATCGGTTCCCCGAACGATCGGCGCAGCTCCGGCCGGAACATCGTGGCAAACGCGTTGTGGGAGGCAAAGTCGCGATCGTAGGAGTACAGCAGCATGACCTGCCGCCGTTCGGTTTGCGCGCCGCTGATTGACGCGCACGCCAGAATCACGACCGTCGCCCAGATGAGGTGAGGACGCCATCTGTCCGGCCGGCGGCCACGGCTGTGTCCGGCTGGCCATCGATCTCCAGATTGCGGGCGACCGGTCTTCATTTCGGACGACGGACGCTGATGATACTCGGCCAGGGAGGGATTCGTCGATGCAGAGTTGGAGATGTGTCGGAATACTCGTCGTCGGCCAACCTCAGCAAGAATGCCAGACGGCGGCGACAACACTGATCACGGCACCGGTCAGCGGTGCGCCGGTGTTGAATCAGACACGCCGCTTGCGCGGCCGTACTCTTCAGCGATCGACGACCAGCGAGAGGTGATCGACCACCGTGGTCACGCCAGCGGTTTCGCGCGCAAGGGCGACAGCGCGGTCGTGCTCGGCGCGCGATCGCACTGTCCCGCTGACGGTGACCGTCGGTCCGTCCGTCGAGACGTCGATCGCGCGGGCCTTCACGGTGTCGTCGAGCGCCATCTTCGCTTTGATTTTCGACGTGATCGCCGCATCGTGCGCGGCGTCCTTGATCTTTTCGCCGGCCACGGCCGCCTTTTCCCCGAGTTCGGCGCCGCGCTCACGGGCCTTGTCCACGGCTCCGCTGGTTCCAACTTCTGCCGCCGGCGGCCGCGGCTCCCAGAACCTCGGCACCCCGGTCGGATAGGCCCAGATCACGAACACGGCGACGATCAGCAGCGTGGCGATCAGCAGCGTCCGCATGGACAAGCTCCTTTCAGCGCGAGATCTCTCCGGTGTCGCGGGACACTTCCCGCACCAGTTCGGCCACTTCTTTTTCCTTGCCAACCCACGCGACGTCGGCTTGCGAAATCATCCCGACGCAGCCGCCGCGGTCGTCGACCACCGGCACGCGCCGCACCTGATGCTTCTCCATCGTCGTCAGGACCTCGTTGAGCGGCGCGTCCTGGGTGACGGTGACGACGCGGCTGGTCATACAGTGTTCGGCAGGGTAGGCCGACGGATTCTTACCTTCGGCAACGACACGGCACACGATGTCGCGATCGGTGACGACGCCGACGACCTGCTCAGCTGCATCGACCACGGGGATTTCACCGCAGTCGTGCTGAACCATGAGCCTCGCGACCCGATCGAGCGACGTGTCTGGTGTACACAGTGCGGGATTCACCGTCATCACATCTCGTGCGAGCTTGGACATTCCACCTCCTCAGTTCCGAAGGCGAAAGCGTCTGCAAGGCGCGGTCCTGCTGGAGGCGGCCCGACCGTAGGGAGGGATCTCTTCAGGGTTCGCGAGGTTCGAAGCTGAAGGTGAGCTGGTCGTTTGGTGCGCCGATTGTCACCGTGCCGCCGTGCTCGAGCGATCCGAACAGGATCTGATCGGTCAGCGGATCGCGCAGTTCGCGCTGAATCACGCGCGCCAGCGGACGCGCGCCAAACACCGGGTCGTAGCCTTTCGCGGCCAGCCAGACGCGCGCTTCCGGGGTCAGCGTAATCGCCACGCGCCGCTCGGCGAGCTGCGCCTCGAGCTGCATCACGAACTTCTCGACGATCGTCTCCATCGCGGCCGGCGTCAGCGAGCGGAAGGTGACGATCGCGTCGAGGCGGTTCCTGAACTCGGGGCTGAAGAGCTTCTCGATCGCCGCTTTCGACTTGCTGGCGCTCTGATCGCGATCCGAGAAGCCGATGGACGACACGCTCATCTCGCGCGAGCCGGCGTTGGAGGTGAGGATCAACACGGTGTTGCGGAAGTCAGCCTTGCGGCCGGTGTTGTCCGTGAGCGTCGCGTGGTCCATCACCTGCAGCAGGATGCTGTAGATGTCATAGTGCGCCTTCTCGATCTCGTCGAGGAGCACGACGCTGTAGGGATGCGTGCGCACGGCGTCGACCAGCTGGCCGCCCTGTTCGAAGCCGACGTAGCCGGGCGGCGCGCCGATGAGCCGCGCCACCGCGTGCTTCTCCATGTACTCGCTCATGTCGAAGCGGACGAACTCGTTGCCAAGCTGGATCGCCAGCTGCTTGGCGAGCTCGGTCTTGCCGACGCCGGTGGGCCCGGTGAAGAGGAAGCAGCCGACCGGGCGGTCCGGTTGTCCGAGGCCGGCGCGCGAGCGCTTGATCGCCTGGGCGACAAGCCGCACCGCTTCGTCCTGTCCGAAGACCACGCGCGTCAGCGAGTCCTCGAGCGTCCGCAGCCGTTCGCGATCCGAAGACGACGCCTGACGCGGCGGAATGCGCGCCATGCGCGCGACGATCGGTTCGATGTCGGCGGCGTCAACCACAGGATCCGGGTTCGGGGTTCCGGGTTCAGGGTTCAGGGTTCCCGGTTCGGGGTTCGGGGTTCCGGGTTCGGGGTTCAGGGTTCCCGGTTCGGGGTTCAGGGTTCGGGGTTCTGGGTTCGGGGTTCTGAGTCGCGTGACCGCGCCGGCTTCGTCAAGCAGGTCGATGGCGCTGTCCGGGAGTCGATAGTCGCGCAAGTGTCTGGACGCCAGCCTGGCGGCGGCGTCGAGGGCGGCGTCGGTGTATTTCACGCGATGGTGCGCCTCGTACCTGGGGCGGAGACCGGCCAGGATCCGCACGGTCTCGTCGATGCTCGGCTCGTCGATCGCGATCTTCTGCAGGCGCCGCGCGAGCGCCCGGTCCTTTTCGATGTGCTTGAACTCCTCGAATGTCGTCGAGCCGACGATGCGCAGCTCGCCGGCGGTCAGCAGCGGCTTCATCAGCGTCGCGAGATCCATGGTCCCGCCGGTGACGGCGCCGGCACCGACTGTGGCATGAATCTCGTCGATGAAGAGGATGGCCCTGGGCCGCGCGGTGAGCGCATTGATCACCGCCTTGAACCGCTCCTCGAAATCGCCCCGGAAACGCGTGCCGGCGAGCAGCGATCCGGTGTCGAGCGAGAAGATCTCCGCGCCCTTGAGCGGCTCCTGGATGTCGTCGGCGAGCAGCCGCGTCGCCAGGCCTTCAGCCATCGCCGTCTTGCCGACGCCGGCGTCGCCGACGAACACCGGGTTGTTCTTGCGCCGTCGGCAGAGAACCTCGATGGTGCGCTGCAGCTCCTCGGCGCGTCCGATCAACGGGTCGAGCATGCCGTCGCGCGCGCGCGCCGTGAGATTCACGCAGTACGCGGACAGCGGATCCTTCGCCGACGCGGCTCCCTCGTCGCCGGTCCCGCCCGCTGCGCCAGGCCCGGCGCTCTCCGGGGAGGTGGCCGTCGGTTTCTTGGAGATGCCGTGGGAGATGTACTCGAGGATGTCGAGCCGCGTGACGCCGTCCTCCGCCAGCAGCTGCGCGGCGTGACTCTTGGGCTGCTGCAGAAGCGCCGCGAGCAGGTCGCCTACTTCCGCATCCTGCCGTTGCGCGCTCTGCACGTGCAGCACGGCGGTCTGCAGCACGCGACGGAATGCCGCCGTCTGCTCTGGCTCGCGCTCCTTGCCTCGCCCGAACCGCTCGATCGATTCGTCGAGGTATTGATTGAGGTTCCTCCGCAGGCGGCCGAGGTCCGCGCCGCACGCGGTGAGGATCCGTTCGCCGTCGGTATCGTGTGCAAGCGCATACAACAGGTGCTCGAGGGTCAGGTACGCGTGCTTGCGGGCGACGGCCTCGCGAAACGCGATGTGCAGGATGACTTCGACGGAAGCAGAAAACATCTAAAGTTAAAAGTTAAAAGGGAGAAGTTAAAAGTTAACGTTAAAAAGCTGAATCACACTTCTTCAACTGTAGCTCGTAATGGGTGGCCGGCGTGGTTGGCCAGCGAGGCGACCTTGTCCGCTTTCGTCTCGGCGACTTCCCACGGATAGACGCCGGCGATGCCGCGCCCGTTCACGTGCACCTGCATCATGATTCGGTGCGCCTCGGCCGGCATTTTCTCGAACAACGATTCGAGCACGTCGACGACGAACTGCATCGGCGTGTAGTCGTCGTTCAGCAGGACCACCGCATACAGCGTCGGGTCTTGCCGCTTGATCTCGACGCGTTCCTTGACGGCGCTGTCTGTACGCTCCTCGCGATCTGGCACTCTCGACAGTATACAATCTGGGTGTGAGCCCTCGACTCACCGTGACGATGCTTCTCGCGCTCGCGCCGGTTGTGCTGCTGGCTCAGCGCCCGAAAGAGCCACAGCCGGAGCTGTCCGGCACCTGGAGTTTTTCCACGCTGACCGCGCTCGAGCGGCCCGCCGAGTTCGCCGGCAAGGAGTTTCTTACCGAGGCCGAGGCGGCCGCCTTTGCCAGGCGGACGATGGAAAGGAACAATCGCGACAACCGTGACACCAGCAACCGCGACGCCGACGTCGGCGGCGCCTACAACGAGTTCTGGTGGGATCGCGGGACGACGGTCGCGCTGGTCGGCGGGAAATACCGCACGTCGTTGATTGTCGATCCGCCGGACGGGCGGGTGCCGGCGCTGACCGCCCAGGCCCAGGAGCGCGCGGCGGCGCGGGCCGCCGAACGGCGCGCGCACCCGGCGGACGGCCCGGAGGATCGGTCGCTCGGCGAGCGCTGCCTGATGTTCAACGCCGGCCCGCCGATGCTGCCAGGCCCGTACAACAACTTCATGCAAATCATCCAGACGCGCGACCACGTTGTCATCTACAACGAGATGATCCACGACGCGCGTGTGATTCCGCTGGATGGCCGGCCGCACGCCGCCGCGCCGGCGCGTTTCTGGCTCGGCGACTCGCGCGGGCGGTGGGAAGGGCAGACGCTGGTCGTCGACACCACGAATTTCACCGACAAGACCAACGTCCGAGGATCCGGTCCGGACCTGCACCTGACCGAACGGTTCACCCGCACTGACGCGGGCACGCTGTTATACGAATTCCGCGTCGATGATCCGTCGTCGTTCGTGAAGCCGTGGAGCGCGGCGCTGCCAATGCGAAAGACGGCGGACCAGCTCTTCGAATACGCGTGTCACGAAGGGAATCACGCGCTGCAGGGAATACTGCGCGGCGCGCGTTTCGAGGAGAAGGGCGGGCGTCAGTGAACGCGTTCGAGCGTCAGCCGGCGCGAGAGCCGCTCGTCGCCGGAGCGAATCGAACCGGGCGCCGGACCGAAGATCAAGCGCCCGTCCTCGAACCGGAAGAAGCGGACCTGTTCGGTACCCACGTAGTCCGGCCGCCACGCCGCATCTACCTTCAACGTCACCTTGCCGGCCGCTTCGTCGATCGTGCACGGGCCGGAGTACGCGATGTAGGAGCTGAGGAGCGCCGCCCGCATCTGCTCGACCGGTGACGGCGCCGCGGCCGAGAACGACGGCGTGTCGGTCGACATGATCTGGACGTAGCACGCCGTCCCCTGCACGACGATCGAACCAGCGGGATGCCGGCCCCACGGATAGCGCGCGGTGCTCCCATCGGCGCGAAGATCCTCCGCCGCCAGAAGCTTCCATCGTCCCTGAATCGATTCCGCGGCCGCTGTGGGAACCGCAAATGCACACAGACCACAGCTCATCACGAAGACACGAAGAAAACCAGCGAGCCTTCGTGAAAAACCGTCTGTCATTTCAACTTGCCATCCAGCTCCAGATACACACGCTGGAGCGCGCCGGCGGCATTGTTCTCGCGCCGCGTCCAGCCGGCATACGGCCCGAAGTCCGCGCGGGCGAGCGCCTGGTCCACGGGCACGCCCGCGGCGTGCAGACGCTTGCCCTCTGCGACGACCCGTTCGATCGCCAGCCGGTAGTTCTGTTCCTCTTCGCGCAAGACGTCGGCGCTGTCGACAAACCCATGAGCCGGGATGAACCACGTTGGGGCGATCGCCTCGGCTTTCCTGAGGGTCGCGATCCACTCCGACGGGTAGCCGTTGGCCATCGACGGGAACACGTGGTTTACGAAGACTTCGCTCATGAACAGGATCTTTTCGCGGGGCAGGTACACTTCGAGGTCGCCGCCGGTGTGCGCGCGTCCGAGAAACAGGATGTCGATTTCGGTGCCGCCGAGCGTCAGGACTCTCTTACTTTCGGGGATCGCCTCGGCTGGACGTTTCAACTTCGGCGCCGAATACGGACTCGCCATCACGGTGACGGTCTTCGGGAACGCCTCGATGCCGCCGACGTGGTCGCCGTGTTCCGATCCGACGACCAGATATTTGATCGGCTGATTGGTCAGCGTCGCGACGTCGGCGATCAGCCGCTGCACGTTCTCGACGGTGCCCTGGCTCTCGGCAATCAGCACGCCGTCGGTGGTGACGACGATCAGGTTGTTGACGGTGACGACGCGCTTGGTGGGATCGATCTGCTCGTACGAGTAGACGTTGTCCGCGAGCTTCTTGATCCGAGGGAAGTCAGCGGGCTTGAGACCGCGAAGAGTGATGTCTGCGGTCCGAATCGGTTCCTGCTGCGGAACGGCGACGAGGCTCAGAAGAGCAAACGCCAAAGTTCGCACGCCGAAGTCTACATCGACCGTCGTGCCACTCGTAGCGCAGCTCTTTAGGGCTGCTGCGGGCGGCTGA
>Ga0207641_10004320_pt1 | contig 12345 bp, 11 predicted proteins | sample KBSSwiS62_FD_184306 | JGI IMG/M metagenome (GOLD analysis project Ga0207641, IMG submission 184306) | Switchgrass rhizosphere microbial communities from Kellogg Biological Station, Michigan, USA - KBS Switchgrass S6-2 (SPAdes) (version 2) | ecosystem: Host-associated > Plants > Roots >... | reverse complement strand
CATCGGTTTTGCTGGACCTGGCATCGTCCTTGCGTGAGGCTTTTCCGGAGCAGGGCCGGTTTGAGCAGCAGGGGACACAACCTAGAGCGCGCTTTCGCCGCGCTCTTCGTTGCGGATGCGGATCGCCTCTTCCACCCGCGACAAGAATATTTTACCGTCGCCAATCTTTCCTGTCTTGGCGGTCTTCAGGATGGTGTCCACCACGGTGTTCACCAGCTTATCGGGGAGGACCATTTCGAGTTTGATCTTCGGCAGCAGGTCCACCGTGTATTCGCGGCCGCGGTACACTTCAGTGTGGCCCTTCTGGCGGCCGTGACCGCGCACTTCCGTCACCGTCATGCCTTCGATCCCCACTTCGCGTAAGGCGTCTTTCACCGATTCAAACCGTGACGGCTGAATGATGGCTTCCAATTTCATCATGGATGTTCCGCTCCGCCCGCCCAGAAGATTTTGGTCGCCGAGAGTTTATCGCGCTGCCTTACAAACCCGGCTCTCTTATGATTCCAGCCAGTTCATGATTCCAGATAGTACGCTTCTTCGCCGTGTTGCGTAATGTCCAGCCCTTCCACTTCGTGTTCCTCACTCACGCGGAAGCCGGTCACTAAGTCGGTGATTTTAAGAATCACGATGGTTCCCAGCAACGCGAAGCCCCAAGCGAAAAGAATGCCGATCAATTGATTCCCGACTTGGCCCCAGTGGCCATCCCGCGCACCCACAGGTTTGCCGTCCCCAAAAATCGGATTGACGATCGTCTGGGCAAAGACGCCGGTTAGCAAGGCGCCAATCGTTCCGCCCGCGCCGTGTACTCCGAACGCATCCAGTGCGTCATCATACCCGAACAGCGCCTTCACTTTGGTCACCATCAGGTAGCAGAACACGCCGGCAATCAGTCCGATCACCAACGCCGGCATTGGCCTAACAAATCCGGCCGCAGGCGTGATGGCAACTAGACCTGCAACCGCTCCCGAAATTGCGCCGAGCGCGCTAGCCTTTCCATTCTTCAACCACTCCGCCGCGCTCCAGCCAAACGCCGCGGCGGCCGCTCCAAAATGTGTCGCCACAAATGCACTGGACGCCAATCCGCCCGCGGCCAATGCGCTGCCCGCGTTGAATCCGAACCAGCCCACCCACAGCAAGCACGCACCGATAAAACTCAGTACCAGGCTGTGCGGTGGCATCGGTTGTTTTGGGAAGCCTACGCGCTTCCCCATGTAAAGAGCACAAACCAGTGCAGAGACTCCCGAAGAGATGTGCACGACCGTACCGCCCGCGAAATCGAGGCAGGGAAACTTGCCGCCAAGCGAGGCATTAAGCAGGCCACCTTTGCCCCAAACCATGTGAGCCAGGGGAACATAGACGACGAAAAACCACAGCGTCATGAACAGGACGGTTCCGCTGAACTTCATGCGCTCCGCCGTCGCGCCGGTAATCAGCGCGGGCGTGATCACCGCAAACATCAGCTGGTAGACCATGAAGGTAAGTTGCGGAATCGTCGCGGAATAATCTGGGTTAGGTGCAACTCCGACGCCCCGCAAAAACGCGTGTGAAAGATCTCCGATGATCGGACCGTTTCCACCGAACGCCAGGCTATATCCCACCAAGGCCCACAGTATCGTGATCCATCCCATCATCGCGAAACTCTGCATCATGATCGCCAGCGTGTTTTTGCGGCGAACCAGGCCACCATAAAACAGCGCTAGGCCGGGGCCCGTCATCATCAGCACCAGCGCCGCACTGGTCAGCATCCACGCATTGTCGCCCGCCGACTGCGCAGTCGTGACGCGCTGGTCCAGCTGTGCGAGCTTGTCATTCAAATCCTTGGAGGCGTCCGGGGAGCTGGCTGTGGCGGGAGTGCTGGCGGCCGGAGCTTGCGCCGGGAGGGGAACTGCCATGACCGACAAACCCAGCATCAAAGAACAACACAAAACCACACGCTTCATCACTCGCTCCACTCCGCTGTTTGGGATTGCTCTACCGAGGACGGCTCATCTGGCATGCGGCATTATACGCACCCGTGATGGTGGTCGAAGTCAGAAATTTTAATTGCGCTAATTGGTTTTTCCGATGTGAACGCTGGTGGCGGCGTCCGCACTTTCTCTTTTTGTTTGGCTTACGAACCGGTCCGCCTCTCGCGTCGGCCGAGGAACCCTCGTCCCGTCACCCACGGAAAGCGTCAATCGTAGCGCTGTTTCGAGCGATACTCGGTGCCCGCTCGATATGTAGACCGGACGACAGTCGGTCCGCGTGCGCAGCGCAGCACCGATCGTTTCCTCGCCGTCGCGAATTGCGCTCCAATCGCCCTGTTTGCGGCCTACCGGGCCATGCTCGCCGATCAGCACGCTCTTCGCGCAACCAATGGATGGCACGTCCAGCACAATTCCCAAGTGCGACGCCAAGCCCATCCTGCGAGGATGCGCGTAGCCCTGCCCATCGCAAAACAATAAGTCCGGCATTCGCCGCAATTTACCCAACGCCGCCAGCAGCGCCGGAATCTCCCGAAAACTCAAAAAGCCCGGCACATACGGAAATTCCAGCGGAACCTCCGCGTAAGCCCGTTCCAGCTCCCGCATTTCCGGGTAGCTGAACACGACTACCGCTCCGATCGCCCGGTTTGCCTCGCGCGTTATATTCCAACGCGACGGCTTCCGGAAAGCCTGTGATCCCTTCAGAACGAACGCCGCGTCCAGCCCGGCAACGGTTCGGATCGTTCCAAACCGGTCCTTAGCCTCCCACCTTTCCCGCAACTCTTCCTGAATTCTGCGCGCCTCGGCAGTGGTCACGTCCCATTTGTGCTTTACCGACAATCTCATTTGCCAGCCCTGCCGTGCCTAAGCGTATAATGCCGTGTTGCGGCAGACGGCATCCAGGGTTTCAGGTTCCGTTTCACAGACCTTGCGATAATCGCAGTTCGTCTCTACGAACCCTGCCCCAAAATTGTCTCCATGACCCAATACGCCCCAATCGAAATCAACGTACGCCACGAAGACGGCGTCCACATTTTTGACGTACATGGCCGCCTTACCATCGGCGAATCCAGCGATCAGCTCACAACGGCGCTGCAATCCATCCTCAACGAAGCCGGCCGCAAAGTGGTCATTGACTTGAACGGCGTCCCGCAGATCGATAGCACCGGCATCTCCTCGCTGGTGCGCATTTCTGTTTCGCTCGCCCGCGAAGGCGGAGTGCTGCATCTCGTTTGTAAACCCGGCCGCGTCCGCGACGCCCTCACCGTCACGCGCCTGATCGAAGCCATCCCCACGTTCGAATCTTTCGCCCAAGCCTCCAAATTCGCCTGATTGCTTCTATACAGCCGAATGATGTCATCGGCAAAGCTCCGCCTTGGCAAGCCAAATCGTGGCTCGTCGCCTTTGCTTGGTTTTAACTGGACCTTTGAACTGTGGACTGCTTTTCTACCCGCTCTTCTTGAGCTCCGCCAGGACCAGCTTGGCCACTTCTTTCAGCGTCTCGAACACGCCTTGCCCTGTCACCGCCACGCCTTCCAGCACCGGCTCGCCTTTTTTCTGTAGCTGCTTTGTCAACTCTGCCACCGGCATCGCGTTCGGCAAATCGCGCTTGTTCAGCTGCAAGACGTATGGAATCGTGCCGAAATTCAGGTTGTGCTCTTTCAAGTGCTCGTACAAGTTTTCCTGCGTCTCAAAATTCGCATCCAGCCGTTCTTCCTGCGAATCCGCCACGAACACCACGCCATCCGCACCTTTCAGAATCAACTTGCGGCTGGCCTCATAAAACACCTGCCCAGGCACCGTATACAGATGAAATCGCGTTTTGAACCCGCGTACCGTCCCCAAATCCAGCGGCAAAAAATCAAAAAATAGCGTCCGGTCTGTCTCCGTCGCCAGCGAAACCATTTTCCCTTTTTGATTTTGTCCCGTGTGGTCATAGATCCACTGCAGGTTCGCGGTTTTTCCGCCCAGACCCGGACCGTAGTACACCAGCTTGCAGTTAATTTCGCGCGCAGGAAAATTGATGAAAGGCACTGGTCGTCAATCCATTCTCAAAAACAATGCGTAAACTCGAAACCATAACACACGGCCACCGGACAGCCCAAACCTGCCGCACCGTGTTCGGCAAACTGGGGCTTTTCGGCAAACCGGTCCGCCTCAGGCGGTTACCACTCCTATTGCCACTCAGGGACAACTACTCGACGTTGCATTATTAGTCTCTGCGAGAACCCGCCCCGCCGCACACCTATTTTTCGCCCCTGCTCCCAATCTGGTAATGATTCCAACCAGATTCGCCCCTACCTCCGTCACCTCTCTTACCCCACCTTTGCCGAAAAGTCCGTCAGCACTAGGAACGTCGAATCCACCTTCTCCACCAGTTTCCCGTTCTCCTCGCTCTTGTTCCGCACCTGCTGCCACTCCGGATCGTCTTGAAAAGACTTCCAGCTCGCCGTAGCCGCCTCCCGGCTCGGATACTTCAAAATGTAAACCAGGGTGTTGGCCTTCTTGGGCTCGTCCGCAGCCGTCCAGTACGCCACGTTCTTCATCCCATGCCGTTCAAACAGCTTCCTGGTATGCTCCCGGAACCGCTTCAGTAGATCCGTCAGCTTACCCTCCGCCGCCGTATACACGCGCAGCTCATACACCGCTCCCGAAGTATCCGCTGCCGCCTCTCCTTCATTCGCGCCGGCCACAGGCACCAGCGCCGATAACATTCCTGCCGCCGGCAGTGCCTTCAGGACTTCTCTCCTCTTCATTTTCATTGTGGTCTCCCTTCGCAACATGGAATCGTCAATCGCCGTACTTTCGATCACACCCTTCGTATCACAATGAACGCAAACATACCTAGCTGTCTCCGGAATGGAGTGAGCACCCCTTCGATTCCTCGCCAGATCGCATGTGAGAATCCCGGCATCAGGTTCCGCATACTCACTCCACCCGATACGATATAGCGAAATGGCATAAACGGCTCTATCCGCTCAACACTCAGTTCGGAATGCCTCTTCTGAAAGAGATCCTTGTCGCGCTCAAACACAATCCACGGTAACGCACCGTTCGCGCTGGACAACGGGCCGCCCGCCGGAAAACTCCATTGCGGGGCTTCTGGATCGAATGGCTCATGATGCAGTTTCCTATGCACAAAGATGGACCATGGGCTTGCCCATGGCTCAACCATGGCGATCCTGCCCCCTGGCCTGAGGCAGCGCCCCGCCTCGCGGAAAAACTCATCCACCGCGGGCAAGTGGTGCAGCACGTTGACGAAAACGATCCCCTTGAGCGAGTGGTCTGCGAAAGGCAGCCGTTGCGCGTCGGCCACAATTTGCACCCCTTTACACGGTATCAGATCCGAGGTGATCAGATTTGGTAGGAACCGCTCACAGTAACCAGCACCCGACCCCAGCTCCAGGACGCTGCCGTCACCATCCGGCACCGCCTCGCTCAACTGCTTGTACCACTCGTGATAGATCGCCCGCAGAAACGGCTTGTGAGCGATGATTTCTTTGCGCAGTTCCGTTGTCGCCGGATCATCCAGGTCCAATCCTGCCGTGAGTGGATGTTCCAGGAAGCGGCGCAGCAATCCGGCCAACGTCTAACCTCCCAACCTGCGCCAGGCATGCCAGCAAATGCCCAACATCCGCCAGCCATTGGCGAACACCTTCGTCATCTTTGTGACGCCGTGAATCCGCTCCTGGTAATGGACCGGTATCTCCGCGATCTCCAGCTGCAGCCGGCTTGCTCCAAAGAGCAACTCGTAGTCGCCCCACATGTCCTTGATTCCCCAGCTACCCAGATTCTTCTCGAGCCTCTCCCAATCGCGCCGCCACAGTCCCTTGGTTCCGCACAAGGTATCCTTGATCCGCTGGTCCAATAAGAACGAAAACGCCAGCCCAAACGCCTTGTTCCCCAGCATGTTCGCGAACTTCATCGCCCGCTCTTGCATCGGGTAAACCAGCCGGCTTCCGTTCACGAAATCCCCTCGCCCCCGAACCAGTGCCTCGAAAAACAGCGGCAGCTCCTCCGGTATCACCGACAAATCCGCGTCCAGGATCATCACCATGTCTCCGGTCGCCGCCCGGAAGCCGGTCCACACGTTCTCCGCCTTGCAGATTCCCGGCCCATTCACCAGTCTCACGTTCCTCCAGGGATATCGAGCCTGCATTCGCCGCACTTCGTCAGCCGTCCGGTCGGTAGACTTGTCGTCGCAGAAAATAATCTCGGTGAACTTCCCCATCTCGGGAATCCGTTCCACTGCCGGCTGGATGTTGCCCTCTTCGTTCCGGCATGGCACGATCACCGACACGCTCGCGTCCGCGGGATTTCGTGCCTCGGTTATCGGCCGCGCCACCATCACCTGCATCATGCACAATCGCCTGATCCCGGGCAGCCGGCCCACCACTTCATTCAGCAGCCAGGAGAACGCCGGGATTTTTTTCGGCAAGAGCAACAGCCGATGCTGGTGTACCGGCCGGAATCCCGCCAGTTTCAGAAATCCCCGTAGGTCGTTCCCGTTCACCCAGTTGGGCTCGACGAAGCGCGAGCGCAGCCCCAGCTTGGTCGCCAGCTCCAGAATTGGCTGCCAGAGATGGTTGTAATTGACGACGATCAGGCACGTCTCAGCCGTGCAGTGTGCCTTGATCCGCTCGAACGCCTTCAGAATGTCCACCGTGTCGAAGATGTGATTGAAGATTACGTAGTCAAACTTCTCTCCGAGCTCGAGATCTTCAGGATCGCAGCATACAAACTCCAGCTCCGGATATCTCTGCTTCGCCACGCCAACCATGACGCCGCCGATCTCCACCCCTACGCCGCGTGAAGCCTCGAGTGCTTTTAACGAGTCTCCCCGCAGGCAACGTAGTTCCAGCACGCGGCTTCCCGGCTCCACGATGAACTGCAGCAGCTTCTTCACGCGCCCATAAAAATATTGGTTCGAATCGATCCAGCGCCCGCGTTCCGCGGCGGTGCTGTCCTGGAGCTGGCGCCGCGCCGTGCGCACCTCATCCAGCGCCGCCACGCCCCAACTCGGCTTAATCTCGGGCATCTCCTCTACTCTCGTCACCGGATGCCCCCAGCGCCCGCCCGCTCCCATACCACGAGCGTCAACCAATGCTCTTCGCCTCCGGCGACCAGCGGGCCTTTCGGTTCAAATCGCGACTTAAGATAGTGCGCCAGCTCCTGGTTGAAGTCCCGTCCGAAATCCGGCACTCCGTATTCAACGAACGTCCGGTTCGACCACAGCAGATACTTCACGTTCTTTTGTTCGATCTCCCGGAACAATTCCTCAGTCATCTTGCCAGGTGCCACGATTCCCGGATTAAACGCGTAAACCCGCGTCGGCGTATAGGTGTCCGACAGGAAGTACAGGCTCGTGTCCTCCGGAAGAATCAGCACCGCTTCGCCGCGCGCTTTTTTTTCCTGGAGAAACGCCAGAGCCGCCCGATAGTTATCGGCCACTCGTTGGCTAACCCGCAGCGTCCCATACTTGGTCTCGAACGGTACCGGGTTCACCCTTCGTCCTTTCAGTACCGCCACCATCGCCACCGCCGCCAAGCACCCCACCAGCGCCACGGTGCCCGCGCGCCGCGCTCCCGGATTGTTCTCTCCTTCGCGGGCGCCAAACACAATCATCAAGAGAATTAGGTAGCCCAGCGTCGCCGGCCCGTTGTAATAAATCGGATATCCGTCCGGGCTCATGTTGAGCAGCAGCCGGAACGCCAGGAAGCTCGAAAATACCAGCAGCAGCGCCAGCTGCGCCGCGCGATTTTTTTTGGGCTCGCGCAGCCAGTACCAAGCCGCGATTGCCGCCCCCGCCGCCGTGTACAGCACCATGGCCTTCGGGAAAAACACCGTCCGCACCACCCATGTCAGCGATAGCTCCCAGAGCAGCATCCTGCAATACGCCACCAGCCCCAGTACCAGCAGGATCACCAGCAGATTCCCGCGCAAGCTCATCTTCTTTTCGGAAAGCAGCAGCCGCAGCGCCAGCAGCGTTCCCGCCACCAGCACCGTGTGCTTCAGGGCCGTCAGCAGCGCTTCTCCGCTGAACGCCAGTCCGGTCTGCGCCAGCCACGCCTTCCCGTACGTCCTCATGAAAAACGACGTCGGCCAGCTCATGATGTTTTCTTGCGTGATGAAACTCGCTCCGCGAATCGACACCATCCATCCAATCACTGCCGCGCAAATCGCCAGCCCCGGTATCATCGCGGCCAAATCCTTCGCGAACCTCTTCCAGTTTTTCTCCGCCACCAGCCGGAAAGTCGCCGCCATTCCCAGCGCCGCGTAGCACGCCACGCCGAACTCCAGCTTCATCAGCAGCCCCGCCGCGGCCAGCAGTCCCCCCGTCGTCATCCACATCCAGCCGCTGCTGCGCAGTCCCCGCACCAGCAGCCACAACAGCGCGCACGCGGTCGCGCACCCATAGACCGCCGCAAAACTGTAGGGCAGCGGAAAGCAAAACAGCCCTTCGTGGAATGCCTCCAGCACCACCACCGCTCCAGCCACCCATCCCGGCAACGGATAGCTAAGCTCGCTTCCTGTCAGGAAAAGAAAAATCGCCGAAACCAGCGCGGAGACTCCGCCCGCAAAATACAGCATCGCCAGGTGCTTTCCAAAAATCGTGAACAGCCAGCTGTTGAAGTACACCGCGCCCGGTCCGTAGTGATACCAAACGTCCCGGTAGAGCATTTGTCCTTCGCTCAGCACCCACGGCACGTACATCTCGTGTCCCGCATCAATCGACAGATCTCCCCAGGTCGCCCATGTCGCGTACATCTGAAACGCCGTGAGCGCCGCCAGTCCCGCGATGCCCAATGCCACCATCCCGCGGCTCGCTCGGCCACGCCCGCTTTCGGACGCTTGTTTCGCGCCACCTTCCGGGTGCATCCGTCCCGCCCAAGCAGGCTCCTCGCTCCGCACTTCAGCCGGCTCCACTCCTCTATCGAGTGCTGTTTTCATTGAACTCAAATACTAGCAGCGCGTCTTTTCGCCGGTGTCATCCTTGAATTTCTTCGTTATGCGTCAGTAACTCTGTACCGTTTGAGGACGCGGCCGCGCGCCGCTGCAAAGCCCTCACGCCTGGCGCTAGCTTTTCCCAGACTGCCTCGCGAGAAGCATCAGCTCCGCCAAGTAGCTCCGGCTAGGTTCGAGACTCCGATCCGTTTTTGCTAGTTCTGCCGTGGACTCTGGCAAGTGGTAGTACGGAATTCCCGGCTCCAGGTGGTGCGTGGCATGTTCGGCGAATCCGTACGCACCAAAAACCAATCGACCCACCGGCCCGCACCGGAAGTTCCGCAAAGCCGCTCTCCCGTGTTGGGACTCCGCTCCTTGCTCTACTTGGTGCTCCGCGATCGCTCTCAGGTTGGCCATGAACACCGTCAGCGTCGCCAGCCCGTAGAGATACACCGCTCCGTATGCTGCCGCCGCCGTCAGCACTGCATCCGGCCACAGCGCTCGCCCGCTGCGCGTCCAGGCCGCCAGCAAGATCGTCCCCGCGAAAATCGCCTGCGTCACTACCGTCCGCGCCACCCACATGTGGCTCTTTCGCTCCTCGGCCGCCGCGTCTTTTTTCTCTCCCACTTGGAGCGCGAATTTCCGCAGCGCCTCGCGGAACACTAGGCACCGCCCGATCATCAGGAACATCTTCCCGCCCGTGATCTCGATCAGGTACGCGTCCTTCGTATCCCCGTCCACTCCCAGGTGCTTGTGGTGTTCCCAGTGCCTACGCCGGTACGCGTCAAAATCAGCGAGCAGCAGCGGTCCCACCACCCACCTGCCGCACGCATCGCTCAGCTCTCTCATCCGGAACGTGTGAAAGTGCGCGCACTCGTGCATCAGGTTCAGCAGCCCGTTCATCAGCACGCCGCACCAGGCCCACAGCAAGAACCACCAGCAATGCCATCCCCAATACGCCGCTGCGTACACCGGCGCCAGCACCAGCAGCACGTGGCTTCCCGTCACCGCCCACGACTTCCAGTCCGCGCGCTTTTCCACTTCGCTCAGATCGATTCGCTTGGCCATCGCACTCCGCCGCTCGTGCCCCGGTCGGCGTCTTTACTCCACGCTCTTTGTCGCCACGAAGTCAACAATTCCTGGGCTGCCCGACAGCAGGTCCGCCGGCGCCAGCGCGCTAGCTCCCGCTAGCAACGCCAGCCATCGCCAGCCGCTTCGCCGGATTCGGCCCGCTCCTTCGTCCTTGAGACTCCCCAGACTCACCGCAATTCCCGCCGGGTTGAACGCCCCCGAAATCTTTGTGGCCCTCAGCCCGCTCTTTTCCAGCGCCTGCTGCAGACCGGCACGCGAGAACACCACGGTGTGTCGCGGCGAATGATACCCGCTCCATTTTTCGCCGAACACTCGATGCTCCAACGAATCTGCCGCGGGCGTCTGCCCCTCCAGTACACCGCCCGGCACCAGCCTTCCGGCCAGTGCCGCCACTGCCGCCCGTGGGTCCGGCAGGTGCTCGATCACGTGGTTCATCGTAATCACCGCGCAGCCCGGCAGACATTCCAATAAATCCTTCAACTCCCCTTTTACGATCGTCACCCGCCCGTTTGCCGGCCGCTGCGTTTCGCACTGCTCTCCAATTTCAAATCCCCACAGTTCGCGCCCCGGCATTACTTCCGCTGCATGCACCAGGAACGACCCGTCTCCACATCCGAAATCCAGGATCGCGCCCGGCGCCTTGGCCAGCTTCTTTAGCCGTCGCGCACGCAGCGCGTCGCGCACCCGTTGCAGCAACCCTCCGTGGGTCACGCTGTGGTAGTCCGCGGGATAGAAACTTGCGAGCTCCGCTCCGCCGGGCATCGGCTCCTGAAAAAGTGTGCGGCATGCCGGGCACTCCACATACCGCCCCACCCGCTCCAGCGCATACTCATGATCGGGAATCTCCGTCGCTGTTCCTTCAAACCGCTCGTCGCACGCGGGACAGACACATTGGTGTTTCTCGCCGCTCATCTGTGTTTACCTTCTCATGCTAGCAGCGTGCTCCATTCTCGTTCGCCTCCTCGCCCCGCCTGTGCGCTTTCCTGCAACTTGTGGGCAACGGATTCTCAGGCTGTCCCGCCTGCCAAAGGCGCGGTTCTTTTTTTTGGACTTTGACACAGGAAGGTAGAATTCAAGAGCTCTTTGTCTTCGCGGACGCAGCAGTGCTCATGCCCTGATCGGTTCTCTCACTCTCCAGCCCGAATTCTTGTCCCAATTCTTACCGAATTCCTAAACGCCATTTAGCAGTTAGTCGCAGGGACTATTTACTCCTTAAAGTCGCTCTTTCCACTTGAATTATTCTGGCATTCTAGGTCGCGTCACATGCCCGCTCATTCATCGCGAACTCGCTCCGCCGCCGCTATCTTTCTCCTGGTGTGGATGCTTTCCGTCGCCTATCTTGTGGTCAACCTGAACCGCGGCTGGGTGCCCCACGACGAGGGTATCCTCGGCCAGTCCGCCGAACGCGTCCTGCACGGCGAACTGCCTCATCGCGATTTCAACGAACCCTACACCGGCGGCCTCGCCTATCTGGATGCTGCTGCCTTCCGTCTCTTTGGCATAAATCTCATGGTCCTCCGCTGGGTTCTCTTCGCATTTTTTCTTTTCTGGGTGCCCGCCGTATTCGCCATTGCACGCGAATTCTGCGGACCGTGGCCCGCCGCCGGTGTCACTCTGCTCTGCGTCGCTTGGAGCGTTCCCAACTATCCCGCCGCGATGCCCTCGTGGTTTTGCCTTTTTCTCGCCACCTTCGGCGTTCTGGCCCTGCTCCGGTACCTCCGCGCGCCCCATCCCCGCTGGCTGTTCCTCGCCGGGTTGTGCGGCGGTTTTTCTTTCCTCATGAAGACCCCCGGCCTCTACTATGTCGCCGGCGTTCTGCTTTTCTTCGTCTTTCGCGAACAATCGCTTTCCCGGCCAGCCGCCTCACTGTCGCACGCAGATTCGCTACGGGGCAACGTAAGACCGCGCTCTACCGCCTACGTCTTTTTCGTGGCTCTTTCCCTCTTGCTCTTTCTGGTGGTCCTCGGTCGTATGGTCTTGCCTCGCGGAGGCGTCTCCGAATTTCTCCACTTCGTTTTTCCCGCGCTAGCCATCTGCGGCTTGCTGCTGGCCCGCGAACGTTTCCCCGCTTCTTCCGGCAATCTCGCTCGTTTGAGGCAGCTCTTCTCGCTCGCCGGTCCCTTCCTGGCCGGAGTCGCGTTGCCCATCCTGCTCCTCTTCGCCTTCTACTGGCGCGCCGGCGCTCTGCATCCGCTATTCACCAGCCTCTTCGTAACTCAACTCCGCCGACTCGCCGACGCCCGCTTGCCTCCGCCCCATTGGGTATTCGAGTTGTGCGTCATTCCCCTGGCTCTCTTTCTCTCCCAAAAGCGCCCATCCGGTCGCCATCCGCACGTTGCCATCG
>Ga0207641_10004319_pt1 | contig 12347 bp, 10 predicted proteins | sample KBSSwiS62_FD_184306 | JGI IMG/M metagenome (GOLD analysis project Ga0207641, IMG submission 184306) | Switchgrass rhizosphere microbial communities from Kellogg Biological Station, Michigan, USA - KBS Switchgrass S6-2 (SPAdes) (version 2) | ecosystem: Host-associated > Plants > Roots >... | reverse complement strand
CGCGGCCGCTACTTCCCCGACGATTCGGAAGACAAAGTACGCCTCTTGAGCGCGGGCTACCACAGCGTCCTGGGCTTTTACCGTGACGATCAGCCGCTCATGGAGCTGATCCTCGATGACAAGGGCCAGCGTGAGCTAAACCGCCTGTGGGAAGAATTCGAGTTTATCTCCCAATTTACGGCTCGTACCTTTATTCAATATTTCTTCAATCAGAGCGGCGAAGTTTATGGCAAGGGGGCCGAGTCCGCCTCGCTCCGCCCGGTGGGTCACGAGATCACCGACACTCCGGTGATTATGGAATTGCGCGACGCCTATATCGCGAAGGCTCTGGCCGACCCTACCAAGGACACCACGATACCGGAAGTCACGGATCGTTTTTTCACCGCAGACCCCAACGTGAAGAATGATCCCATCGCTCCCGAAGCGATTCGCGAGCACTTTAACGGAATTGATGGCACGCTGCGGGCTTTTGAGAAGTTGCACGCCGCGGCCGAGCCCAAACACCTCGACGCCTTGCTTAAATTCGCTGCGCGCGCCTATCGCAGGCCGTTATCAAAAGCGGAGCGCGACGACATCCTGACGTACTATCACGCGCTTCGCGAAAAGAACAATCTTACGCACGAAGAGGCTGTCCGCAACTCCATCGCCAGCATTCTGATGTCGCCGGACTTCTGCTATCGAATCGATCTGGAGTCCGCCTCACCAAGGGGCGGGACGAAGCCCGTAGCGTTCACCACCACTGCCGCCACTGGCGGCCACCCACTGAGCAGCTACGCGCTGGCGAGCCGGCTGAGTTATTTTCTGTGGTCGAGTATGCCGGATCAGGAATTGCTCGCTCACGCTGCCGCTGGAGACCTGCAGAGGCCCGACGTACTGATTGCGCAGACTCGCCGCATGCTAAAAGATCCTCGGGTGAGCGGGCTGGCTACCGAATTCACCGGCAACTGGCTGGATTTCCGGCGCTTCGAAAACTACAACGCCGTCGATCGCGAGCGCTTCCCCATCTTCACCAGCGAATTGCGCGAGGCGATGTTTCAGGAGCCGATCCGTTACGTGGAAGACATGATCCACAATGACCGGCCCGTTCTTGACCTCGTTTACGGAAACTACACCTTCGTCAATCCGGTGCTCGCCAAACATTACGGCATGTCCGAACTGAAGAGCGACAAGAGTGACAAGGGCGACGCCGACACCTGGGTGCGCGTCGATGACGCTGCTCGCTATCAGCGCGGCGGTCTATTGCCGATGGCCGTATTCCTGACCGCCAACTCGCCGGGGCTGCGCACCAGCCCTGTGAAGCGCGGCTATTGGGTGGTGCATCGTGTTCTCGGCCAAGTCATACCGCCGCCGCCTCCGGTAGTTCCCGAGTTGCCGAGCGACGAAGCAAAATCGGATCTGCCCATACGCGATATGCTGGCGCAACATCGTGCCAATCCGCTGTGTGCCTCGTGCCACGCACGCTTCGATACATTCGGTCTCGCATTCGAGGGTTACAGCCCCGTCGGCGAAGCCCGCGCCAACGATCTAGCCGGACGCGCGATCGACGCCAAGGCGTCTTTCCCCGGCGGCAGCGAAGGCACCGGCCTCGAAGGCGTACGCGCCTACATCCGCGAGAATCGCCAAAACCAGTTTCTGGATGGTTTCGAGCGCAAACTGCTGGTATACGCGCTAAACCGTTCGCTGCTGCTTTCCGACGAATTAGTCATAGACCGCATGCAAGCCAAGCTGGCAGCCAATCGTTATCGCTTTAGTTCGCTGGTCGAGACGATCGTCACCAGCCCACAATTTTTGAAACAACGAAATTCCGTGGCTGTCGAAAAAGCCGCACCTCAAACCGCCAGGCTTCCCAAGAATGTAAACCAAGGAAAGGTGAACTAGAATGCCGAAGTCAACGCACAACTCCCCCGCTCGCATCTCACGCCGTGCGGTTCTTCGCGGCGCCGGAGTCGCGGTAGCCCTTCCCTGGCTGGAATCGCTGCCTGCGTTCGGAGAAACCACCGCTCCCACAGCATTCCCGAAACGCTTCGGGGTCATGTTCATGGGCAACGGCATCAATGAGAATAACTGGAGCGCGGAAGGCTCGGGCGCCGACATGACGCTCAGCAAAACTTTGTCGCCGCTCGAACCGCTGAAGCACAAAATCAATGTGATCGACGGTCTGTTCAATAAAGCCGCGACCGGCCACGGCATTCACCCGGCCCAGACTGGAAGCTTGCTCTCCGGCGCGGAAATCCAGAAAGGCGCAATCATCCGTTCGGGCATTTCAGTGGATCAGATGATCGCGAACACCGTCGGACAGGACACTCCGCAATCCAGCATCGTGCTCGCCTGCGAGCAGCCCATGAGCGGCTACCACGAGACCAACTACTCGATGGCCTACAGCTCGCACATCTCCTGGCAGACGCCGGATTCTCCGGTGCCTGTCGAAGTTTACCCGTCGCTCGCGTGGGACAACTTGTTTGAAAATCGCGGGAGCCAGATCAACGTCAGCATTCTCGACCGCGTGAAGGATCGCGCCGAGACGCTCAGCCGCAAGGTCAGCTCCAATGACAAGGCCAAGCTGGATGAGTACCTCACCAGCGTGCGCGAAGTGGAAAAGCGCGTTGAGAGCACGCGTAAGGTCAAGGATCAATCCGACGAGCTCGCAAAGCAGAAGAACCGCCCGGCCTTCACGATGGATCGCCCGCAGAACGGCCTGCCGGAAGACCTGCGGGATCACGCGAAGCTCATGTGCGACATCATCGCCATCGCGTTCCAGACCGACCGCACGCGCGTTGCTTCGCTGATTATTTCGCGCGACCTTTCGGCGATGTATTATCCGTTCCTGGAAGTAGCCGAAGGACACCACGCCGCGTCCCACAACAATCTTTCGGACGGTTATGAGCGTATCGCGCGCTTCCACGTGAGCCAGTTGGCGTATCTAGCCACCAAACTCGACAGCATGCCCGAAGGCGACGGCACGGTGCTCGATAACTCTTGTCTGATGTTCCTCTCCGAGCTGTGGATTGGCCGCTTGCACGACAATTCCAGGCTGCCCCTGGTTTTGGCGGGCGGACTAGGCGGAACGCTCGAGACCGGACGCGCGCTCAATTATCTGAAAGCCGGCGACGACAACCGCAAGATGTGCAGCTTGTACCTCTCAATCATGGATCGCATGGGAATCAAGCTCGACCGCTTCGGCGACGCCACCACGCGGCTGGAAAATCTCTAATGCGACTAGTTCTCGCTTCAACTCTGGCACTGGTTTGGATAGGTCCCGCGTCCGCGCAGCTGCAACCCCCGAACGAGGCCGGCATGACCATGGGCCACGTTCATCTGAATGTCACAGACATGGAGGCGCAGCGGAAATTCTGGACCGTAATGTTCGATGCCGTTCCGCTGAAGCGCGACACCCTGCAGGGTGTGAAGGTTCCCGGAATGTTGATCCTGTTTCGTGATCAGAAGCCAACGGACGGCACCGCGGGTGGCTCGATCGATCATTTCGGCTTCCTGGTCCGCGACCTGGATGGCATGTTAAAGCGCGCCGCCGATCTGGGCTACATGACGCTACCGGTGTTTAAGGGCTCAGAGGGAGTTCCAAATTCCTACGTGATCGGACCGGATGGCGTCAAAATAGAATTGCAAACCCAGTCGGATCAAACGCAATGGGCCGTGGCCCAACACTTGCATTACATGATTAAGGATCCCGACGCGCTACGCACGTGGTATTTGACTACGTTCTCAATGGATGGAAAGATGCGCGGAAACCATCGGTCCGCGAACCTTCCGGGTATGAACCTTAGTCTCGATCCACTGCGCCGGGCGCCGGTTTCTTATCCGATCAAGGGCCGGGCGATGGATCATATCGGCTTCGAAGTGAAGAACCTGGAAGCCTTCTGCAAAAAACTTGAGGCGCAGGGAATCAAGTTCGATTCACCCTACCGGAAAATTCCAGCGGCGAACATCGCTGTGGCGTTCCTGACGGATCCCGAGGGTGCGTATATCGAGCTGACCGAAGGTCTGGACCAATACTAGGCACGGCAACACTCGCAGATTCATTACAAATTAGTCCGCGAAAGTGATATCCAACGGCGGCAAATTGATGTACTCTGTTTACGCAGTCCAAAATTCATCTCAGCGAACGTGTGTCGGCTGAGTCAACTTTGAACCTGCAGAAGCTTAAATGCGATGGTGCGTAAGTGGTATCTGCGCCCTGGCCTCCGGCTCCTGATTCGCGAGCCGCCTTTTCGGAGACGTCAACCCTCCCGTGTGTTTGGCTACTGCGTTCCATTCCAGGCAAAATATTCATTAAAGATTGTTCGATTTTGTCGTAACTTGTCGATAGGAAAAGAATCCATATGGTTACATCGGCGCATCTGACTTGAAGTGTGGTTGTGGCGTGCGGAGTTTGGCAAAATGAAGTCAGGAATCGTTCGTTTCGATAAAAGTGTTTGCTCCCGGCTGGATTTGACGCTTCCGCGGGAATGGCTGGAGACCAACGGCCTGGGCGGCTTCGCTTCGTCGACTGTGATTGGCCTCAACACGCGCCGCTATCACGGACTGCTGACAGCTTCCACGACACCTCCCACCGGCCGCGTGCTGTTGTTGTCGAAACTGGAGGAAACGGTTGTTGTCGACGGGCAACGATATGAGCTCGCGGCCAACCAATATCCCGGCGTGATTTATCCCCAGGGCTATCAGTATCTGAAGGAATTCCGCCTCGATCCCTTTCCGGTGTTCATCTATCGCGTGGCAGGCATTGAGATCGAGAAGCGTATCTTCATGGTCCATGGCGAGAATACCACCGTGGTGGAGTATGAAGTCCGCGCCGTCGAAGATTCCGCGAAACCAAAGTGCGTCCTGGAACTTCGCCCCCTGATCGCCTTTCGCGACTATCACAGCACCACCCATCAAACGAAGCGCTGAATCCTACGCTTGACACCCGAGAGGGGTTGGTAAGCATGCAGCCCTATCCCAGTCTTCCGCAACTTTTCTTCGCCCACAACGCGCAGGAATTGATTACAGAAGCTAAGTGGTTTCTCAATTTCGAATATCGCGTCGAGCGGGAGCGTGGTCTCGATTTCGAGGAAGACCTGTTCCACCCATTCACCCTGCGTTTCGATCTGACGAAACGGCGCGGCGCCACCGTAATCGCGTCAACGAAGCCGCATGCTGCCGATTCTGCTTCAGTCCTGCGGGAAGGCGAGCGCCGACGCCGCGAAGCCATTCTCGACGCAGCACCGGGCGATCAGCCGCTAGTGAAGTCGCTCGCGTCAGCAGCAGATCAGTTTATCGTTGAGCGCGGCGCGCTGAAAACCATCGTCGCAGGCTATCACTGGTTCACGGATTGGGGCCGCGACACCATGATCGCGCTCCCCGGGCTAACGCTGGTGACGGGACGCTACAATATCGCGCGCCAGATCCTGGAGGCTTATTCCGAACACTTGGATCAAGGCCTGCTCCCTAACCGTTTCCCGGACGGCGGCGAGACTCTCGAATACAATACCGCCGACGCGACTCTGTGGTTCATCGAAGCCATCCGGGCTTTTCTGCATTACAGCGGCGACGAAGCCTTTGTGCGGGAGCGCTTGTATCCCAAGCTGAAAGACGTCATCGATTGGCACGTGCGCGGCACGCGCTATGGAATTCACGTCGACTCGGATGGGCTGTTGACCTGCGGAGAGCCTGGAATTCAGTTGACCTGGATGGACGCCAAGGTCGGCGAGCATGTAGTGACTCCACGCACCGGCAAGCCGGTCGAGATTCAGGCGCTGTGGTACAACGCCCTGCGGATTATGCAGGAATTCGCGCAGCGTTTTGCCGATCCATCCTCTGAAGCATTATATGCCGGCCTAGCCGATGAGGCGCAGGAATCTTTCAACGCGCGCTTTTGGAATCCGTTGGCGGAATGTCTTTACGACGTCGTCGAAAACGGGCACAGCGACGGTTCGATGCGCCCCAATCAGATCTTTGCGGTCAGCCTGACGCACGGCATGCTGTCGCCCGAAAAAGCCGGCGCCGTCGTGCAGGCGGTGCAGAACGAACTATTGACGCCAATGGGCCTGCGTACGCTCTCGCGTCACGACCCGCGCTATCGGGCGCACTATGAAGGTGGAGTAGTCGAGCGCGACACAGCGTACCATCTTGGCACTGTGTGGCCCTGGCTGATGGGTCCGTTCATCACTGCTTATCTGAAAGTTAACCAGCGCGGCGAGACCGCGCGGCAGCAGGCGGAGGCGTGGCTGAGCGGCTTCGTCGAGCACCTGACCACCACTGGGCTGGGCCAAATCTGTGAGATCGCCGACGCCGAGTACCCCTACACGCCGCGGGGCTGCGTCGCGCAAGCCTGGAGTGTCGCCGAGATCCTGCGCGCGGCCGTGGAAGATGTGTACGCCGTGCAATCGTCGCCACCCAAAGCAGCTAAAAGCAGTCCTTCCCGGTCAGGGCAGACTCCATCGCTTGCCAAAGTCGTGAGATCTTCGGGCCGGCAAGCGACCTGACGTCACTTCAGAACTTATTGATATCCGAGTTTTCGAGAACCGATTTTAGTGCGCCTTGCTTCGCAGCTGTTAACATGGCCCGTCCAAGCTGTTCGGTCGTCGTCACGTACTGCGGGAAGGTCCTATACATCATCGGTAGCAGCGGGCCTAGGAGAGTGTAGAACGCCTGGTAGAGCTTGGTCTTGGACTTGATTCCATGCAGTGGGACAATCGCGGCTGGACGAAACATATAGGCTGCCTTGAACGGCAGGCGCAGCAGATCGTTCTCCGTCTTGCCTTTCACGCGGGCCCACATGGTCCGGCCTTTCTCTGAACTATCCGTGCCCATGCCGGAGACATAGATGAACGTCATGCCCCCGGTGGATATTGGATTGAGTGTCGCTAGCGTCCGCGCTGCCGCCAGCGTGATGTCATAGGTTACCCGGCGATAGTCTTCCTCCTTCATGCCAGCGGAAGAAACGCCGAGGCAGAATAAACCCGCATCGTAACCCGCGAGTTCACTTTCGACCGCCGAGAAATCGAAGAAGTCTTTATGAACCAGCTCGCGAAGTTTCGGCTGGAGCTGACCAGTGGCTGCTCTTACAATCGACAGGATGCATTCGACATCGGGATCGAGCAGACATTCCCTCAGGACTCCCTGCCCTACCATTCCTGTCGCCCCGAAAAGAATAACCTTCATGCGTTTATCGCGAGAGTGTCGGCAGCTCTTGCAGGTCTGGCGGGACCCAATGGCTTCGCGCTTCCCGGCTCGCAAGTATTTCGGGCGTCCAGAAACGATGCAGGAGATTGGAATTCAAGAAGGATTCGTTCGCCGTTAGAAACTCATGGAAGCTGGTTTCATCATGAGTCGCCAGAAGGTGCATCCACGCGGTTGTAACTGTCTCGTGATAAAGACCACTGAGGTTGTGGTACTTCGCAAACGTCTGAATTCCGCCGCGCACGCATTCGAGTGCTATGTCGAACGGCTCCCTCTCGAGATGCAGCCAGGCGAGCCGAAGGTGGTCGGCATGGCGAAACTCAGAAGTCCCCAGGCGGCAGGAGTGGAACGCCTCCAGGAATTCGTCGTCACCCAGGTGGGCCGTTGCAAGCACGAGCGGCACAAGCCGATTATGGCAGACTGATCTTGCGCGCCGCCTCGACTCCGCAAACCGGCAGCGCCGGATCGGTGAGGAGGCCAATTTGCGTGAGCACCGAAGCCTGGTCCCAATAAATATGTTCGTGCGCAATTTTCCCGTCGCGGAAGCGCACGATCACCACCAGCGCCACCTCTACGCGCGCGTTGGTGGGAGCCACGCCTGGCAGCATCCAGGGCATCTCGCACGAGTGCGTGAAGGAGAAAACCATCTCATCCACCAGTTGGTTTTCGCCAATGGTGCGCGAAATCGGCGTAAGCGCCGTATCCGGCGGCATGCATGGAATGAAGTCCCGCGAATAAAATTCGCGCAACGCTGCCTTACCGGCCCCGCCAGTCATCACAGGTACGTGATTGACGTAAGCGTCTTCCACCATGGTCGCGAGCGTGGCCTCGGTATCGCGAGAGGCGAATTCATGTTTGGTGTGTTCGTCCCATAGCGCGGAGAGATCTGGATGCTGCATGCGAACAGTTTAGCCAAGTGGGGGGTGAGCATCTGCCGGCCGTGGCGCGCCGCCTGACTCGAAGCTCTCCTGCACTGGCACGGCCAGCCGCGTTCCTGCCTGTTCCACCGCCTGTAACATGCGCAATAGCAGTTCCTGTTGGATGGCAAGAAATTGGTCGTAATCCGTGGTCTTGATGTAGCACATCACCTCGACATCCAGCGAATAAGCTCCCACGCCAACGAAGCGCACGGGTATTGGACCGGTTTCCACCTTAGGATGCGTCGTCAGAATCTCGCGAAGCGAGGCCAAGACCTGCAACAACTGGTCCGACGTCGTGTCGCGGCGCAGATTGAGCGTGGGGTGGAACCAGATTTTGTCGCGCCCGGAAATATTCTCGAGCGTCATGCTCGCGAACTGGCCATTAGGAATGCTGACCACGGTGCGGTCCGGCGTGCGAATACGAGTGGAGCGCAGGCCGATGCGCATCACAGTGCCGGTGCGGTCACCGAAGCGGCAAACGTCGCCGACAAGAACCGGACGATCGCTGATCACGGAGACACCGCCAAACAGGTCTTCGATGGTCTTCTGCGCGGCGAGCGCAACCGCGATACCTCCGACCCCAACGCCCGCGAGAATTGCATTGGTGTTGTAGCCCCAGGCGTTCAACACGGCCAGAATCGCAATCAGGAAAATGGTTAACTTCAGTATCTGCCGGCCCAGAGGAAGCACCGAATAACTGACTGCCTGAATGCGCGGGTCGAGACGCGTGCGCCAGCGTTCCCCAATAAGGTCGAGGGCTACCGAAGCTGCCCACGCGGCGGCTAAAGCGAGGACCAACCATAAGCCCCGTTCGATAAACGTCCGCGACAGCGTGGCCGGCGACGCAAACTCCATCGCCACTCTTAACCCCGCCGCCAACAGCGCGAATCGCAGAGGACCGCGGAAGCCGGTCGCGTCGGTGATTGGCTTCAGCAGCCTGACCACTGCAACCGCCAGCAAACGACCGAGGAACCAGAGGGCCACCGCAGCAAGGATCAGCGCAATCCAGCGCCACACGGGCGTATCCAGGATTTCGAAAGTCACCAGCACTTGTGGCAACTTTTTTTCAAAGGGTGTTTCCGCCAAAGCTTGGTGCGCCTTGGGGATCAGCGCCACGCTGGATGCCGAAACCACCCAGATGCGGTTACCGGCCCGCGGCTCCTCTCGCTCCAGTTGCAAAACGATCGCCTGCCCGCGCACTTCGAACGAAGCTAGTTTGTCGATGTTCGGAGAAAGATCGGATATGTCTCCTTCGGCGTCGCGGCTGAGCGTTGCTAAATCGAATGCCGTATCGTCCAGCAGATCTTCGAGCTGCCTTGCCAGATCCGGACCGGTCCTGGCGCGGTCGCCCGCGGAGATGCGGCTCAGATCCAGATAGTACGTCGCCTTCGAATAATCGCGCGCGTGGCAGGCTTCTAGAAAACTGAAGACCGATTGTTGGGGTGTCGTCCGGCCCAGCGGATCCTTTACCTCCGGAGCGGCAGTCTGGGCACGAAGAAAAGCGGCAAAAAGTAACGCGGCAAGAAGTTTTGGCATCTATGTGGGCGAGGCAACCCGGTGCGCGTGATCGGACTCCCTTTGAAATTATCGCGCATCATTATCATGCACGAGGCGCTAATCTAGAATGAAGGTAGCAACTATGAAAAAACTTGACGCCAAGAAAATCGCGACGCTGAACCGGACGCAGAACTCGCCGCTGATCACGCCCACCGACCTGAAAGCCGGGGCGACCAAGGACATCGCCGGAGCCATGAACGGCATTCTGGCGGACGTGTTCGCGCTCTACATCAAGACCAAGAACTTCCACTGGCATTTGAGCGGCCCGCACTTCCGCGACTATCATTTGCTCCTGGATGACCAGGCCGACCAGATTTACGCGATGACGGACCCGATCGCTGAGCGCATCCGCAAAGTGGGTGGCGGAACCATCAGGTCTATCGGCCACATTGCCCGCCTGCAGCGCATCAGCGATAACGATGCCGAATACGTTGAACCGGAAGACATGCTGGCCGAGCTGCGCGAAGACAGCAAGACGCTGACGGCGAGGCTCCGCGAAGCTCACAATGTTTGCGAGGAGCACAACGATATCGCCACCACAAGCCTGATCGAAGTGTGGATTGACGAGACCGAACGCCGCACCTGGTTCCTGTTCGAAGCCAGTCGCAGAGGGGATTCCACCGGCCATTAAAGCGTGGCTATTTCCGAACAGACTCTCGCGGAACGCCTGCGCGCTGCCACTGAGCTGCTGGAATGGATCGCGTCCGACCGGGAACGCCTCGACGAGCTCCCTCCCCAGGATCGGGAACGCCTGCATCGGGCGGTCGCCGACTTTTATAATCCCGACCCAGTCGCCCGGCGGCGGAAGATCAAGGAAGCCGAACGTGAACGGATGGCCACGCGGACTCAGCGCGTCGGCGCCGTACTGGAGGAAACCGGAATTCGGACCCTTCGGCGAAAACCTGTTTTCACCACACCAAATGTATTTCCGCCTACGGAACCCGGCGAACGTTTTGAACCACTGCCGGATATCGACGCCGAATCATGCGACAACCCGCATTGCTATGTCTGCAAACAGCACTATTCGGTGATTCATCATTTTTACGATCAGCTGTGCCCGGCGTGCGCCGAATTCAACTTCCGCAAGCGAACTGAATTGGCGGATCTGACCGGCCGGGTAGCGCTCCTGACCGGTGGTCGAGTCAAGATCGGTTATCAGGCCGGTCTCAAATTGTTACGCTCGGGAGCGCGGCTCATCGTGACCACACGCTTTCCTCGCGATTCAGCGCAGCGTTATGCGCGGGAGGCGGATTTCGGCGACTGGAGTCATCGTCTCGAAATTTTTGCGCTGGACATGCGCCACACGCCCAGCGTCGAAGCGTTCTGCCGGCATTTGCTGGCGACTCTTCCCAGATTGGACTTCATCGTCAACAATGCCTGTCAGACTGTGCGGCGTCCGCCCGGCTTTTACGCACACATGATGGAAAGCGAGCGAGCGGCGTTCGACAGCATGCAGGAAAGCACCCGCAATCTTCTGGGGGCGTATGACGGATTGCGCAGCGACGCGGTCACGGCGCCCGCTTTGCCGTTGGCGCTTCAGGAGGGATTAGCTCGCCCCTCTGATCTATCGCAACTCCCTCTGCTGCCCGAAGATCTTCTAGTGCCAAAGCATTTGTTCCCCGAAGATCGTCTGGACCAGGATCTGCAGCAAGTCGACTTACGCACGCGAAACTCCTGGCGGCTATTGATGGCGGAGGTCTCGCCGGTGGAGTTACTGGAGGTTCACTTAATCAATGCCATCGCACCGTTCATCATCAACGCCCAACTAAAGCCGTTGATGCTGCGTACAGCCGAGCGCGACAAGCACATCGTCAACGTCTCGGCGGTCGAAGGCCAGTTCTATAGAAATTGGAAGACCACTCGCCATCCGCATACCAACATGGCCAAAGCCGCGCTCAACATGATGACGCGTACCTCGGCGACGGACTACTATGGCGACGGTATCCACATGAACAGTGTCGATACCGGATGGGTGACTGACGAAGATCCCGCGGAGATAGCCGCACGGAAGACAGTAGAGCAGAACTTTCATCCGCCTCTCGACATCGTTGACGGAGCGGCGCGCATTCTCGACCCCATCATCCACGGCGTGAATACCGGAGAACATGTGTGGGGGCAATTCCTCAAGGATTACAAACCCACGGACTGGTAGTCCCTCTAATGCAAACCATGCAAGCCGCCGTCCTCACCCACGCCCGGCCCATTGCCGAACGGCCCCTCGAAATTACATCGATTGCCACTCCGCTGGTTCAGCCCGGTTACGTTCTGCTAAAAGTTCGTGCCTGCGGAGTTTGCCGCACCGACCTGCACATCGTTGAAGGCGAGTTGCCGGCTCTCAAATCCAGCGTGACACCCGGCCACCAGATCGTGGGTGACGTGGTAGATGGGGCGACGGCTGATTTGCCCCGAGGGACACGAGTGGGCGTCTCCTGGATCGGCGGCACCGATGGCACATGCCGCTATTGCCGGAGCGGCCAGGAAAATCTCTGCGATCTGCCCACCTTCACGGGCTACAGCGTGGATGGCGGCTACGCCGAGTACGCACTCGCGCGCAACGATTTCGTTTTTCCGCTGCCCGCGAGTCTGGATGACGTGCACGCCGCGCCGCTCCTCTGCGCTGGAATCATCGGCTTTCGCAGCCTGCGTGTGGCGGGTGTCACTCCGGGCGATCGTGTGGGATTGTTCGGCTTCGGC
>Ga0207641_10004318_pt1 | contig 12347 bp, 9 predicted proteins | sample KBSSwiS62_FD_184306 | JGI IMG/M metagenome (GOLD analysis project Ga0207641, IMG submission 184306) | Switchgrass rhizosphere microbial communities from Kellogg Biological Station, Michigan, USA - KBS Switchgrass S6-2 (SPAdes) (version 2) | ecosystem: Host-associated > Plants > Roots >... | reverse complement strand
CGCAGCGCTGCTCGCCAAGCGCGGCCGGGCCGCCGAGGCCCGCGCGATGCTGGACGGGATGGCCCCGGAGTTGGCGACCGCGCGTGCTCTCATTGACGCCAACAAGCCGCTGCCGGGCGTAGTCGACACGCCCGCGCTGGGGCTGTCCGAGATGTTCGCTCAGCTGGCGGTCGACGTAAAAGGGGACGGACGTTCGCCGGTTTCGCTCCAGCTTGCCCGACTCGCCACCTACTTGGCACCCGACAACCAGGCCGCAGTGATAGCCGCAGCCGATCTTCTGGCTTCCAACGGCTATCGGCAGTCCGCGCTGAAGTTGCTCGACCGCGTGTCCGCCGAATCGCCCCTCGCCGATGCCGCTCGCCAGGAACGCGCCAGCATTTTACTGGCGATCGGGGATCAGAAGGTCGCGCTGGAGGATGCGCGCAGGGCGGCAGCGAGTCCGGATGCCGATGCCGCCGACCTTGTCGAACTCGGGGGCATATTGTCGGACATGGACAAGCCTGCCGAGGCCGCCACCGCTTATCAGCGCGCGATCGACCTCGAAGCCGCCAAGGGCCGGCGCAACTGGGTCCATCTCTTCCTGAAGGCCGGGGCACTCGACAAGGCCGGTGACTGGCCCGGAGCGAAGAAGCTGCTCCACGACGCGAACCGCCTGGCGCCGGGCCAGGCGATCATCCTCAACTATATCGGCTATGGCATGCTCGATCGCGGCGAGGACGTGGCAGAGGCGCAAAGCTATATCGAACGTGCAAGCGCGCTCGACCCCAATGATCCGGCGATCGCAGACTCGCTCGGCTGGCTATATTATCAACGGGGCAACTACAGCGGCGCGATCGCGGCACTCGAGCGCGCGGTGGTCGGTGAGCCCGGCCAGTCGGTGATCAACGAGCATCTTGGCGACGCCTATTGGGCGGTGGGCCGTCGTATCGAGGCGCGCCATGCCTGGCAGGCGGCACTCGTCCAGGCCGACCCGCCGAGCGCCGAGCGCATCCGCGGCAAGATCGCGGATGGACCGGACGAGTCCAGGGCAGCAACCGCCAGGTGAGGCAGGTCGCCGAGACGACCCCAGCCGCCGTCGACGAAACCGCCTATGCCAAGATCAATCTTGCGCTGCATGTTCGTCGCCGTCGCAACGACGGCTATCACGACATCGAGACCATCTTCGCGTTCGCCGAGGACGGCGATCACCTTTCGATCGCGGCTGGTGCGCCGCGCCTCGAGCTGAGTGGGCCTTTCGCTCCGGCCCTCGAGATCGAAAAGCCCGGCGACAATCTGGTAATGCGCGCCGCTACAGCCCTCGCTCGGACGCTCGGCAAGACGGAGTTTCCGGCGCTACGGCTCGACAAGCGGCTTCCCGTCGCCGCTGGTATCGGCGGCGGATCGGCCGACGCGGCGGCGGCGATACGTCTTCTCTGCCGCCATCTGGCCGGCGATCTCGACGATCCGGCCGTCATGGCCCTCGCCCGCGACCTCGGCGCGGACGTGCCGGCATGTCTCGCATCGGTAACGGCGCGGGGCGACATCCGCGGTGACAGGCTGACGGCTATGGCGGCGGAGTCTCTTTCGGGAATGCCGCTGCTACTGGTCAACCCGGGCCTGCCGCTGCCGACCGGTCCGGTGTTCAGGGCATGGGATGGTCGCGACCGGGGACCGCTGGCAGGCGACGATCCGCTTTCGGCTGCGCTCGCCGGCCGCAATGACCTCGAAGCGCCCGCGCGGACGCTGTGCCCGGCGCTGGGTGAGATGCTCGACCTGCTCGACCGTCAACCGGGAGCGGTACTCGTCCGCATGTCGGGCTCCGGCGCTACCTGTTTTGTCCTGTTCGACTCGACGGCGCAACGCGATGCCGCCGATGCCGCGGTTGCGGCCGCTCACCCGAACTGGTGGCGGCTGGCGAGTCGGCTCCGCTGAAGGCTCCCGAATTCAGCCGATCTTCGCGACGGTCACGCCCGCATATTTCTCGGCGTTGGCGTCATAGAGCGGTTGCACGGTAAAGCTGTCGGCCGTCAGCGAAACCCCGTTCAGGCCGGCAAGCTTGAAGGTACCCAGCTTGATCTCGGCCGGCGCCTTGCCTTCACGCAGCAGCACGACGCCGTCGACGAACAACTCGTCATGCCGGGTATAGAGAATATGTGGGGCGATCTGCATGGCGGTACGATTGTAAACGGCGGCGATGCACAGCCTGCGGCGGATCGCCTGGACGATCAGCTCGGCCTCGGGCGAAAGGGCGGGACCATCGGGCAGCGCGGCTGGCTTCAGGGAAAGGGTTCGGCGAGGTGTCGACATCGAGGCGCGCATATCGGTAGCACGGCGGGAGCGCAAGGCCAGGCCTGTTCAGCGGAGCGTAATCCGCGCCATCCTAGCCGTGCTCCATGCTGCTGCTGATCCTTGCCGCCGCCGCGTCCGCGCCCGCATCCATCGAGGAAGATGCCGCGCATCGCGCCGATCGGCTGCGCACGATCGAGCTCAACAGGCGCGCGCGGGCCGTGATCGATCGTCGCGACGGCGACAATGCGGCGGTCCGCCGCGCCGGCCGCAAGGCGCAGGACGATTATGAGCGCAGGCGAGCCGAGTGGCAGGCTCGGGTGCAGGCATGCCTGGCGGGGGAGCATAGCGCCTGCGATCATTGAGCGAGCCGATCAGCGCCGCATGAATCCCAGCCAGCGCAGAAACAGATAAGTCGCGCCCGCGGCTCCGAATGCCAGCATGGTCGCCAGCAACGTACCATACGGAGCCCGCATCCATGGAAGACCACCGGTGTTCATGCCGAACAGGCCCGTGACAAAGGTTGCCGGCAGCATCAACGCGGTCATGATCGACAGCACATAGAGATTCTGGTTGGTGCGCTGGTCGACCGACAGGTCGATCTCGGCCCTAAGCTGGCGAAGCTGGCGAAGCACGCCGAGGGCATCGGCATCCAGCGACTGGAAGCGCTGCGATAGCTTCTCGGCCACCGCAAGCACATCATCCGGAATTTCCTCGTCCCCCTCCAGCCGGCGCAGAACCGAACCGAGTCCGTCGACCATCCGATGCGCCCGCGACAGGGAACGACGGATATGAATGAGGTCGCGCGTCGTCGGCGGGGCCCTGCCATCGAGAAAGCGATCCTCGGAACGCTGCACGTCCAGGCTGATCTGACGAAGCTGGGCCGCTAGACCTTCGGCGATCGTCGTGATCAGCAGATCGAGCGCCTCGCCGGGTTCCTCGATGATCGCTCGGCCGCTGGCGATTTTTTGCCGGATGATGTCGGGCGAACGGATCGGATGGAGCCGCGCGGTGACCATCATCCGAGCCGTGAGCGCGAAGCGCAGCACCCCCATCTCGCTGCTCTCGGTCTGTTCGAACTCGCGCTCGAAATCATGAACGACGCACCCGACAACGCCGCGGTCGACCAGCGCGCGCTGGTGATTGTCGCCTGCGATCATCATGTCTCTGACGTCTTCGGGCAAGGCGTCGAGCTGGTTGATCCACTCGACCGTCCCCCGATGCGCAAGGTTCAGATGAAACCAGCGGAACCCTGTCCCCTCGCCGTCACAGTCCTCGATCGGACGCGGCTGGCCCGAACTCATGTCGAACGCCCATATCAGACCCGGCCGGGTCGAGAGCCCGCGCGGCCGCGTGTCCGAACCGTCATTCTGTTGGTCGACCGTACGCATTTCCTCAGAAGCTGGTGAAGAGGCAAGGCTGTATAGCACGCCCGGCGGCGCGATCGATACATAAGCGCGACGGGCTGCTCGGGTCGATCGGGCGCGCCTTCTACCCAATTCCGACGGCCGGGCCGCGTCGCTCTCGCCGCCGACCTCGGCAACAGCGATTGCGCGCCGTCGCTCGCTCCCCTTATGACCGCGAGCGATGAGTGGTCTCGACAAGATATTCTGGTGGCAGCGCGGGGTCGTGCTGGCCGTGTTGACCGTTGTTTCGATCCTCCCGCTTCTCTGGCCGGCGCTGCCGCCGCTCACGGACCTGCCCGGCCATGTCGCACGCTGGCATATAGCCGCCGCCGCGCCGGGATCGCCCCTGGAGCGTTACTTTCACATCGAGTGGGTACCAATCGGCAATCTCGGTACCGATCTCCCGGGCGTGCTCCTCACACCGCTGATCGGTGCCTTGGCTGCGGGCAAGACGATCATGATCGGCGTGGTCATGCTCACCGTTGCGGCTATGCTCTGGCTGGCGCGCGAAGCGCATGGCCGAGTCCCTCCGACCGCAATCGCCGCGCTCCCTCTCGCCTTCGCCTGGCCCTTCCAACTTGGCTTCGCCAATTTCGTGCTGGCGCAGGCACTGGCCATCGGTTCGCTTGCGCTGTGGCTTCGCACGAGTGGGCGGCCGCCGGCGGCGCGGGCGGCGATCTTTGCGCCCGTCGGCATGGCAATCTGGATCGCGCATAGCGCCGGGTGGGGCCTGTTCGGCATGATGGCGTTCGGCGCCGAGCTGGCCGCGCTGCGAGACCGCGGATGGAACTGGCCGCGATCAATCGCGCGGTCGCTCACCGCCTGCCTGCCGCTTGCCCTGCCTATTCTCGTCATGATCGCAAGGGCCCCGGCGTCCGGCCGCGGCGCCGATACCGGCGATTGGTTCGATTTTTCGGCCAAGCTCGTCTGGTCGATATCCGTGCTGCGCGATCGCTGGCAATGGTTCGACATGGCCTCGCTCGGCCTGCTGCTTCTCCTGCTCTACGTGGCGGTCCGCAGCCGGATCGGCTTCGATCGGCGCATTGGCACAGCCGCCCTGTCCTGTCTTGTCGCATTCCTGCTGCTGCCCCGGCTGCTCATGGGCGGCGCATATGTCGATATGCGCGCCTTGCCGCTGGCCTGGATCCTCATCCTGCTGGCGATCCGGCCACCCACCGAACGGCGATTCGCGAGCGGACTGGCTTTCGTCGCCCTCGCCTTCTTCTCGATCCGCACCGGCGCGACGATGCTGAGCTTCATTCAGCGCGCCGCCGAGCAACGCGCCGAACTCGGCGCGCTCGCCGCCATCCCCAGGGGTTCGTCCGTGCTCTCGCTTGTGTCCAGGCCATGCCTGACGCCCTGGGACGATCGACGTGACCAACATCTGCCTGCCTACGCGATCGTCGCGCGGGACGCCTTTACGAACGAGCAATGGACGATCGCAGGCCAGCAATATCTCACCCTCAGATCGGGTGGTCGACATGGCTTCGATTCGGATCCAACCCAACTCGTCTACCCTGCCGGCTGCCCGGTGCGGGCCCTTAGCGTCGATCGCGCACTGGCTATCTTCCCGCGGGCGGCATTCGATCATGTATGGCTGATCGGGCACAGGCTGTCGCGACCGCAGGATATGGGTCTGAGCGAGCGCTGGACGAACGGCCGCTCCGCGCTCTACCAAGTCGCTGGCAAAGCGGCGCCGGCGCGGGTAAAGCGCCGCCCGCAAAGCGGGGCGGGAGAGCAGACGGGATCATGAGCGGTACCGGCCTAGAGGCCGTTTTCCTGGCGAGCCGGGATCGTCTGCTTGCCTTTCTGCGTGCCCACGGCGCGGGTGAGGCGGCGGAGGACCTGATCCAGGAGCTGTGGGTGAAAATCTCGTCGGCGCCGACGGGTCCGATCGCGCAGCCGCTGTCCTACCTCTATCGTTCCGCCAATAATCTGATGTTGGATCGGGTGCGCTCGCAGCAACAGGCTGCCAAGCGCGATCATGACTGGAGTGAAGCTGCGACAACGGTTCCCGGCCTGTCGGACGCACCTTCGACCGAGCGCCACCTGATCGCCGGACAACAACTGCGGATGGCGCAGAAGGCGCTCGATGGGCTGGGCGACCGGCCAGCCGCGATCTTCCGCCGCCACCGGCTGGACGGCATCGGCCAGCGCGAGATCGCGGCCGAATTCGGAGTCAGCCTTAGCACCGTCGAGAGCGATCTGCGGCGGGCTTATCGAGCGATGATCGAACTGAGGAGAAAGTTCGATGAGGAATAGGCCGATCGACTCCGTCCTGTTCGTGGGGAGCTGTTATGGCTGAGGACCGGAACGATATGGACGATGCGGCACTCGATTGGGTGATCCGCCTGCGCGAGCCTGCCTTCGACGGGTGGGACGCGTTCCAGGCTTGGCTCGCCGCCGATGCTGCCCACGCCGATATCTATCAACGCCTGGCGATTGCCGAGGCGGAGCTGGAAGATCTGCTCAAGGCTCCGCTCGTCATCGCCCGCTCCGGTGTCGCGCGAGTCCGGCGTCCGGTAACGCGCCGCGCCTGGCTCGGCGGCGCGATCGCGGCGTCGATCGCCGGAATCGTCGGCTTGGGCATGATCGAGCGGCAGCCGGCCCTGTACCAGATCGAGACAGCGCCCGGTGCGCGGCGCACCATCGCACTCGAGGATGGCAGCCGCATCACGCTCAACGGCGGCACGAGACTGACGCTCGACCGCAAGAATGCGCGCTACGCGATGGTCGAGCGTGGTGAGGCAATGTTCAACGTCGTCCACGACGAAAATGCGCCGTTCCGGGTCAGTGTCGGTGATGCAACGCTCGTCGATGCCGGTACGGCCTTCAACGTGCTGCGGGAGCACGGCGCGATCGAGGTGGAAGTGGCGGAAGGCGCTGTCGTCTACAACCCCGATGGCGAGGCGGTGCGGCTCGACCGGGGTCGGACTTTGCGCACGATCGACGGTGAGCCCCACTTGGTTCTCGGCATGGTCAATCCCGGCTCCGTTGCCGGCTGGCGGGAGGGCCGGCTGATCTATGATGGCCAGACGATCGCCGAGGTGGCCGATGATCTGACGCGCTGGTCGGGTGAGGCGGTACGGGCCGATCCGGCGGTTGCGGACAAGCGCTTCCGCGGTGTACTGAGTCTTGGCGATGGCGAGGATATCGTGCGCCTCGCTCCTCTGCTGGACGTGGATGTTCGTCGCAGTGGATCGGAATGGGTCCTATCGCCACGCAGCCAGTGAAATACACGTTCGTCCTCGCCTGTTCCTCGCTCATCATAAGCGCCACGCCGTTGCGGGCTGCGGAAAGCGTAAGCCTCGACTTGCCATCGGGGCGCTTCGCGGATGCGGTAGCAGCGCTCGGCAGCCAGGCCGGTGTCAGCATCAGCGTGACCGATGGGGCGATCTGGGCCATGCCGGTGGAGGGCATAAAGGGTCGGATGACCCCCCGCGACGCGTTGCGCAGGCTCCTCGACGGCGGGAACGGCAAGCTCGTCCAGATCAGCCCCAACAGCTTCCGGGTCGTCACCGCCGGCCAGCCGCAACGCGCCGCTGCCAGGAAAGACGCGCCGCCGCGACTTGCTTATGACCTCTCCTTCACGGACGAAGCCGAACCGATCATCGTCAGCGCATCCAAACGTGATGTGAAGCTGCGGGATTTTCCCGCGTCGGTCAGTATCCTGAACGGATCGGATCTGACCTTCGGCGGTGAGCAGGGCATGGCTTCGATCCTGTCGCGGGTCGCCAGCCTTTCCTCAACCCACTTGGGCGCGGGACGGAACAAGCTGTTTATCCGTGGCATCGCGGATTCGAGCTTCACCGGCCCGACCCAAGCGACAGTCGGCCAATATCTTGGCGACATGCGGCTCACCTACAATGCGCCCGATCCCGATCTGCGCCTCTACGACATCGAGTCGGTCGAAATCCTCGAGGGGCCACAGGGTACACTCTACGGGGCGGGGTCGCTTGGCGGGGTGATCCGCATCGTCCGCAACGCCCCCAAGACCGACGAGACCGGCGCGTCCTTGTGGGCGGGGATCTCGGCCACGCAGCATGGCGATCCCTCGGGGGATATCGGCGCGATGGTCAACCTGCCCCTGGTCGAAGATCGGCTGGCGCTGCGAGCCGTCGGCTACGCCGTCAGTGATGGTGGCTATATCGACGATGTCGGACGGCACCTGCGCGACATAAACCGCACGCGCATCAGTGGCGGGCGCGCCGCGCTTCGGTTCGATGCCGGTGATCGCTGGACGATTGATCTCGGCGGTGTCTTTCAGAACAATCACGGCCGCGACAGCCAATATGCCGATCGCGATCTCGGCGGACTCGAACGCGAAAGCCGGACCCCCGGTGGCTTCGACGCCGACTATATGCTCAGCGAAATCATTGTCGCCAAGCAGTGGGACGCGCTGTCCTTCCTGTCGTCGAGCGGCTATGTGCGTCAGCGGCTCGACGAACGCTATGATGCGAGCCTGCCGGCGGGCCCTGACCGCCAGTTCCGGCAACGCAATCTGACCCACATGTTCGCGAGCGAAAACCGGTTGTGGCGGCCGATGCGGGACGGTTTCGGCTGGGTGCTCGGCTGGAGCTACACGCGCAACAACACAAACATCGATCGCGCCTTCGATACGGGCAGCCTCAGCCCGGTTCCGGGCGTCACCAATCGGGTCAGCGAAGGCACGGTTTTCGCCGAGGCGAGCGTCGAGCCGTGGCGCCATCTGGTCCTCACGGGCGGCGCGCGCTACACAATCTCGCGGCTCAGTGGCGGCGCCGAGGACCCTACCCCGGTCGATGCCACGCTCAACCCGCGCCTCGCCGCGTTGATCGAGCAGGCGCGCGCCGAGATCATCGCCGGCCGCTCCGAGAAGCGGCTCTTGCCCTCTGTCTCCATCTCGACGACCGTGATCCCCGGGGTCCTCGCTTATGCGCGCTATCAACAGGGATTCCGGCCGGGCGGGCTAGCGATCGAAGGCGGCTATGTGCGACGTTTCCGCAACGACAAGGTTAGGACGATGGAGGCCGGATTGCGCTACGGCGTGCGCGGGCGCGATCCGGTAGATGCATCGATCAGCCTGTCCTATACGCTGTGGGACAATATCCAGGCCGACTTCATCGACGGGACGGCACTGCCCAGCACCGACAATATCGGCGACGGCCGAATATATTCGCTCAGCGCAGACGTCGGTTTTTATCCGGTCGAAGGCCTGCGGCTCGATTTCGCGACCACCTTCAATGACAGCCGCGTCGTCGATCCGTCCGCTTCGTTACTGGTAAACCTCGGCTCCGGCGCCGAGAACAGCGACACCGGCGCCGCGACCGGAAGCCAGAGCCGCATCCCCAATGTCGCCCGCTTCACCGTGCGGTTCGGCGCGGACTATCGCACCGAACTCAGCGATACGCTCGACCTCAGGGTGAATGGCTGGATCCGGTATATCGGCAAGTCGCGGCTCGGCATCGGCCCGATCCTCGGGGACCTCCAAGGCAACTATATCGATACCTCGCTTGCGGTCCGTGTCGGCAGTCCAGATCTCGGCGTGACCATGAGCATCACCAACCTGTTCGATGCGATCGGCAACCGCTTCGCGCTCGGAACACCATTTGCGAGCAGCACCGGCGGGCAGATCACCCCGCTTCGCCCGCGCACCGTTCGCCTCGGCGTAGATACCAATTTCTAGGCGATCCGCGTTCGGCCGCGATCATCAAACAAGCGCGCACTGCAAAAAAATCCAAGGGTCTCGCGGCATGGTTCCGTCTTGCCTGATGAAAGCCGTTCGAATCCCCTTTGAGGGGGTCGGGGGTGGGAATTCATCGGCGGTTTAGAGGCCCCAGACCGTCACCCCCCACCCCCAATATTTGCCCTCGCCAGGGCTCCGGCGAGGATGCGTACGGTGCGGATCGGTCTCTGGAGGGTAGCCGATCCGCACCGCACTATCATGGTGTCATTACGCCCCCGCTTTCCTTTTTCACATCCCCGTGAGACATCTCGTCCGAACAACTCCCGCAAATGAGGTGTGTCGATGGACTGGATGCTGCTACCCCTTCGCCGTTACGCCGAATTCACCGGCCGCTCGCGACGGCAGGAATATTGGATGTTCTTCCTGTTCGTGCTGCTCGTTACGATCGGCCTTTCGATCATCGAAGGGATCTTTGGCCTTAGAATTGGCGAAGCCGGCATTCTCTCCGGTCTTTTCTCGCTCGCGATTCTGATTCCCGCCATCGCCGTTGGCATCCGGCGTCTGCACGATATCGATCGCAGCGGTTGGTGGCTGCTGATCGGCTTGATTCCGTTTGTTGGCGCGATAGTTATGATCGTCTTCATGGCGACGCGTGGGACGACCGGCGACAATCGATTCGGCCCGGACCCGATCGCCAATTCACCGCTGCCGGCTTAGACGCGGGTCTTGCGGCTCGGCCGCCTCGCCGGAGCCAAGTTAAGGGCCAACTCCACGGCCCAAAATTTCATCCACAGTTTTTTGGGGACGCCTTTGCCGTGCCTTGGCGGCAAGCCGTTGAAGCGACTCGTGATTATGTCGCGTCAAGCGTGCTGTTCATCCGTTCGTCGTACGGCGCCCAGCCGGCGGCCGGGAATTTCGCTCTTGCGCTTCGACTCAGATGAGGCACTATGTATTGTGTAACGGAACAGGCGGATCGCAAGCAGTAGTGGGCAAGCGCAAGGCGGAATGCTTTGGGCGACGGGTCACCTTGCCGCTGCGAAAACCCGAGATAGCCAAATCGGTGCTGGAATAGCCGGGCCGACGCACTATCTTCGAGAGATGCCCTGGGCCGAACGGATTGCGAACACGGCCTAACCGAGGCCTGTTCTTGAATGGCGCGGGAGACGGGCGTGATGGACCTTTCTGGCAGCAGCGAAGCGAGTTCGAACGACGTGGCGACGACCATCGATTCACCCGCCAGGGATAGCAAGGCGCACGCCGCCAAGGCTGCCCCCGTCGACGTGGCCCCCAGCGCCAAGCCCTCGTCCGGCAGCACCGAAATCCGTCCGCAGCTTTATCCGATCGAGGTCGACCATGGCCGCGACGCGTTGCTGACGGACTTCGGCAGGGACACGTTATCCGATCGTTACCTGCTGCCCGGTGAGAGCTATCAGGATCTGTTCGTCCGCGTTGCCTCCGCCTATGCCGACGACGGGGCGCATGCCCAGCGACTTTACGACTATATCTCGCGGCTGTGGTTCATGCCGGCGACGCCGGTTCTCTCGAACGGCGGTACCGGCCGCGGCCTGCCGATCAGCTGCTATCTGAACTCGGTCGACGACAGCCTCGAAGGCATCGTCAACACCTGGAACGAAAATGTCTGGCTGGCCGCGCGCGGCGGCGGCATCGGCACCTATTGGGGCTCGGTGCGCGGCATCGGCGAGCCGGTCGGCCTCAACGGCAAGACCAGCGGGATCATCCCTTTCGTCCGCGTGATGGATTCGCTGACGCTGGCGATCAGCCAGGGGTCGTTGCGGCGCGGTTCGGCGGCGGTCTATCTCGACGTGTCGCATCCCGAGATCGAGGAGTTTCTCGAGATCCGTAAACCTTCGGGCGACTTCAACCGCAAGGCGCTGAACCTCCACCATGGCGTGCTGCTGTCGGATGCCTTCATGGAAGCCGTACGCGACGGCGCGGAATGGGAACTCGTCAGCCCAAAAGATGGCTCGAAGCGGGGCTCCGTCGATGCGCGGAGCCTGTTCCAGAAGCTGGTCGAGACCCGGCTGGCGACCGGCGAACCCTATATTGTCTTCAGCGATACCGTGAACAACAACATGCCGAAGCATCATCGCGATCTCGGCCTCAAGGTGTCGACCTCCAATCTCTGCTCGGAAATCACGCTGCCGACAGGCCGCGACCATCTCGGCATGGATCGTACGGCGGTATGTTGCCTGAGCTCGCTCAACCTCGAAACATGGGACGAATGGAGCGGCGACAAGCGCTTCATCGAGGACGTCATGCGCTTCCTCGACAATGTCCTGCAGGACTATATCGACCGCGCGCCCGACGAGATGGCCCGCGCCAAATATAGCGCCAGTCGCGAGCGTTCGGTTGGCCTCGGCGTGATGGGGTTTCACAGCTTCCTCCAGGCGCGCGGCCTCTCCTTCGAAGGCGCGATGGCGAAGAGCTGGAACCTCAAGATCTTCCGCCACATCGCCGCCGCCGCCCAGGAAGCGTCGATGCTGTTGGCCAGCGAGCGAGGCCCCTGCCCCGACGCCGCCGACCAGGGCGTAATGGAGCGTTTCAGCTGCAAGATGGCGATCGCGCCGACCGCGTCGATCTCCATCATCTGCGGCGGCACCAGCGCCTGCATCGAGCCGATTCCGGCGAACATCTACACGCACAAGACGCTGTCGGGCAGCTTCTCGATCAAGAATCCCTATCTGGAGAAGCTGCTCAGGGAGAAGTCGAAGGACACCGACAATGTGTGGAATTCGATCCTAGAACGGGGCGGCTCGGTCCAGCATCTCGATTTCCTGAGCCAGGAAGAGAAGGATGTGTACAAGACCAGCTTCGAAATCGACCAGCGCTGGCTCGTCGAGCTCGCCGCCGATCGCACGCCCTATATCGACCAGGCGCAATCGCTGAACCTGTTCATTCCGGCCGATGTCGAGAAATGGGACCTGCTGATGCTCCACTTCCGCGCCTGGGAGCTCGGCATCAAGTCGCTTTATTATCTGCGCTCCAAGTCG
>Ga0207641_10004317_pt1 | contig 12348 bp, 13 predicted proteins | sample KBSSwiS62_FD_184306 | JGI IMG/M metagenome (GOLD analysis project Ga0207641, IMG submission 184306) | Switchgrass rhizosphere microbial communities from Kellogg Biological Station, Michigan, USA - KBS Switchgrass S6-2 (SPAdes) (version 2) | ecosystem: Host-associated > Plants > Roots >... | reverse complement strand
TTTGAAAGATTGCAACTGGGCCTGCATGGTGGGGAAGCCTTCGGGCGCGCCGGGACTGGTGTCGAACCAACGGAACGTAGTTTCTGCAGTGTAGCCGCGGCGAGGGACAACGGGATCATCGCCGTGGTCAATCAGGAAATGAAGTTTGGCGTTGCCGGTGCGGCCGGAGACAGAAGGAAAAACCGCCAGGCCCAGACGCACGCGAGCGTCGAGGTCGCCAACTTCATAGCCAAACCGAATTTCCGAAAAACGGTTGAAGCCGTAGCCGACATCGGCGCCAATGCTGGCAGTGCCGAGTCTATAGATGACGACGGGATCGGCGCGCTGGAAAATCTTGAATTGTGTGCTGTTGAGGGACGCGTGCGGCGCAACGAACCATTTGCTGGTGGCGGTGAAAGGCTTGTAGAGCTCGCTTGATACGCCGTAAGTGTTGCCGAAGAGAACATCGGTGCGCCATTCGGAACGATAACCGGCAACATCCATGATCGTGAGGCGCGTAGCGAGGGTGAAGGTGACGTCGAGAGGTTCGGAGCCATCCACTTCGGAGGCAATCTGCAAGGTTGGAGGGGCATACGCCTTTTCGTGGACGGTGACCAGTAATCCGGTGCGGCCATTTTCCTGGATCTGCGTATACCCAACAGAATCGAACTTGCCGATGCCTGTGAGGCGGGTGAGGAGCTTGTCGAGTGTCGCGGTATTCAGCGGCTTGCCCACCAGCGGTTGCAGGAAATCCTCCAAATGTTTCGCGGCGCCTTGGCCGGTGCCTTCGACGCGAACGAACTGGGGAACCAGGGTCGCGGCTCGTTTCCGAGCGTCGCGAGCAGAAATATAGGCTTGCCAGTCTAGGTCGTTGAGAGCGAATGGTTGCAGCACTGCTCGCTTATCTTCAGTGGCGGCAAGGCCTTTCTCGATAATGGCTTTGGACTTTTCGTAGTTCATCGAAGTGAAGTCGTGCAGGTCCACCTTCACCACCAGATCGGCGTCGGCGAGGCCCCGTAGCTCGTTTTCGCGCACGATGACGTCGATGGAGCGGCCGAGAACGCTGAAGAAGGATTGGATTTCGTCGGCCTTGACGGGGACGACATCAAGATGGACAGCGATAACGATGTCGGCGCCCATCTTACGGACGACTGCAGAGGGCAAGTTGCCAACGAGGCCTCCGTCCACCAGGACCTGGTCGCCGTTCCGGACTGGTTTGAAAACGCCAGGAATGGACATGCTGGCGCGCATGGCCAGCGGCAAGCTGCCGTCGCTGAAGACGACTTCCTTTCCGCTGACCAGATCGGTGGCAACGCAGCGATAGGGAATGGGCAAATCGTCGAAGGATTTCAGTTCGGCGTAAGAAAGCGTTTCTCTATCAATGAGCAGACTGATTTGATGGCCGGCGTTCAGTCCGGCGGGAAGAGAAAGTCCTCTCTTGAGACCGAACTGAATGAACGTAGGATAGTCGCGGGAGTCTTCTTTGCGGCGATAGGAAAGGTCTTCATAGGGAGTCTGGCCGCCAATAATGATGTCCCAGCTTTGCGCAGCGACGATCTGTTGGAGTTCGCGCGGAGATTTGCCGGTGGCGTAGAGACCGCCAACCAGGCCGCCCATGCTGGTGCCAGCGATGTAGTCGATCGGGATGTGGTGGTCCTCGAACCATTGCAGTACGCCAATGTGGGCGAGACCGAGGGCGCCGCCGCCTTCGAGCGCGACGCCAATCTTGGGGCGTGGGTGTGGTTTCGACTGGGCGCTTGAGGCGGACTCAGCGGATGGCTTCTCCTGTGTCTTCGCTGACTGGTCCCCGACGAAGAAATGTAAAGACAACAAGAGACAAATGAATCGAAGGTAACGAATCATCGTGGCCCCCTCAGGGTGTTAGGACACGGCGGGACCAACCATTCTACTGACAATGCGTTGAGCGACAAATCGGCGTTAGGCACGCATGAAGCGGTTACACTTGTCCTTGCGAAGTCTCGGCCGGATCCGATTCCTTCGCGAAGGGAAACTGGGGACGACATGACGGGAAAGAGCGCGGGATTAGATATTCTGCACCACGCGGCATTGCGGGTGAAGGATGTAAGAGCCGCGGTGGAGTGGTACACGCAACGTTTTAAGTGCCAAGTGGAGTACCAGGATGCGACGTGGGCGATGCTGGCATTTGCGAATGTGCGGCTGGCTTTTGTGCTGCAAGAGCAACACCCGCCACACATTGCGCTGGAGGGCGATCCGTCGGCCTATGGGACGCCGAAGCAGCATCGTGACGGGACGTCATCGGTGTATTTGAAGGATCCTGACGGAAATAATGTGGAGATTCTGGCGCTTCCTGCGCCCGCCGGCGCGAAATCTTAAAGCGCGTGAGTTCGCGATTGCTCTTGCTGGTTAGGGAAGGTGCACGCCTTCCTTGATGGTTTTCTTTTCCTTGGCGATGGATAGCAACTGCGGATAAAACTGCACGAAGGAATGTTCGACCGCTGCGTTCTGATCGTGGCACTTCCAGCAGTCATTTTTGGTGGGAGAGATCGGCTCGCTGGACGGTTGGGTATTGTCGAAGGCGAAGTATGCCCATTTCTCGGGAAAGCGCGAGGCGTCTTTCACTTCGACGTCCAAGCCCATGAACTCTGTTTGGAAATGACCGCGCTGGTTGATGGAGCCCTTGGACTGCGAGCCGTAGATTTCCAGAACAAACATGGTTTTGTCGGGCCAGCTGCCGTGCTGGAGAAAGTAGTCGTAATCGGCCGGTGGAACAAAGACGTTGGTGAACATCAGGTGGTCGGGATCGTCGGAAGCTTTTTGCGAATAGCTCATGCCGTATCCCGAGGAGAGGAAAACCCATTTACGGTAATTCGCGGGCCTCGCCAGTTTGCCTTCGGCGGTAAATTGCGCGCCGTCAACTGGCAGAGCGGAACCGGCGGCGAGACTAGAACGCCTTTCGATGGCAAGAACTGCGATCACGGCAAATAGGGTTCCCAACACAAAAATACGACGCATGCCATTCCCTCCAACGCACAGTATTTGGAGGAAAAGTTTGCCTGATCTGAAGTGGGGCGTATAGAACAAAACAAACATCGCGGTGCGACGGGCGAACTAGGCGATGGAGCGATCTGAATGAAGGAAATTGCGGAACTGGCCTGGCGTTTGACCTGTTATGAGCTTGAAGACGCGGCCCATGTGACTCTGGTCGGAGAAGCCGGCGTCGGCCGCGAGGCCGCCTAAGTCGGCCCATCCGGCCTGGAGAGCGCGGCAAACAAACTGCACACGCAGGCGGTTCATGTATTCCGCTATGGTGCAGCGGTAGCGTTTGCGGAACACGCGGGACAAGTGGATGGGGTGAATTTGCACCTGTTGTGCGATGCCGTCCAGCGTCAATGACTCGCGGAAGCAGCCGTGCAGCAGGTCGGTCGCGCGTTTCAGCCATGCAGGCTGGCCCAATTCGTTTTGCAAAGCGGCACCGCTGACGCGTTCCAGCATATCGCCGCAAAGCTCTTGGGTCTGCAGAGCGGAGATTGTTCCTTTGGCGAAAGAACGAAATAGACGCAATCCAAGCCAGGTTACTTCGGTAGCGCACAGGTCCGGCACAAACACCGGCGCGGTTAGATACGGCCGGGTCTGGTTCAGAAAAGAATCGCGAAGTTCGACGCAGAACATTCGCGAACCGGAGGCGCCAACTTCATCGGAGTGGGTGAGCGACGGAGGATGAAAGCCCATGGTGAAGGGGGAGTACTCGGCGTTGCGGGAACTGCAGCGCTCGGAATAGCTGCCGTCGATCAGCAGGCCGAAGTATGCCGACTCATGGGTATGTTGGGGAAGTTTTCGACCGATGCGATGCTTGAGTTCCGTCAAGACCACGCCGGCCAGTTCAACGCGGCGCTGAGGCTTGCCGTAGAATTGACCGGTTTGCAGGGAGTCGCTCATCGAGTTGGCCCCGGACTAATTAGTATAGACGCGCAATTCACTGGGACGCTTCGGATTCATTGGAAGCAGCGGGGTCGCAGAAAATAGCGTTGGCCTCCTCTTCGGGGCGGCCGAGACGATTGGCGATGCCCACACCCACAAGAACCAGCGCTCCACCCAGAATCTGCGGGCCGGTTAGGGGTTCTCCCAGGAGAAGCGCAGCCAGGATGGCGGTGAGCGGCCCTTGCGACAGCAAGCTCACCGAGGTAACTGTGGCGGGCAAGTGGCCGAGGGCATAGGTTAACGCAAGATAGCCGCCCAATTGCGAGACAAGACCGAGGCCGAGCAGCGCGAGGAACGACCGGCGATCGGGAATGGTCAGCGGCACGCGAAGCGCTACGGCGAAAAGAAGCATGAAGATGGTGCTGAAGAGAATCGCCAGGCGCAGGAATTCCAGCGTGTTGGTGTGCTCGCGGATTTGCTCCGTCGCCATGAGGTAGACCGCGAAGCATGCTGCGGCGGCGAGGGCCATGGCATCGCCCAGGCCGAATCGCGCGTGCCTGCTGAGATCGCTCGCCAGAATAACCAGAGCGCCCGTCACCGCGAGAGCCAACCCGATCCAAAACGACCAACTGGGTCGCTTCTTGAAGATAAGCCAGCTCAGCAGCCCAACAACAATCGGCGTGTTATTTCCCAACAGCGTGGCGTTCGCCGCGTTGGTTTGCAAAATGGAGGTGTTGTAGAAGGCCAGATCGAGCGCGAAAAAAAGGCCCCCCAGCGCGATGATGGCGAAGCTGCGCGCGTTCAATTTGGTTCGCTGACCGGGCAGAAGCCAAGTGGGAAGCAGGACAATCGCGGGGATCAGCAGCCGGTAAAATGCCGACGCCGGCCCCGGGATCGAGGTCCAGCGCACGAAAATCGCCGACCACGCGATGCATAGGATGCCCGCGGTTAAAGCAAAGTATGCTTTGGTGCGACCGGAATGGGAAACCGCCATTCATCGAGTATCGCATACACGTTCATGGCCCAAGCTGGCAGGGAATGTAGGCGGTAGTCGAACGGAGCGAATTGGCGTTCATCCAAGTACGGACTGCCGGATTTGCGGAACTTCGACGATGCGCATTCCTTGTGAGGGATTTTCGATTGCGTTGACCAGGGCGGCGATCATCTGTTCGCAGGTAACAAGGCCGAGCCGATTCGCGCTTGCTCTGGCTTGCGGGAACAGGCTGAGCAAAGCGTAGAACGGCTTCAGGAGAATCGGCCAACGTCTGCCCGGTCCAAGCACATACCACGGGCGGAGTATCGTTGCATCCAACCGCAGTTGGTAGATGCGCGCTTCCACCGCTGAGCGCGCCATGATGTACGCCTTCATCACCGGGGCGGGTTGCGCTACGCTGACGTAAACAAAGTGCGTAACTCTGCAGAGCCCGGCGACTTCTGCCCCGGCGCATCCGGCGGTTTGGTCAATGGCGCGAAATTCGTTAGCCTTCGAGGGGTTGGGATGCGCGACTCCGACCAATTGCACAAAGGTGTGCGCCGGTGTCACATGAGGCGCGATGGACGCGGCCGACAAGGGATCGCCGATGACGGCTTCGGCGCCCGGAGGAAGCCGCTGCTGCGACCCTTCGCGAACCAACGCTTTGACGCGATGGCCACGCTGGAGGAGAGACGTGATCAACTTACGCCCCATGAATCCAGTGCCGCCAGTGACAAACACGAAGTATTTTTCTTGAACCACGGGGTTGAAACTCCGTTGAGCCTTTGCAGTTGATAGGAGTATACGCAGAAACGCGAAAACTGGATTAGCCCGCGAGTACCGGTTCACTCGCAGATCCTTCAGCGCTGGGAAAAGCTGTTGGGAACTACAGCAGATCGGAGTATTCGCGGTGCTGACGGAGAAACGCAGCGGTGTAGGGGCAACGCGGCTCTACTGTGAGCCTTTCAGCTCGGGCGAACTCAAAGGCCGCTTTGGTCAAGCGCTCGGCCAGTCCGCGATTCTGAACGGCCGGCGGCACTTCGGTGTGGAAAATGATCATCTTCGCGCCCGCCACGCGGTATTGCAGCAGGGAGAGCAAATCGCCGACGCGCACTTCGAATTGTTGCGCGGCGGAGTTGTGAACGACCTGTGCCGATGAAATGTCGTCGAAATGGTTCATGACGAAGTCAGAAGAGCAACAAGTGCGGCGGCCAGCTATTCCTTGGCTTCCGAGCGCAACGTTTGCGCAAACAGACGGGCCAATTCCGCATGCTCCATTACGACCGCGGGGTCGCGCTGGATCGCGTCGAAGTATTGCTTCTGAAAACCGTCACCCGCCTCGGTCGGCGTAAACATTTTTCGTGCCAGGTCGAAGGCAGTGTCGGCGTCCGGTGCGGCGACGGGTGCTTTCCCGGTCAGCGTTTCGTCCAGCCGAACCACAAATTCAGAAATATTGTGCAGCCAACTGAACTGCGGGTCGTCCACCACCAGTCGAAATAGTTCGCCAACGTTTACAACGCCATGTTCACGCTCGTAGTCGCGGCGCTCCATATCTATCAACGCCTTGTGCAGCCGCAACAGCGCGCCACGCAGGGCGACCAGCTTTTCGCGAGCGCCGTCGTCATCGCCTTCGCGATGCAATGTGTTGGGAGATCCGGACATCATTATTTATGGTATCGCTGTTCGCCGACCGGCAAAGCTACAGGCAACCGGTTGCCCGCAGGCGGCAGCGGGCAGGTGGCATAGGGAGTGTAAGCGCAAGGCGGATTTTCGAGATGATTGAAGTCCAGCACCAACTCGCCTTCCTGAGTAACGCCACGGCTGGGCAACGAAGTGTACAAGAATCGGCAGGCCGGATAAGTCGTGTCCGCGCTAGTCGGGTCTTTCAAAATGAAAAAGAGTTTGGTGCTTTGTGGATCTTCCAGAACGGGTTCCAGACGATAGCTCTTTCCCTGCAGCGTAAACTCAGCATACCCCGGTACCGGCTGGTCGTAGCTGGTTCCGATCAGGGTTATGAGAGAAACCTTTTTGCCCGGATTGTACGCAACCCACTTTGCCGTGACCTTGTAATCTGCATCGGGCGCGTACCATTTCAATCCATGGAATTCCGCCAGAGACGGCGATTTTGCGTCTTTTAGGCGTACAGCAAAGCGATCGCCGCGTCGAATCACATAAAAATTGAGCGTGCCGTACGTCATTCGCGGATTGGACTTGTCGTGATCGGGCTCGGCACGCAGCGCCTGCTCTGTAGCGGGCGCTCCGTTCATTTGCAAACCGGAAGGGAAGCCGCCGTTGGGAGCAACCAGCTGCACAACGTCGTTTTCCAGCTTCAAAACCACCAGGTGAGCGGGCGCCGAGGCAGGCAGGTGAATCTTGTTGTCCGGGGCCGAGCCGATGGTTGTCTCGCCAGGTTGCAGCCACTCCAGACCGATGAGCGATAGCCAACCGTCGGGCTTCTGTAGCTCGCCGACGTGTTGCGCGCGCCAGGCGAGCTCTTCTTTTGCGAAGTCGGGCGCCTGTGAAAACGCCGGCAACGCGAGGAGCAACAGAAGAAAAAGTCCGGCAAAAAACGATGTGAACGGTACGCGCCAAGTGCGTCGGGCCATAAAAAAGTATAACGTGAAGTGTCGAATTTTACGAAAACGACGGGGACGAAGATGAAAATCGTTTTGATTGGCGCAAACGGCACATTGGGCAAAGCCATCGCGGCGGAATTAACGCGCCGCCATTCCCTCGTGAGTGTGGGTCGAGAAAGCGGAGATTTGCGCGGTGACATGCGCGATTTGCAGAGCGTACGTGCGCTTTTCCAAAAGACCAGCAAGCTGGATGCCGTCGTTTGTGCCGCGGGCAGCGTTCATTTCGGTCCGTGGGGCGAATTGACACCCGAAAAGTTTGACGTCGGCCTGCGCGACAAATTGATGGGCCAGGTAAACGTGGTATTGGCGGCGCAAGACGCGCTGGTTGACGGCGGGTCGTTCACATTGACGAGCGGAATCTTGAGTGAAGACCCGATTCGCCTGGGTGTTTGCGCCTCGCTGGTGAACGGCGCACTGGAAAGCTTCGTTCGCGCCGCGGCTATCGAGTTGCCAAGAGGGCTACGCATTAACATCGTCAGCCCCACTCTTTTGCAAGAGTCGGTGCCGGCGTATGGCCCGTATTTTCCGGGCTATAAACCGGTGCCTGCAGCAGACGTAGCTCTGGCATACCGCAAGAGCGTCGAGGGCCGGCAAACCGGCCAAATCTACAAGGTGTGGTGAAGTCAAAAGTAGCTTACTTTTTCGAGTCGCCTGCGGCGTTCAGGTTATTCGTCACCGAAAAAACGTTCGGCACGCCGTTGGCTCGCAAGTTGGCCAAGTTCTTGTCCGACTCCGAATCCACAACACCTTCCAGGGTGACGTGGCCATTTTTCACGATGATGTGAATCGAGGGCAGCGCGGACCATCCATATTTGGACAACGACCCATCACCGTAAAGGGTGCGGTAAACAGCTCGCCGCAGCTGGTCGTCCATAGGCGAAACGGGCAGCACTTCGATCTGGTTGTCCAGCGACGCGACCCCTTCAATTCCTTTCACTGCGGCTTCCGCGTCGCTCTTCAGCGTCGGGCGCACCACTTGGCCCAGCAGGGTGACCTTGTCGCCGTCCACCTTGAACATCAAGTTGTCGAACACCGAGTAGTAGGGAAGGAGGAGCAACTGGTGGCGGACTTCCCTCGTGAGGTTCTCCTGCACCTTTCTTTCGTTACGGTGCCGGGTGTCGTCTTGTGGGTGTGTTGCAGAGATGGCGGGTACTGCGAAGTGAAGCAAAAGGGTCCCCAACGCCACAGCTGGCCAAGGATGATTTCGCATGGCTGCGTCCTTTCTGTACTTGTTTGAGCGGGAAGTATAGGTCCTACTACGCTGCTATTTAAGTCAAATTTATTGTTACGGAGCGATACCACTTTTCTGGTAAAGGCTAAGGGAGCCGTTCTATCAACGCATGAGTAAAATCCATGCCGCGCAACGGATGTTTCTGCTGGCGAGGGATGGTAGGATAGCAACTGGATTTCGGCCCGCCGCCAGGTTGTCCCGATCTTGGTTCTCCTTGGAGCCACAGTTTGTTAGCCATAGCTCATCGAGGTGCATCCGGCTACGCTCCGGAAAATACTTTTGCCGCTTATCGGAAGGCCGTGGCCATGGGCGCGGGCTTTATTGAGACGGACCTGCAGCTCTCGCGCGACGCCCGCTTCGTGGCCATTCACGATGCTACGGTCAACCGCACCACCAACGGCCAGGGCGCCGTCCATGACATGACGCTCGCCGAACTCCGCAAACTGGATGCCGGCTCATGGTTCGGCAGCGAATACGCCGGAGAGCGCATTCCGACGGTGGAAGAGATACTGGAATTCGCCAAAAAGCATGATGTGGTTTTTTATTTGGAATTGAAGCCTTTTGGGTCGTGGGGAGGAGAACACGCCTTGATCAGTGCGCTTCGTGAAGCCGGCGAAATTGCGCGCACGGTGATCATTTCGTTCGACCCAGCGATTTTGGCCAGCATACGAAGAATCGAACCCACCTTGATGACAGGTCTGTTGGTAGAAGGACAAATTGCGGAACCGCTTGAGAAGGCCCTTGAGATCGGCGCGCGACAGATTGCCGTTCGCGGGGACCTGGTGACGCCGCGCTTGCTGCACGATGCGCGCAAGCGCGATTTGCAGATTGTCTGCTGGACCGTGAATCAACCGGCGCACATGAGGTTGTTGGCCGAAGCCGGCGTAGACGGAATCATTTCGGATTATCCGGACCGTCTGCTGGAGTTGGCTCGGCGCGACGATGCTGCCACCGGCGCTTGATTAATGCAGTCTGCCGTAAAGTTCGGCCACTTGGCTTACCGATAGTTCTTCCGCCCGCGCCGTCGCGCTTAGCTGCAATTCCGTGAGCGCCAGCTGAATGCGTTGCGGTTCTGCCGAGCCGCGCAGATTATTCACCAGCGTCTTTCGCTTTTGTGCGAAACAGGTCTTCACAAACGCCAGGAATTTGTCGCCGTTCGCGAGCCGCAATTTCGCATTCTCCCCGGGCAACTTGAGTGAGACCAGAGCGGAATCAACTTCAGGCGGTGGCTGGAAGGCATCCGGCGGGAGCTTCAGCGCAATCATGGGCCGAGAAAAATACTGCGTTAGTACCGAAAGATAACTGTAGTCGCGTGATGCTGGCCGCGCTACCAAACGCAGCGCAACTTCCAGTTGAATCACGATGTGGATTTCGTCGATCAGTTCGGCGCTCTTGAAAAATCGATGCAGGATCGGCGACGTGATGTAGTACGGCAAATTTCCGTACAGTTTGATGCGGCGCCCGGCGGCAATCGCCGCCAGGTCCGTTTCCAGCACATCGCCGGACATTACCGTCAAATTGGGATATCTGGTGGCCAGTCTTTGCAGCTTGGCAACCAGCGGTGAATCGAGTTCGACCGCGTATACAGAAGCGCCTGTCCCGGCCAGGTGTTCGGTCATTTCGCCATGGCCTGCGCCGATCTCGATCCAGCAGTAAGGCCGCTCTTCGTGTCGCTCCGGCGCGTGCCGCGACACGCGAATAGCGCGTGCGATCTGTTCGCGCCATCCCGCGTCATGCAGAAAATGCTGCCCCAATCTCTGTCTGGCCATGGAAATTTCAATTGTAGCAAAGCGGTCCGCGTTCGCTTGACGCTTCGCCGCTGCTTCGGTAGGGTACAAAGGCCGAGCTTTGCTTAGCCAAACCCTGGATGAGAATCCTTTTCGTAGCCTCCGAAGGCTTGCCATTTTCCAAAACCGGCGGTCTCGCCGACGTGGTTGAAGCTCTCCCCAAAGCACTGGTTGCGCAAGGCCACCAAGTTGCTGTCGTCCTGCCGCGTTATCGCGGCAGCAAAGCCGACACGCCAATTATTCCGAGTCTGACCATCCCTCTCGGAAACCGTCTTCGCTTTCCGGCCATCGCGGACGGCACACTTCTGGATGGCGTGCGCTATTTTTTTGTCGACGACCCGGCATACTTCGATCGCGATTCTCTCTACGGCACCGCCGCCGGCGATTATCCTGACAATGCCGAGCGCTACAGCGAATTCTGTCGTGCCGCCATTGAACTTTCCAAACACGCGTGGCCGACCGACGTTTTCCACTGCCACGATTGGCAGACCGGCTTGCTGCCGGTTCTGCTTCGCACAGTTTATGGCGATGATCCCGTAGTCAGAGATCTGCCGGTGGTTTTTACGATCCACAACATTGGCTATCAAGGGCAATTCCGTCGCGACGTTCTCACACGCGCCGGAATTCCGGACACACTGTTCAATCCAGGTGCTCTCGAATTTTTTGGCAGCGTAAACCTGCTCAAAGGCGGCCTGGTTTATTCCGATTACGTCACCACGGTCAGCCGGCGTTACGCGCAAGAAATTCAGACCCCGGAATTCGGATACGGCCTGGATGGCGTGGTGCGCAGCCGCGCCGACCGCATCGTAGGTATCCTCAACGGAGTGGACTATACGGCGTGGAATCCCGCCAAAGATTCGCTCATCGCGGCAAAGTATTCAGCCAAAGATCTCAGTGGTAAGCAGCTCTGCAAGCAGGATCTGTTGCAGCTCTATGGATTGTCCACCGACAACCCGCACCGCCCGCTGATGGGCATTGTTTCGCGTTTCGCAGATCAAAAAGGTTTTGACATGATCGCCGATCGTGCTCACGAAATCTTGCGCGAAGACGTCATGCTGGTGGTGTTGGGAACAGGCGACCGCCGTTACGAAGACCTGTTTCGCGCACTGGCCATCGCCTACCCGGGTCGCGTTGGATTTAAGTTCGCCTACGACAACGTGGTGGCGCACAAAGTCGAGGCCGGCTCGGACATTTTCCTGATGCCGTCCCGTTATGAGCCGAGTGGCCTCAATCAGATGTACAGCTTAAAATATGGTACGGTACCGGTGGTGCGCGCTACGGGTGGTCTCGACGACAGCATCGAGAATTTCGACCTCGAGCACGGCACTGGAACAGGTTTCAAGTTCAGCGAGTACTCGGGAACTGCGTTCTTGTACGCCGTGAGGCAAGCCTTGCATCACTACTCTGACGAGCGCATCTGGAAGCGCATCCAGCTGAACGGTATGGCCAAGGATTTTTCCTGGAAGACACCTGCAGCGGAATACGCGAAACTGTATGGAGCGGCGCGTGCCGCCCGTGGGCTGGGTCAGCCCGCAGGAAACCAATTACCTGTTGCAACATCTAATTAACGGACAAGGAGACCAGCGGGAAGCCGCAAAGCCGGTAACCCGCTGAAAGCAAAGAACATGGCAGACAACAACATTCAGTCGGTGAATGACGGGAACTTCGAAGCCGAGGTGCTTAACGCCAGCGGCGCACAGCCGGTGGTCGTCGATTTTTGGGCGGAGTGGTGCCGCCCGTGTCATATGCTCGCCCCAACGGTCGCGGAAATCGCCCACGACTACGCGGGCAAGGTCAAAGTCACCAAACTCAACGTGGACGAGGCGATGAACTCTGCCGGCC
>Ga0207641_10004316_pt1 | contig 12349 bp, 10 predicted proteins | sample KBSSwiS62_FD_184306 | JGI IMG/M metagenome (GOLD analysis project Ga0207641, IMG submission 184306) | Switchgrass rhizosphere microbial communities from Kellogg Biological Station, Michigan, USA - KBS Switchgrass S6-2 (SPAdes) (version 2) | ecosystem: Host-associated > Plants > Roots >... | reverse complement strand
CGTCGCCGCCACGTGCTGCCACTACGCGCCCTGGACCCGGTCACCGGCATCGCGGTACGCCGCCGGCACTCCGGGCGCCGCTACGAACACCCCCGCACCGGCGACCTGGTCCATGTCGATGTGAAGAAGCTCGGCCGGGTCCCCGACGGCGGTGGCTGGCGCCTACACGGACGCAGCGAGCAGGTCCGCGGCCGCAAGGTCCACGGCCGAGCACTGGGCTACGACTTCCTCCACGTCGCTGTCGATGACCACTCCCGGCTGGCCTACGTCGAAGCCCTGCCCGACGAACGCGACCCCACCAGCGCCGGGTTCCTGCGCCGGGCCGTCGCCTGGTTCGCCCACCACGGCGTGACCGTGCAGCGGGTCCTGACCGACAACGCCCGGGTCTACCGGGTCGGACGGGGCTGGGCGCAGGCCTGCATCGAACTCGGGATCCGGCGGCGTTTCACCCGCCCGCACTGCCCCTGGACGAACGGGAAGGCGGAGCGGTTCAACCGGACCCTGCAAGACGAGTTCGCCTACGCCCGGCCCTGGCTGTCCAACACCGACCGACTCGCCGCGCTCGACAGCTGGGTCCATGCCTACAACACTCGACGAGCCCACTCCGCCATCGGCGGCCACCCACCCATCACCCGACTCGCCAACCACGCCGAGTCAACAACCTGATGGGTCACCACAACTAGAGCATCGCCTCGATCTCGGCGCGGTGGTAGCGCAGCGGGGTGGTCGGGAAGCCGTACTCGTCCTTGTGGAGCTCCGCGGAGCCGCACCAGCCGCAGCGGCCCGATCCGTCCAGGACGGCGCGGGACTCCAGCTCGAGCCTGCGGCTCGTGACGCCCGCGGGCAGGGCCCCGGTCGCGGTGGGCGGGAGCTGCGGGGCGGCCTTCCGGCGGCCCGACACCTGCTTGTAGACCCAGTACCCGCCGACGGGGATCGCGACGATCACGGCGAGCCCGATCACCCACTGGAGCAGCCCCACCACCACGGAGATCGCGATCCCGGCGAGCACCAGGATCCCGACCACCTGCAGCACCCGCAGCACGACCTTCGACACGGCGCCTCCCCAGGCTGAGCCCCCTCACTCGACGCTACCGAAGAACGGGAGGCCGGGGACTGCGCCGTTCGGGCGCGGGTCAGCGCCTTCCTCGGTTCTGCGGAGACCGACACCTCGCCGAACCGCTCGTGCCGGGCGTTTACGCTGGTACCCGTGACCGAGCTCGACTCCCGTATCGCCGTCGACACCGTCTCCCAGGCCGCCTCCACCCCGGACGCCGCGCAGCCGTGGAAGGAGCTGGGCCTCAAGGAGGACGAGTACGCACGCATCCGCGAGATCCTCGGCCGCCGCCCCACGGACGCCGAGCTCGCGATGTACTCGGTGATGTGGAGCGAGCACTGCTCCTACAAGTCCTCCAAGGTCCACCTGCGGTACTTCGGCGAGACCACCACGGACGCCATGCGCGAGAAGATGCTCGCGGGCATCGGGGAGAACGCGGGCGTCGTCGACATCGGGGACGGCTGGGCGGTGACGTTCAAGGTCGAGTCGCACAACCACCCGTCGTACGTGGAGCCGTACCAGGGTGCCGCGACCGGCGTCGGCGGGATCGTCCGGGACATCATGGCGATGGGCGCGCGCCCGATCGCCGTCGGCGACCCGCTGCGCTTCGGCCCGGCCGACGCGCCGGACACCGCGCGGGTGCTGCCCGGAGTGGTCGCCGGCGTCGGGGGCTACGGGAACTGTCTGGGCCTGCCGAACGTCGGCGGGGAGATCGTGTTCGACGCCTCCTACGCCGGGAACCCCCTGGTCAACGCCCTGTGCGTGGGGGCCATGCGCACCGAGGACCTCCACCTGGCCTTCGCCTCCGGCGTGGGCAACAAGATCATCCTGTTCGGCGCGCGCACCGGGCTGGACGGCATCGGCGGCGTCTCGGTGCTCGCCAGCGAGACCTTCGGCGAGGGCACCGAGTCGACGCTCGACCCCGCAAGCGGGTCTTCAGCACGCAAGAAGCTGCCGTCGGTGCAGGTCGGGGACCCCTTCACCGAGAAGGTCCTGATCGAGTGCTGCCTGGAGCTGTTCCACGCGGGCCTCGTCGTCGGCATCCAGGACCTCGGCGGTGCCGGGCTGTCCTGCGCCACGTCCGAGCTCGCCGCGGCGGGGGACGGCGGCATGCACATCGACCTGGACCGGGTCCCACTGCGCGCCACCGGGATGACCCCCGCCGAGATCCTCTCCAGCGAGTCGCAGGAGCGGATGTGCGCGGTCGTCACGCCGGAGAACGTGGACGAGTTCATGGCCGTCTGCGCCAAGTGGGACACCATCGCCACCGTGATCGGCGAGGTCACCGACGGCGACCATCTCGTGATCGACTTCCACGGTGACACCGTGGTGGACGTGCCGCCGCGCACCGTCGCGCACCACGGGCCGGTCTACGAGCGCCCGGTGCGGCGCGGCGAGGCCCAGGACCTCCTGGTGCGGAACGACCCGGACGGCCTCCCGCGTCCCGGCGCCCCCTCCGAGCTGCGCGCCGAGATCCTGCGGATGGCCGCCAGCCCGAACCTGTGCAGCCGCGCCTGGGTCACCGACCAGTACGACCGCTACGTGCGCGGCAACACCGTCGCCGCCCAGCCCGCGGACGCCGGCGTCGTCCGGGTGGACGAGGCCACCGGCCGCGGGATCGCGGTCGCCATGGACTGCAACGCCCGCTTCACCGCGCTGGACCCGTACGCCGGGGCGCAGCTCGCGCTGGCCGAGGCCTACCGCAACGTCGCGACCAGCGGGGCCGTGCCGCTCGCGGTCACGAACTGCCTGAACTTCGGCTCACCCGAGGACCCGCACGTCATGTGGCAGTTCGCCGAGGCCGTGCGCGGCCTTGCGGACGGCTGCGCGCAGCTCGGCATCCCCGTGACCGGCGGTAACGTCTCCTTCTACAACCAGACCGGCACCCAGGCGATCCTGCCGACGCCGGTCGTCGGCGTGCTCGGTGTGATCGACGACGTCGCGGCCCGGGTGCCGAGCGGGTTCCGCCGGGACGGTGACGTGATCGTCCTGCTCGGGGACACCGCCGACGAGCTCGGCGGCAGCGAGTGGGCGCACGTGGTGCACGGGCACCTCGGCGGGCGGCCTCCGGCCGTCGACCTGGAGGCGGAGCGGCGGCTCGCGGCCCTGCTCGCGGCCCAGCGGGACGTGCTCACCGGCACGCACGACCTCTCCGAAGGCGGCCTGGCCCAGGCGCTGGTCGAGGCCACCCTGGTCGGCGGGCACGGCGCGCGGGTCGCGCTGCCGAGGGTGTCCACGGTCGGTTCCGCGGGCTCCACCTCCCGCGACCCGTTCGTCGGGCTGTTCGCCGAGTCGACGGGCCGGGTGCTGGTGACCGTGCCCGCGGACGGGGCGGACGACCTGCTCACCGCCGCCGCCGAGGCCGGCGTGCCCGCCGAGCGGCTCGGCCGGGTCGAGGGGACCGAGCTCGCGATCGACGGCGTCCCGGCCCTTCCGCTGGACGAGCTGCGCACCGCCTGGGAGGGCACGCTGCCCGCGCTGTTCGAGGCCGCCGAGGGATGACCGACGTCCTCGACACCTGGCTGGCGGGCGGCGAGGCGCCGCCCCGCTCGGTGATCAAGGAAGCGGTCAAGGAGTCCCTCGCCGCGCTCGTGGACATCGCCCCGGGGCACAGCGTCGAGGTCCGGATCCCCCCGTACGCCGCGGTGCAGTGCATCGAGGGGCCGCGGCACACCCGGGGGACCCCGCCGAACGTCGTCGAGACGGACGCGCGAACCTGGTTGTCCCTGGCCACCGGGCGTCTGAGCTGGACGGACGCCGTCGCGTCGGGCACCGTGAAGGCGTCCGGGTCGCGTATCCCGGAGGTGGGCGCACTGCTCCCGTTGCGGTGACCGATGCCCCCCCGTCCGGGGGATCATCGTGGTTCCGAACGGGGGATCCCGGCCCGCTCCTGGTGGCGAACGGGCGTCTCTGGGCACAAGATTGACCCGATCGGGACGACGAGGCACGGCCCCACGGGCGACGGGAGGTGGCTGCGTGGTGGCGGCGAGCGACTTCCCGGGCGCGGGCGCGCCCGTTCCGCTGCGGACAGCCGTCCCGCGGGCGGTCGGCCCGACCGTGCACGAGCAGCCCTCGACCGAGGTCCGTTCGCTGGCCGAACGCTGGGCGGGGCAGCTGCCCCGGGCCTGCGTCGAGGACGCGGCGGTGCTCGCCGGGCTGCTGCTGCGGCTGCGCGCCGCACTGCGCACCGAGCCGTTCTGGCCGCCGGCGGCCCGGGGGATCGGCGCGGAGCTGGCGGCGTCGGGCCTCTGCGGGGGCCGTACCGGGATCGTCGGGGCGGCGCCCGAGCAGGTGCTACCCGGAACCCTGCGGATGCTGCGCGAGCTCGCGCCCGCGGCCTTCGGCCTGACCACCCCGGCCGACCACCGCCGACTCTCCCTCGCGCTCGACGAGCTGGCCGCGGGTTTCGCGGGCGGCCTGCGGTTCCGGGCCTTCCAGGCCCAGGAGGACCTGCTGCGGGCGACCCTGCGGGGCCGCCGGGACGTCGAGCGGGCGCTGGCCGAGAGCGAGGCGCACTACCGCACGATCTACACCCAGGGCCCGGTCGGGATCGCCGTCGCGAGCCTGGACGGGGAGGTCGAGGACCTCAACCCCGCCGCCTGCCGGATGCTCGGCCTGCGCGAGGTCCCCGAGCTGCCCGCGCCGGTCAGCGACTTCGTGCACCCGGACGACCTGGAGGCGTTCCTCGCCGCCTACCTGCGGCTGGCGTCGGGGCAGGCGGACACCGTGAGCCTGGACGTCCGGTTCGCCGGACCGGCCCGCGTGTGGGTGTGGGGGCACGTCAGCGGCTCGCTGATCAGAGACGACACGGGCGCCCCCAGTCATCTCATCGGCGTCGTCGAGGACGTGTCGGAGCGCTACCGGCTGCGGTCCTCCCTGGTCGAGGTCTCCTCCCGGGACCGGCTCACCCGGCTGCCGAACCGGGACCTCACCGAGGCCGCGGTGCGGCAGGCGTTCGGCGGCTCGGCGACCCGGGTCGGGCTCTGCGCCCTCGACGTGGACGACTTCCGCCGGATCAACGAGGTCCACGGGCACGCCGTCGGGGACGAGGTCCTCGTCCTGCTCGCGGACCGGCTGCGCACCGCCGCGGGGGCGCATCTGGTCACGCGGACCGGCGGGGACGAGTTCGCCGTGCTGGTCACCGATCCCGAGGGCGTCGGCGAGGTGTGCGCGGTCGCGGACCGGCTGCTCGAGTCGCTGAGCACGCCGTTCGCGGTCGGCGGCAGGCGGATCTCGGTCACCGCGAGCGTCGGCGTGGCCGAGGCGGCGACGGCGACGGAGTGTGCGGCCGAGCTGGAGCGGGCCGCCGGCGTCGCGCTGTCCTGGGCGAAGGGGCAGGGGGGCGGCGCGCGGGCGGTGTTCGACCCCGAGCGGGACGCGGGCGAGGCGGCCCGCCTCGGCCTGCTCGCGAACCTGCGCGGGGCGGTGGACCGCCACCAGTTCCGGCTGTACTACCAGCCCCTCGTCCGGCTGTCCGACGACGTGCTGCGCGGCTACGAGGCCCTCGTGCGCTGGGAGCACCCAGTGCACGGGCTGCTCGGCCCCAGCCGGTTCATCGAGCTCGCCGAGAGCTCCGGCGCGATCGTCCCGCTCGGCCGCTGGGTGCTCGCCGAGGCCTGCCGGGCGGCGGCGGCCTGGTGCTCGGTCGGGGAGGGCCCGGCCCCGTACGTCAGCGTGAACGTCTCGCCGGTGCAGCTGCCGCAGCCGGGGTTCGTGGACGAGGTCGTGGCCCTGCTGGCGGAGACCGGGCTGGCGCCGGGCCGGCTGCAGCTGGAGATCACCGAACAGGCGGTCCTGGCGGACGAGGCCGCCACGATGGCGGCGCTGTCCGCGTTGCGGGCCGCAGGCGTCCGCCTCGCGTTGGACGACTTCGGGACCGGCTACTCCAGCCTGGCCTGGCTGCGCAGGCTGCCCGTGCACGCGTTGAAGATCGACGGTTCCTTCATCGACGGGCTGCGGCACGACAGCCCGGACCCGGTGGACGAGAGCATCGTCGGCTCGTTGGTCGCGATGGCCCACGCGCTGGGGCTCGAGGTGACGGCCGAATGGGTGGAGACGCACCGCCAGGCGGACCGCCTCGCCCGGCTCGGATGCGATCTCGGCCAGGGCCGCTGGTTCGGTGACGCCCGTCCCGCGGGATGGGTTCCGGGCGACTCTCCGCGTACGATCGGGTGAGCCCCTGCGCTGCCGACACCCCTGGAGCGAGTGCGTTGAGTTCCGACCGGAACCTGACCAGCCCCGAAGCCGACGACTGGCCCAAGGAGGAGTGCGGCGTCTTCGGCGTCTGGGCTCCCGGTGAGGACGTCGCCAAGCTCACCTACTACGGCCTCTACGCCCTGCAGCACCGCGGGCAGGAGGCGGCGGGCATCGCCGTGTCCGACGGGCGGCGCATGGTCGTGTTCAAAGACCTCGGCCTGGTCAGCCACGTGTTCGACGAGCAGACGCTGTCCTCGCTGAAGGGCCACGTCGCCGTCGGGCACTGCCGGTACTCGACCACCGGGTCCACGACCTGGGAGAACGCCCAGCCGGTCTTCCGCACCACGGCCACCGGCAGCGGCATCGCCCTCGGGCACAACGGCAACCTGGTCAACACCGCCGAGCTGCGGGACGAGGTCACCGCGCTCGGCGCGTCCAGCTCTCGGATCCAGTCCACCACGGACTCGGACCTGGTCTGCGAGTTGTTGGCGGCGACCTCGGCGGACATCGGGCTCGAGGAGGCCGCGCTGCGGCTGCTGCCGCGCGTGCGCGGCGCGTTCTCGTTCGCGTTCGCCGACGAGAACACCCTCTACGCGGCGCGCGACCCGCACGGCGTCCGGCCGCTGGTGCTGGGCAGGCTGGAGCGCGGCTGGGTGATCGCGAGCGAGACCGCGGCGCTGGACATCGTCGGCGCCTCGATGGTCCGCGAGGTCGAGCCCGGCGAGCTCCTCGCGATCGACGCCGACGGGCTGCGGAGCTCGCGGTTCGCCGCGCCCGAGCCCAAGGGCTGCGTGTTCGAGTACGTGTACCTCGCGCGCCCGGACACCACCATCTCCGGCCGGTCGGTGCACGCCGCGCGGGTCGAGATCGGCCGCAGGCTCGCCGAGGAGAACCCCGTCGAGGCGGACCTGGTCATCCCGGTCCCCGAGTCCGGGACCCCGGCCGCGATCGGCTACGCGCAAGGCTCCGGCATCCCCTACGGCCAGGGCCTGGTCAAGAACCAGTACGTCGGTCGGACCTTCATCCAGCCGTCGCAGACCATCCGCCAGCTGGGCATCCGGCTCAAGCTGAACCCGCTGCGGGACGTCATCCGCGGCAAGCGCCTCGTCGTGGTGGACGACTCGATCGTCCGGGGCAACACCCAGCGTGCGCTCGTCCGGATGCTGCGCGAGGCCGGCGCGCTGGAGGTGCACGTCCGGATCGCCTCGCCGCCCGTGCGCTGGCCCTGCTTCTACGGCATCGACTTCGCCTCGCGCGCCGAGCTCGTCGCGTCCGGGCTGGACACCGAGGGCGTCCGCCGCTCCATCGGCGCGGACACCCTGGCCTATGTGTCGGTGGACAACATGGTCGCCGCGAGCGAGCAGCCGCGCAGCAGGCTCTGCTGTGCCTGTTTCGACGGTGACTACCCGATCCCGCTGCCCGAGGAGGCGCGGCTCGGCAAGCACATCCTCGAGGTGGACGCGTCCGGAGCGGCCTCCGGTGATCCCGGCCCGCTGCGCGAGCCCGCCCCGATGGTCGGTTCCGCGGGCTCCACCCCCACGGCCTCCGCGAAGGCGACGCCGCCGCTGTCCGTCGGTTACGGTGCTGCGGACGCCCTGACGCGTCCCTAGGACTTCTCGCCGGGCCACCCGGCCGTACAGGACCAGCAGGAACGAGAGCAACGACCCATGCCGAGCACCCCTGACCGGGACCCGCACGCCAGCTACGCCGCCGCCGGCGTGGACATCGAGGCGGGTGAGGCGGCCGTCGAGCAGCTGCGGCCGTACGCGGAGAAGGCGACCCGGCCGGAGGTGATGGGCGGCATCGGCGGGTTCGCGGGGCTGTTCGCGCCGAGGCTCGGCAAGTACACCGAGCCGGTGCTCGCGGCGTCCACGGACGGGGTCGGGACCAAGGTCGCCATCGCGCAGGCGATGGACAAGCACGACACGATCGGCCTCGACCTGGTCGCGATGGTGGTGGACGACCTGGTCGTCTGCGGTGCGGAGCCGCTGTTCCTGCAGGACTACATCGCCGTCGGCAAGCTGGTGCCCGCCCAGGTCGCCACGATCGTCAAGGGCATCGCCGAGGGCTGCCAGCAGGCCGGCTGCGCGCTGCTCGGCGGCGAGACGGCCGAGCACCCCGGGCTCATGGAGGCGGGCGGGTACGACCTGTCGGCCACCGGCGTCGGGATCGTCGAGGCCGAGGGCATGCTGCGGCCGGAGCGGGTCCGGCCCGGGGACGTGCTCGTCGCGATGGGCTCGTCCGGCCTGCACTCCAACGGCTACTCGCTCGCCCGGCACGTGCTGCTGGAGATCGCCCGGATGCCGCTCGACGGGCACGTGGAGGAGTTCGGCCACACCCTCGGCGAGGAGCTGCTCGTCCCCACCCGGATCTACGCGCGGGACTGCCTCGCGGTGGCCGCCGAGACCGGGGTGCGCACCTTCGCGCACATCACCGGCGGCGGGCTCGCGCGCAACCTCGAGCGAGTGCTGCCGCAGGGCCTGGTCGCCAGGGCGGACCGCGGCTCCTGGACGCCGGACCAGGTGTTCGCGCTGATCGCGGGCCTGGGACGGGTGGAGCGGGCCGAGATGGAGAAGACCTTCAACATGGGGGTCGGGATGGTCGCGGTCCTCCCACCGGACGACGTCGACCGCGCCCTCGCCGTCCTCACCGCGCGGCACGTCCCGTCCTGGGTGCTGGGCGAGGTCGCCCGCGCGACGGGGGACGAGCCGTCCGACCTCGGCGCCCGCGTCCAGATGGTCGGCGTCCACCCCCGCTTCTGACAGTCCCCCAGCCCCCCTGGACCCATCATGGATCCACAACGGGTTCTCGACGCCGGCGAGATCCCGTTATGGAACCATGATGGGGGCGTGGTGCGGCTCGCGGAGCATCGGGGGATGCAGCGCCGTGGCGGGGCCCCGGCGGAAGAGCTGAGGTGGGCGGCCTCGCCCACCTGTGACCCGCGTGGCCGTGGGGAGCAGGAACCCCGGGGTGCTCGTGACCTTGCGTTGGAAGTTCCGCGGGTCGATCTCGGTGCGCCAGACCGCCTCGTAGACCCGACGCAGGTCCGTCACCGTGAACTCCGGCGGGCAGAACGCCGCGGCGAGCGTCGTGTACTCCAGCTTCGCCCGGGCCCGCTCCACGCCGTCCGCGAGGATCCGGTCGTGGTCGAACGCGAGCCCGTAGACGTCCTCCACGGGCAGGAACTCCGCCGCGCCCTCGGGGTCGGGGATGTCCGGCAGCAGGGCCAGGTAGCCCATGCTCAGCACCCGGCCGCGCGGGTCCCGGTCCGGCGCCGCGTACCCCGACAGCTGCTCCAGGTGGCCCTGCACCGCGCCCTGGGTGGCCGCGCCGACCTGCTCGGCGAGCTCCCGGGCCGCGGTGTCGCCGAGATCCTCGTCGGCGCGCACGAAGCCGCCGGGCAGCGACCAGTGGCTCTCGTAGGGCTTCTCCCCGCGGCGCACCAGCAGCACGCAGAGCTGGTCGCGGCGCACCGTGAGGACCACCAGGTCCACCGTCACCGCGAACAGGTTCCCGCGCATGTCTCACCCCGCTTCTCGTCGGCGTGAGGCTATCGGGTGAAGCTCGGGGTGATCGTCTCAGGGCTGTCCGTCACCGCGCGGCCCGCGGCGGGTCGACGAGCTCGTCGTCCCGACATCCCGAGCCGCCGGGCCTCGCTGACCAAGCGTCTGACCCAGGTGGGCCGGCTACCGAGCGGCGGCGGCCGGTCACCGGGTGTGATCTCGCGCTCGGCGGTCCCGCGGCCGCGACCACGCTCGCCGAGTGGGAGCCCAGCGAGCGGGACGTGACGAGTCCTCACGGGGCGTGCCGCATCCGACGAGAGCCTCGGAGGGAGGAACCCGGCCCGCGGAGCCGGGCGGAGGAGGGAGGCCTCAGCGGCGCTCGTCGTCCTCGTCGTCGTCCGCGTACTTCGAGTAGCGCTCGGCGTACTCGTCGTACTCGTCGTCCTTCTCGTCTACCGCCGTCCCACTACCGATCTCGCGCTGTAGCGCATCGAGATCCATCGTGGGGGAGCTGTACTTGAGCTCTCGGGCCACCTTCGTCTGCTTGGCCTTGGCTCGTCCGCGCCCCATGGCTGGTCCCCCTTACACAAGGGAAGGGGCGGCCGATAGTCACGGCGGCCCCTTTCAACGTCATCACTGTCCTGCCGACCACAATACCGTGCGATCCCCGGGGCGTGCGACGTGGCATCGATGGTGTGACGTACCCCCGCCCGCGACACTCCGACGCGAGGGGCGAAGGTCGTGTCGCCGCGCGGCCCCGGTGCGGGAGGATCACCGACGATGCCCTCGCCGTTCCTCTCCTACCTGCGGGTCTACGAACCCCTCCGAGCCTTCACCGGCCCGGCGGGCGCCGCGGTGCGGGCGGGACTCGCCCGGGGCGCCGTGCGCCCGGACCGGGTGGGCCGCCGCGAGCGCGAGCTCTGCCTGCGCGCGACGGTGCGTGGGCGGCTGCTCCCGGGGGACCTCGGCGGGGCCGACGCCCCGGTGGACGTGCTGGTGCTCGGCGGCGAGGGCGGCGAACCGTTCGTCTGCCCGCTGGACACCCGACCCCGCGCCGGGGCCGCCGTCCTGAGCTTCCTGGCCGAGGAGGAGCCCCTGCTGCGGCTCACCGCGCTGGTGGTCCCCGAGACCACGGCGCGGCGCCGGGCCGAGCGCGCGGTGGCCGAGCTGGGCGAGGACGCGGCCCACGTGGTGACGGCGGGCTGGACGGTCCCGCTGCCCTGGTTCGCGCTCGTCGACCCGGAGGAGCGCCAGGTCAGGCTGGATGCCCAGCGCCGGGTGTGGTGGCGGGTGCCCATCGCCAAGGCGCTCGGCCGCGCCGCGCACGCCGAGCGCGTGGTGCGCGGCGCGTTCGGCGAGGGTGGGCCCGCCGAGGTCCTCAGGGAGACCCGGGGCTGGCTCGAGCATTTCGACCGGACCTCGATCGTCGAGCTCGACTACGGCGGTCTGGTCGACCTCCTTGACGACGCCACCCTCCAGGCCGACGACTCCGCGGCCCAGGTCCAGCGGGCGCTGCGGCTGCTGCGCGCGGGCGACACGGACGGCGCCGCCGAGTGCTACGCGGTGCTCCGCGAGTTCTGGGGCGCGGTCGCCGGCCGCCGCCAGGAGGGCTAGCGGACCCGCATCTGGGCGGCCCGCCCCGGCGGCAGGGTCCCGTCGTCCGCGCGGTAGGTGCCCGGGTCGATGCTCGCGGGCGAGGCCCGCTCGTCGACGCCCGCGACGAGCTCGGCGTCCACCGGGACGGAGCGCTTGAGCAGCGCCAGCGCGACCGGCCCGAGCTCGTGGTGCTGTGTGACACTTCCCACACGCCCGATCACGCGCCCGTCCCGGCTGACCGGGTCACCGGTGATCGGCAGCTCCTCGTCCCCGGCGTCGAGGTGCAGGAGCACGAGCCGACGGGGCGGCCGACCCAGGTTGGCCACCCGAGCCACCGTCTCCTGTCCGCGGTAGCACCCCTTCGTCAGGTGTACGGCGCTCGGGATCCAGTCCACCTCGTGCGGGATGGTGCGCTCGTCCGTGTCGACGTGGGCCCGCGGCCTGCCCGACTCCACCCGCAGGGCCTCGAAGGCCATGGCGCCCGCCTCGCGGGCCCCCGCGGCGGTGAGCCGAGCCCACCAGGTCTGCAGCTCGGCCCGCGGGACCAGCAGGTCCGCGGCGTCCGGTCCGGGCCACGGCATCCGCCGGACGAGGCCGCCGCCGGACAGCTCCGCGCTCGCGTACGGCCCCTCGGGGACCGGGGCGCCCGCGGCGGCCAGCACCCGGGCGGTGTCCGGGCCGATCAGCGACAGCACGGCGATCTCCGGGGTGGCGTCCCGCGGCTCGACCTTCGCCCAGAACACCATCTTCTGCAGGTACGCCAGCAGGTCGGCGAGATCGACCGCCTCGGTGTCCAACCACACGGTGTCCCCGACGTGCGAGACGAGCATGTGGTGCAGCACCCGGCCCTGCCCGTCGAGCACCAGGGCCTCGGACCCGGTGCCCTCCGGCAGCTCGCTGACGTGCTGGCTGAGCAGCAGGTGCAGCCAGCTGAGCCGCTCCTCGCCCGGCACCGCGATCACGCCGCGGTGCGAGCGGTCGACCACCGCCGCTCCTCGCC
>Ga0207641_10004314_pt1 | contig 12349 bp, 10 predicted proteins | sample KBSSwiS62_FD_184306 | JGI IMG/M metagenome (GOLD analysis project Ga0207641, IMG submission 184306) | Switchgrass rhizosphere microbial communities from Kellogg Biological Station, Michigan, USA - KBS Switchgrass S6-2 (SPAdes) (version 2) | ecosystem: Host-associated > Plants > Roots >... | reverse complement strand
GAAAACCCCCAACGGCACGCGGCTGATGGCGGCCAAGGCGTCGGAGGATCCGGCCAGGCAGCGAGGGCAGATCGAACTGCTCCGCGACGGTGCCGTCGGCAACTTCCGCGATCTCCTCGTCGCGGTCGCCCAAGACCCGGCGATGCTGATCTGGCTCGACGGCGACACGAACACGAAGTCGAAGCCGCAGGAGAACTTCGGGCGCGAGCTGATGGAGCTCTTCACGCGCGGCGTCGGCTACTACACCGAAGACGACGTATACGCAGCGGCTCGGGTGTTCACGGGTTGGAACCTCAAGCCCGGCGACAACAACGACAGCAGCTCGTCGTACTCCTTCGTCTACAACGCGAACCAGCACGAGACGAGCGCGAAAACCTTCAGCTTTCCAATGTACAGCGACGGCAGCCGCACGATTCCGGCGCGGTCGGCATCGGCCGGCATGCAGGACGGGATCGATCTCATCAACGCGTTGTCGACACATCCCGAGACCGCGAGGCGGCTCGCGACGAAGCTCTATGGCTTCTTCGTCAGCGAGACGGCGACGCCGGATCCCAATCTGATTGCCGATCTTGCCAACACCTACCTCCAGAGTGGCACGGCGATCAAGCCAGTGCTTCAGCGGCTCTTCACGTCACCACAGTTTCAGGATCCGTCGATCGTCTTCACCCGCTACGCCTGGCCGGTGGAGTTCGTCGTGCGGTCGCTCAAGGAAACGGGGTGGAGCGGATTTTCCGTCGGAACAGCGTTGTCGCCGCTCACGAGCATGGGGCAGGAGCTGCTCGAGCCGCCAAGCGTCGCCGGCTGGGGACTGGGGCAGACGTGGTTTTCCACCGGCGCAATGCTCGCCCGCATGAATTTCGGATCGGCGCTTGCCGCCAATCAGAAATTCAATCTGGCGACGGCCGCGGCGTTGTCGCGCAGCAGTTCGCGTGCGGTCGTCGATTACGTGGTGGGCCGGCTCACGGTCGATCTGCCGAACGACGTCTATAGCGACCTGGTCGCGTATGCCGCGTCGGGCGCGGCGTGGACTGGGTCGGATGCACAGTTGCAAGCGAAGGCACCAGGGCTGGTGCATCTCGTTGTCGGCTCGGCGGCATATCAGTTTTTCTGAGAACGAGAGTCCCCGGAGAAGCGAGCATGATGAACCGGCGAGCTTTCTTGAAAGACGGCGTAGCGGCCTTCACGATCAGCTTCGCCGCGCCGGCCTTTCTGTCCGATCTGGCGCGGGCGCAGGGTGCCTCGAGCCGCAACCTCGTTGTGCTCGATCTCACCGGCGGCAACGACGGTCTCAGCATGCTCGTGCCATACACCGACACCGCGTACTACAGCCGACGGCCGACGCTCGCGATTCCGGCGGGCGCCGTGCTGCAGGTTGGCAGCGACTCGAGCGGCAAGGCGCTCGGGCTGCATCCGAAGCTCACCGGCTTGAAGGACATCTTCAATCAGGGGCGGCTCGCGCTCATCCAGCGCGTCGGCTACGAAAACTCGAGCCGCTCGCATTTCTTCGGCGCCGACATCTGGTCGACCGCCAATCCGTCGAACAGCGCCGGCAACGGCTGGGTGGGACGCTACCTCGCGACGCTGCCGCCGCCGCTCGATCCGCTCGCAGCCTGGAACACCACCGGCGACACCCCGCACGCGCTGCTGTCGTCCGCCGTGTCGGTCGCGTCGATTCCGAGCGTCAGCGGCTATGCGTTCAACAGCCCGAACTCGGGCAGCGAGGCGACGCTCGAACGCGCCGCGGCGACCAGCATCGCGTCGCACGTGCCGGTGGACAAGCCGCACGTCGCGTTCGTCAGCACCTCGGTGCAGGCGGCGATGGCCACGCTCGATCGTGTCGCGGCCGTCGGTTCGTACAAACCGTCCGTCGCCTATCCCGCCAACGGCTTCGGACAGGCGCTTCAGGCGATCGCGGGCGCGATGGCGAAGGCCACCGGCACAAGAGTCTTCTGGGTCCAGACCGGCGGCTACGACACCCATGCCTCCCAGGACACGAACACCGACACCGGCGCCTACGTGAAGCTGATGGTGACGCTCAACGACGGCCTGACGGCCTTCTACAACGACCTGAACAACCAGGGACTGCTCAACCAGTCGCTGCTGCTCTCGTTCTCCGAGTTCGGGCGCCGCATTTCTGAAAACGGCAGCAGAGGTACGGACCACGGCTCGGCGAGCGTGATGATGGCGATGGGTGGCAGCGTACACGGCGGGCTCTTCGGCAGCGCGCCGTCGCTCGCCGCCGATCCCCAGAATCCGTCGCTCGAGAACAACACGCAGGACGTCAAATTCGAAAACGATTTCCGATCGGTTTACGCCAGGGTGATCGACAACTGGCTTGGCGGCGACTCGGTCGCCGTGCTCGGCGGCAACTTCAGGAAGAGCGGACTCGACTTCGTTTAACTTTCAAGTCTCAAGTCTCAAAGGCTCAACGCTCACTCTTCAGTTTCGAGAGCGCCTGGCGGGCGTCGAGCAGCTTGTCGTGCGAGCGTTCCCACGCGGTGCGGGCAAGCTGTTCCGCTGCTTCCGCACGCGCCAGGGCGGCAGCAGCGGCTTTGATCGCGGCCTCGCGTTTCCGCGCCGCTTCTTCAGCCGCGCGTTCCTTCCGCCGGTCGGCCCCGGTTCTTTTTTTGTCCGGCAGTCGTAGGGCGCCTCGCTCGGTTTCTGAGCGAGCGGAGGCCGGAAAGGCCCGCGCGACACCCGCAGCGGCGGGCCGCGCTACGGGGGTGACGCCGGCCAGCGCCTCGAACCCGGACGGCTGCAGCGGCTTTGTCAAACGGCCCGGAGGCTCTGGCGGTTCCGACGCCAACGACAACGTCTCGAACGTCCGCATCAGCGCATCCGCAGGCGGATTCGCGCCCGCGACGGCGGCGATTCGCTCGGCGGCTTTGACGGCGTCTGCCAGCGCCGCCCGATGCGCGTCGCCCGCTTCGCGCACGTCGGCGCCGCGGCGTCCTTCGAGCGACGCGATCTGCGCGGCGCGCAGCCGTTCGCCGCTCTTGATCAGCTTGTCGTAGGTCGCCCGCGCCTGCCAATACACCTGGTTCACCGCCCATGGCACGACGGTCGGCTTCACGAGCGAGCGCACGCGTTTGGCATCGTCGCCTGTCAGCGTCTTCGCCAGCGCGTTACGCGCCGTCACGAACGCATCGAGCGGCTGCCGGTACAGGTCGTCGATCGTTCCGTCGAGCGACACGGAGTGCTGCTAGGGATGAGAGACGAGGACGGTGTAGGTTTCGGGTGCCGTCAGGATTCCGAGGTCGTAGACGAGCACGCAGTAGTTGCCGCTGAAAATCTGACCGGAGATGGCGGGCAGATTCAGATTGGCGACCGAGCTTTGAATCACGCTGACGCAGTTGCCATTCGAATCCGCCTGAGCCCAGATGATGCCCAGCGGTACGTTGTTGAGCGGCGCCAGCGCTGTGAGCTTGATGGAGATTTCACCGGTCCTATCCGTCTTGAAGGGATGCGACGAGAACCCCTGGGGTGTCACCTCGCCGCTGAACGATTCCATCTGGTTCTTCGACGGGTCGACGATGCCGCCGCAGCTGATCGTGAGGAGACCGGCGGCAACCAGCGCCAGGACGGACGCACTGAGGAAACGCATCACCTGATTGTGGCACAGAGTGGGGACTGGGGACCTCGGGTCTGGGGACTGCGTCGGGGCAGGGGCCCTGAGCCCCAGACCGAGTCATTGCGCCGTAGCTATAATCGCGACTCTTCATGAGCAGGTTTCGGGCCGTATTGCTCGTCGCCTGCGCCATCGTGGCGGCGTTTGCGTTGGCGTTCGTGCTGACGCCGCCGCGCGGCACCCGATCGATGCGCGAGTTCAATCCACCCCGGCTCGCGGATCTCGAAGTCCGCATGTGGGAGGCGTACTACGCCAAAGAGCGCCTGCGCCAGTTCGGGCTGCTGGTGACGATGCTCCACGAGCAGTATCACTACTCGTGGGCGACGGCGGCGCTCGAAGGCTTCCACCTGGCGAGGGCGGCGGCGACCTTCGGCGACCTGCGCGGCGGATATGACGTGGTGCTTCCGGACCTGGAGGCCGCGTACGCGAAAGCGAAGTCGTGGACGCAGGCCGAGTTCGATCCCCGCGCCGTGGCGCGCGCGGAACTGGCGTGGTGGGTGGCGCGGCGCGTGCCGGGTCAGAACAGCGCCGAGCAGATCGGCGGCCTTCTCGCCGACGAGTACGCGCTGCTGTACGAAACGACGCGCGCGCGCGTCGAGGCGGCGGCGCTATTGCGCGCGCAGGCGGCCGCGCTGCGCGACGTCCAGGCCGGCCGGCCGGACTGGGATCGCATTGGCCGGCTGCTGCTCCAGTCCTATAGCGAACTGCGCTCGGCGCTCTCCACCGAGCCGGTATAGCCATCCGGCGTCGGGGCTGGGGGCCGGCCTAGCTCGCACCTGGACTTCGCCGAAGCCGGACACTACTCGCGCGAGATCTCGAGCCGGCGTCCGCGCGACACCTGCTCGGGCGGCGCAGGTGCGATGATCTCGAGCACACCGTCCTTGAAGGAGGCCTTGGCCTGATTTGCGATCGCACCTGCGGGCAGTGGGATCTCGCGATAGAACGTGCCGTGGGTGCGCTCGTAGCGGTAGACACTGCCGTTCTCCTCGACGTGCTCCTGCTTCCGCTCGCCGGAAATCGTGATCGCATCTTCACTGATCTCGACTACGACGTCATCCGGATTCACCCCAGGCAGGTCGGCGCGGATGACGAGCTCGTTGTTGCGCTGCACGACGTCTATCTTCGGCATCCACGTGATCGCGGTCTGTCCGCGCATCGCGGGAGCCGCCTCAGAGCGCCGCGTTCCGGGCTCGGCGAACAGACTCAGCAGGTCGTCGTTGAACAACCTGTGGAGCAGCGAAAACGGGCTGGCAAACGGAAACGTGTCCCGCCGTGCCATGCTGGCATCGCGACGTTGCGGGTCTGCCGCTCGAGAATGACTGCGCTGCAGGTTGCCTTGCTGAGCCTCCCGGGCCTGGCCCGACTCTTTTTGACCGGCCGTGGCTGCGTCCGTCTCCTTGACTGCCATATATGTCCTCCTATTCGTGGTGCGTACGAAATCGAACAGAGGCATTCAACCTCTGCGACGCTCAGCACAACGTGACAACGACTACGCGACCAGCGTGCGGGACCGGAGGCGGATCCCGAGCATGACGAGGATCAGCCCCGCGGCGATGGCGTAAGCCCCCAGCACGAACGCAATGCCGACGATGCCCGCCCCTGGAAACGCAAAGACGAGCACGCCCAACGCCACCGAAAGCGCGCCGCTCAGCGCGAGCAGCCATTCGCCCTTGATGACCCTCCGCAGCCTGATTGCGGCCACGATCTCGAACACGCCTGTCACGACCGCCCACGCGGCGATGAAGAACACGAGCGCCAGCGCCGTGACGCCGGGCCACAGGAAGGCGAGGACGCCGGCGCCGATGCCCACCAGCCCCTGAACCACGTGCGCCCACGATCGGCCGCCGGCCCGCGCGGGCGAGAAGCCGATGAACAGATTGGTGATGCCGTCGATGATGGCGTACGCACCGAAGATACCGACGAGCACGGCGATAGTCATGCCGGGCCAGGCTATCGCCAGGATGCCGATGACGATGCTGACGATGCCCCTGATGAGCATGAACGAATCCATACACGCCTCCTGCACACGTGGGCGCAAGTGGCGTGCCGCCTGACTGCCACGGTTTTCCGGGCCGTTTGTTGACGCGAATCACGAACCCACAATGTTTCGTCGCAGAGGCCTGTCACACCGACTTATCCGCCGTCGCGCGGGGTTGCTGTCTGCGCCCGAAGGTGGACCTGTGCGCCGTAGCTCGAGTTGCTGTCAACGAGCGAAGCGGACCTGTGCGCCGTAGCTCGAGTTGCTGTCAACGAGCGAAGCGGACCTGTCCGCCGTAGCTCGAGTTGCTGTCAATGAGCGAAGCGGACCTGTCCGCCGTAGCTCGAGTTGCTGTCAATGAGCGAAGGCGGATATCGTTTCGGGCGTGAAAATACGCGAGGCACGAACCACCATTGTCGGGACGCCCTGGCGCGAACTGCTGTTTCTCGAGCTCACCACGGATGACGGCCTCGTCGGCGTCAGCGAAGTGCGGATGGTGAACAAGACCGAGACGCTCGACGCCTGCATCAAGGAATTGGCGCCGCGCTACGTCGTCGGATCGGATCCGTTCGACGTGGAGCGCCTCGCCTGGAACGTGCAGCGCGGCGAGTACGGGCGGCCCGGCGAGGTCACGCAGTCAGCGCTGGCGGCGTTCGACGTCGCGTGCTGGGATTTGATGGGGCAGTCGCTCGGCGTGCCGGTCTGGAAGCTGCTCGGCGGCAAGTTTCGTGAGCGGGTCCCGGCGTATGCCAACGGCTGGTATCAGGCCGAGCGCGAGCCGGGCGCGATCGCCGCGCTGGCGAAACAGGTCGTCGCCAAGGGCTATCGCGCGCTCAAGCTGGACCCGTTCGGCGCCGCGAGCGCCGAGCTGTCGTCGGCGGATCGCCGCCGCGTCGACGCCATCATGCGAGCGGTCCGGGACGCCGTCGGCCCCGACGTGCAGATGCTGATCGAGATGCACGGACGCTTCACGCCGGCGACTGCTGTCCGCGTGGCGGCCATCCTCGAGCCGTACGACCCCGACTGGATCGAAGAGCCGGTACCGCCGGAAAATGCGGCGGCGCTGGCGCGGGTCCGTGCCAGTACGCGCATCCCGATCGCCACCGGCGAACGGGCGCACTCGGTTGGTGAGATTCGCGAGTTCATCGAATCGGGTCTTGCCGACGTCGTCCAGATCGATCTCACGCACTTCGGGGGATTTCTCGGCATCAAGCGCGTCGCCGGATGGGCCGAGGCGCACTATCTGCTGATGGCGCCGCACAACGTCTGCGGTCCCGTTGGAACGATGGCGAACGTCCACTTCGCGATTGCCACGCCGAACTACAAGACGCTCGAACATTTCAATGACTTCGCGGATCCCTGGGTCCGCGAGCTGGTCGACCATGCGCCGCAGGTGGCTGTCGAGGACGGCTGCTTCGGCCTGCCCGAGCGACCCGGCCTGGGACTCCGGCTCAATCACGAGGCGTGCCGCGCGCACCCGCGCACCGGGGGAACGCTGAAGCTGTTCGAACCTGGCTGGGAAAAGAGGGCGGGTCAGAAAAAAAGTGAAAAGTTAAAAGGCAAAACTTAACACTTAGAACTGGGACAGCCGTCAAGGGCTGCGCTACGAGGACCTCTGATCACAGACTTCGCGGAAATCCCGCGGTATCGCTCGGCGCCGTCGTCACTGCGGCTCCGCAGCGCACTCCTGCACGCAACGCCTCGTCCACCGGGCCGCCGCGCAGCCGGACGGCGATGTAGCCGGCGTTGAACGCATCGCCCGCGCCGATCGGATCCACCGCGTCGTCGCGGCGGATCTCCAACTCCTGCCAGCCTTCTGCCGTCAGAACTCCGACGGACGCCGCGCTTCGGACGACGACTTCCCGCGGGCCTCGCGATTGCGCTCGCTCGGCTGAAGCCTTCGCGCTCTGGTCGTCCCGGTCGCCGACCAGTTCGAGGAGCTCGGACGCCCCCGCCAGCAACAGATCGCATCGGTCGATCAGCGGCCGCACCAGTTCGGCGCGGCGGTCCGATCCCCAGAGCCCGGTACGAAGATTTGGATCCACGATACGAAGACCACGCGCGGATCCTAAAAGGGTGAGGGCGGCGGCGTGCGGCGCGGAGCCAATCAGCGCCGTCACGCCGGTAACGAGTACGGCGCGAGCGTCGGCGAACGGCACTTCGAGCAACGCCTCCGGCCCCATCGCACTCGCCGCCGACCCGGTCCGGTAATAGTGAACACCGGTACCAGGCTCTTTGAGCATCAAGCCGGTGGGTCGCGTGGCGTCGCGGCCGACCCACTGCGTGTCGATGCCTTCACCGCTCAAGCTCTCGAGAATCCGTTCGCCGGCGGCATCCACGCCCAGGCGGCTCACCCACGCGACGCGCAGGCCAAGCCGGGCGAGCCCGACGCAGGTATTGCTTTCGGCGCCAGCGTGATCGACGAGAAGGTACCTGGTACGGCGAACAATCTCGCCTGGCGGTGGGGCCAGCGCGATCATGGTTTCGCCAAAAGCGACAAGGTCGTACAACATTTTGGTTTTGACGGTTACTTTATCGCTGAAAGGCGTGAATTGCCGTTGACTGAGCAGTTCACCACTTGATATACCGTTTCACTGAATGAAACGGGCCCCGACTGGCTTCTCGGCTGCGCGGTACAAAGTGGACGCCGCAGCCAAGGCGCTGGAGCTATTGAGCGTCTTCTCCTTCCGCGAGCCGCGGCTCTCGCTCGCAGACCTCGCGACCCGAACCGGCATTCCCCGTGCCACCGCGTTCCGGCTGCTGTCGACGCTCGAGCAGTCCGGGTTTCTCGCCAAGGATCACGGCGCGTATCAACTCGGCATCAAGTGCTTCGTCCTAGGCAACATCGTCGCTGGCGGTCTGGACCTGCGCGAAACGGCGCATCCGCACCTGGTGGCGCTGCGCGACTTGACCCGCGAGACGACGCAGATCGCGATCCTGGATCACTGGCAGGTCGTTTATCTCGAGCGCATGCTGTCGCCCTTCCCGGTGGGTGTCATGCGGACGCGCGCCGGTGCCATCCTGCCGGCCTACTGCACCGCGCTCGGCAAGACGCTGCTCGCGTACATGCCCGAGCCGGAGGTGGAGACCTGGGCCGCCACGCAGAAGTTCCCGCCGCTGACGTCGCGGACGATCACCTCGGCGCGGCGGCTGCTGAAGGACCTCCGCGTCATCCGCGAACGTGGTTACGGGATAGACGATGAAGAGCGGGAAAAAGGGGTGCGGTGTCTGGCCGCGCCGATCCGGAACCATCACGGCGACGTCGTCGCCGCGGTGAGCATCGCGGCGCCGATCGATCGGCTGCCGCGCGACCTGGTGGGTAGCGACCTCGCGGCGGCGGTCCTGTCCACCGCGCGTGCGATCTCGATCGATCTGGGAGCCGTCGACGATATGGGAGCCACGGAATCATACCGCGCCGCTCTAGCGGCGCATGGAGGAAGAAAGTGAAGAGAGTGGTATTAGGTCTCGCTGTTGCGCTGTGTTTGCTGCCGATCGGCCTCGCGGCCCAGGCGGTGACCGGCACCATCCTGGGAACCGTCACCGACACGTCCGGTGCCGCGGTCCCCGGCGCCACGGTCACGCTGACCAACCAGGGCACCGGCCTGACCCGCAGCATGGTCACCGACCAGGCGGGCGAATACACCGCGCCGTCGCTGCCGACCGGCAAGTACAAGATCGTGGCGGAGCTGCCCGGTTTCAAAACGGCGACTCTCTCCGACATCGAGCTGACGGTCGACACGAAGGTTCGTGTAAACGCGCGGCTCGAGGTCGGCACGGTCGCCGAGACTGTGACGGTTGCCGCCGCCTCGCCGCTCGTCCAGGTGGCGACGTCCGAGCTGGGCACGACCGTTCAGGAGGAGCAGATCAAGACGCTGCCGCTCAACGGCCGCAACTTCGTCAACCTGACGCGCACCGTGCCGGGCGTGGTCCGCGGCATTCCGGGCGCGAACATCGACGGAGCGGGCAGTCTGGCGTGGCGCGCCTCCGCGTCGTTCTCGGCGAATGGACAGCGGCCGCGCGACAACAACTACATGCTCGACGGCGTGGACAACAACGAGACCTGGCTGCAGACGGTCGTGCTCTTCCCGAGCGTCGACGCCCTCGACGAGTTCAAGTTGCAGACCAGCACCTACTCGGCGGAGTTCGGCCGATCGCTCGGGGGCGTCGTGAACCTGCAAATCAAGTCGGGCACCAACACGATGCATGGCAGCGCCTTCGAATTCCTGCGGAACGACGCGTTCGACGCCAACAACTTCTTCAACAACCGCGCCGGCCGCGAGAAGCCGGACTTCAGCCAGCACCAGTACGGCGGCACAATCGGCGGCCCGCTCGTCAAGGACAAGACGTTCTATTTCTTCGACTATCAGGGCTACAAGATCAACCAGGGCGCGACCTACCTGTCGACGGTGCCCTCGGCGAAGATGCGCGCCGGCGACTTCTCGGAACTGAACCGCGTCATCTTCGATCCGGTCTCGCATCTGCCGTTCCCAGGCAACGTGATTCCGCAGGCTCGCTGGGACCCGGTGGCGAAGAACATCCTCGGCCAGCTGATTCCCGAGTCGAATACCGGCGGCATTGGGAGTGCCACGGGCCAGACGATCAACAACTACCTGATCAATCCAACGCTCGAACGCCAGGACAACCAGATCGACCTCAAGGTCGATCACTCCCTTTCGTCGAACAACCGCCTCGCGACGCGGTACAGCTACGAGAAGACACACCGGGTCCTGCCGGCAACGCTGCCGCACGGCGACGCGGGCTTCACCTTCGGCGCCGGCGACGGCAACATCAAGGCGCAGGGGCTGTCGATGAACGACACCCACACGTTCAACTCGAACTGGTTGAACGAGGTGCGCTTCGGCTGGAGCTCGATCAAGTTCTTGATGACGCCGGTGGATTACGGGACCAACATCGCACAGTCCGTCGGCCTCCGGAACGTCAACCTCGGTGAGACGACGTCGGCGATGAGCCAGATCATGTTCAACAACGGTGGCATGCGGAACATCGGTGCGAACGGCAACCAGCCGCTGATCACGAACCAGAACGACTTCCAGATCTTCGACAACGTGACGCGGGTGGCCGGGAAGCACACGATGAAGGCCGGCGGCAGCCTGACGCTTCGCTCGCGCGAGATTCTCAACGCCGACACGATCGTCGGCCGGTTCGACTTCAACCAGAACCTGACGTCGAACTGCGCGGGCATCACCACCGGCTGCACCATCCAGTCGAACAGCGGCTTCGACTTCGCCAGCTTCCTGCTCGGCTATGCCAGCAACGCCAGCCGGACGCTGTTCGATCCGGGCACTTACACGGAAACCCGGCCCGAGTACGCGCTGTACTTCCAGGACGACATCCGCGTCACCAATCGCCTGACCGTGAATGCGGGGCTGCGGTGGGATGTGTACGTGCCCTGGATCGAAGTCGACAACAAGCAGTCGAACTTCGACGTGTCGACCGGCCGGTTCGTGGTGGCCTCTGACAACGCGACGATCAACGGCGTCGAGGTCGGGCGCTATCTCCAGACGTACTCGCGGCGGGACTTCGGTCCGCGTCTCGGCTTTGCCTACGATCTGGCGGGCGACGGCCGGACGATCGTCCGCGGCGGCTACGGCCTGTTCTGGAACTTCACGCCTGGCGGCACCTCGTCGTCGAAGGCGCAGAACCAGCCGTTCCTGCAGGCGCAGGCGATCACGACCAGTCTCGGCACCAACATCCTCCTGCAGAATGGCCTCGACCCGGCGCCGGGCGTGCGTCCCGATGTGCCGCCGGCGGGTTCGACGCGGTCGGCGTTCCTCACCGACTTCCGTGATGCCCACGCGCACAACTTCAACGTGAACGTGCAGCGGCAGCTCGGCACCAACTACATGGTGGAAGCGGCCTATTCCGGATCGCGGACCAAGGACGCGGCGCTGAAAGTCGACCTCAATCAGGCGCCGCCGATCGTCGGTGTCAACGACCAGAACGTGAACCGGCCGTACGCGAAGGTGTCGCCGGCGCTCCGCACGGTCGGCGCCCTCTCGAGCACGGGCTATGTCGAGTACAACGGCCTGCTGCTCAAATTTCAGCGCCGTTCGGCGAACCATATCTCGTTCATGAATTCGTACACCTTCGGCCGGGCCATCGACCTCAACTCGGACAACGACGGGACGGTCACGCTGACCGACATCTTCCATCCCGAGTACAACCGCGGACCGGCGGATTACGACGTGACGCACACCTTCAGCTCGAACTGGATTTACGAGCTGCCGTGGGCGGCGCAGCACCCGTGGGGCGGCTGGCAGCTGAGCGGGATTCTCTATCTGCGCTCGGGCCTGCCGATCACCATCACACAGTCGCAAAGCATGCTGTCGACCGGGCTCACGAACAACCGGCCGAACACCATCTGCGATCCGGTCTCGAGCAGTCCGACGATCGCTCAGTGGTTCAACACCAGCTGCTTCCAGCAGGTGGCCGACACCACCGGCACGTTCGGGAACACGGGCCGCAACTCGGTTCGCGGACCGGGGCAGTTCAACATCGACGCGTCGGTCATCAAGAACACCAAGATCGGGCCGGTGGCCTCCGAGCTCCGAATCGAAGTGTTCAACCTGCTGAATCATCCGCAGTTCGCGAACCCGAACGCGCAGTTCGGCAACTCGGCGTTCGGCACGATCTCGGCGATGCTGGCGAGCCCGTCGTGCGCGCTGTGCGGCACGACCGAGCGTCAGATGCAGGTGGCGGTCAAGCTAAAGTTCTAGGGTTCT
>Ga0207641_10004312_pt1 | contig 12351 bp, 7 predicted proteins | sample KBSSwiS62_FD_184306 | JGI IMG/M metagenome (GOLD analysis project Ga0207641, IMG submission 184306) | Switchgrass rhizosphere microbial communities from Kellogg Biological Station, Michigan, USA - KBS Switchgrass S6-2 (SPAdes) (version 2) | ecosystem: Host-associated > Plants > Roots >... | reverse complement strand
CGCGCCGCTGCTTGCGGTCCATCTGGAAAACGCGCCACGCCGCCCAGGCGTGGACGGGCGGGTTCACATCGCTGAATTCCCATTCATACGCGGGAAGCTGCCCGTTGGGATGCATGTACCATTCGCGCGTCAATAGAATCAGTTGCGATTTCGCAAAGTCCACATCGAGCATCGCCAAAGGAATGCAATGAAACGCCTGGTCCCAGGCCGCATACCAGGGATACTCCCATTTATCCGGCATGGAAATGATATTGCTGTTGTTGAGATGCTGCCAGGTGTGATTACGACCCACCAATCGTTGCGGCGCCGGAGGCGGTTGACGGGGGTCGCCCATTAACCACTGGTGAACATTGTAGTAATACAGCTGCTTGCCCCACAACATGCCCGCAAAAGCCTGCCGCTGCACCAGCTTCTCGTCCTCGTTCGTCATCTCTGCCTGCAGTTCTTTATAGAATTGATCCGTCTCTGTACGGCGTGCTTCGAAAATGGTCTCAAAGTCCCGGAAAGGAGTAAGGGTGCACCCTTTTTGCAGTCGCAGACGGATGGAGATGGACTGGCCGGGAATCGGCACACCGCCGCCGCCGCCGGTGAGACCGTCGAAGCCCATACGGCCACCGAATTGCACGCCAGGCTGCATGACCGCAAGACCAGCGAGGTTCCGGCCATTCAGGGGGAGCTCTACCACGCGGCGCTGTTCGACCACTGAACCGAGAGAGGCTTCGTCCGTCTTCAACTGGGCAACCTCACCGGTGATGGTGACCGATTCGGATTGCGAGCCGACTTGGAGACTCTTGAAATCGACGCGGGCCTTCTGGTTGATCTGAAGCTCGATTCCGGTTTGGGTCTCAGTCTTGAAGCCTTGCATTTCGACCGTGACTGAGTATAGGCCTACATCAAGAAGCGGAAAGCTATAGTTGCCGCCAGTAGTGGTGGTTTCCTCGCGCTTAATACCGGTGTTGACGTTGGTAACAGTCACCTTTGCGCCCCCGATGGAAGCGCCAGTGGCATCTGTAACTGTCCCAAGAATCGTTGTAGAAGTCGTCTGCGAGAAAACGTGCAGGCAGAAGAGAAGAGATACTGCTAAGACTGAAATAGCTCGGCGCACAATAGCCTCCTGAAGCTGGTTTGCAATTCAATTATGCTACCCAGGATCGGAGGCTGTGTCAATCGGGCAACACTGAGACGGTAAAAAGCGGCGGATCTGTGAGACCCGCCGCTTAAGCGTCCGCGTTAAAAAAGTAGCTTCAGGCCGAACTGCTGTTGCCTCATGTTGGAGGCGAGACCGGTGATTGCGCCGAAGCTTGTGGAACCCGGAACAAACGTACTGTTCGGATTGCTGAAGTTTGGGTGATTGAGCGTATTGAACGTCTCCCAGCGGAATTGGAGTTTAAACCTTTCCGTAACAGTGAAGTTCTTAAACAGGCTCCAGTCAAAGTTGACCAGGCCGGGACCGCGCAGAAAATTGCGGGGCGTATTCCCATAAGTGTAGAGGGCAGGCAGAGTGAAGGCTGCAAGGTTGACGCACTGCGTGAGTTTCCCGCTGCCGCAATCGGCTACTGGAGCCGTGCCGGAGAAGTTAGCACGCTGCGTTCCTTGACCGACGTTCGCCTGATCGGCGGAGATTGTGACAGAGAATGGCAGGCCGGACTGCACTGTCGTGATGCCGTTGGTTTGCCAACCGGCCAGGGCCGTCTTGAGAATCTTGCTGCCGCTGCTCTTGAAGAACGGAAGTTCGTAGTTATAGCTGGCGACGAACCGATGCCGCACATCCCAGTTCGCCAGGCCATAATCGAGACGCCAGTTGTAAGGGTTCATGACATTCGAACCGCCGTTGGAGTCCGTGCTGACATCGAGCGTCTTTGAGAACGTATAGCTGGCAAGCATCGTCAGTCCCTTGAATCCGTTCTGCCGGTAAACCAAGCTGAGTCCCTGGTAGTTAGAGATCAAGTCGTTCTGAATAACGCGGATCACGCCGAACAGCGGGTTCGGGCGGCGATCGTTGACCGCGCCTGGTCCAGGCGCCGGCGTATTCGGATAGAAACTGCGATCGAGGTGGTAGGCATGGTTGCCCAGGTATTCCACGCCAACTCCCGCCGAACTCCACAATCCCCGTTCCAGGCTGAAGCTCCATTGATTCATGGTGCCGTTAGGAAGATACGGACTTACCGTAAAGGCGTTCGGCCGGGTGTTTGTGGATCCGCCGGCGGCGGGTAACGGGTTGCTCAGGGTCAGTGCCGTGGCCGGGAGGATGCCGTTTACAAGGGAGTTATTGAAAGTGAAAATCGTGGCGAACGGGGGGTTGGTGGTCGCCAGTGTGTAGCTATTCATCTGGTTCGGATTGTAGTAGATGCCGAATCCGCCGCGGACTACAAACTTCGAAGGCAGCCGATAGGCGAAACCCAGCCGCGGCCCCCAGTTGTTGTGGTCCGGGTTGTTGTAGGGAATCTTACTGGGAACCGTCGACGGAATGAAGGCCGTCTGGGCCGGGTTCAAGATGGTCCCGTTACCTGTCGTCGATTCGGGTACTGTCGGCAACTCGTAACGCAAGCCCAGAGTGACGGTCAAGTTGCTGGTGACCTGCCACTTGTCCTGTACAAAGAATCCATAGCGCCACTGCTCGCCGCCTCCCGGATAAAGCTGGCCAGGTGTAGTGATTGCCTGGGGAATCCCGAGCAGGTAGTCGGCTGGAGCGAAACCCGAAAGCTGACCGTTGAAAGTGAAACCGCCCCGAGGATTATTGTTCGCCGTGCGATTGGTGATCACTTTGCGGCTATCGATCCCTGCCGAAATATTGTGCGCCGCTTTCAGGAAACTGGTGGTGTTGGAGATCTGGTAGGTCTTGTCGTTCTGGAACCAGTTGGTGGAACTTTGGTTGTCGGCGCCAATGGAGATGAAGTTGGTGATGCCGATGGCAGGCAAGCCCGGGTTGGTATCGGAGGTAGGAAAGCCGGGAATCCCAAGGTCCGATCCCGCGGTGCTGGGATACGCGCCGCCGGGCGTGAAGAAGTTCAGTGAGTCGATCGTCGTGTACTGGCGGCCAAAGCGGAAGTCGTTTACGATAGACGAACTGAAGATGCGCGTATAGCCAATGACGAAATTGCGGTCGCCAACGGGCTGGTTGTAGCCGTTATACGGATTGGCGTTTTCATTAACCAGCTTCGTGTCCTCGTAGGAGTACCGGAAGAAGAAACGATTCTTTTCGCCCAGCGTCTGATCCAGCCGTCCCAGGTACTGATCGGTGGTGTTGTTGCTTGGCGCGTTGCGAATGAAATTATTCGTGAATGCGTTTACGGTGCCACTATTGGTGGGTAATGGCATGTACTGGAGAGACTTGACAGCCTGCGAAGAAAGGCGGCTGGGAGGGATCACATTGCCCGGAAAAGCGATACCCGTATACGGATCTTTCACCACCACCGAGGTTTCGCTGAAGTCGCCCCCGCGCATTTTCGGGGTGAGGACGCTGGCAACCATGGGGATCTGCGTGCCCGACCGTAACGACTCCCATCCGAACATGAAGAACGTCTTGTTCTTTCCGTTATAGACCTTCGGAATCAGGACCGGACCATTGAACTGAACTCCGTACTGATTCTGGCGCAACGGCGGTTTCTTTTGACCTTGCGCGGTGAAAAAGTTTTTGGCATCCAGTTGATCGTTCCGCAGGAATTCGAATAAGGCACCGTGAAAGTCGTTGCCGCCACTCTTGGAAACCATGTTGATCTGCACACCAAGATACCCGCCATATTGCGCAGGGTAGGTGCCGGTTTGCACCTGCACTTCCTGAATGGCATCAACGCTTGGCCGGTACGTTGTGGTGGTGATCAGATTGTTCATCAAGCTAACGCCGTCAAGTGAAACGCTATTCGTGATTTCGCGGAGCCCCGCACCGATATATCCTTCACCTCCGCCGGGATTGCCCGTTGGTGCTTTCAGACCTGGAAGTACACCCGGAGTCATTGCCGCCAACTTGATCGGATTCCGTCCATTGAGCGGTAGCTCCGTAGTCGACTTTGTAGTGATCAGTTCACTCACAGATGCATCGTCCGTCTTGATGGGTGGAATGTCGGCAGTGATCTCCACCGTGGTGTCAACCGAGCCCACCTTCAGCGAGAAATCGGCCCGCGCAGTCTGATTGGCGCTTACCGCGATGTCCTTCTGACTGGTGGTGGAAAATCCGGCCATCTGAACCGACACTGTGTACACGCCGGCTTTCAGAAACTGAAATTCATAGGTGCCGATTTCGGTAGATGTAGTGTTTAAAGTTTCACCCGTCTCCTGGTTCCGCGCGGTAACTTGGGCGCCGGTGACCGCGGCTCCCGTGACATCCGCGATTTTGCCCACAATCGACGTATTGATGGCGAGCTGGCCTAAGGCTGGTAAAACCATTGAAAGTAAAGCGAGAAATAAACTTCGACAGCGACTCATAGATAATGCCCTCCCGGAGCAGTTTGTTTGGTTTTTAGACGCGTCAGAGCTCGAAAAGTTTTCGTTCTCCCGGCCCAAAATCCCGTTATCACTTGTAACGACGAAAAGCTGCGGAAGTTGCGGACGCATTAGCAGCGAGAGCAGCTTAATGTTCTCTTTACGAACTCTCTACGACTTCTTCACATCTTTCCGGATAACGTCATTCTGGAGGCAGTAGACGGACAAGATGAAGATTGAAGCCACCATCCAGACCTTCCACTGGAGGAGGCGGAAGACATCCTGGAAAAGATGGGCGTAGGAGGAATCACGATCTCCGAAGTCCGGGATCACCATGGGGTTGGGGGGCGCAAGGCATTCTACCGGGGAGCCGAGTATCAACTCGACGTGCCACGGCTGAAGCTGGAAATGCTGGTTCCCGCCGAGCGGGCCGGCGAAGTGAGCAACGCGATTGCAAGCCTTGCCGGGCCATTTACCGAAGACGACAACACGGTTCTGGCATACGACGTTGGAACGCCCGTTCATTCCCGGAGCAGTGGTGCGATACTACCTTTAAGATGAAAGAATTGGCGGAACAACTGGTAAACGTAATTGCAGCCGCCGACACCCGGTTGCGGGATATGGATGAATCGTTGGCCGCGAAAAAAACGGAGCCTGGAGTCTGGTCAAAGAAGGAGTTGCTGGGCCATCTGATCGATTCCGCCTCAAACAATCATCAGCGTTTCGTGCGCCTGCAACTGGCTGACGACCTCCGGCTGCCAAAATACGAGCAGGAAGGATGGGTAAAGGTACAGGGGTATCAGACAGCCGACTGGGTTTCGCTGATAGCTCTGTGGCGAGCCTACAATCTGCACCTGGCACGGCTGATTCGAGATGTATCGCCGGAAGCGCTCGCGCACACTTGCCACGTGGGTGATGGCGATGAGGTGACGCTGCAGTTCCTGATGGAAGATTATCTGGCCCATCTGGAGCATCACCTGTTGCAACTTCTATAGCCCCGAGGCGGTTGGTCCGTGAGCGCAGGAACTCCATCTGCGCTCACGGACTGCGTCGCTTTTAGTGAGGGCTGGCGCCGTTGTCGACGGCAGGTGTAACTTGAAGGCCCGGAAGAACCCTTGTTCCTTCGATACGTACTGCCTGCAGTGTATTGGTGTCGAGGTTCAACAGGTTCAGGATCGTTGGTGCGATCTGAGTTGTCAGTACCGGTGCGCGAAACACGGCCGGAGGAAGCGTTGGCACAACCACGAGCAGCGGAACGTGCAGGTCATTTTCGTTCATGCCGCCATGCTCGGCCTGAACAGCAGGAAGCGCCAGCGTCAGGTTAGGTTCGTAATTAGTTCCTGGGTTCGGAACGACGATTACGTCTGGCGGAGCGGGATCGCTCAGCGGGTCGGGAAACAATAGTTTGAGCGATTCGCCGTATAAGATCTGGGCGATGTTCAATGTGGTTTCATTTGTTTTCATCGTAAGTACCTTTGCGACGCCCTCAGCGTCTCCCTGATTGGTCAGCCAGATGTACGCCGTAGACTTCTCGGCGATCTTCTTGACGGAGCTGGGTGGAAAGCCCGCGGATGTGAGCAGGGTCTGAATCGCGCTGGTCGTTTGGACAAAGCGCTTGGAAGGATCGAGTGAAGTTTCACCGTGCTTGGCGGTGATCACGATGGCAGTCGTGCCGGTGAGGCCCTGATTGGCCAGTTCCGTCACCATTCTTCCCAGGGCGTCATCAACGTAGGTCAGAGCGTCTTCCAGGACCGCATTCGGCTTACCGAGATCGTCCGCGTAGCCCCCTCCCAGAGAGTTCTTCTTGGCGGCATTCACAGACTGGAAATTCATTCCAAACAGCGCCGGCACGCCTACGGTCAGTGTTCCACCGTGATCCTTTCCCTTGATCTCATTAATCACGCTTACAACGCGTAGTTCATCGAAGGCTTCGGTAGGAAGTACCTTTCTCGTCGCATTATCAACTGACTTAAGGGTATCGACGCACGGCCCCGGGGTTGCTGTGGGAAAAACAGGCAGAAGGTACGGAGCGCAGGCTATTTCGGGTGTATACAGATCATCGATTCCTGTTCCCGAAGGACCATTCAGGAATTCGTAAGCGGGCCGTTTCTCCGAATAAGCGGTGCGCCAGTGAGCCGACTTAACTACCTCAAAAACCGTGTTGACTCTGATCATGTTATGCGGCAGCACAGGCGAGCATACGCCGTTGACCAACTGCCGGGGCATTAAGGCCGGATTGACACCTGAGAGTCCATTCGGATCGAGATTGATGCCCTGTTTAAGATCGATCACGGTACCTGGCGCACCCGTGCAGTTCGTATTCGTGGGAGCATACCAGCCGCGGTGCCAAGCATCGTCATAATACATGCCGCCCAGGGCGGGCGACGCCCCTGTGAAGATACCGACGGTCGCCGGAATGGAGTCGGAAGGTTTTGTGGTGCTGGCATTCGTGTAATTCATTCCTCTCGCCGTCAGTTGCGCGAGCGTCCCGCCAGGATGACTTTTTGTCCATAGCGCTACATCCAGACCATGTGTTCCATCAAAACTGATAACCAAAACCCTGCGGATCTTATGATCGTCTCCGAACAAGACTGCTGTATTGAGCAACGTGGGCACAACCATGAGCAAGGCAGATGCTGCCAAAGTTTTCGCGCGTTTCATCTCACTTCCCTTTTTTTGTATTCTGCCAGGCTCAAGGGGTTCGGCCTTTCAGTATGAGTAAGTTAGCGTGGATCTGAGAAGGTGTCTATAGTACCAAAATAGTACCTTTCCGAATAAAATGAGAAGAATCAACAGCTTATGAGATGGACCTACTTCCGCTTAGGTGGTATTAGTTTTTTCGCTAAGGCTTAGTTCTCACAAATCTCACCAGCTAGTGGCCTAGGGCCGTCGTACCATCGCACAGTTTCCAACGCTGGAACCGGGCTATGCCGTTTTACGCGGTAATCGTTAAGGTTCCCGCCCTAGTCGAATACTCAGGATCGTACCAGCTCATCGGCGTTATGGGACGTCACCTTGCAGTTCATGATGGATGATTATATCGCTCACCTCGAACCCTACATGCCTGCAATTGCTCTAAAATGCGCCGCTTATGTTTACCCCATCGACCGAAATCCCGGACGTTCGAATCAGGATTTCCCCGATGGTGTTGACTTCGGATTTCCGCGACAATTCGAGATATTGGAGGGTCACGATAGGATCTCATATTGAGAGCTAGGAGACCAGTACTCATAAAGCTGTCGTTCCATTACGCCACAGCAAAATACGAACTTTAGACGCGCCCGGGTACCATTAACTTTTGGTACTAAAGTTCCCCAAACTTTTTCGTCCTTTTAGTCCAGTCCAAACTCGCGGTCTAAGGTATACTGCCCAGGCTTAATCTTAGGAATAGTACGAGAACCAAAGAAGTTTGTACCGAACACTTACCCCATTTCTGCCTTAAAACCTGTTCAAGCTCAGCCCAATCTACACATTTCATGGAGCTTATCGGTTTTTCTCCACTACTTCTCTTCATTGCTCCATCATTACATTCGTGTTACGTTACCTGCACAGCTATTCCCTAACACTTAACGAATGCTCAAGGAGAGAGAGGCACGTGAAAACAAGAATTTGCAGCAGCTCGGCAGCGTTAACCATGACGCTCATTCTCGCAGGGTCGGCGACGAATGTATGGGCCGATGATGGCAACACAGATCGAAATAATCAATTCGATTTCGCATTGATTGGCGACGTTCCATACGCCCCGACCGGGGTAGTCAGCGCAGTTATTGGAGCCACAGGGACGGTATTGGGCAATAAAACTGTGCAGACCTATCCTGCACCCGATTACGATGCCCTAATTGCCGATATCAATGCCCATACCAAAGTTCTGTTTACCGTTCATATGGGAGACATCAAAGCCGGAAATACCTGGTGTCAGGGAAATGGAAGCGCTGGCAGGGACCTTTATAAGTTAGACCCGGTCACCAATACACTTGTCCCGGCCGCAGATAATGTGTACGCGAAGAACCTGGCATATTTTGGCGCCTACCGGAACGCCGCAATCTATCAGCCCGGCGATAACGAGTGGACCGATTGCCACCGCACGAATAATGGCTCCTACAATCCGACTGAGCGGCTAAACTACATTCGCACGACCGCAGGATTTTTCAATTCGAACCAGAGCCTTGGACAGCGGCCAATTACGTTGCAACGCCAGAGCGGCGACATCAACCCTTTGACTCAAGTGCCATATATCTACAAGGAGAACGTGATGTGGCGGACGGGAAACATCATCTTCGTCGGCCTGAATCAGCCGGGCAGTAACAATAACCATCAGCGAAACGTGACGGCTAGCGATCCAGTCCCAACTGACGACAACGAGGCGGAGTATGCAGCGCGGTCTGCGGCCAACATCGTTTGGATCCAAAAAGCATTCGCCGCTGCCAATCTTGATTCAACCACCAAAGCTGTTGTAATCATGCAACAGGCAAACGTGTTCGAGCGGTATCTTGAGTCGGCCCAAAAGTACACCGAGTCGGGTTATGCCGCCTTTGTAAACGAACTTAGAACTCAAACCGTCTTGTTCGGCAAGCCGGTGGTCCTGGTCGGCGGCGACACTCATACAGTGCGGATCGACAAGCCGTTTACGACGCTATATCCAGGTGCATGCACGGTGGCTCCGTCGAATGCCGCGACTTGCGCGCAAGTTGCTGGAAGTCCCTCCGGCACCGGTGTGATCCTTCCGACAGTCGGAAGCCGGATCCAGAATTTTACCCGTGTCGAGGTATTTGGGTCGCCGGACGTAGCCTGGATTCGCGCCGTCGTGGATCCCTTTGATCCGAACGTGTTCTCATTCTCCATGCAGACCATTGCCGGGACTGGCCATGGCCGGGATGGCTTCGATAACGACGACGATCTCCAGTAAAAGATTTGTCGATCTTGCCGTAGTTGCCTTGCGTGGTTGCTTTGAATGGCCCGACCCTTCACTGGGTTGGGCCATTTGTTTTATAGAGTTGCCGCGACGCTCTCCTGCTCCACGGGAGCGCCACTGCCCTCGTTAAAGCTGTAGCCGAAACCACGGACGGAACGAATCAGCGAAGGGTTAGTGGGATCGCTTTCCGTCTTCTGACGCAGGCGGAGAATGTACACATCCACCGTACGGTCCGTGACGGCGCGGTCGTGGCCCCACACCGCATCCAGCAATTGCTCGCGGCTAAAGACCACTCCAGGCCGGCTCATCAAGAATTCCAGCAGACGGAATTCGGTGGCCGTCAGAGCCAGCGCGGTGCCGTTCAATTTGACGCGGCAACTGGTGCGGTCCAACTCAAGACCTCCCGACTTCAGCACGCGCGTGGGCGCCACTTGGCCGCGGAACTGAATTTTGATACGGGCGATCAGTTCCCGGATGAAGAATGGCTTTACGATATAGTCGTTCGCACCCAGTTCCAGGCCGACAATACGGTCGGTTTCCGAGGCGCGGGCAGTGAGAAAGATAACCGGTAAATTAGCCAGCTCGGGATGGCTGCGAATGCCTTTGCAAATGTCGAGCCCGTCAGAATCGGGCAACATGATATCGAGCAGGATCAGGTCCGGACGTTCCCGGCGGCAGAGTTCTATGGCGCCCTTGCCGGTTTGGGAGCCGACCAGCGCAAATCCCTCTTTCTCCAGGTTGTACTTCAACAGCGCGTATAAGTCCGAGTCGTCTTCAATTAACGCGATTTTCTTCATAGTCTGACGGTACCTGTCTTCCGTTACAAACAGATTACAATCTGGTTAATTCCGGTTGAACTGGTTCATATTCCAGGAGTCCGAGATCGTGCACTGGAAGGGTGAAGCAGAACCGCGAGCCTCTATTGAACTCGCTCTCAACACGTACTTCGCCACCCTGGGCGCGAACCAGGTGCTTCACAATTGCAAGTCCCAGGCCGGTTCCCCCCAGCTCACGAGAGCGGGCTTTGTCTACTCGATAAAAGCGTTCAAACAGCCGCGGGAGGTCCGCGGCAGGAATCCCCATTCCGGTATCCTGCACGAAAATTTCCACCAAATCATTATCGGCCAGCGTCCTCGCCCCCACCGTAATGGATCCGTTTTCTGGAGTGTATTTCAGAGCATTGTCCAGCAGGTTGGTGACAACCTGGTGTACCGCCTCCGTATCGCAGAAAACTTCAGTGCGTTCCGGAGCCGGATCGATGAACAGGGAGATATGCTTCTTCTCGGCCATGGGGCGCATAGACTCGATGCAATCTTCAATCATCGCGTTGACAAAATACGAGGCGAACTGGAACTTGGTGGTCTTGAGTTCAATTCGGGACAACGTCATCAGATCCGCGATCAGGCGGCCGAGTCGTTCGGCATTCTGGCGGATGATGGTGAGGAATTTCACGTTGTGTGCTTCGTCGTGAATGGCGCCGTCCAGGAGGGTTTCGGTGTAACCCTGAATGGACGCAAGCGGAGTCCGCAGCTCGTGCGAGACATTGATGACGAAGTCCTTGCGGACCAGTTCCAACTTCTCCAGTTGCTCATGTTCGCGCTGCAGTTCCTCGAACATCTTTTGTAGCTTCTCGCCGGTTTCGTTGAGCTGGTCACCCAGAATGCCAAGTTCATCGCGGTTGGTAATCTTCAAGCGGGCGCGGAAGTCGCCACGAGCCAAGTCGCCCGCGTATCCGATGATTTCGGCCAGCTTGGAGGATACGTAGCGCGCAAAGAAGGCTGCAACCAAAATGGCGGGGAGAAAAGCCAGGGCGACGGACGCCAGCAGTTGTTTCCGTATTGCGTTGACTTGGCCGTCAATCTCCTTCAACGGAACGGCTAGCCGCAGCGCGCCCGATGGTACGGGCACTGCCACATACAGAAACTTAACACCCACGGTACTGCTAAGCCTGGTGTCCGAGCCGAACCTTCCGGCGAGGGCGGCGGCAATCTCTGGACGCTGGCCATGATTCTCCATGTGAGCGGCATCGGCTTCCGAGTCCGCCAGGACACGCCCATCGCGGCCCACCGCTGTCGCCCGGCCGTCGGCGGCTTTGGCCAGAGCGCGAAAGCTATCGACATTTATCTTTGAAAAATCGGCCGGCGTCAGAAACGCGAGCATACGGCACTTATCGGCCAGTTCGCGGGTGAGCGTACCGACATAGGTCCGTTCGGCAACTTTCGATGCCTGGAAATCAACCGCGGTTAAGGCAACCACCAGAACGCACAGTACACCGAGGATCAGCTTGAGGAAGATACGGGCTGTCAAGCTATTATTCTAGCCAAGACTTCGTTTCAACGATATGAACGAAAAAGCGAACCGTTGGCTCGCTGCTGTCGTCTTTGAACGGGAGGAGGGAACGAATCGCATGAACTTCGCCGCTGCGCTGGAGACGCTTGGGCAGGATGTACGCTACGGTGCCCGGCAACTACGCCTGAATCCGGGATTCACAGCCGTGGGAGTGCTGTCGCTGGCGCTTGGGATCGGCGCCAATACAGCGATTTTCCAACTGGTGGACGCGGTGCGGCTGCGGACGCTGCCGGTGCAGAATCCACAGGAACTGGTCTCAGTCAGGTTTCCAAAGGGTTCTCATTACTCCGGTTGGTTTTCCACTCGCAACGCGAACTTTACCTGGGCCCAATGGGAGCTGATCCGCGACCAGCAGAAAGCATTCTCAGGAACGCTGGCCTGGAGTGCGGCCCGTTTCAACCTGACGCAGGGCGGGGAAGCCCGCTACGCCGACGGGATGTATGTGACCGGCGATTTTTTCAGCGTGCTCGGCGTTCCCGCGGCGATAGGACGGACGTTCACAAAAGAAGACGATACGGCTGTCTGCGGATCTCCGGGAGCGGTAGTAAGCTACGCGTTCTGGCAGCGGGAACTCGGTGGAGATCCAACCGCGCTGGGGCGAATGGTCAGTCTGGACGGACGGCCCTTCCCCGTGGTAGGGGTAACTCCAGCTAGTGTGGTGCGTCACAAAT
>Ga0207641_10004310_pt1 | contig 12351 bp, 7 predicted proteins | sample KBSSwiS62_FD_184306 | JGI IMG/M metagenome (GOLD analysis project Ga0207641, IMG submission 184306) | Switchgrass rhizosphere microbial communities from Kellogg Biological Station, Michigan, USA - KBS Switchgrass S6-2 (SPAdes) (version 2) | ecosystem: Host-associated > Plants > Roots >... | reverse complement strand
ACGATAGCTCGTCACTGACTGCTCGCGGAGCAAGACCCTGAACTGAATCCTGAGATCTGTACGGTAAGGCGAGTGCCCTGCGGCGTCTCGCGGACGGGTCCAGCTGAGGCCGGAAACTACGCAGCTATGAAAAACTGCTGTAGGCCTGCCGCCGGCTACGCGATGATGTCGTGCACGATCTTCCCGCCTTCAGGTCCGGTCAATCGCACATCGAGTCCCTGATACTTGACCGCCAGCCTTGCGGCATCGATTCCGAGCAGGTAAAGCATCGTCGCGTGAAAGTCGTGCACGCTGACCGGGTTCTCGACCGCAGCGTACCCGAGGTCGTCGGTCGCCCCGTAGGCCAGGCCTTTCTTGATGCCGCCTCCGGCGAGCATGAACGAAAACCCCTTGATGTGATGATCGCGGCCGGTGCGCTGTGACATCGGTGTCCGTCCGAATTCGCCGCCCCAGATGACGAGCGTGTCGTCGAGCATGCCACGCTGCTTCAGGTCGTTAATCAGAGCGGCGGTCGCCCGGTCGACTTCCTGGGCCTTGAAGACGATGTTGTTCCGAACGTCGTTGTGGTGATCCCAGTCGCGATGGTAGAGCTGAATGAAGCGTACGCCTCGCTCGGCCAGCCGGCGCGCCAGCAGGCAGTTCGCGGCGAACGAGCCATCGCCAGGCTTTGCGCCGTACATCTCCCAGACGTGCGCCGGCTCGTTGCGCATGTCCAGCAGCTCTGGCACGCTGGTCTGCATCTTGAACGCCATCTCGTACTGCGCGATGCGCGTCTGGATTTCCGGGTCGTGAACGGCACGGTCGTGCAGCAGGTTCAGTGAATTGATCGCCTCGATCGAGTCCTTCTGCATCGCGGGGCTGACGCCGCCCGGACTCGAGATATAGGAGACGGCATCGCCGACGGAATTGAAGCGCACGCCCTGGAGTTTGCTCGGCAGCACGCCGGCCGACCACTGCCGCGCCGCAATCGGCTGCATCTGGCCGCCCTTCCCCTCGGAGACGAGCACGACGAAACCTGGCAGATTCTCCGTTTCCGCGCCCAACCCGTACAGCACCCACGAACCGACGCTCGGCCGGCCGGTGAGAATCGATCCGCTGTTCATGAACGTGTGCGCGGGATCGTGGTTGATCTGCTCGGTCCACATCGATCGCACGATGCAGGTGTCGTCGACGATGCCGCCCATGTGCGGGAACAGCTCGCAAACCAGCTGGCCCGACTGGCCGAATTGCTTGAAAGGATGCGTCGGCCCGAAGCAGGTGAGCCGCTGACCCTGGAGTTGCGCGATCTGCTGGCCTCGCGTCAGCGACTCGGGCATTGGCGTGCCGTTCATCTCGGCGAGCTTCGGCTTGTAGTCGAACGTCTCGAGCTGCGATGGGCCACCAGCCTGATACAGATAGATGACGCGCTTCGCTTTCGCCGGAAAGTGCAGCGGGTTGATGACGCCCCTCGACGACGGTGCGGCACCCTGTCCGGCAGCCGCCAGCCTTGGGCCGAGCAGCGAGTTCAGCGCGACCATCCCCAGCCCGGCGGCGCCGCGGCCGAGAAACGTTCGCCGGCTCATCTCGCGGAGGAAATCACGATTCATCACAGTGGCCTTTCCGCGTCAGTTGTGCGGCGGATTTCGGAGCGCGGCGCCCGGATGGCAAGGCGCGACAACCGAGGATACCGGGAGTATCTGAGGGCGGAGCAACGCAGCCAGACGGGATGCCCCGCCCGAAAGGCGCTGTACAACTGACGCGGACAGGCCACTAATTCCTCGTGATCAGCTCGTGCAGGTTCAGGACGGCGCGGGTGACCGTCGCCATCGCCGCAAACGGCGCAAGATTCCTGTCCGGCGGCAATGGCGCTTCGCCCTTGCTCATGAACTCGCGGGCGGTCGCCGGCGCCGCGGTAAAGCGTTTCAAATTCCGGTCGTACAACCCGCCGAGGATGGAACGCTCGTCGGCCGTGGGCGGACGGTTCAGCGCGCGTTCGAATACCCAATCGAGGCGTGTGCGGAACGACTTGCCGCCGTTCGCGATCGCGTTCTGCGCGAAGACGCGGGCGGCTTCGACGTAAATCGGATCGTTCAAGAGGTCCAGCGCCTGCAGCGGGGTGTTGGACGTGCTGCGGATCACGGTGCATTCTTCACGCGTGGGCGCATCGAAGTTCAGCAGGCTCGGGTGCAGATAGGTACGCTGCCACGTGGTGTAGAGGCCGCGGCGGTAGAGATCGGCGCCATGGCTCGCGGAGTATTCGCGCTTGGGGAAGTTCAGCGCCGCCAAGTATCCCGCCGGTTCGAATGGACTCACGGATGGACCGCCGAACCGCTCGGCCAGCAATCCGGAGACCTGCAGCGCGATATCGCGCACGTTCTCCGCGTCGACACGGAAGCGGTTTTGCCGGGCGAGCAATCGGTTTTCCGGATCGACGTCGCTGGACGTCGCCGACGTCTGGCGATAGGTGTGACTGGTGACGATCAGCCGGATGATGTGCCGCATGTCCCAGTCGTGCGCGGACGCGGCCTCGAACTCCGGATGCATGAACTCCGACGCCAGCCAGTCGAGTAGCTCCGGATGCGTCGGCCACTCTCCCTGCGAGCCCAAGTCATCGAGGGTTTTCGACAACCCGGCGCCGAAGAACTCGCGCCAGGTGCGGTTGACGAACGCACGCGCCGTCAAGGGATTGTCCCGCGACCCCAGCCAGCGGGCCAGTTCGAGCCGAGTGGCCCTCTCCCCTCTGGTATCGAGCGCACCAAGGAAGCGCGGAATGGCCGGCTCCACGACCGGCGCCGAGTCGTCCATCCAGTTGCCGCGCGGAAGGATTCTCGTCACCAAGGGATCGACAGACGACGTCGTCAGGACGCGCGGGATGGCCGCTTCGAGCAACCCGCGTTCGGTTTCGAGCCGCTGAACCTCCGCGTAGTCGGTCGCAAGTTCGGGAGCGGCCCAGATTCGATAGTCGCGAACCGCGTTGCGTTCGGTCTCGTCGCGATCCTCGGCAGGCCGCCGCAGCGCCCTCAAGACATCCTCGGGCAAACCGCTCGCCCAGGTTTTGCCGCCATCCGGATCGCTGCTGCGCGCGCGCCGGCCGGCGTCGGCGACCGGAGGCCACGCAAAGGCATCCGCCGAGAGCGCCAGCCGGAAGCGGCCGATCACCGCGCGCCGCAGTTCCGATTCGTGTCGCAGCGTCACGACGATGCGCGACTCCGCGGTGGTCTTCACTGGTTCCGCGAACCGTACCGCGAGAAACGGATTGCGCGCCTCGCCAAAGCGGATCCCCCACGCCGTCCGCGGGTCGCCGTCGATCGCGGCGAGCGGCGGCATGGACGGATCGACGTTGCTCGACGGCGACGAAAGCGGCGCGTCGTTCACCGTCGCCATCGTCAGCGCCAGCCTGCGGGCGGGAACACCAGGGTCGAGTAGCTGGACCTCGATTTCGCTGAGCAGGAATCGATCGGCGCCGCGCGCATAGCGGGCACCCGGCAGGCTTTCATCCTGCACGACGTCGATGCCGAGCTGACTCCAGCTGCCCGCGTCAGGCTTCAGCATGACGGCGTAGGTTTCGCGGTCCGGATTCGTTCCGCTCGCGACCACGAGACCGTCGCCCGGTTTCGTGTCGCTCATCAAGCTGCCGTCGAGGTAGTAGTTGCTCTCGATCGGCTCCTTGTCGTAGATGGTTAACGTTGCGCCGTTCAGCGAGCGCGCGGCGATCGGGCGCTGCCAGGTCCACCGAAGCGCACCGGCCTGCCACCGCGTCTTCAGATCCGCTTCCCACCGTTCGTCGGCGGCCGCGAGGGGCGCCGTTCGCTCGTCGAGGCGCGACCTGGCCGCGGCGAACCTAGTGTCCAGCGCCGCGCGCTGGCGCTTCTGCTCCTCGGTCGGCAGCTGGACTTGCGCGCCCCACGCCCTGGCTCCGCGATCGGGGACGAGTCCCGTTTCCTGAATGTCGGCGAAGAACGCCTTCATCGCGTAGAAGTCCTTCGTCAGGAACGGATCGAACTTGTGGTCGTGACACTCGGCGCAGCCCATCGTGCTGCCGAGCCACACCGCGCTCAGGGTGCGGACGCGATCGGCGCCGTATTTCGCGAGGTATTCCTTCGGCTGCAGCCCGCCTTCCGACGAGGTGCGGTTCAGGCGGTTGTAGGCAGATGCCACGCGCTGTTCAAGCGTCGCGTTGGGCAGCAGATCGCCGGCGATCTGCTCGCGCGTGAACTCGTCGAACGGCTTGTTGCCGGCGAACGCGCGCAGGACGTAATCGCGGTACGGCCACGCCGGAATCGGATTGTCGCCGTGGAAACCGCTCGTGTCCGCATAGCGCACGGCGTCGAGCCAATGCATCGTCCGCTGTTCCGCGTAACGCGGAGACGCCAGCAACCGATCGACCGCCTTCTCGTAGGCGTCGGGCGAAGCGTCCGCGAGGAAGGCGCGCATGTCGTCCGGCGTCGGCGGCACGCCCGTCAGATCGAGCGTGACGCGGCGCAGCAGCGTTCGCGGATCCGCCTGGCTCGCCGGCGTCATCCCGTCGAGGCCCAGGCGGATTTGAATGAAGTGGTCGATCGGGTTTTTCGCGCGCGACGGATCGGATGCGTTCGGCACCGCCGGACGCGCGACCGGTTGATACGCCCAATGCCCTTCGTAGATGGCGCCCTCGGCCACCCAGCGCCGAAGCGTCTCCTTCTGTTTCCCCGTCAGCTCCTTGTGGACCGATGCGGGCGGCATCGCCCGCGGCCCGCTCGCCGAGATACGCGCGATCATCTCGCTCTTGTCCGGATCGCCGGGCACGATTGGCGCGCGGCCCGACCGGGTCGGCTTCAGCGCTTCGTCGCGGATATCCAGCCGCAGGCCGGCCATGCGCGCGTTCCGGTCGGGACCATGACAGCGGAAACAGGTGTCCGACATGATCGGCCGCACGTCGCGGTTGAAACTGACTCGATCGCCAGAGCCAGGACCCTGTGACGGGGCGGCGGGCTGGGGGCTCGCGCTCAATACGACCCCACAGCCGACGCCAAGCCCCAGTGAAAGGCCGAACCAGACCGCAGCGGGACGCGAAGTCATGGCGTGGAAAAGATAGCACCATCCTCGGTATGCTCAACCCATGCTTCTGACCTTTGCTCGCCCTGTGGTCCTCGCCGTGCTGGTCGCCGGCCTGCCGGTGGTTGCCGAGGCCCAGGGTCCGTCTCGTGTCACCGCCGGAGCTCTACCGGCGGCCGATCGCCCGTTCGGCACGCTGCGCGAACAGGCGGCGATGCAGCAGGCGTGGCTGAAGAAGCGCCTCGACACGTTTCTGCCGGACTTGATGCGCAAACACGGCGTCGATTTCTGGGTCGTGCCGATGCGCGAGTACAACGAAGACCCGGTCTTTTCGGCGATCACCGCCCCCGAAACGTTCGCCGCGCGGCGGCGGACGATCTACGTGTTCTTCGACAAATGCGCGGCGGCCGGCACCGCGCCGGCGCCCGAGTGCGTCGAGCGGATCGCGCTTGGTGGCACCTCGCAGGGTGGGCTCTTCGACGCGCGCACGTCCGCGAAGGCCGTCGCCAATCCAGTCAACGGCCGCCAGGCGGAGCTCTGGGGGGACGAGCAGTGGCTGCTGCTCAAACAGGTGGTCGAGGAACGAAAGCCGAAGGTGATCGGGATCAATCGGTCGACGGTTTTTGCGTTCAGCGATGGCTTGTCGAGCGGCGAGCTCCAGGGCATGAGCGAGGCGCTCGGCAAAACGTGGACGTCGCGCTTCCGCAACGCCGAACGGCTGCCGCTCGAGCTGATCGCGTCGCGTCTGCCCGACGAGGAGGCTTTCTTCGAAAAGATGAGCGCTGTCGTGTGGCAGATGACGCAGACGATGTTCTCGGAAAAAGTGATCGTGCCGGGCACGACGCGGACGAGCGATCTGGTCTGGTGGTGGCGTCAGCGCACGAACGATCAGGGACTGGGCACCTGGTTCCAACCGAGCGTCAGCGTGCAGCGCAAAGGTGTGACCGCCAAAGAGCTCGGCGACGATCCGGTGATTCAGCCGGGCGACGTGCTCCATTGCGACGTTGGCATCACAGTGGCGCGGCTCAACACCGACACGCAGCATCTCGCGTACGTCCTGCAGCCCGGCGAGACCGACGCGCCGGCCGGTCTCAAGCAGGCGCTCGCGAACGCCAACGCGATGCAGGACTACGCGCTGGAGGAAATCCGTCCGGGACGCACGGGCAACGAGATTCTCGGATCGGTGCTCACGCGCATGAAGGCGAAAGGCATCACCGGTACGATGTATTCGCATCCGATCGGCCTGAACGGCCACGGCGCCGGCCCGCTCATCGGCTTGTGGGACTACCAGGACGGCGTTGTCGGCCGTGGCGAAGCGAAAGTGATTCCGTCGATGTGGTTCTCGATCGAACTGCAGGCGACCACGCCGGTGCCGGAGTGGGGCGGCCAGCCGGTGCAGATGGCGCAGGAAGAAGACATGATCATCGGCGCGGACGGCAAAAACCGCTGGGCCAAACAGAGACAGAGTCAGTTGTTCTTAATCAGAAGCTCTCGTTGACGGTACTCGGTGCTCGGTACTCGAGGCGAGCGCGCCCTTCGGGTTCCGCCTTTGCCTTTCAGGAGCATAATCGTTTCGCTGTATGGCCCTGCCGCCTGGAGCGCAGCTTGGCGTCTACGAAATCGTCACGCTCGTTGGCGCGGGCGGCATGGGCGAAGTCTATCGGGCGCGCGACACGCGCCTCGATCGCACGGTCGCCATCAAGGTTCTGCCGTCGCAGTTCGCGGCCGATCCCCAGCTGCGCGACCGCTTCGACCGTGAAGCCCGCGCGATCTCGTCGCTGAATCATCCGCACATCTGCGCGCTGTACGACGTCGGTGAAGCGGCCATCGCCCCCAGTCCCGATTCCCCAGCCACTGCAGGTCACACCATCCGCTTCCTGGTTCTCGAGTATCTCGACGGTGAGACTGTGGCGAGTCGTCTCGCACGCGCGGGCCCCCTCGTGGCAGCGGAGGCGCTGCAAATCGCGACCGGTATCTGTGACGCGCTCGACCGCGCGCATCGCTCGGGCATCGTGCATCGCGATCTCAAGCCGGCAAACGTCATGCTGACCAAATCGGGCGCCAAGCTGCTCGACTTCGGCCTCGCGAAGAGCGCCGCTCCCGTCGTCGCGGCGAGCGGCCTCTCCATGCAGCCGACGACGCCGCCCAATCTGACTGCGCAGGGGACGATCCTCGGGACCTTCCAGTACATGGCGCCGGAACAGATCGAAGGGCTCGACGCCGACGCGCGTACCGACATCTTCGCCTTCGGCGCGCTGCTGTTCGAGATACTGACCGGCCGCACCGCGTTTGAAGGCAAGACACGCGCGAGCCTGCTCGGCGCGATTCTGAAAGACGAGCCGCCGCGCGTGTCAACGGTCCAGCCGCTGGCGCCCCATGCGATCGATCGCATCGTGTCGACGTGTCTCGCGAAAGATCCCGACGATCGGTACCAGACGGCCCGCGACCTCCTGCGCGATCTCAGATGGGTCGCATCAGGATCGAGCGAGGACGCGGCGCCCCGAACTGTTCTCGCGCCGCGCCGATTGAGTCGCCTCGCGTGGTTCGTTGTAGCCGCTGGCGGCGTTGCCGTCGCCGCCGCGGCCGCTGTTTCGTTCCGAACCGTCGGCACTGTTCCGGCTGGTGCGGTGCAGTTCACAATTGCGGCGCCGCAGAACTCGACATTCGGTGGCCCGTCATCTCCCGCGACCGGTATCGCCACCCAGGTGTCGGTATCCCCTGACGGCCGTTACGTGGTGTTCGTCGCCGGCAGCTCGGAAAACGCCTTCCGCATCTGGCTGCGGCCCGTCGGCACGCTCGTAGCCGCGCCGATCGCCGGAACCGAACAGGGCGCCTTTCCGTTCTGGTCGCCTGATAGCCGGTTCATCGCGTTTTTCGCTTCCGGCAAGCTGAAGAAAGTGGCGATTACCGGAGGACCTCCGACTGTGCTCTGCGACTTGAACACCCGCGGCAGCGCGCTCGGTGGGACGTGGAGCCGCGACAATGTGATTCTGTTCTCGTCGGGAACCGTCGGCGCCGGGCTCTCACGGGTCTCGAGCGCGGGCGGCATACCGACTGGAGTGACGAGGCTCGATCCGGCGACAGGAGAATCAAACCATCGGTGGCCGTACTTCCTGCCGGACGGCCGTCATTTCATCTACACGGCGTCGACCGGCGTCTGCTGCCCTGCCGCCAAGCCGGCGAAGATCAGAGTGGCATCGCTCGATTCGGCCGAACCCGCTGTCACGCTGTTTGAAGTCGAGTCGGCCGTCACCTATGCGTCCGGTCATCTCTTGTTCGTGCGCGACGACACGCTGATGGCACAGCCCTTCGATCTGCGAACGCATCAACCAAGCGGAGATGTCTTTCCACTGGCCGAACACATCAGCACCGAGGGCAGCCGCTACGGAAGCTTTTCCGCGTCTGACAACGGCGTGCTGGCGTACGGCCGCGCGCTGCCGGTCGATCAGCGATTGACATGGGTGGATCGGACCGGCCGCACGCTGTCGCCGGTCAGCGACGCGTCGCCGAACACCGGCATGGGCGCGATCTCCTTCGCCCTGTCACGCGACGAGCGCCAGGTCGCGATCACGCTGGCGAGCGGCAGTCCGCAGAATCGCGACGTTTACATCATCGACGCCATTCGCGGGGTCAGAACCCGTTTGACGACCGATCCCGGCACGGACAGTTCACCCGTATGGGCCCCCGACGGATCGCGCATCGCCTTCGAGGCTGTGCGCGCAGGCAAGGTATCTCTACGGCAAAAGCGGGTCAGCGGCACCGGCGACGAAGAAGTACTGCTTGAGGGATTCACGGCAGCATTTTCCGCCGCAGCGCCGAGCTCGTGGTCGTCCGACGGGCGCTTCATTGCCTATACGAAGGGCGCCGGTTCGCTGGCGGACGTGTGGATCTTGCCGCTGTTCGGCGACCGCCATCCGTTTCCGCTGGCGCAAACCACGTTCACTGAGACGTCCGGGATGATCTCGCCTGATGGACGATGGATCGTGTACACCTCGGACGAAGGCGGGCAGCGGGATGTTTACGCACAGCCATTCCCCGCAACCGGCGCTCGTTATCCGGTTTCGAAAGATGGTGGCAGCCACCCGGTGTGGAGGGCCGACAGCAAAGAGCTGTTCTTCATCAGAGGCGCCGACGCCATGTTGATGGCGGTGCCGATACCGGCGACGCCGCAATGGGATCCGGGGCCGTCACAGGCTCTCTTTGTCACCGCTGTGAGGCGAGCGAGCCCTGGCCAGCAATATGCGGTGACGAAGGATGGAAACCGATTTCTGATGAATTCACGCACTCAGGATGCGGTCGTCGAGCCGCTGACCGTCGTCATCAACTGGACGGCCACGATCCAGAAATAGCATTAAAGAACCTCTAACTTCCTGGCCCTTTGTCCCTTTTTCGGATCCGCTTGGTGTGCGGCGCCTTGTCCGAGGCCCACAGCCGTATCGTCAGCACGACCGTGCCGACCTTGATCTCGTCCCCGTCCTCGAGCGCGACTTCCGTGCGCAATCTGGAACGGCGGAGAAATGTGCCGTTCGTGCTGCCGAGGTCCTCGAGCGTCACGCGCCGCGCCGCGCTGTCGACCCGAATCGCGGCATGCCGCCGCGAAACGCCCTCCTCATCCAGCCAGACGCTGCATCGCGGGTCGCGACCGATGACGTTCTCGCCTTCTGAGAGCGAAGACGTCCGGCTGGCCCAGGCCACCCAGCAGAACAGCGCCTCGGGCGCGGCGGCAGCCGCCTCGACTTGAACCGCCGTGCCACAAAACGCGTATCCAATGCCATGGACGGTTCGGACGAATTCGGGCTGCTGGCTTTTGTCCCCGATGGCGCGCCGGATTTCGCTGACCAGGACGTTGAGATTGGCGTCAACGACATAGGTATCCGGCCAGATTCGTGCGTGCAGCGTCTCCTTCTCAACGACCTTCGGCCGGCTCTCTATCAGCGTGCAGAGCAGGTCGAAGGCCTTCGGGGAGAGATGGACCTCTGTGCCCGCGCGCAGGAGCTGGCGTGTCTCTGAATCGATGGTGAACGGGCCGAATCGGGCTCTCACGCCTGCGCTTGGTGGCCGCGAAACTGGAGAATCCTTCGAGTTTCTTTAAGACTTCGCCGCATTCGCAGCATAAATTTTACCCGGAGCCATGGTCTCGCACACGACCGATCCCGCGGCGTCGCCGCCGCGCCGCCAAGCCCGCGACATCACCGACGCGGTCGTCGCGAACATGCAGCAGAACCTCGAACGGCTTCGCTATTCGACGCTCGCGCCCAGTCGATTCACCGTCTACCTCCATCCGCACGAGTACACGCGTCTCGAAGGCATCGTGCCGATTCTTCAGGAGCAGACCATCCGTGCGCTCGCCGAAGAACTCGACCGACTCAACGCCCGCTCGCCATTTCGCCGATTGGTGCATCGATTTGTCGGCGACTTGGAGCCCGCAATTCGCACGGCCGCGGCCGACTGGCAGGTCGAATTCCTGCCGGACCCTGACGGCGACATGAACGAGGGCGATCTGCTCGTCGACTCCGAGCTCGTCCTGCCGGCCCGGCCCGATCTCGGCGTCGGAGAGCGAACCCGCAAGATCACCACCGTCCACACCGGATCGCGCGCGACGACGCGGGAACAGACAGTTGGCCAGTTGCCTACGTCGTCCGCGACCGGTGTCGCCGCCCGAATCGAGTACGACGACGACTCCGGGCACCACTCCTGCGAGGTCGTCAAGGATTCCCTCACAATCGGGCGAGGCGGCATCGCGTATCCGGTGGATGTTCGGATCGCCTCGTCGCCCGACGTCTCCCGGGAGCACGCGCGCATCCGCAGGGATGCAGCCACCGGCCGGTTTGTTCTGATCGATCTGAGCTCGCTCGGGACGACGTTGAACGGACGCCACATCCCGAAAGGCTACGACGAGGTCGACGGCACCAAACGGGAAAACGGCGTGGAGACGGCGCTGCCCGACACCGCGAGGATAGGACTGGCGGACACGGTGTTTCTCGAGTTCCGGAAGGTCCGATGATCGCGTGGCTGCTGTGGTGTCGGTTCGTCTTCCTCGCGCTGTGCGGGGGGCTCGTGATGTTCTACCTCTGGATCGCGTTTCGGACGCGCGACGCGAAATGAACGAAGCGGTGCGGCTACCCAGCACGCTGAAGGCCGCCGGCGAGACCAATCCCGGTCTGCACCGGGAGGTGAACGAAGATCGCGTTCACGTCGACGTCCCGCGCGGCCTGTTCATGGTCATCGACGGCGTCGGCGGACAGGCCGCCGGCGGGAAGGCCGCTGACATCGCGCTGACGATGCTGAGGACGCGACTCGAGCGCGAGACGGGGGCCCCCGTCGATCGCGTCCGGGAAGCGATCGCGATCGCGAACAACGAGATTCACCGCGCCGCGCGATCGCGGCCGCAGTGGAACGGCATGGCGTGCGTCCTGACGATCGTGGTGGTCAACGACGGACACGCGATTGCCGGTCACGTCGGTGACACGCGGCTGTACAAGCTTCGCGACGGCCGAATCGATAAGGTCACTCGCGACCACTCACCGGTTGGCGAGCGCGAGGATGCCCATGAGATCTCCGAGCTCGAGGCGATGCACCATCCGAGGCGGAATGAGGTGTATCGCGACGTCGGTTCCGAAGCGCACGAACCCGGCGATCCAGGTTTCGTCGACCTCCACGAGGTTCCGTTCGAACCGGACGCGGCGCTGCTTCTGTGCAGCGATGGCCTGACGGACCTGATCGAGTCGTCCGCTATCCAGCAGATCGTCGAGCGGTCGGCGGGCCGTCCGCAGCAGGTCGTCAAAGGATTGATCGCCGCCGCCAATGCTGCCGGGGGGAAGGACAACGTCAGCGTGGTCTACGTGGAAGGGGAGCGGTTCGCGGCCAGCGCCGGTGCGCGGGAACAGACCGCGCCGCGGCGACGCACGACGATCGTTCGCGTGGCGTTGATCGCGCTGCTGGCAGCGGTGATCGCGGCCGCCGTCTACCGCGTGCAGCCGTATTGGCGGTTCGTCCAGGGCCGCGAGGTCGGCTTGCCGCTGACCAGCGGCAGCGCCATCACGGTCGGAGCAGGCGAGTCGATCGCTGCGGCCCTTCAGCGCGCCGAGGCGGGATCCACCGTCGTCGTTGAGCCCGGCGAATACCGGGAGACGCTGGCGTTGAAAGACCAGGTGCGTCTCGTCAGCCGCGTGCCGAGAGGCGCAACCATCCGGCTGCCGGGAACCGGGTCCGAAGCGGATCCCGCTGTCGTCGCCGACGCCGTGAGCGGCGCCGAGTTCCGCGGTTTCCGCATCGTGGGTGACGCGGCAACGCCGCTGGGCACCGGCGTGCTGGTCCGGCACTCGGACCTCGCGATTG
>Ga0207641_10004306_pt1 | contig 12364 bp, 13 predicted proteins | sample KBSSwiS62_FD_184306 | JGI IMG/M metagenome (GOLD analysis project Ga0207641, IMG submission 184306) | Switchgrass rhizosphere microbial communities from Kellogg Biological Station, Michigan, USA - KBS Switchgrass S6-2 (SPAdes) (version 2) | ecosystem: Host-associated > Plants > Roots >... | reverse complement strand
GGATCCACCCGATCTGCGACGCCGAGGACGTCTCGTAGATCGGCACGGTCACCCCGCCCGCGGCGAGGATCCCGTAGTCCAGCAGGGTCCACTCGTACCGGGTGCGGGAGAGCAGCGCGACCCGGTCCCCGGGCGCCACCCCGGCCGCCACCAGACCCTGGGCCACGGCGGTGACCCGCGCGGCGAACTCGCCCGCGGTGACGGGGCTCCAGTGCCCGGGTGTGTCCTGGACCTTCAGTAGGGTCTCGGACGGGCGCTCCGCCTCGTGCGCGTACACCGCGTCGAGGAGGTTCTCCTCGGCACCGACGGTCACGGTGGCGGGGACGCTGTACTCACGCACGATGACGACCTCCTGGCCGGCGTTGGCAGGGTTACCGCTGGTAACTGTACCGCGTCCGGGGTTGTCGATGGGGATCCCGTTCGTCGGGTAAGTCGGGATCGATCAGGGAGGATAGCGCCTCGTGCCCAGTGTGGACGTGGTGGACGAGACATTCCTGGCCGTGCCACCCGCGCGTGTCGCGCCGCTCTTCGCCGATCCCGCCGGCTGGCCGCGCTTCTGGCCCGACCTGACCTGCGAGCTGCTCGCCGACCGCGGGGACGAGGGCGTGCGCTGGACGGTCGGCGGGGCGCTGACCGGGTCCATGGAGGTCTGGCTCGAACCCATGCTCGACGGCACGTGCCTGCACTACTTCCTGCGCGCGGACCCGCTCGGTCCCGACGGCGCTCCCGCCCCGCTGCCCCCGCGGCGCGCGGCCAAGGAGGTCCGGCGGCGCCGGATGGCCGCCAAGCGCCTCGCCTTCGCGCTCAAGTCACACCTGGAGGCGGACCGGGCCCCCGGCGAGGCACCCTGAGTGTGCCGAACCGGGTTCGGCAGACTGGGATCATGCGGGTCCACGTCGTCTCCGACGTCCACGGCAACGTCGAGGCGCTCGCCCGTGCCGCCGAGGGGGCGGACGCGCTGATCGTGCTCGGCGATCTCGTGGACTTCGTGGACTACGGCGACCCGACGGGCGGGATCCTCGGGCGGGTCCTCGGGCCCGAGGTCAGCCGGGAGTTCGGCCGGGTGCGGCGCTCCGGCGGTCCGGGGGAGCTGGCGGCGTTCGCCGCGAACGCCTGGGCCGCGATCGGCGATCCCGCCGCCGTCGTCGCCGAGGCGGTGGACGAGCAGTACGCCGCGCTCTTCGCCGTCATGCCGGACCCGACCTACGCGATCCCCGGCAACGTCGACCTCCCCGAACGGTGGGCCGCCCACCTGCGCCCCGGGATCACGGTGCCGGACGGCGAGGTGGTCGAGATCGGCGGCGCGCGGGTCGGGTTCGTGGGCGGGGTGCCGCTGCCGCCCGGGTTCCCGCCGCGGAAGGGCGGTCCGTGGCGGCCGCACCTGGTCGAGGCGGAGGAGTACCGGGCCACGGTGGACAAGCTGTCCGATCTCGACGTGGTCTGCACCCACGCGCCGCCGGAGGTCCCGGCTCTGCACTACGACGTCGTCACGAGGCGCCGGGAGCTGCCCGGGCTCGGGCTGCTCGACCTGATCGAACGCGAGCGGCCGCGGGTCGCGGTGTTCGGCCACGTGCACCAGCCGCTGGCGCGCCGCGCGCGGGTCGGGGCCACCGAATGCGTGAACGTGGGGCACTTCCGGCGGACCGGTCAGCCGTACGTCCTGCGCTGGTGAGCGGTAACGTGCGCGCCATGGCCGACGCGACGACCTCCTCGATCAGCATCGACGCCGACCCGGGCACGGTGATGGCGGTCATCGCGGACTTCGAGGCCTATCCGGTGTGGGCGGACCAGGTCAAGACGGTCGAGATCCTCGAGAAGGACGGCGAGCGCGCGGACCGGGTCCGCTTCTCCATGGACGCCGGCCCGATCAAGGACACCTACACACTGGACTACGACTGGGCCGAGGACGGCCGCTCGGTCTCCTGGGTGCTGGTCAAGGGCCAGATGCAGAAGGCGCAGAACGGGTCCTACACGCTGGTCGGCGCGCCCGCGGGCCCCACCGAGGTGACCTACAGCCTCGCCGTCGACCTCAACATCCCGATGATCGGGATGCTCCGGCGCAAGGCCGAGAAGGTCATCATCGACACGGCCCTCAAGGGACTCAAGCGCCGGGTCGAGGGCCTTTCCTGACGGCCGATACGCTGCCCGCCGTGCGGGTCGTGCTGTTCACCGGCAAAGGGGGCGTCGGGAAGACGACGCTCGCCGCGGCCACCGCCGTGCGCCTGGCCCGATCGGGCCGCAAGACCCTGGTGGTCTCCACCGACCCCGCCCACTCCCTCGGGGACGCGCTCGGCGAGGAGCTCGACGCCGAGCCCGCCGAGCTGGAGCACGGTCTGTTCGCCGGGCACATCGACACCCGCGTGCTGCTCGACGACGTGTGGTGCGACCTGCAGCAGCACCTGCGGACCCTGCTCGCAGGCGCCGGGATCGACGAGCTGGTCGCGGACGAGCTGACCGTCCTGCCCGGCGTCGAGGACCTGCTCGCGCTCGCCGAGGTGCACCGGCTAGCGAGCTCCGGTCTGTGGGACGTCGTGGTCGTGGACTGCGGCCCCACCGCCGAGACGTTGCGACTGCTCGGCCTGCCCGAGGCGCTCTCCGGCTACCTCGAGCGGCTGTTCCCGCGGCACCGGCGGGTGCTCGCCGGGCTCGCCGGCGGGGATCGGGACGGCTGGGAGCGGACCGTCGGGGCGCTGGACGGGCTGGCCGCGCGGCTCGCCGGACTGCGGACCATGCTCGGCGACCGCGCGGCGACGTCGATCCGGCTGGTGCTCACCCCGGAACGGGTGGTCGCCGCCGAGACCCGCCGCACGGTCACCGCGCTGGCGCTGCACGACCTGCGGATGGACGGGCTGGTGGTGAACCGGCTGGTCCCGGCCCCGCCGCCGTCGCTGCGCGGGCCGACGGCCCGCTGGCTGCGTGAGCGGCACGCCGAGCAGCAGGCGGTCCTCGCGGAGCTGCGCGGCGAGGCCGGGGAGGTGCCGGTCGCGACCGTGCCGTACACCGCGGCCGAGCCCGTCGGGCCCGCGGCGCTGCTGGTCGTGGCGGACGCGCTGTACGGCGACGGGGACCCCGTCGCCGTCGGGCCGGACACGGCGCCGGGGCTGCGCGTGGAGCGCACGGCGGGCACCGGGACGTCCCGGGACTCGGAGTTCGAGCTGTGGCTGCGGCTGCCGGGCGCCGCGGCCGGGCCGCTGGACCTGACCAGGGTGGGGGACGAGCTGGTGGTGACCGTGGGCATCACGCGGCGGCGGGTGAGCCTGCCCGCGGTGCTGCGGCGCTGCGAGGTCACGGCCGCCCGGTTGCAGGGGGACGATCTCGTCGTGACGCACCGGCCGGATCCCGCGGTCTGGATGCAGCGGTGAGCTGCCCGCACTCGGAGACGCTGGCGAGTGAGGCGAAGGCCCTGGCCGCCGCGGTGCTCGAGCGGCTCGTCCCGCTGCTCGACGGCGGGTCCGCGACGCCTGCGAGCTGCGCCTCCTGCCCGGTCTGCGCCGTGCTCGCGCTGCTGCGCGGCGAGCGGCCCGAGCTGGCCGTGACGCTCGCCGAGCACGCCGCGGCGGTGGTGGCGGCCCTGCGCGCGTTGCTGGAGGAACCGGTGCGTCCGGCGGGGGGCGAGGGGACGGCGGGCGGTGCCGCGGGTTCCGGGGACGAGGACGCACATGGCGGTGCCCAGAGCGCCCACGGTCGGCGACGGCGGGTCCAGCGGATCCCCGTCACGAGGGCCTGACGTGCTCACCGTGGGCGTGGACGTCGGAGGGACCATCGTCCGCGCCGGTGTCGTGGACCCGGACGGCGCGGTGATCGACAGCGCGGGCACGGCCACCCCGAAGAGCGATGACGCGCTGGAGTCCGCCATCGCCCGGTGCGTCGGCGAGCTGACCGCCCGCCACGAGGTCTGCGCGGTGGGGCTGGCGGTGGCGGGGTTCATCGACGCGGACCGCGGGCAGGTCCGGTTCGCGCCGCATCTGTCCTGGCGGGACGCGCCGGTGGCCGAGTGGATGGCGGAGCGGCTGGGGGTCCCGGTCGTCGTCGAGCACGACGCGAACGCGGCCGCCCTGGCCGAGCGCCGGTACGGGGCCGCGGCCGGGGCGTCGACCGTGGTGTTCGTGGCGCTCGGCACCGGGATCGGCGGCGCGCTGCTGCTGGACGGGGCGCTCTACCGGGGCGCCTTCGGGGTCGCACCGGAGTTCGGGCACCTCCGCGTGGTGCCGGACGGGCGAGCGTGCGAGTGCGGCAAGCGTGGCTGCTGGGAGCGCTACTGCAGCGGGACGGCGCTGGCCACGACCGCGCTGGAGATGCTGGCGGACCCGGACGGGACGCGGTCCGTGCTGCACCGGGAGGCCGCCCGTGACCCGGGGCGGATCACCGGGCAGCGGGTCGCGGCCGCGGCGCGGGACGGGGACCGGCTCGCCCGGCGCGCGGTGCGGGACATGGGGCGCTGGCTGGGGGAGGGGCTGTCGGTGATCGCGGACGTCCTCGATCCCGAGCTGATCGTCGTCGGGGGTGGGGTGTCGGAGTCGGCGCCGCTGTTCCTGGACGAGGCGCGGGAGCACTACGCGTCGATCGTGACGGGCGCGGGGAACCGGCCGTTGGCCCGGATCCGCACCGCCCAGCTCGGCTCCGCCGCGGCGGTGGTGGGGTCGGCGGAGCTGGCGAGGGAGGCGGTCGCGGCCCGCGCCTGACCGCGAGTCCGCGCAGTGGGGCGGTCTACACGGTGCCGTCGTCCTCGTAGGGGTCGTCCTCGGTGGCGGGCTGCCACAGGCGCATGAGCAGCCAGGTGAGCCCGCCCGCGATCGCGACCAGGCCCAGCGGGAGGCCGTAGATCGACGACATGCCCAGCCACTGCGGCGCCGCGATCAGGATGATCCCGGCCGCCACGAGCATCAGCCCGACGGCCGCGGCCGCCCCCATCCGCGGCAGCGGCGGGGGCTCCGGCGGCATGAAGTGTTCCTCCGGGTCCAGGCGGGGCTCGATCTCCGGCGTGGCGGGCGGCGGTGCGACGGCGCCGTCCCCGGGGCCGCCCGGCCAGACAGGCACGGTGCCCTCGGCCTTCCAGGACGCGACGACGTCCTCGAACGAGGTGGCGCCGGGGTCGTTGTCGGTGGCCCGGTCGTTCCCGTCGTGCTCGCTGCTCATGCACGAGGCCTTTCGTCGCCGGAGGCTCGCGAGGGACCCGTTCATCCTGGCACGGACCGGGCCCGCGCGGGGGGTGGAGTCCCTTGTTGTGGCGGCCCGGCGACTCTCCGTAGGCTGAGGCTCCACGCGGTGAGGAGGCCCGGCTCGGTGCTGTACTGGTGGTCGAAGTTCGTCCTGATCGGCCCGTTGCTCCGGATGTACTGCCGCCCCACCATCGAGGGTGCCGAGCACGTGCCGGAGCGCGGCGGCGCGATCCTGGCCAGCAACCATCTCGCCGTCGCGGACTCGTTCCTGCTCCCGCTGCAGCTGCGGCGCCGGGTGACCTTCCTGGCCAAGAGCGAGTACTTCACCGAGCCCGGGTTCAAGGGGTTCCTGAAGAAGCATTTCTTCTCGGGCGTCGGGCAGGTGCCGATCGACCGGTCCGGCGGGAACGCCGCGCAGGCCGCGATGGACACCGCGGTGCGGCTGCTGCGCGAGGGCAGGCTGCTGGGGATCTACCCCGAGGGCACGCGCAGCCCGGACGGGCGGCTCTACAAGGGCAAGACGGGCGTGGCGCGGATGGCGCTGGAGGCGAACGTCCCCGTCATCCCCGTCGCGATGATCGGCACGGACAAGGTCAACCCGATCGGCTCCACGCTGTGGCGACCGGGGCATGTGCACGTCAAGATCGGCGAGCCGCTGGACTTCTCGCGGTACGCGGGCATGGCGGGGGACCGGTTCATCGAGCGCTCCATGACCGACGAGATCATGTACTCGCTGATGGAGCTGTCCGGGCAGACCTACGTCGATCTCTACGCGGCGTCGGTCAAGGAGCGGGCGGAGCGGGACAAGGCGGCCTGACCGGGGTGACGCTCGGGCGTCCCACGCGTCAGCCGGCGCGGACCGCGGCGTTCGCGGCGTCCTGCGCCTGTCGCAGGCCCGGGACGACCGGGGTGCGGCCCGCGAAGACCTCCGCGAGGATCGGGTCGAAGGCCCGCGAGCCCGACCCGAACCGCGGGCCCATCGGCGGGTCGATCGTGGCGGTTCCGCCGAGCGTCCCGAAGTACCCCGTCTCGACGCCGCGCTCCCGCCAGTAGTCGAAGAACCTCTGCTGCGAGCCGGTGACCGCGGGCAGGGCCGCGCCGCGCCCGCCCACCGGGTCCGCGCCCTGCTCGGAGCCGATCCAGTCCAGCACCCGCGCCACGGCCTCGGGGTGCGCGGTCTTCGCGTTCCCGGCCGCGACCACGCTGTTCACCACCGACACCCGCCCGGCGGGTCCGGCGACCAGCGGCGCGATGCCCCACTCGAACGGGGCGCCGTCCGCGACGTTGCGCAGGTTGTACGTGCCCGACTGGAAGAGCGCGAGCCTGCCGGCCAGGAACGCGTCCCGCGCGTAGTCCGAGTTCGTGTTCGTGTCGTCCGCAGGCGGGCTGACGTGGTGGACGTTGATCAGGTCCACCAGGTACTGGAACGCCTGCGCCGCAGCGGGTTCGGCGAAGGCGAAGGTGCCGTCCGGGCCCTGGAAACGGCCGCCGTTGGAGCCGATGAAGTCGTAGTAGACCGCCTGCAGGTCCTTGCCGGCGTTGAACCCGTACCGCACGACGTTCCTCGCGTCGAAGCCCGGCTCGCCCGGATGCCTGCCCGCCGCGTCCACGGTCAGCCTCCGCAGCGCGGGCAGCAGGGTGTCCTTCGCCGGGTCCGGGTTCCACACGAGCGTGGTCGGGTCCACGCCGGCCTCGGCCAGCAGGGACTTGTTGTAGTAGGTGACGATCCGGCCGTCGGTCAGCGCGGGGACGCCCCACAGCGTGCCCCCGAGCGTGTACTGGTCCACGGCCGCCGGGACCCACCGGTCCGTGCGTCCGGGCAGCACCCGCCCGACGTCCAGGAGCGCCCCGGACTCCGCCAGCGACCCGAGGTAGGCGGAGTTCAGCCAGAAGATGTCGTCCCCCTCCCCGCGCTGGAGCTGCGCGGGCAGGCTCGCGAAGTAGTCCGCGTACGGCACGACGTCCAGGTTCACCGCGATGTCCGGGTTCTGCCGATGGAACTCCGCGAACGACGTCCCGTACGCCTTGGCCACCTGGTCGTCCCACAGCCGCAGCGTGACCGTGGTGACGGGGGTCGGCGCGGGTGCCGAGCACGCCGCGAACAGCACGGCGAACAGAGCGAGCAGCAGGGCACGGCGGGGCATGGGAGGTCCTCGCGACAGGGGGCGTCGCGGGGGAAGTCGCACGCGGGGGACGAAACGTGACATCCGGCCGTCCCGACGGGCGGAGATCGTCTCGCGCGACGTAGGCTCGCGGGTCAGGAAAGGGTGGGCATGCGCTTCTTCTACGACACCGAGTTCATCGAGGACGGCACGACGATCGACCTGGTGTCCATCGGTGTCGTCGGCGAGGACGGACGCGAGTTCTACGCGGTGTCCACGGAGTTCGACGCGAACAAGGCGGGGTCCTGGGTCCGCGCGAACGTCCTGCCGAAGCTGCCCTCCCCGGCGGACCCCGCCTGGCGGTCCCGGGAGCGGATCAAGCGGGACCTGCTGGCCTTCCTCACCGGCGCGCCGGGGGACGTCGAGCTGTGGGCGTGGATCGCGGCGTACGACCACGTGGCGCTCTGCCAGCTCTGGGGCGCCATGCCCGCGCTGCCCCGCGCCCTGCCGCGCTTCACCCGGGAGCTGCGCCAGCGCTGGGAGGACGCGGGCAAGCCCCCGCTCCCGCCGCCGAGCTCGGACGCCCACGACGCCCTGGCGGACGCCCGCCTCAACCTCCGCCGCTGGCAGGTCATCGAGACCGCGGTCCCCACCCGCTGACCCACCGCGAGTCCCACACCTCCGGCCGCGAGTCCCACACCTCCGGCCGCGAGTCGGACGCGCTCGGCAGGTCGAATACCCTGGACGTCGTGAACTGGTCCGTCGACGCCCCGGTGGACGTCCTGCCCGAGCTGCCGCCCCTCCCCGGCGATCTGCGCGCCAGGCTGGACGACGCCCTCTCCCGCCCCGCCGCCCAGCAGCCCGACTGGCCGGACGCGGCCGCCGTCGAGCACACCCGCACGGTGCTCGAGTCCGTGCCGCCGGTGGTGCTCCCGCCCGAGGTGGACCGGCTGAAGTCCCGGCTGGCGGACGTCGCGAACGGGCGGGCGTTCCTGCTGCAGGGCGGGGACTGCGCGGAGACCTTCGTCGACAACACCGAGCCGCACATCCGCGCGACCATCCGCACGCTGCTGCAGATGGCCGTCGTGCTGACGTACGGCGCGTCGCTGCCGGTGGTCAAGGTCGGCCGGATCGCCGGGCAGTACGCCAAGCCGCGCAGCTCGCCGGTGGACGCGCTCGGCCTGCCCTCCTACCGGGGGGACATCGTCAACGGTCTGGCGCCGAACGAGGCGAACCGGACCCCCGACCCGTCGCGCATGATCCGCGCGTACGCCAACGCGAGTGCCGCGATGAACCTGGTCCGGGCGCTGACCGCGACCGGCATGGCCGACCTGTCCATGGTCCACGACTGGAACAAGGACTTCGTCCGGACCTCCGCGGCGGGAGAGCGGTACGAGGCCGTCGCCGCGGAGATCGACCGGGCCGTGCGGTTCATGGACGCCTGCGGGGTCGTGGACCACAACCTGCGCGAGGTCGAGTTCTACGCCTCCCACGAGGCGCTGCTCATGGACTACGAGCGTGCCCTGCTGCGCCTGGACCTGGAGCGGGAGGGCGAGCTGTACGACCTCTCGACCCACTTCCTCTGGATCGGGGAACGCACCCGCCAGCTCGACGGGGCGCATGTCGCGTTCGCCGAGCTCGTCGCGAACCCGATCGGGCTCAAGATCGGCCCGACCACCACGCCCGAGCAGGCCGTCGAGTACGTCGAGCGCCTGGACCCGCGCAACGAGCCCGGTCGGCTCACCCTGATCTCGCGCATGGGCAACGGCAGGATCCGGGACGTGCTGCCACCGATCGTCGAGAAGGTCACGGCGAGCGGGCACAAGGTCATCTGGCAGTGCGACCCCATGCACGGCAACACCCACGAGTCCACGACGGGCTACAAGACCCGCCACTTCGACCGGATCGTGGACGAGGTGCAGGGCTTCTTCGAGGTCCACGGCGGGCTGGGCACGCACCCGGGCGGCATCCACGTCGAGGTCACCGGCGAGGACGTCACCGAGTGCCTCGGCGGCGCGCAGGAGATCAGCGACACGGACCTCGCGGGCCGCTACGAGACCGCATGCGATCCGCGGCTGAACACCCAGCAGTCCCTCGAGCTGGCCTTCCTGGTCGCGGAGATGCTGCGCGGCTGACCGCGCGCGAAAGCCGCACCATGATCGCGATTTGTGTGCGCTCAGCGTCCTGCAGACCACGCTGAGCGCACGCAGACCGTGATCACGCCACGCTGAGAGCACGAAACGTGCCCCTCCCGGGGCGGCCGTCAGAGAACCGTCAGGGTGACCGTGGAGCCCCGCTCCGCCGTCTCCCCGGCTTGCGGCGACTGGCCCACCACCCGCCCGTCCACCCGGAGGAACGGGAGCCGCTGCTCGACCTGCACCGCGAACCCGAGGCGGCGCAGCGCGGCCTCGGCGGAGTCCGCGTCCGCGCCGATCAGGAACGGCACCTGCACCTCGGGCGGCGGGGCCTGGCCCTTGCTGATCACCAGTGTGACGGTGCCGTGGATCGGCAGGAGGGCCCCCGCGGGCGGGTCGGTCCGCACGACCGCGCCCGACGGCACGGTGTCGCTGAACTCCGCGCCGCCCGTCGCCGGGGTGAGCTCGGCGGCACGGATGCTCTGCTGCGCGTCCGCGACGGCGGTGCCCGGGCCGATCGCAGGCACGGAAGGCCGCCCGGTGGACACCCGCAGCGTGACGGCGGCCCCGCGCAGCAGCCGCGACCGCGCGACGGGCTCGCTGGCCACCACCCGGTCCGCGGCGACGTCGTCGTGATGCTCCTCGGTGACGGTGACCGACAGGTCGGCGTCGGAGAGCAGCCGCAGCGCGGCCTCCCGGTCCAGCCCGACGACCGACGGCACCGCCGTCCACCGCCCGGATCCGAGCCACCACGCCGCCCCACCCACGACCAGGCCCAGGAGCAGCAGGACCACGATCCAGATCGCGAACACGCGCTGGCCGCGCCTGCCGGCGATCCGGTGGTCCGCCAGCCCGTCCGGTCGGTCGGTCTCGGCGGTCCCGCGCCTGCCGGGGGTGCGGACCGGTGCGCTCCGCACAGTCTCCTCGTCGGGCGGCTCCGACCGCTCCAGGGCCCGCGTCCCGCGCGGACCCGCCCCGGGCTCGTCACCCCAGGCCGGGCCGGGCCCGTGCGCGGGGACCGTGTCCTGCTCCTCCACCGGCGGCGCCGGGGGAAGCGGCACCGGCACGCGCGGGACGTCCAATCCGGCCCCCAGCACCCGGAGCTCGGCGAGGAGCTCCCCGGCGTCCGCCGGGCGGCGGGCGGGGTCCCGGGAGGTCGCGCGCTGGACCAGCCGGTCCAGCTCCGGCGGGACGTCCCCGGCGATCCGGGAGGGGGCCGGGACGTCGTCGTTCACGTGCCGGTAGGCGACCGACAGCACGTTGTCCCCGGTGTAGGGGGGCGCGCCGGTGAGCAGCTCGTAGAGCAGGACGCCCGCGGCGTAGACGTCGCTGCGCGCGTCCGCCTGGCCGGTGGCCACCTGCTCGGGGGAGAGGTAGGCCATGGTCCCGAGGATCATCCCGGCGTGCGACACGCCCGCCTCGGCGGCCGCCGTGACCAGCCCGAAGTCCGCGACCTTGACCGACCCGTCCACACCGAGCAGCACGTTCTCCGGCTTGACGTCCCGGTGCACCATGCCCAACGCGTGCGCCTGGGCGAGCCCGGCCAGCACCGGCTCCAGCACCGCGAACGCCGCGGGTACGCCGAGGGCGCCGCGGTGGCGCAGCACCCCGCGCAGCGTGCCGCCCTCGACCAGCTCCATCACCAGGAAGAGCGTGTCCCGGTGCCGCCCCTGGTCGTGCACGTCCACGACGTTCGGGTGGTCGATCCGCGCGGCCGACCGCGCCTCCCGCTCGAACCGGCCGCGGTAGACCGGGTCCGCGGCCATCCGCGGGTCCATGATCTTGATCGCGACGGGCCGGTCCAGGCGGGTGTCCAGCCCACGATGGACCGTCGACATCCCACCCCGGGCCAGCACCGGGCCCACCCGATAGCGCCCGTCCAGCAGCGCCTCGCAGGCGTGGCCTGCGGAGCCGACCATGGGTGCAGGGTGGTCGGCGGGATTCACGCCCAGACGGTACCGCCCGCGCGGTGGCTGCCCGCGCAGGCCGTGCTGTGGCATGGTGACGCGCGTGAGTGAGGTGTCCGCCCTGTCCGACGACGTGGCCGTCCTGCCCGCGACCGAGGTCGCCGCCATCCTGTCCATCCCGCGCACCCGGGTGCACCAGCTGATCAAGGACGGCCAGCTGCTCGGCCTGCGCCGGAACGACACCACGTGCGTCCCCGCCGACTTCCTGGACGGCAAGGCCGTGGTGAAGGGCCTGTCCGGCACGATCACCGTGCTCCGGGACGGCGGCTACCCGGACGACGACATCCTGCGCTGGCTCTTCACCGCCGACGAGTCCCTCCCGGGCACCCCGATCTCGGCGATCCGTGCCGGGCGGCACCGGGAGATCAAGCGCCGCGCCCAGGCGATGGCCTTCTGACCCGCCTCGAGCGGGCCAGGACGGCGCGGACGAGGCCGGGGAGGGCCACGCGCAGCCTGCGGCCCGTGCCGACGCGCACGCGCCGGTACAGGATGTCGTAGTCCGCGGCGACGATCTCGTCCAGGATCCCGCCGTAGACCTCGAAGGCGCAGCGCACGCAGTCCCTCGACTCCGGGGCCAGCATCGGGATCCCGGGCGCCGCGCGCCGGTACACCGCGCGGGTCCGCGCCACGAGGTGGGCGAGGGCGCGGCGGACCCGCGGATCGAGCCTTCGGTGGGTCCGGCACCACTCGAGGAGCCCGCGGTCCACGCCGAAGGCGCCCAGCTCGTCGAGCGGGAGGTAGAGGCGGCCGCGGTCCAGGTCCTCCCCGACGTCTCGGAGGAAGTTCGTCAGCTGGAACGCCACGCCCAGCGCCGCGGCGGGCTCCTCCGCGCCCGGCCCGACCGTGCCGAGCACCGGCAGCACCTGCAGTCCGATGACGGCGGCGGAGCCGAAGACGTACCGGTCGAGCGCCTCGACCGTGGGATACGACGTGACGTGCGTGTCCATCCGCATCGAGGTGAGGAACGGGGCGAACAGCCGCCGGTCGATGCCGTGCCGGCG
>Ga0207641_10004305_pt1 | contig 12364 bp, 12 predicted proteins | sample KBSSwiS62_FD_184306 | JGI IMG/M metagenome (GOLD analysis project Ga0207641, IMG submission 184306) | Switchgrass rhizosphere microbial communities from Kellogg Biological Station, Michigan, USA - KBS Switchgrass S6-2 (SPAdes) (version 2) | ecosystem: Host-associated > Plants > Roots >... | reverse complement strand
GGTGGGCGCGTCCGCTGATTTGGCTCGCCGCGCTGCCGGGCATGATGAGCATGCTCGATGCGGCCTATAGGTGGGTCGCAGCGAGGCGCGGCTGCTCTAGCGAATTGTGCGAAGTGAGGTAATTCGGCAGGAAGAGGTGCAGCGTGCGAACGGTCAACTTGTGGCAATGGCAGGGCCGAGCGGATCGTGCTACATACGCGACGGTGGGCGTGATCGCCTTCACCCTGAAATTTCTTCTTGATTGGACCATCGTTCACCCGCCTGTTTCACCGCCCTGGAGCTTGCTGAATTACTGGCGGCCTTTTGGCTCGATCACCGGTGTCCATTCGCTGACGCTCGAAAATCGTTTCTTCGCCGGCACCATGCTTTTTGTGGCTCTGCCATTTATCTGGCTGGGCTTAGCGATGACCGTGAAGCGCCTTCGCGATTCGGGGCAACCTACCTGGCTGGCGGCTCTATTCTTCGCGCCGATTGCCAACCTGGCTTTCTTCGTCGTCCTGAGCTTCATGGCGTCAGTAGCCGAGCCGAAGCGCGAAGAAGGAACACCGTGGCCCGGCGTTCGTGCCTTCGACCGTTGGATTCCGCGTAACGCTGCGGGTAGCGCGCTGGTGAGCATAGGCGCAACCTGTTTGTTGGGGCTCTTCTTCACGTTTCTGGGTACACAAGTAATTGCGCAATACGGTTGGGGCCTTTTTGTCGGCCTGCCGTTTTGTTTAGGACTGTTTGCGGTACTGACGCATAGCTACCACCAGCCGCGAAGCTACGGAGAATGCGTTACTGTCGCGGTCCTGCCAGTGGCCATGCTGGGAGCGGTTCTGATGCTTGTGGCAATTGAAGGCGTGATCTGCATCATGATGGCCGCACCGCTGGCGTTCTGCCTGGCTCTGCTCGGCGGCAGCTTGGGCTACGGGATTCAGGCAGCGCATTGGGGACGCCGCCACGCGCCCGCAATGCTCGGAATAGTCCTTCTCTTCACGCCGGGATTTTATGGCATCGAGCAGTTCATGCGGCCTCAACCCAGCGTCTTCGAAGTGAAGAGCGCCATCGAGATCCATGCGCCGCCGGAAAAGGTCTGGCAGAAGGTCGTCGCTTTCACCGAAATTCCCCCTCCGAAGGAAACTCTTTTTCGCGCTGGCGTGGCTTATCCGATTCGCGCGGAAATTGCCGGTCACGGCCCCGGCGCAGTCCGCCATTGTATATTTTCCACCGGACCGTTCGTCGAACCGATCACGGTGTGGGACGAACCGCATCTCCTGCGCTTCAGCGTCACCGAAAATCCCGCTCCGATGAACGAGTTGACCCCTTACGGCCACATCGAGGCCAAGCACCTGCACGGTTACTTCGAATCGCACCAGGGCCAGTTCCTGCTCATCGAATTGCCTGGCGGCCGCACCCGCGTTGAAGGCACCACCTGGTATTCCCACTCCATGTGGCCCGAAACCTACTGGCACTGGTGGTCCGACTATGTCATCCACCGCATCCATATGCGCGTCCTCGAACACATCCGCTCGCAAGCGGAGCCTACACTTTAAGTTGCTCCCCATGCAGTAACAGCATGCTTTTCTGAAATTTGACGTCGACCCGAACTTCTGCGGGTCTCTGTGTGTGCGACAACACACCCTGCCAGTGACCGAGTGGATGGTGTTTGGAGGCACTCTGCCTTTTCTCGCTGGCAGCCTTCCAAAATCTGGATCCTGAGTTGAGACTATCTTGTCGATTTCCGAATGCGTCAAACGTCGTTAAGATGTGTAGGTGTAGCCCGGTAGAGTACGCACCCGGCCTCGTGCAGGGCTAAACCGAATTTGGAAGACTGCGGTCAACGCAGTTTTATTCCAGAAAATCAATGCAAGGAACGGAGAGCACCATGGAAAATAAACCGACGCATGAGCAAGCGCAGCTTCACCTTCAGGTCTATGACCAGCGGAGGGAAACCAGGTTACGCCAGGCTCGCGATTGGTTCGCCAAAAACTACATCGTGAACAATATTGATGACGCGATGCGCATCGCTCCGATGGGAAGTGAAAGCGGCACTTACGTGGGGATGGTAATCGGCTATTGGGAGCAAGCTTGCGCTTTGCTCAACTATGGCCTATTGCACGAGGACCTTTTCTTTGAGACCAGCGGCGAATTCTTCGGCGTTTGGGAGGCCGTCAAGCCGATAGTTCCCGCGTTCCGTGAGCGCTTTCAAAACAAGCAGATCCTTGCGCACCTGGAACAAGCCGCGAAGCGCTATGAGGCTTGGCAAGAAAAGCGTAACCCAGGTCATGTCGCCGCAATGCGGCAATTCATCCAACAGTTGCGCTCGCAGGCAGCCTCAGCAGCCAAGGCCTGACCTGGGCAGGGAACCAAGCTTCAGTTGGCGGGACGCAAGCGGCGTCCCGCCCAGTTAAAGCAAAACGCGGCCATGTTGCCAGGGTACGCGAAAGGCAGCCGGCTACGCGGACGCGGCGCGGGTTTCGGAAAGCACCTGTTGGTAATAGCGTTCGTAGGAAGGAATCACGTCATTCGCGCAGAATTTCTTCTTGGCGTTGACGCGCGCGAGTTCACCCATTTCGCGGCCTCGATCGGCGCGTGACAGCAAATCGATGGCATGTTTTGACGCCACGGCCACGTCGCCCGGCTCCACCAAGAAACCGTCCACCTCGTGTTCGACAACTTCAGGCACGCCACCCACATTGGTGGCGATTACGGGAACTTCGCAGGCCATCGCTTCGAGCGCTGCAAGCCCGAACGATTCCAATTGAGAAGGCAACAGAAACAGATCTGCATCAGACAGCAGGCGATACACCTGGTCCTGCTTCCCGAGAAAGATCACATCCTTCTGTAATTTCTTTTTGCGCACTAGATATTCCGCGGCGCCGCGTTCCGGGCCGTCGCCGATCAGCACCAGCTTGGCCGGCATTTTCGCGCGTACCTGCGCGAAAATTTCCACACAGTCAGTTACCCGCTTCACCGGGCGAAAATTGGAAAGGTGCATCAGAATGGGTTCGCCCGCGGGAGCCCATTTGCCGCGCTGCGCCAGATTTGGTTGCCGCGTATACAAGTCGCAATTCACAAAATTCGGAATCACTTCGATCGACCGCTTGATATCGAACTCTTTCAGCGTCTGATTCAGTAGGTAGCGTGAGATGGCTGTCACGCCGTCACTTTGCTCAATCGAAAATTTCGTGATCGGCAAATACGAACGGTTGCTGCCAACCAGTGTGATATCTGTTCCATGCAACGTGGTGATGAATGGCAGACGCCGCGGCGCCGCCATCGAGCGAGCCAGCATCGCGCTCACCGAATGCGGAATCGCATAATGCACGTGCAGCAGGTCCAGCGCTTCCGCTTCGAACACCTCTAGCATTTTGGTAGCGAGCGCCAGTGCATACGGCGGATGGTCAAACAGGGGGTAGCTGGCGACTTCGACTTCATGGAAGAAGATATGTGGATCGTTCAAGTTCATGCGAATCGGCGGCGCATAGCTGATGAAATGGACGTCGTGGCCGCGGGCAGCCAGCTCCTGGCCAAGCTCGGTCGCCACGACTCCCGAGCCGCCATAGGTGGGATAGCAAGTGATGCCGATGCGCATAGTTGAGGACGAGACAGCTCCAAGCAAGTCAGGCTAACACACCCGCACCGGCTGACCCACGCGCAGGCCGGCCTGCTAGAATGTCGGCCAACGAGAACACCCGGATCGCATACCGGGTGATCTGTTAGACGCAGGACGCCGCAAAACCGTGACAATTGCAACGAGTGAAGCCGAGGAATGAGTGCACCAGGAGGCGGAATGAAATTTACCCGCGAGCACCTCAAATACGCCCGCAGCCGCGTCAAGCTGAGTAAATTCAGCGCGCTGATGGGATTTGAAGTGGCGAAACTGTACCCAGGCGGGGCGATTCTGCACGTAGTTACGGAGGACCACCACCGGCAAATCCACAACGTGATGCATGGTGGCGTGATTGCGGCTCTGGCTGATACCGCCGCAGCGATCGCTGCCTATACGGTGGTTCCTAGCGGGAGCGAAGTGGTCACCATCGAATTGAAAATCAACTACCTGCTGCCTGTGGCCGGGGGCAAGCTCAGAGCAGAAGGCAAAGTATTGCGGGCAGGCCGCAACTTTATCGTGGTGGAATGCGATGTGACCAAACAGGACGGCGCGCTCGCAGCGAAAGCGCTCATGACTTTCGGGGCCGCGCTCGGACACGTATTAACCGACCAACCCGCCGCCGCAGGACGAAAGAAATCTAAAGTTGCCGGCCCAACTACCGGTAGAAAGAAAAAGGGCTAGCGCTATTCTTCGCTGCCGCCCTCTTCGCCTTCCTTGTACACATACTTGATGTTCTTCTTGAAGATCATCAGGTTGGCGCTGCCGTGCCGGGTCAGCTTGATGCAGTCGCGATCGTACCATTCCACTATGCCGTGCAGCGACTCACCATTATCCATCACGATCACCATCGGCGTGCGGGACTGCATCTGCTTGATCCAATAGAAATTTTCAGCGTGAGTAGTTTCCGGCGGAGTCGGTTTCTTGGTCGGGGCAGGCCCGCCATTGTGCGGCTGATGCGGTTGATGACTATTGGGACGCACCGGGATTGGCTCTTTAGCCTCGGCAAAACCAGGACGAAACATACGACGATTGACCATGATAAAGGACTCCTCAATGCCCAAGGGAGTGGAGTTTGAGCAGCAATGTTCATATGACGCGAGTTGCCTGCAAGGGGTTACATGGCAATAGGATGAAAACTGTCAGGTCTACGGTTGCCACATTTTATTTACAAAGATTTACCGCGCCTCTTACTCGTAGTGTACACGCAATCGGTTAGGAGGAAAGCTCCGCGGCAAACGCCTCAAGTCCGAGCTGTTTATTCAGGTTACGGCGAGCGCCAGCGGCGAGCTGGTCGAGGCCCCGAAGCGCCTGGTAAATAGAGTTAACGTTAAAGCGGCGTGCTGTCACTTCCAATTCCTTGCGCAAGGGCTGATTGCGAATTTGTGGCGTATGAATTCCAGAAGAAAGCTCCAAAAGATCAGAAAGCAGGCTATAGAAAACGGAAAGCTGCTCTTCGAAAGAAATATCGCGGTCTTTGGCCAATGCCGAAGTATGGGCAAAGATTTGGCCGAATTCCTCACCGCGCGAGGCTCGATCGAGAATTTTCAGGGCTTCGCGCCGCCGTAGAGATTCTTTTTCGACATCCATTTCGAGCGCGTAACCGGGACTGCCTTCGGCGAGCTGGGCGGCAGTGCGAATTGCCGCCGGAGTGAGATCGGACTTTTCCTTGAGAATAGCTTCGACTTCGCCGGTGGCCAGCGGAGCGAAGTGAAATTGCAGGCAGCGCGAAACGATCGTGGGCAGAAGTGAGTACGGAGACGGTGCGGTCAGGATCAGCGTCGCGGAACCCGGCGGCTCTTCGAGAATTTTCAGGAAAACGTTGGCCACGTCCCAGCGCATGGTTTCGGCGCCATCGATGATAAAAACCCGTCGACGGCCCATGGGTTGGAAGTAGGCGGCGCGTTGAACCGCACGGAGTTGGCCGATACGAAGCATGGGCCGGGCAACTGGAGTTTTCAGGCGGACGGGATCGGGAACCAGCGCCCACACGTCGGGATGCGATTGCAGGATGAGCGGGACGCGTTCGACGGTGGCGGCGTCAGCACTTTCGCCGCGTTCCGCGAGACCTTGCTCGACGAGGCGTTGTGGTTCGGCGAGGAGCGCGGCACGTTGGCACGAGTAACATTCTCCACATGCGTCATCGATAAGGCGTTCACAGCTGGCGGCTTGCGCGAAGATGCGGGCGAGGGTGAATTTGCCAACGCCGTGCTGACCGGTAAAGAGAAGCGCATGGGGTACGCGATCGGAACGCAAAGCTCCGCGCAGCGCGGTAACGATTTGCGGGTTGCCGCGAAATTCGGCCCAGGACATGGCTAACGCTTCTCCTGAAGAACCGGCACGAGAGGCTGGACCGCGGCGAGAACTTCACGAGCGATGTCTCCGGGCGCGCGCATGGAGTCGCTGCGAGGATCGTAACACTCAATAGTTTTCCAGTTGGGCCGGCGGGCAAGATGATCGTAAATGTCGGCAGCGGCTTGAAGATGGCGCAAGTCCGATTCCAGGATGTCGTGCGCAGAGTCGGTGTAGGCACGCACGGACTTTTTGGCGACTAGTGACTGGGCTTGTATCGGCGGGACGCGAAGATAGAGGACGAGATTCTCCTGGGGCAAACCGTAGATGCCGTACTCTAGATGCTCGATCCAGGCGCGAAACTCTTCGCGTTTCTCGGGGGAACTGCGAGCGGTCTGGTGCGCCAGGTTGGAGGCAACGTAGCGATCGGTGATGACGATTTGCCCCTGTTCGAGTGCGGCGACGATAGGTCCTTTGCATTCAAAGCGATCACCGGCGTAAAGCAGCGCCGTGAAGTGCGGGTCATGGTGAGGGCCGAAGTCGCCATTCAGAAATTGGCCGACCATCTTGCCGAACCAGGAGTTGTATTGCGGGAAGCCGGTAGACAGGACCTGGAGGCTACGGGATTCGAGAGCTTGAGACAGAAGGCGGACTTGGGTTTGTTTGCCGCTCCCGTCGATGCCTTCAACGGCGATGAGCTTTCCGCGAGTGTTCATTATTTACCCGAAGTTTGTAAGTACAAACCCCGAACCCCGAAGTGTGAGCGAGGGTAGTGTAACTGAGGGAAGGGAAGTGAGAAAGTTTCAAGACTGCGTTTCATTTTGCAACGCCCCTTCCCCTATTTTTGTAAACGTACATTCTAAAGAACTTGGTAAGGAGGAATTTGGTAATGGCAGATTCTAAAGGGCTTAGAATCGCCCGCTTGGAGAAGCTGTTTCGGCCCCGCATCAGAGAGGCTCATCTAAATTCTAGAATGAACTATATCACATCTATATACTCAGGAAAGTGAAAATTAACGTCTTCGATTGGTTTGCCGGTCGGATGATCCGAAGCGAGGGCCGAGGAGCGTGATAGGATTTTTGCAATGAGCGCGGAAGAGATTCGGAAAAATGTGGCCGAACTCCGTCAGCGGATTGCGGATGCTTCGCGGAAGGCGGGGCGGCGGGCGGAGGAGATTACCCTGATTGCGGTGTCGAAAACGCATCCGGCGGAGACGATTCGAGAGGCGTTTGCGGCGGGGATAAGGCACTTCGGGGAGAACCGAGTGCAGGAATGGGAAGGGAAGCGTATTGCGGTTGAGGACCTGAAGGGGCAGTGGCATCTGATCGGCCATTTGCAGAGCAACAAGGCGGCGCGGGCGGCGAAGATTTTTCATTCGGTGGATTCTGTGGATGATTTTGCGCTGGCGCAGCGACTGGACCGGGCACGCGCGGAGACAGCGGGAACGGAAAAGCTGCGCGTGCTGATTGAAGTACGGATTGCGCCGGAAGAGACGAAGAGTGGCGTGGAGAAGGATCTGCTGCCGGAGTTGGCGGAGAAGCTGGGTGATTTGGGGCAGGTGGAACTGGCAGGGTTGATGTGCATTCCGCCATTTCTTGAAGACGCGGAGAGTGTGCGGCCGTACTTTGCGGAATTACGGGAGCTGAACGCGAAATTGGAGACGAGACTGGGGAAGAAGCTGCCGGTGTTGTCGATGGGGATGTCGCACGATTTTGCGGTAGCGATTGAAGAAGGTGCGACGGAAGTGCGAGTGGGCACGGCGCTGTTTGGTGAACGCGAGACGAAATGAGCTTACTTGACGTGAAGTTGAATGTGGAGCGAGGTACAGCGGTGTTTGCGGTGCGGGTGCAACCGCGGGCGAGCAAGAACGAAGTCGCTGGAGTGATGGAAGGGACGCTGAAGATTCGGTTGCAGGCGCCAGCGGTAGAGGATCGGGCGAATGAGGCGTTGCGGGAGTATTTGGCCGAGCTTTTGAAGCGGCCGAGGTCGGCTGTTAGAATTCTGGCCGGTGAGCGGAGCAGGGTAAAGAGAGTGGAAGTTGTGGGAGTTACGGCGGCGGAAGTGGAAGGCTTAATCCGTAGCGAGGCTTGAATGCCGAATTTAACAGGAACGGTCAATTCCTCAGGGGCTAAAGGCCGGTGTACAACCGGGTTGATATGTCGCGGGCAAAAGCTCCGCCCCTCGAGGCGCTTTCGAGGGAGAGTCGAAGGATGAGTTTTGAATTGGGTGAGATGCAGAAGGACTTGCGAGTGGCTGGCGTGGATGGGTGGCTGTTTTACGATTTTCGGGGGCGGGATCCGATTGCGCACCGGATTTTGCAGTTGCCGAACCACATGCGGACGCGGCGGTGGTTTTATTTTGTGCCGGTGAAGGGAACTCCGAAGAAGCTGGTACACAAGATTGAGACGCAATCGCTGGCGGCAGTGCCGGGCGAGACGTTTTTTTATTCAGCGCAAGGCGAACTCCGGAAAAACCTGAAGAAAATGCTGGGACGCGCGAAGAAGGTGGCCATGCAGTATTCTCCGAAGAACGCGATTCCCTATGTGGCCATGGTGGACGCGGGAACGATCGAGCTGGTGAAAAGTTGCGGCGTGAAGGTGGCGACGTCGGCGGACCTGGTACAGAAATATGAGGCTTGCTGGACGGCGGCTCAATTGGAGTCACACTTGGAATCCGGAAAGGCGATCGACCGGATTGTAAGCGAGGCGTTTGCAGTTGCGGCGAAGGGTGTGCGCGAAAAAAAACAGCTGACGGAATTCGCGCTGCAGCAATGGATTTTGCGAGAGTTTGAGAAAGCCGGATTGATGACGGAGGAAGGGCCGGACGTAGCGGTGAATGCGCACGCGAGCGATCCGCACTACGCGCCGTCGGCGGAGCGGCCTACGCCGATCCAGGAAGGGGATTTGCTGTTACTGGATGTGTGGGGCAAGGCGAAGGCGGCGGACAGCGTCTATTACGATATTTCGTGGGTGGGATATCTGGGCGCGAAGGTGCCGGAGAAATATGCGAAAGCGTTTGCAGTGCTGACGGCGGCGCGGGACAAAGCGGTGGAGTTGATTCGGTCGTCGGTGGCGGCCGGAAAGCCGGTGCAGGGCTGGCAAGTGGACAGGGCAGCGCGCGGCGTGGTGGAGAAGGCGGGCTACGGAAAATATTTTATTCACCGCACGGGGCACAACATCGGAACGGCGGTACACGGCAACGGTGTGAACATGGATGGGCTGGAGACGCACGACAGCCGCCACTTGATTGCCGGGACGTGCAACTCGATTGAGCCGGGGATCTATCTCCCGGAGTTTGGCATGCGCAGTGAAGTGAATGTATATGTGGGCGAAAAGGAAGCGCGAGTGACAGGCGCAGTGCAGAAGGAAATTCTGGCCCTGCTGGCGTAACAGCTTCGCCCGGGCGATCGGGAGTGCGTGAAGTGTTTGAGGAAGAGAAAGACAATCAGGCGGAGGGGCTAGAAGTTAGCGCGCGTGCCGGCGAGGCTGCAGGGCCAGCCGACGGACCGAGCGAATCCGCTGGCACGGCTACGGCTTATGTAATAGAAGAGCCGTCGGTGGTGCGAGCCGTTGCGGTGGCGCTGGCGGGATGGCTGCTGCCGGGATTGGGGCATGCGCTGCTGAAAATGTGGGGACGAGCACTGGCGATATTCCTGACAGTAGGATTTCTGGTGTATCTGGGCGCAGGAATGCGCGGGAACGTCTTTGCGCCGGGCGGGGATGATGCGTTCGCGCGGCTGGGATACATTGCCGATGCGGGGACGGGAGCGTTCTATTTTGTAGCGCGGGCGCTGGAAGGCGCCGGTTCGGATGTTTCACACGCCGCGGGGGATTACGGCACGCGTTTTTTGGCGACGGCGGGAGTGCTGAATTTGCTGGCGGCGTTGCACGCGTATGAAGCGGCGCGCGGGCGAAAAGCGTGATGGTTCCGCTGCATTTTTCGCACTTTCAGTCGCTGCTGCTGTTTGCCCTGATTATTTCGTTGGCGTTCGGGACACTGGGGCGGCGGAAACCGATCGCGCGGGTGAAGTATGCGGCGTGGTCGTTCGCCATGTTTGTGCTGGTGGGCATTGCGCTAGGCTGGCTAATGTATCCGTTTTCGCGGTGAAGAAGTGGAGCTAGATGCAGGACTTTGTGAGATTCTCCACCAAGACAGCGGGAGGTGCAGCATGAAATACCGAATCGCAATATGGGTGGCTGCGGGCTTTCTCGTTGCGAGCGGGCGATTTATTTCTTAGTGACAAGCATGGACCGCCCGACCGGATCGATTGTGTTGGCACGCCTTATCGGACATGTGCTGTACCGACACCAAGGCCCGGGACGGTCCGAGAAGGTGCTTTAATCAAAATGAGCGGGCCTCATTTCATTGCGAAGAGTTTGTCGAACAGTTCCTGTGATAGTTTGGCTCCGTCCGCTGTGAGCGCGGCTGACTTGGCCTTCTTTGCTGGATTTGAGATGTAGCCTTTTTCATGCAAGGAGTTCATTACTTGCCAGTCGTGGCCCTTTCAGGTTCTCATCCCAAATTTGTCCTTGAATTAAGTCAAATAGAGCAGTGCCAAAACCGTCCCTTCGACTTTTTTCTGATCAATGTCCATCGATCACCACCTTACAGTCCCGGAACGCGAGAGACCGAATTCTTGAATTTTGACCCCAACAAGCACCTTCATACTCCCTTGCTTCAAGCTTGACATCTGGAGCCGATGGAAGGCGGGACAGTCGCTGCATGAGATTGCTCGCATGGCCCGGGTAAGCGCCCTGAAAGCGAGGGCGGTGGGGTTGGGGAATTGGCACAGGGGGCGCGAACCTGGGGGCCGATCGGAGATTGCAGATACCTAGGCGACCTGTGCATTTTACTCGGCGCGCAGTGCCTTCATGACGTCGATGCGCGCAGCGCGCGCGGCCGGCACCGAGGACGCGACGATCGCGGCCATCAGCAGCACGAACGCAGAAAGGACCACGGGCAAGGCGCCCGGCATCTTCACATCGAGAAAATAGCTGCGCGCCAAACGCGCCATCACGAGCCCGAATGCCGCGCCTGCGATGACGCCCGCCACAGCCATCACCACACCTTCTGCGATGACGCCGCGCAGGAGATCCCGCGGTTGCGATCCCAGCGCCAGCCGGATACCGAATTCGCGCGTCCGCGAGCTGACCGAAAACGCGAGCACGCCTGCGACGCCAATCAAGGCAATCGATAACGCTACGGCCGCGAACACGCCAAACACCAGCGAGTTCAAACGGTCCGGCGTAAGCACTTCCGCGCGGACGTCTTCGAGAGTGGCAGCACGCTCAATGGGCTGGTCGACGGACATGTCGCGAATGACCCGCGTGACCGGCGTGACCAGCGAATAAGGATCTGCATCGGTATGGATGAAAAGGCGACCGCCAAACATTGGCCCTTCTTCAAATGAGCTATAGATGGTAAGGATGGGCTCGGGAACGACGTGTTCGTCGTCAATATCGGCGGTGACGCCGATGATGCGGTGCGGTGCGGCGCTAATCCCCGGGACGAATTTCAGCACGGGATCGGTCCAATAGACATGCCGATTAATAGCATCCTGATGAGGAAACATGCGCTGTGCGAGCGTCTCACTGATGATGACGACGGGATCTTTATCTTTACCTTGGCCGTCGAGGTCATTGAAATCACGACCCGCGAGGATGGGAACGCCGAGGGCGGCGAAGAATCCGGGAGATATGACACGCCACTGCGCGCGAGGATCTTCTTCGCCCCCGGAATGAACATGACCGTCGGCGGAGAATTGCAGGCCGACGCCGGCGGCGGCATCGCGCCAGGGAACAATCAGGCCGAAAGCGGTCTTTTTCACGCCGGGTAGCGTATCCACGCGACGAATCGATTCCTTGTAGAAATCGAGCACTTGCTGAGGTGTTTTTCCGTAAGACATAGCGGGGACGTTGATGGCAAGGACGTGGCGGGTGTCGACACCTGTCTGCGCCGTTTGCAGTGCGATCAGCGTAGTGATCAACATACTGGCACCGGCAAGCAGTACAAAGGATGCCGCGATTTGTGTCACCGCGAAGATCCGCTGGCGGCGGCTCGTGCTGCCGGTAATCCGTACGCTACCGCTCGATAGGCTAAGGCCATTGGACGTAGCGGCCGACGGCAGGCGCGGGACGAACGCCAGAATCACCGCCGCCACGACGGCCAGCGCGGCTCCCACCCACAGCAGGCTGGAATCGACTGTCAAATCGAGCGCGCGGACCGAAAAACGCGAGGCGTAGCGGGCCAGGATAGCCACCATCGGGTACGCGCTGATTACACCGAGAGCAGCGCCGGCGCCGCAAAGCAGAAGGCTTTCGGCCAGCAGCATGCGGCGTAGCGCGCCGGTGTTGGCGCCGAGTGCCGCACGGATGGTCAGCTCGCCTTCGCGGCGAACCGTCCGTGTGAGAATCAGGTTGGCGACGTTGGAACACGCGATGACGAAGACCAGTACTGAGGCTGCGAGCAGCACCAGCAACACGG
>Ga0207641_10004304_pt1 | contig 12364 bp, 7 predicted proteins | sample KBSSwiS62_FD_184306 | JGI IMG/M metagenome (GOLD analysis project Ga0207641, IMG submission 184306) | Switchgrass rhizosphere microbial communities from Kellogg Biological Station, Michigan, USA - KBS Switchgrass S6-2 (SPAdes) (version 2) | ecosystem: Host-associated > Plants > Roots >... | reverse complement strand
GGCAAGCGCGACCGACTTCGGCTTCGTTCAGGGCGAGGTCATGGTGTACGTCCTGCCTTCCAAATTGACGGCGTCTCCGGCGATAGCCAACAACTTCGATGCACAGAATGTCGGTGGATTCATGCTGACGCCGGGCAGCGGCTTTGCGCTCGCCGGAAATTCGTCCAACTACTATTTCCAGCAGACAGTTGCCGCGAGGGACACGGCCGCGGTGTACAACGACACCGACTGGCGGGACTTCCAGGGCATCAGTGCCGACGTGACCCCGACCTCGTGGGATTTGTCCGCCAGCTACAGCGGAGTCGCGCTGCGCTACATGGACGACAACAACTTCTATTTCGCTGCCATACGCAGTAACGGCAACTTCGAGCTCGGGCGCAAATTGAACGGCGCGACCACAATTCTTGCCCAGCGCGCCTTGAACGTGGCACCCCTGGCAAACCACCACATTGATCTGTCGATCTGGGGCAGCAAGCTGTACGCGTATGTAGCCGGCAAAAACCAGCTTACTGCCGAGGATGTGAGCCTCACCCATGGCAGCGCGGCGCTGGTGACGCACCGCGCCCGCGCCAATTTCGACAATACCTACGTGAAACCCACGGCCAGCCTTCAGCTGTTCTCACAGGAATATCCCTTGTACGTATTCGGCCGCGAGCTCACGTACATCGGAGGACATTGGGATCAACCCGGGGCCGGTCTGCAACAGTCCGACACGAGCGGGAGCGCGTTTGCCATCGTCCCCAACCCGCCGATCGGCGATCAGACCATCAGCGCCGTCGCGCGCCTCGATTCATTCGGGTCGACCACCCCTGTCTCCTGGTTTGGCCTCGTGGCTCGCTACACCGATCCGCAGAACTACTACTACCTCTCGGTGCGCAGTTCCAATTCGCTGCAGATCCGCAAGGTGGTGAATGGAGTGGTTACGGTTCTCAAATCAGTGACGTTCACCGTCGCGCCCGGGGACGACCATAGCTACGAGTTCGAGGTGCGAGGCAACGAATTGAGCGCCAGCGTGGGCGGCGTCGTACTCGCACGCGCCATCGACAATTCGCTCACCAGTGGTCAGGTCGGATTCGCGACCTATCGCGCGGGGGCGAGCTACACGTTGGTGTCTGCCGACCAGCCGTGATCGTCAGTCCGCGCGGCGCGAATCATCGTGCCGCTGCGGACAGCCCTTTCCTTCCGGGGATCTCGCCATGTCCAAACTATTCGCATTCATCCTGATTGCATTCGCGGCCGCGGTACCCGCCGCCCAGCCGCGCGTGCATTCGATACCCGTGTTGCAATCGCTCGAAACGCCCTTCGGCGAGGATTACCCGCCCTACATCACCCAAGACGTCGCCATCGACGGGGATTCGATCATCGCGCTGATCGACAAGTCGCATGAAGAAGAGCCGGTGACTCGCGTGGCGCTGCTGTATCGCCGCGGCACCGATGGGCGCTGGGCTCTCACCCAGACCCTCGGGCAAGTGACGGCACCGCGCGCTGACTTGCGCGCGGAACTCGCCATGAGGAACAACATCGCTGTCTTCAAGATCCATCGCGATGGCGCGAGCATCTGGGAGAAGATCGGCGGGAGTTGGATCCAGGCCACGGTCGCGGGCGGCCTCAACGAGCCGGGAGGCTTTGCGATTTCCCAGAGCCGCATTCTCGCCGGCGCGTCCGGCTGCGACAACGACGGTGTCATCTATGAAAAGTCAGGGAGTGGCGTATGGCTGATCACGGGCCGAATCGCGCCAGACGCTGGCGTATGCGCGGATCAGCCGCGCGCCGTCGAGCTCAACTACGACTTCGCGTATATCCGCCATTCGCCGTCGCTGGTGCGGTCGTACATGAAAAGCGGCAGCGCGCTCGCATGGGCCGCCGACCGCTCGATCAACATCCCAAACCAGGTCAAGCCATTTGACGGACCCGTAGCCGTGCAGCGGAGTACAGCAGTGGTTCCTGGATCTGCGTATTTCACACGAGGCACGAACTGGACCTACGCCGGGCAGCTCAAGGCTGTCGATTACGCGATGGGCACTGGCGACTCTCGCAAGGTGGTCTACCGGGATGGCGTCGTACTCACCGGCGAACGCTGGAATAACCTTGATTACAACATTGCGCCGTATCTGTATGTACCAAACGCCTCGGGCGGATTCGACCACGTGGGTATCCTGCGCGACGTCGGACGCAACACCGTCGACTTCGACATCAGCGGCAGAACCATCGTGATGGCGATGGCATCCGATGGCTTGGACACGGGCCCGGTCAGGGTGTACGCCCTCCCCGAATCCTTGGTGGCGCCCCCTGCGATTGCCAACAACTTCGATGCGCGGAATGTCAGCGGACTCACGCTGACACCCGGCAGCGGCTTTGCGCTCCTGGGAAATTCGTCCAACTACTATTTCCGGCAGACAGTCGCCTCGAGCGACGCGGCCGCGGTATACAACGACACCGACTGGAGCTTCTACCAGAGCATTGAAGCCGACGTGACTCCGAGCTCGTGGGATTTGTCCACAAGCTACAGCGGAGTCGCGGTGCGCTACGTGGACGACAACAACTTCTATTTCGCTGGCATAAAGAGTAACGGCAATCTCGTGCTCGGGCGCAAATTGAACGGCGCGACCAAGATTCTTACCCAAAGCGGGTTGAACGTGGCGCCCCTTGCAGTCCATCACCTCCGACTGACGATCTCGGGCACCCGGCTATACGCGGACATCGGCGAGCAGTGGCAGCTTGTTGCCGACGATGCGAGTCTTGCACAGGGCCGCGCGGCACTGGTGACTCACCGCGGTCGCGCGAATTTCGACAATACCTATGTGAAGCCCACGAGCGCCGTGTCAATGCTATGGGAATACCCCGCTTCTGCAGACGTCAGGCCCCTGACGTACGTCGGTGGCAATTGGCAAAGAGCTGGTTCCGGCCTGCAACAGTCCGACACGAGCGGCAGCGCATTTGCGATCGCCCCCAACCCCGAAGCCGGCGATCAGATCATCGAGGCTTCAGCGCGCCTCGATTCATGGGGCTCGACCAACCCCGTGTCATCGTTTGGTCTCGTGGCCCGGTATGTCGACTCGCAGAACTACTACTACCTCTCGGTCCGCAGCTCCAATTCGCTGCAGATCCGCAAGGTGGTGAATGGAGTGGTGACGGTGCTCAAAACAGTGACGCTCACCATCCAGCCGGGAGGCAATCACGACTACGGGCTCGAAGTGCGCGGCAACGAATTGAGCGCCATCGTGGACGGCATCGTGCTCGCGCGTGCCCTCGACGATTCGCTCACCAGCGGCCAGTACGGACTTGCAACCTACCGCGCGGGCGCCACCTTCAGCCGGATTTCCGCGGTCCAGCCGTGATCAGTCGGGCATCTTCTGGCCGCGGGTCTCGAGGACCCACGGCAGGAGCGCAAGGCCGATGAGCGGCACGATGCCGATCACGCACAGCGTGCGCATGATGATGGCGGGGTCGCCGCTCGCGGCATTGGCAATATAGCCGACCGCGAAGACCCCGCCAGCCGTGACCACGCGGCCGATGTTGTAGCAGAAGCCGCTGCCGGTGGAGCGCAGGCGCGTCGGGAAGAGCTCGGGTAGATAGAAGGTGAAGCTGCCGAAGACACCGAACACGGTGAGGCCGATGAAGAAGTACATGTAGAGGCGGGTTTCCGAGGCGAGGTCGAGCCCGAAGGTGGCGAGCAACGCGGCGGCCGAGCAGGCGAAATAGATGGCGTACAGCGTGCGTCGGCCGAGAGTCTTGGCGAGCGGAATGGTGAGCAGAGTGCCGAGCAGACCGCCGACGTTGAAAGAGTACGTAGCCACCTTGATCCAGCTCTGCTTGAGCGCGGCGGTGGCGGTGAGGTCGAGGCCGCGCACGGCCGCCTCCACGCCGGCGAGCGTGTTCACGAGAGACTGGATGAACGCGTTGCAGGTCCACCAGGTGATGAGCGCGACGAAGGTGACGATGAGCGCGCTCACGGTGCGCTTGCGCATTCCGGGCGCGAAAATCTCGCGAACTCGCGCGGGGGCTGCGCTGGAGGCAGCGGCGGTCCAGCGCTCGGGCTCATGGATGAACATGCGCACGACGAATGCAACGGCCGCTGGCAGCAGACCGAACAAGAGCACGTATCGCCAGGACATCGCCGGATCGTGGGCAAACCACTGGCCCGCGACCTCGGCGTTCACGAACGTGGCGAGGAAAAGGCCGAACGGCGCGGAGGTGTACAAAAGCGCGCCGGCTTCGACGCGCGATTCCTCGGGCACCACTTCGGCGACCATGGCGGAGCCCGCGGCCCATTCGCCCCCGATGCCGAGACTCGCGACGATGCGGCAGAGGACGAGCTGCCACATGTCGGTCACGAAAGCGCAGGAGGCGGTGCCGAGCGCGTAGAGCAGCATCGTCAGCATGAGCACGCGCTTGCGCCCGAAGCGGTCGCAGATGGGGCCGAAGATCACGCCGCCTGCCGCCCAGCCGAGCAGCAGCAGCGAGTTAAGGATGCCGGTCCAGTATGGCAGCGCCTGTTTCGCTTCGGGCCCGCCGATCGGCAGCCCTAACAAGGTGGGAATGGCGTTGGGCGCGACGAAGTTGAAGAGCAGCCCGTCGAAGATGTCGAAGCCCCAGCCGAGCCAGGCCGCGAAGAACACCGTCCACTGATAGCGCGAGAGTTTGATCATGGCGCGCGAGAATATAGGGGGCTGCCCCCGTTTCCTAGCGCATGGACAATTTCAGCCGCGTCCCCGTTTGCTAGGAAACGAAGAACGGTCCCGAAGCGGGACCTGACCCCATTACGCGTGCTTGAACATGATCGGGATGCCGGAAGGCGTGGTGTACGACTTGTTCTCGGTGAAGGGCCGCTCGCGGCCACCGGGCGCGCGGTCGGCCACCGCTGCGATCACATCATCGAGCGGACCAGGACGGCCGAGCGCATAGCCCTGGCCAAACTGGATACCCAGCGACGCCAGCCGGTCGCGCACGGTGTTCGATTCCACGAACTCGGCCACGGTCGTGATTCCCATGGCATCGGCGAGCTGCACGATCGCGCGCACCAGCGCCTGCGAACGCGGATTGGTCAGGACATCGACCACATACGAACCGTCGAGCTTGATCGTATTGATCTCGAGATTCTTGAGATACGCGAGCGAGCTGACGCCCGTACCGAAATCGTCGAGCGCGAAGCGCACACCATGGCTGGTGAGCCTGCGGATGAACTGCTGCACCTGCTGAAGGTTGGCCGCGGCGGCGGCCTCGGTGATTTCGAACACCAGGCAGGTGCCGTCGATGCCGTATTTGGCCATGGACGCCAGCAGCCACTCGAGGAAATCCGGATCCGACAATGTCGGGCCGGACAGATTGATCGAGACGTGCAACGGGCCGCTCGAGGAAGTGTTCTTGCTCAGCTGCTCGAAGGCGCGCTCGCATACGGCACGGTCGATCTCCGGCAGGATCTGGTAACGCGTCGCCGCCGACATGAATTCGGCCGCCTCGACGATGTTGCCCTTCGCATCGATGATGCGGACGAGCAGCTCGTAGGTGATCGGCAGGTTGTGGTTGATCAGCGGAGTGATGGGCTGCGCGTACACCACGATGCGCTCGAGGCGCAGCGCTTCACGCACGCTGCCGATGAGCCCGATCTCATCGTGGCGGCGGATCATGCTCTGGTCCGTGTCCTGGTAGACCTCGACACGGCCGCGGCCGCGATCCTTGGCGGTCTTGCAGGCGATCTCAGCTTCGGCGATGCGATGGTCGAGATGCAGATCGGTGGAGCTGGTGGACACCACGCCCCACGACATGGAAACCGGGTGGTTAGTCTCTTTCTTCGGCGCAGCGCCGGTGGTGACTTCCTTGCAGATCCTGTCGGCGAGCTGGCGTGCCTGCGCCAGGTTCATGTGCGGGAGGAAGACGGTGAAACGATCTCCGGAAAGCCGGCAGGCGAAACTATCAGCCCCGACCAGCGCGCGGCGGATCGCGCCGCCACACCGCGCGATCACGCGATCGCCGTCGGAGAAGCCGGCCAGGTCGTTGATGAGATGCAGGCAGTCGATGTCACCGTACAACATGGACACCATGGCGCCCGGCGACGCGTTGCGCTGCCAGGTATCCACACGCGTTTTGAAACCGTCCCACGACAGCAGACCCGTCAGTGAATCGAGATCCTGCGTCGCATTGCGCGCCAGCAGGCGCGCGAAGCGGCCGAGGCGGCGCACCGTGAACTCGTCGAAGCTCGGCTCGTCCGGGCGATTGAAAATGATGAGGGCGCCGGCCGGACCGCCGCGCGCAATCAGCGGAACCGCGACCAGTTTGCAGGCGATCGAGCCGCCGCTCACGTGCTTGAGTTTGTTGGTGGCGACGGGCTTGCGAGTATCGATGGCACGGCGTGCGAGTTCATCACCGACGATCGACAATTGCTGGCGGGCGAACGCGGCATCTTCTTCGGAGCGGCTCCACACGGCACGCGAATCTTCACGCGGGAATATCGCCGTCGCCGCGGTGCATCCGAGACGCATGCATACGGCACGCAAAACACTTTCCGTGCTCCGCTCGGATCCCGCGCTCAATTCGAGCGATTTCGTTTCTACCGACTTCACCGGATTCTCCGCTGCATTGTTCTATTTCTGCCGACTCTCGCGCCGAAGAAGATTAGACGAGCGCCTTATGGCGAAAGGCCACGCAGGTCTCAGCTTTTCGGCCACCTGGCCGCCGGCACGCGCGGGGACGGAATTATGAGAACCATTCCGGGACTTATGTCATGCCGCGGAATCTTCCCGTGGCCGAATATTCGACTTGCCCGGGGACGTTGCCCGCGAGAACTGTCCGACGCCGTGTGACGGCCGCGTCGAGCACTTCGTCAACCGGCATCGCCTTGCCGAACCAATAGCCCTGCCCGGTTTTGCAACCCAGATTCAGCAGCGTGTCGCGTTGCGAATCGTGCTCGATGCCCTCGGCCACGGTATCGAGCCCGAGTGCGTCCGCGAGAGAAAGAATGGCGCGCGCCAGGGCGACGGCATCGACGCCGCTGCCGGCGTCGCCCTTACCTTCCAGCCGTTCGACGAACGATCGGTCGATCTTGAGGATGTCGATGGGGAAACGATGCAGGTAGGCCAGCGAGGAATACCCGGTGCCGAAGTCATCGAGCGCGAGACGCACCCCGAGGGACTTGAGCTCGCGGAAGACTCGCTCGAGGCGCGAGGAATTTTCCAGCAACAGGCTCTCGGTCACTTCGAGGATCAGGCATGTGGGATCGAGGCGGTGATTGGCGAGGCAGTCGCGCACGTCCTCGACGATGTTGCCGTGGTTGAGATAGCGGCTCGACACGTTCACCGAGACCCGCAGTCCGGCGCCGTGGGTGATATCGCGCTGCAGGCGCACGACATCGGCGCACGCTCGATTCAGCATCCACTGCGTCATCGGTACGATCTGGCCGGTCTCCTCGGCGAGCGGGATGAAGTCGCCCGGCATCACGAGACCACGCGTTGGATGGCGCCAGCGCATCAACGCCTCGATACCCACGAGATGGCGCGACTGCAAATCCACGATCGGCTGGTAGTGCGCCTCGAGCTGCTGGCTGTCGATGGCGGCGGCCAGTTCGTTCTCGATGCGCATGCGCCGGCGCGCGGCACGCAGCATCTCCGGCTGGAAAATCTCGGCGTGTCCCTTGCCGCGCGACTTGGCCGAGTACATGGCCGCATCGGCATTGCGCAGCAGACGCTCGACGTTGCTCGCTCGATCCGCGATCGCCACACCGACACTGCAGCCGACGCGCACCGGGCGACCGTCGACGTCGAAAGGCTGCTTGCAGGTGTCGAGTACCTGCCGTGCCACTGCCATTGCCGCATCGACATCAGGCGCGTGATCGATGAGCACGGCGAATTCGTCGCCACCCAGGCGCGCCACCGTGTCGCCCGCCCGCGTGCACTGCACCAGGCGGTGGGCATAGCTGCGCAGCAGCGCATCGCCCGCGCTATGCCCCAGGCTGTCGTTCACGGTCTTGAAATTGTCGAGGTCGATGAACAGCACGGCCGGCGTTATGCCGTCGGGTACGCGCCGGATAGCCTGGTGCACGCGATCGGCGAACAGCGATCGATTCGCGAGCAACGTCAGTGAATCGTGGAACGCCAGCGTGCGCAGCTGATCGTGCAGGCGCGTGGCATCGGAGATGTCGCGAATATTCAGCGTGATACCGCGGATGGATTCCACGTGGCGCAGATTGGCGATCACCATCTTGAAAGAACGCTTCTCGCCTTCCGCCTGCGGTATGGCGAAGTTGGTGACCTGTTCGGAATGTTCGGCGTGGATAACCTGGTCGAAAACCTCGCGCACCTGCGCCGCCTCCGGTCCGAGCACATCGTCGAGACGCTGTCCCGCAAGCTCGCCGGGCGCCAGGCCTAACAACTGCTCGGAGGAAGGGCTGGCATAACGAATGACGCCGTCCTCGTCGCAAATGGCAATCATGTCGCTGGATCTTCGCACCAGCTCCGTCAGGCGTTCATCGAAACGACGCGTCGCCACCTCGCGATGCAGGCCCACGACTTCGCGCGTCGCGAACGCCTGCCCGGCCACCACCAGCAGCGTGGCCACGACCAGCACCCACACCAGCAACGGCGACTGGCCGGTGGCGAGGTTGAGCCGGTCATCGAGCAGCGCGATGGTGCCCACCATGAGAGCGACGATGGGCAGTGAGCCACGCAGATCACCCTGCAGGCCGGATGTCGAGCTGCCCGGGTGGCGTTGCCCGAGCTGATAGCGCACGGCGGCGAACATGCAGATGTAGAACACGAAGTAGGCGATATCGCTGGGGCCTCCGATCACGTAGGTTCCGCGCAACTCGGCGTTGACCCACAAGAGGTCGGCCACCAGTGTGACCACCATGGCGATCAGCAACCAGACGACCGGCCGCTCGGCGCGCCAATCGGTGATCTGCATGGCGAGCATGGCAGCGGCGATCATCGCGATCGCGTCGCCGATTCCGTAACCGACCACCGACCAGTGCTCCAGAAGTTCGGCGCCCGACAGCGACGCGACGGGTGCGAGCGCGGTGAACCACAGCAGCGATCCGAAGCCGATCGCAACGGTCGTGAAGTCGATGAGCGCGCGCGGAGTCTTCACGCGGCCACCGAGGTCGAGATAGAGAAGCAAGAACGCCGCAGCGGCGAGCGGGTAGAAAAAAATGTAGAGGATGTCGGGCCACGAACCGAACGTGACATTCTCGGTAAGTGCGCTGTAGCCCCATCCGATGCTCGCAACGATGTCGAGCGCGAGCGCGGCAAAAATGAGGCGCCACGCGAGACGGCGGCGGAGGCTCAAGGCCGGATCCACCAACGACGGCCACAGCACCACGCAGATGACCACGCTGACAGGAAACGAACCCCAGGCGCCAAGGTATTCGGCGGCACCCTTGCCGCCCCAGCCGGTGATCATGATGAACATGCAGACGGCCGTGTAGACCACCGACAGCGCGAATGCCGCTCCCGCCCAACGCGCAACGATCCTTGCGACAAATGAGTTCATTCGTTCGCAAATGCTCGCAAAGCGGCACCACACACGCGCGGAAGACAGTCACAAGACAACTTCGACTTTCGTACGGGTTCACAGCTTTTGACACTGGAAACTGGTTGCCAGCACTTGGCGCACTCGGCAGACTGCCCGCGGCATAAGGACAGCCCTGAGGGAAACCCTGCCTGTGATCCAACCGGTGCGAACGCTGATCGTGATTGCCGTCACAGCGGGTGGCTTCCTGGGCGCGCATCCGGTGCACGCTGACTCGGTGAGCGTGGTCACCGGCAGCCTCGGCGGCACCTCGGATTTCGTGTTCCGCGGGCTTTCACTGACGCGCGGCAAACCTGCGGCCCAGGCCTCGCTCGACGTGGAATTCCCCAAGGAGTTTTACGTCGGCGCGTTCGTCGCAACGGCGGACCCGAATCCGGGGCCGAGCCCGCCGGTCGAAATGGATTTCTGGGCCGGTCGCTATTGGCAAATGTCGGAAGATTTTTCGGGCGACCTGCGGCTGTCGCAGTACACCTATCCCGACGACCCGCGCCGCGTCGACTACTACCGGACCGAGCTCACCGCGACCGTGGGCTATCGCAACCAGCTGTATCTCGCGGCTATCTATTCGCCCAATACCAAGGCGGTCGGTTCGTCTGCCGGCTATGCAGAAGGCAACGCCTGGGCGGTGGAGATTTCCGGGCGCCATCCGCTCAACGACCGTTACTCGATTTCCGCGGGCCTTGGCCACTACGGGCTCAACGAGATCTACCACGACAGCTACAACTACTGGAATGCGACGCTGACGGCGACGCTCAAGCCCTTTGAAATCCAGCTGGCCTACCTCGGCATCAGCGAAAACGCCAAGGACCACTTCGCCGACGATTCGGTGGGTGATCGAGTCGCACTGACCGCGTTATGGCGCTTTACCTCCGCAAATTAGCCTTCCGGGAACCTGGCTGCAGCCCCGCGGTACTCAAGAGCAACAGGTCAGTAAAGGTTGGCTGCCGTGGCACTCAAAAGCGTTGAATCCCAAGCCCCGCGGGCACCTGTTCCGGGTCCCGATGCCTCCGAACGCGAGCTGCTCGAGCGCGTTGCGAAGGGCCGGGACCAGGCCGCGTTCCGCACGCTGTACGGCAACTACTACCAGCGGCTCTCGCGCCTGCTCGCGCGCATGTCGGTGCGTCGTGAAGACATCGAAGAAGTCATCAATGACACCTTCTGGGTGATCTGGACCAAGGCCGGTGAATTCCGCGGCGCTTCCCAGCTGTCGACCTGGATCATCGGAATCGCCTATCGCCGCGCATTGAACGCGCTTCGGCGCGCGAAGATCCGGCCGGTCTCCGACGAGCCCTTCGACGAGGACTCCATCAGCGTGGCGTCCACTGACGAGGCGGAAACTGACGGCCAGTGGCTGTCGCTCGGCCTCTCGCGACTGCCAGTCGAGCAGCGAATGGCGCTTGAACTCACCTACACTCTCGGCCATTCCTGTGAGGAAGTGGCCGCAATCCTCGATTGCCCGGTGAACACCGTGAAGACCCGGTTGTTCCGCGCACGCGAGACTCTCAAACAAGTGTTGCCTTCCCTCGCAGGCATGGCCGGAGAAAACTCATGAGCTCGCGTATCCCCGATACCCACGCTGAAGCCTGGGCCCTGCTGCCCTGGCTGGCCAACGGCCGCATACAGGCGTCCGATCGAGAGTGGGTGGAAGCGCACGTGGCAGGTTGTGAGGAATGCCGCGCCGAAGTCGCTGCCCAGCGGAAGATGGCGACGGCGATGAATCGCAGCGCCACGCCCGAGGAAGCGGCCACCGACGAACAGCGTTCGTTCAACCGGTTGTGGGCGCGCATCGAAGCTTCTGAATCCGCCTCGCCGGCCAGCGTCGCTGCGAGTGAGGCTCGCCCGACGATGCGCTCGTCGCGCACGGTGCGCTGGCTGGCGGCCGCGGTCGTCATCCAGGGATTCGGGTTGGCGCTGTTCGGCTTCAATGCACTGCGCGGACCTTCCGAAGGCATCGTCACGGTGACGGACGACGCTCCGGCTTCGCGCCCCAATGCTCCCACGGTGAGCATCGCATTCGCACCGGGCGCATCGATCGGGACCGTCAACACACTGCTTGAGCACCAGGGTCTGAGCATCGTCTCCGGGCCCGGCACGGCGGGCAATTTCACCGCGGAGCTGTCGGCCGATGCGGTAGCCTCGGGCGCCTCGGCAAATTCCGTCGCCGACGTGATGGCGAAGGATCCCAATGTCACTTTCGCGCAGCCGATTCAACACTGACCTGACACGCCATGAGTGGCGTCTCGGCATTGCCGCGGCGCTCGCCGCCGCGGCCCTGGTGCTGTGCGGCGCGGCCGCGGCGGCCCCGCCGCCGGTACTGACGCCGCCCGAGGTGCGCAGCGCGCCGGGGCAGTTCATCGTGGTCGCGGTCGCGAACCCGGTCAGCGGCCGTCCAGGCGCGGTGGGCGGCACGGCGCACGGCTACGGCGGCGGCACTAACTACCGTGTGAGCGCTTCGGCCACCGACACCCTGCGGGAGATCGCGCGCCAGTATTCGCTCACGCCCGTGTCCGAATGGCCCATCGAGCAGCTCAAGATGCATTGTGTGCTGTTCCGGATTCCGCCCGGCACCACGCGCGAAGCGGTGGTCGAAAAGCTCAAGGCCGACAAGCGCGTGCTCATCGTGCAACCGCTCAACGAGTTCGAATCGGCAGCCGCCGCACAGCCGGCGGCGACGCCCGTGGCCGGTGCCACGGGTTCCGACGATCCCTACGCGCGGCTGCAGTCGAATGTCAGCGCGCTCGACGTCGTGGAGGCGCACAACTTCAGCCGCGGCGCCGGCATTCGCGTGGCCATCATCGACACCGGTGTCGACACCCACCACCCCGATCTCGCCGGCCGCACGTTC
>Ga0207641_10004303_pt1 | contig 12368 bp, 9 predicted proteins | sample KBSSwiS62_FD_184306 | JGI IMG/M metagenome (GOLD analysis project Ga0207641, IMG submission 184306) | Switchgrass rhizosphere microbial communities from Kellogg Biological Station, Michigan, USA - KBS Switchgrass S6-2 (SPAdes) (version 2) | ecosystem: Host-associated > Plants > Roots >... | reverse complement strand
ACCGCCACACCTGCCTTGATCAGGTCAAAGCGTTTGCGCACATTCTGCGTAAAATAGACGGCGGTAAACCCGGAAATCAGGCTGACCAGCAACACGGGAAATCCCCCATCCGTGACCAGGGCCGCCAACATGCTGACTTGGACCACCGTGAACAACCCGGCCCGCGTTCCCAGCACCAGCGTGATCAAAAACGGTGCGAAGGCGCAGGCGTAAGTATACGGCGTAAGAAAATGGACCCATTCCACATGTGCCTGGTCGTAGTGAGACCAGATCAAATAGAGGACCTTCACCAGCAGCAAATTGATCCAGGAGGCCCCCAGCACGAGGACGAGCCGGGAATTGGAACGCCACACTTCCGGGCTGTCGAGCTCGAGCAGCATGAGACCGCAAATGAAGACAATGAACGCAAGCGTCTGGCCCTCGGTCGGATTGCCGGGTTTGTCCCATGCCACGCCGAGATGCAGGAGAACAATAAAGATCGCCAGGACCACGAGCCGGAAAACGCGGCTGCAATCCAATCGGTTCTGCCACGTGTCGTCCAAATGGCTCAGGCGCGTCTTGTCACAAGCCAGTCCTTTGCGGACCAGGCGGCGGCGCTCGAGCCAATCAGTGATCATGGGTGGCCCGGATTATACCGCATTTAGAGCGTCAGGCTGGTGGTTTTTTCGCCGCGATGGGCCTTGTAGGCACGGATAATCCGCTGAACCAGTTCATGGCGAATGACATCCACCTCGTCAAATTTTGTGAAAAATATGCCCTCGGTACCGGTCAGGGCCTGCATCGATTCGACCAAACCCGACTTGCGGTTATGCGGCAGATCGACCTGCGAAGGATCACCCGTGACCACACATTTGGATCCCTCACCGAGCCGGGTCAGGAACATGAACATCTGTTCCGTGGTCGTGTTCTGCGCTTCGTCGAGGATGATAAAGCTGTGGCTGAGCGTGCGCCCGCGCATGTAGGCGAGCGGCGCAATCTCAATGATGCCCTTGTCCATGTACCGCTGGATTTCATCGGTCTCCAGCATGTCGTTGAGCGCATCATAAAGCGGCCGCAGATACGGGAAGATTTTCTCCTGCAGATCGCCGGGGAGAAAGCCCAGTGCCTCGCCCGCTTCGACCGCCGGGCGCGTCAGCACGATGCGGTTCACTTCCTCGTTCTTCAACGCCGCCACCGCCATGGCCATGGCCAGGAAGGTCTTTCCCGTACCCGCAGGCCCGACGCCGAAAATAAGATCGTGGTTCTTCACCGCCTCGACATATTTTTTCTGCTGCAGCGACTTCGGGATGATCGGCGGCTTCTTCGCCGAGATCTGCAGGCGCGCGGCGTGCAGGTCAGGCAGGGTCGTGTCCGATCCCTTGCCCACCGATTCCATCGCAAAGTTGAATTCGTTCTTGCGGATGTAGAGTCCCTTTTCACGCGCGAGATGCAGTTGCTGGAAAACGTCGCGCGCCTTGGCCAGCGCCTCCGGCAGGCCGTCGATCTTGATCCAACCGTCGCGCGTGGTGACCTTGACCCCGAAACGTTCTTCCAGTCGCCGCAAATTTTGCGGGTCATTGACGTAGAGCGCCTGGGCGGCCCGGGCATTTTCAAAGTTGAGGGTTTCGCTGGTGACGAGGGGCTTGGTTACGGTATCGCTCATGGTAGGTGTGTCTAAAGATTCGCCGGTTGATTTGCGGCGGGTCAAAGTTTGTTGACGAACGGCTTGGTCTTCCAGTCCGTCTGGTGCTGGTCCGGATATTTTTCGCCGAGGGAATCCTCGCCGCGCACATAATACTTCTGGCGCTTGTTGCCGTCGTATTTGAACTTCTCGTTAAAGACCGTCCGCTTTTTGCGGTAGTCCTCGAACTTGGCGTACAGCTCGGGATTGGTATCCAGCGAAAGGATTTCCGGCTCCATGCTGCTGATGAGGTCGGCCGGCCAGGGAATGATCTGCGCGATCGGCTCGCCGCGCTCGAAACGGACCTTGGTGTTCTTCGCCGTCATCTTCCAATTCATCGTGAAAGGATACGGCAACCAGTCGGTCTCGATCACGCCCTCCAGGGAAACAATGCCGTGCTTGGGACTGTTGGCCGGCCCCTTCGTGATGAGGCTGATCTTTTTCTCCGTCCAGAACATGAATTCCGCGTGGAAGGTCACGACGCCGGAACCGAAATGGGAGCTCGGCAGGAATTGCTTTTCCGACTCGGTAAGTTCCTCCGTGGGCCAGATTTTCAGGCCGCTCGGCGCTTCCGTTCCGTCCCATTCCATTTCACAGGGCACGTCGCTGGTGACGAACCAGCCGAGGCTGTTGGCCATGACCAACGGAAGACAGTGATAAGCGAAGGCGCTGGGAGTTTTATCCATCCAATCGCGCGTGCGCGAGGCGGGAACGAGGTGTTGACAGTTGTAATCGTACGTTTTGTAAGCAATCAATTTCATTACGATACTTTTCTCCTGAACTCAGATTTACGTCACTTCCTGCCTGATAGATACCTGAGGCAGATTTTATTCCAATGAGATTATCGGCCTATTTGCGCGGAATAGGAAATAAAAGTTCGTGACATGAAATGGACTTTTCCGCGAGTTCGTTGGATTGAGCTTTCTCCCAACGAATCAGCCAAGTATTTACGAAAATTCCGTAACAAGATTGTGTCAAATTTTCGTCAAAAGAGGCTTTATGTCTTGAATAGAATTCGCAGGGGTTTATTTCTCAGTAAGTCATGCCGGAAAATAACCTCCCCTCCGCCAAACCCGATCCCGAGGTAGCGCCGGGCGAATTCGATTTTATTGCTCCTGTCACCGACAGACCGCGGGTAAGACGGCGTGCGCTCACTCAGGCTACCACCTCGAAGCCCGCGCCGGAGACACCCGCATCCGAACCGGAAAAAGCCGCCCCGGCGGAATCCCGCCCCGCAGCCACGGCACCGACGCGGCCTGCCGCAGATGCAACTGCCCCGACCAAACCTGCTGCCCAATCGTCTTCCACCCAGCCCAAGACCGCAGCCCAGCCGACCTCTCCCCACGGCACCCGTCCCGCCACTCTTTATTACAGCTCCGGCTCGCGCCAGGACAAAGAAACCACCTCCCCTATGAAAACAACCTCTTCCACCAGCCCGTCGGCCTCCACCACCGCTCCTGCCTCGACCGTTTCCCGGACGGCGGCGCCCACCGGCACACGGCCCTCTTCCGTGGCCGATTTCCGCTCGAATGTTGATCGCCAGTCCCGCGAACAAAAATCGGTCGGCGGCATTCTTTCCGTTCTGGTCTACACGCTTATCGCCTTGTTCGTCGTGGGCGCTTCGCTCGCTGGCTATGGCGCGTACGTCATCACCAAGCAGCTCGACAAGCAGAGCGTCACCATGAAGGACTTTGATGAGCGCTACGCCGCCGATTACAAGGACATCAACGCCCGTCTCGTCACCACCATGGACAACCTCTCCGCCGCCCAGGCCCAGATCGAACGTCAGCAGACGCTCATCGTGAAGCAGCAGGAAACGATCAGCAAGCTGCTCAGCGCCAGCGAAGACACCGCCGAGGCCCTCAAGATGGAACGCGCCACCCGCACGCAGGAAACCGCCAACCTCCGGACCCGTCTCAAGAACCTGGAGTACACCGGCCCCAGCACGCGGAAGTATTGATTTCCCCGTTGTCCGATGATTTCGCCGGTTGAATTGCGGCGCATCCTGGCCGAGTGGCGTTTGCGCATGCAACGCGCCAAGGACATTCTCCAGCCCCCGACCTGGAGCGAGAACGAATGGCGCCAGTTCTCCCAGGCCCTCGCCCTGATGGTCCGCAACCATGGCCGCAGCTGGATCATTGACCCCAATGTCTACTGGGATCTCCGCTGGAACCTCCAGGATGGCGCGGAACTCGTCTGCCAGATCGAGCACATCCCCGGCGAAAAGACTTCGCTCGTGGTCGCGCAAAACGGCGGCTTCGCCACCGAAGTCGGCAGCTACACATGGCTCTGGGCCGAGTTCAACATGGAGGGCAATTTCTCGCGCGATCCTTATTGGGTCGAAGGCACCTGGAAGGAAGCGCTCACCACCTTGCTCATGCCCTTGGAACGCCAGGCCTCCTTCCTGCTCGCGGGCCGCGCCGAGACACCCGACTCCCTTTTGCTCCAGGAAGGCGCCCGTCCCAACGACCAGAATTACATGGCCCTCATGCCCGGCATGAACGAAACCAATGGAGAACCGGAGCCCGGCCATATCGGGCATAAAACGGTGGAGGCCTCAGTCGAAACAGCTCCGACAATTGAAGTGGCCGCCCACAAAACCGACGAGCCTGTCCCAGAAGCAAGCGTACCGACTCCTCCCTCTACCGAAGAGAACAAGCCCGCCGAAACCAGCAGCGAGCCCGTTCCATCCCCTGCCCCGCCGGAAGAGAAAGCACCTGCGCCCACCACCGAGGTAACTCCTCCGGCGCCTGAAACGATCGCAGAAAAAAGTGCCCCTGCCGCATCCCCCCGCATTGACACGCCCGAGCCCTTCGCTATCCGTTGGGGAATGCCCCTGAAATTGACCTGGAAGGACGCGGACGACATCGCCTACGCCCTGATCGACGCCCACCCCGACCAAGATCCCCTGAAACTCAGCTTTCCCAAGCTCCATAAACTCATCATCGAACTCGAAGATTTCGGTGACGATCCCGACAAATCGAGTGAATCCATTCTTGAGTCCATCCAGATGGCTTGGTACGAAGAGGTCAAATGAGCAAAACCGTCATCAGTTCCCCCGAGGCACCGCCCGCCATCGGACCGTACTCCCAGGGCATCAACACCGGGACCTTCGTTTTTCTTTCGGGCCAGATTCCCCTCGTCAAGGACACCGGCAAGTTCCCCGCCGGCATCATCAAGGAACAGACCGAGCAGGTCATCGCCAACATCAAGGCGCTCCTCGCGAGTCAAAATCTCGATCTCACCGATGTGGTGAAAGCCACTGTCTTCCTGGCCGACATGAATGAGTTCGCCGCGATGAACGACGTCTATACGAAGCACTTCGCCGAGCCTTACCCGGCCCGCTCCACCGTGCAGGTCGCGCGCCTGCCCCGCGATGCCCGTGTCGAGATTGAAGTCATCGCCCAGGTGAGGAGCTGATCATGTCGGGAGACGCCCGTACGGCCTTGGCCCGCCGCATCTACCAGACGGCCCACATCACCGGCGAGTTCATCCTCCGCTCCGGTGCGAAGAGCAACGAGTACTTCGACAAGTATCTCTTCGAAGCCGACCCGAAACTGCTCAAGGATATCGCCGAGGCCCTCGTACCGCTCGTGCCCCCGGGCATCGACGCGCTCGCCGGCCTCGAAATGGGCGGCATCCCCATCGCCACCATGCTCTCGCAATTCACCGGCCTGCCGGTCCTTTTCGTCCGCAAGCAGGCCAAGGAATACGGTACCTGCAAGATCGCCGAGGGCGGACAGGTCCATGGTCGCAAACTGCTCATCGTCGAAGACGTCGTGACTTCCGGCGGTGCCATCATTGACGCAGCCAAGGCCTTGGTCACTGAAGGCGCCATCCTCGACCAGGTCGTCTGCGTCATCGATCGCGAATCCAGCGGCCCCGCCAATCTCGCCAAAGTAAAGCTCAGCCTCAAGCCGCTCTTCACCATGTCCGAACTGAAAAAAGCCGGCGCTTAGGACCGCCACAGTCGTGGACTTTCCGTTTGTCATCCCGACTCACCCTCAAATTCCGCTTGTCCTCAGGACGCGTATTTGGAGAGCGGCCATTATTCTCACTCAAGGAACTCCACTCGGAAAGGCTTCCAGAAGAAAGTTTGTCCTGCCCTTGGCAGAGGGGACGAGACTTACGCTCGAACTAAAGCCCAATGTTTTGAACCTCGTGCCCGATGTCGTTTGCGGTGATCGGACCATACATGTGGCCCCATCCCTGCCAGTCTATCAGAATGCGTTAGCGTATCTTCCTTTGCTTCTGATTTTCGGCGGAGGCGTGATCGGTGGCTTTTGCGGAGCGACCGCAGCGATCATCAATTTGACTATTTTTAATAGTCATCAGTCGACCATCCTAAAAATCTTTCTGGCTCTTCTCGTTTGCCTTACGGCAGTGACCGTATGGGTGATCGCCTCACTCTTGTTCCACTTCGTCCTAACGACCCTGGCACGGCACCCGGGGACTTGATTGTCGGATAAAGTTTCCCCTCGTTCCCAGACTCCGTCGCCCTGCCTTCCCCCCTCTGCAGTGCTCCGTGTAAATTCTCGGCAACGGGTCCACTCTCGACACTTGAAGCGACGGTGACAGAAGCGCAGCGACTGCTGGCACTGGACTTTTCTTCTGCATAAGAAAACCGGGACAGGCACCATCTCATTTCAATTTTGATCGTTAGTTGAGACTGTGCCCGTTTTTCGTGGTGCTCTCTGTCAATTGATCAGGAAAGAAAGGTTTTGGTTCATTTCGTTTGTAAAACGGCTTAGTTTACGGCCATCCATGCCACTCGCTCCTTCGGTTTTTAACCTCCGTATTTTTGGAGCCTCGCTTTGCGTCCTGGGGGTTGCTTTGCTTCCGGCCCGTTCGACGGACCCTGAACTGCAGACCAATTCGGCTACTACCGGCTCCGCGCCGATGACCAATACCGCGGCGACGATATCGCCTCAGATTTCAGGGACGCCTACTCCAAGTGCCACGGTGCCTGCCACGAACGCCGTCCTTGAAACGGTTCCCACGGTTTCCGGAACTTCCACTCCGGAGGCCAAATCTGCGGCGCCGGCGCCAGCCATGGCTTCCGCTGCAGGAACAACTCCTAAATTCGCGTGGAGTTCCGTGAAGGTCGATGGCCCTTATATCGCCATGACCTTCGATGACGGTCCGAACCCGAAAAACACCCCAAAACTTTTGGATCTCCTCGCCGCCAAGCATATCAAGGCCACTTTCTTTGTGGTCGGGGAATGCGCTACGGATTATCCGGCCATCATGAAGAGGATAGCCGCGGAAGGCCATGAAATCGGCAATCATAGCTGGGATCATCCGAATTTTGGAAAATCCTCCGATGTCAAAATCCGCTCTCAAGTCCAGCGAACCAATGACATCATCCTCGCCGAGACCGGGATCAAGCCGACACTCCTAAGACCTCCGTACGGCTCCATGACTCCAAAGCAGCGCCAATGGGTGCACGATGAATTCGGCTACAATATCATTCTCTGGGATGTCGATCCAAACGACTGGAAGGAACCGGGTGTCAACGTCGTGGCCCAACGGATCATCTCGGGCACCCGTCCCGGCTCGATTATTCTTTCGCACGACATCCACGCGCCGACGATCGAAGCCATGCCGATGGTGTTCGATGCGCTCCTCGCCAAGGGATACAAGTTCGTCACGGTCTCAGAGTTGATTGCCCTGGATAAAGGCCCCGCGAAGCCGAACAACTCCCTGCCTGCACCCGCCTACGGCGAACCGGAAACCTCGTCTTCCACCAACACACCGAGTGCGCGGGCCCCCTCCTCCCCAACGACGAAGCCTTGAGTACCCGTGATCGGGGTCAACTCTCGACAGTTGACACTTTCGCAAAGACAAATTTGCAGCAGAACAAAGGGGACAGCCCTCACTATAGATACAGAAACGCAGATCGAAACGATCCTGGGAATTCGCCTCCGCCGCTACGGCGCGGCCGATTCGACACTCCGCACCCACTTCCTTTGCCGCCACGTCACGATGGAAATGAGGATCACCGTGACGATCTCAATCAGGGCAATATCCGCGGCAACCGTGGCCAGGAAGATCACGAACTGCTGCGCCCTGAGGTTGGCATCCTCCATGTTGCTGTAGAAGGCGACATAAGCGCTCCAGGCCAGCCCCAGGATACTCCAGCGGACCAGGAACCAGAACCCCACATAGATCGAATCGCGCCGGCCGATCCATGACCGGGGATTTTCGCTGACTTTCCAGATCTCCTGCATGATCTGGTACGGACGGAACAGATTGACGACCGGAATAAAGAAACACTGGACCGCCCAGTCCGGCTGAAAACGGATATTGGTGGCAAAGGCCCGGCTGTTCTTGTTGGCAAAGTAGACCCAATTGAAAAACATGATCTCGATCACGACATGGGCCAGCAGGAGACCGGCTAAAAACTCGAGAAAGAAAATGCGGTCGTCGGAGGAAATATTCACTCCCGGACTCGCCGTGCTGAGCAGGTCCGTCATGGCGCCCCCGTTCCATCCAAAAATCTTGTCGAGACACAGATAGGTAAATACCCCCCACAGGACGAGTGCCATCACCGTGACTATCTGGATGGAAAGGGTCAGGGGGACAGGATTGATCCTGAAAAAGAATCGCCGATAGGCCTTCCGCTTCCGCGCCCGGTCGCTCAGGTCCCGCTCGGGAGGCATGGCCGCACCTTTTAATGAAGCAAATGGATTGGTCGGCCCCGGGGGGCGTCTGGCTGGCGCAATGATCGCGCCCTTGCGCGGAGGCAGCTCGCTGAGCGGACGCCATTCGGTCATTCCTTCCCGCCAGTACGGTGTCTCAGAAGAGAGGATTGCCTGCTCCAGCATGTCGTAGACTTGGACATCCTCATAGGCCTGCTGCTCACCACTCTCAGTCATGATGTAAATGAGATTCATGGTGTTTCAGCAGCGTCTATTCATCCTCTGAGTCGTTAAATGAAACTTACTTTTCTGCCAGTGAAGTTTATGGAATCAAGATCGAAAGGGTCGCAAAACTCAGAGCTGATCAAATGTCACCTTACCGCCATTCGTGCTTCGGATAACGTCGCTGGAGTTCCTGTTTGATCTTGGGATAACTCTCTTTCCAGAAATTCGCCAGGTCGGTCGTGATCTGCACCGGTCGCTGGTTCGGCGCGAGGATCTGGATGGTCACCGGCTGGCGCCCCTTGGCCACCGTGAGGCTGGTGACGCCGTACAGGTCCTGGATGCGAGCGGCCGTCATGGGCGCGCTGTCGACCGTGTAGATCACCCGTGCCTTGCGCCCCTCGGGCAGTTCCAGCCGCTCCGGCGCGAACTGGTCGAGCCAGCGCTGCCCCTGCGGATTGAGCCACTCCCGCAGCACCGGCTTGACCTCCGCGTCCTTGATCGCCTTGTAAGTGAAAGCACCATGGCAAATCTGGCTGATGATGAATTTCTTCGCCTCGTCATCGGCAGCGGGTAATTCGAGCTCGGACATCCACTGCCGCAGGCAGGCTAGGCGGACAAACCACTGCTCAACTTCATCATTCCAGTTCTTGAGCGGACAACGACCGGAAAGTACTTCCTCCGCCAGCAATTTCGCCGCCGCCTCGGCATCCGTGCAATCGTGCTCGGTGAAATCGAGGACCAGGTCACGAAAGAGCCGCGTCCGCCGTGTAACTACACGGCGCAGATGCGGGTCGAAAAGGGTCTCCTCCCCCTCTGAAAAGTCCTCCGGGAAGACCTCCCGCAACCAACCCTCCTCCACTGCAGTCGCATTGCTGAGCAGCACCCGCAACTCGTCCCGCGATTCAATCTCCCGGATCTCCCCGGCAACAAAGAGCTGGCTCTTGCGGACGATGCTGTCACGAGCGAGGTCGCCGCTCCTCCCATGGATGAGACGGCAACGCAGTGTCCCCTGGTCAACCCGGCGGGCTAGTTGATCCGAAAAGCCGACGAGGATGCACCGCTGGATCGCCTCGGCCTGCGCCGGTTTCTCGGAGATGTCGAGTCCCGCGCGTTCGGAGAGGCGCAACAATTGGTCGAGCGTCCCGGCCACTTCCCTCGCCGAGCCCGCGTGGATCCCAAGCGGACGACACCGTTGCATGTCGAACTGGCGTCCGTGGGCAAAGCGCCACGCTCGCATCAACGTGAAGAAATCGGACTCCCCCTCCCCGCCCAGCACATCCTCGCGCGTCTCATCCATCCGCTTGCCTTCGCTCTTGAGGAGGATGTTGCGGCTTTGGGAAAGCGCCGCGATCAGCGCCGCCGAGCGCACACATCCGAGTTCGTGCGCCGCAAGCAGCATCCGCGCATACCGGGGATGCGTCGGGAATGAAGCCATGCGGCGTCCCATCACAGTGAGCTTGTGGTCGTGGTCCAGCGCGCCGAGGTCGTGCAAAAGCTGCATGGCACGGGTAAACGACTTCGGCTCAGGCCGTTCGACCCAGGGGAAGCTCTCGAGATCATCGATGCCGCTGGCTTTTAGCGTGAGGAGCGCGCCGCTCAATTCGAGGCGTCGGATTTCCGGCAAGGTCTGCGCCGCGCGTTGCTCGTGTTCACGTTCCGTCCACAACCGGACCCCATGGCCAGCGGCCGTGCGCCCTGCACGTCCCAGCCGCTGTTGGGCTGAGGCGCGGCTGATCTTTTCAATCAGCAGCGTGTTGATCCCGCGATGAGGATCAAACCGCGCCACGCGGGCAAGACCACTGTCGATAACCACTCGCACTCCATCAATGGTGAGCGAAGTCTCGGCCACATTGGTCGAGACGATGACCTTCCGCTTCTGCCCGGGCGTCACAGCAGCATCCTGCTCGCCCGGCGGAAGTTCTCCGTGGAGCGCATGAAAGGCAAAGTCCCGGGCGGAAAGGCTGTCCCGCACCGCATTGAGCGTCCGCTGGATCTCATACGCGCCCGGCATGAAGATAAGGATATCGCCTTCGGGGCACTTCCCGGAGTTCAAGAGCAGCTCGCACGCATCGGCGGCCAACTCCCAGACCGGCGCCTCGCTCGGCTTGGGCAAATATTCGAGCGTGACCGGAAACATCCTCCCTGGAGAATCGAGCACTTCAACCGGCTGGAGATAGTCTTTGATGAGTCCTGTCTCCAGCGTGGCCGACATAACGATGATCTTGAGATCAGGTCGGGTGCTCTGTTGAATCTGCCGCGCCCGGGCCAACGCCAGATCCCCCTCCAGATGCCGCTCGTGGAACTCATCAAAGACCAGGACACTCACCCCGGGAAGCGTGGCACTCTCCTGCATCTGGCGCAGGAGAATCCCCTCGGTCACGTAAAGAATCCGCGTATCCCGCGATGAGACGTTTTCCAGCCGATACTGGAAACCCACTTCCCCGCCCAACTGGACCCGCCGCTCCTCGGCCACCCGCTTGGCCAGCAACCGCGCGGCCAGTCGACGCGGCTGAAGCACGACGATGCGTCCCGTACCGGCAAGCCCGTCATCGAGAAGAAACTGCGGAATTTGCGTCGATTTGCCGGAGCCTGTCGGTGCCTGGACAACAACCCGGTCCTGCTCACGGAGGACACGGGCCAGATCAGTCCGCAGGGAAACGATGGGAAGAGACGAGGGATTCAAGGAATTATTTTAGCCGGACAGACAGCCTTGTCGAGAGAGGCGGAAGCTAAACGACAACTTGTCGTCATTACAATTATTTGCCACCATCGCCATTGAACAGTTAAATGAAAGCACCTGCCAAGTCCCCCACGTTTCGGCAACTGGCCCAGTGGGCGGACACTTCCATCGCCACGGTTTCCCTGGCCCTGCGCAACCATCCCAGCCTGCCGCTCAAGACCCGCCGCCGCATCCAGCGCCTCGCGGTAAAAAAAGGATACCGTTATGATCCCTTGGTCGCACGTCTCATGACGCAGTTGCGCACCACACGGGTCAAACGAACCACCGAAGCCCTCGCTTTCCTGACGACCTGGCCCACGCGCAAGGATGAGCGGATTTATATGTCGGAGGGCACGCATCATACCAACTACCTGGCGGGTATTCGTGAACGGGCCCATCGGCTGGGCTATGAACTTGATGAATTTTGGAACAAAGAGCCTGGTCTCACTTCTTCCCGCTTAAGCAAGATACTGCAGGCCCGTGGAATACGGGGCATCATTATCCCCCCGATGATCCGCTCCCGGGGCCATGTCTCGCTTGATTGGCAGTATTTCTCGGCCGTGGCCATCAGCTATACCATCGTCAAACCCGATACCCACCGGGTGAGCCATTCTCATTATAATGGAATGCAACTGGCCTTGCGCCGATTAAAACAGCGCGGTTACCGCCGCCCGGGCTTCGCCACGCTGATGGATCAAAATGACCGCGTCAATCTCAGCTGGCTCGGAAGCTATCTGGCTCATCAATTCACGCTCCCGGCATCAGCAAAAATTCCTCCACTCCTATCCGATGGACGGGATCCGGCGCGCGGATTGGAACGGAAGGAGTTTCAGCACTGGGTTGAAAAATACCGGCCTGATGTGGTCATTAGCAACATGGCCAGTCCGTTAACTCTCCTGCAGGAAATGGGCCATAAGATCCCGGAAGAGATCGGTTATGCCTCCCTGGACCGAAACGCGGTCCGGGCAACGCTCTCGTCCGACTTGTCCGGGGTTGATCAACAGGACTTCCAACAAGGAGTCGCGGCCGTGAACATGGTGGTTGAACAAATCCAGAATAATGTACTGGGCCTGCCTGCTGTCCCAGTGACCTTGCATATCAACGGAATCTGGCATGACGGGAC
>Ga0207641_10004301_pt1 | contig 12375 bp, 10 predicted proteins | sample KBSSwiS62_FD_184306 | JGI IMG/M metagenome (GOLD analysis project Ga0207641, IMG submission 184306) | Switchgrass rhizosphere microbial communities from Kellogg Biological Station, Michigan, USA - KBS Switchgrass S6-2 (SPAdes) (version 2) | ecosystem: Host-associated > Plants > Roots >... | reverse complement strand
GCCTACGTATGGGTCACCGACGTCGATTCGTCATTCGCCGAACTCCGCGCGGCGCAAATATCATCGAACCGCCACAACTCCGCGTCTACTACTGCTGCGAAATGGTCGTCGAAGACCGTTTCGGTTCCGCTGGCCTTTGCCCTGGACACCGCAGAGTAGATCCGCCTCTTCCGGCTATTGGTTCGAATCAGGCTTCCGGCGCATTTTGCCCCCTATTTCGGGCGGATTGCGTGCACCGTGAAAAACAGCCGTCCCGGCCGCCTGGCGATCGGGCCGTGTCTCGGCCGGGAGATTGGAACGGCGTCTGTGTTAAAATGTCTATTCCCCAATGTCACCGGGAGTCACAACGCAAATGAAATTCGGAGTCGTCGTCTTTCCTGGCTCGAATTGCGACCACGACGCGTTTTACGCCATCGGCAACATCCTCAAAAAGCCGGTTGAATTCATCTGGCACCAGTCGCAAGACCTGGCTGGCAGCGACGCCATCATTCTGCCCGGCGGATTTTCCTACGGCGACTATCTGCGCACCGGCGCCATTGCCCGTTTTTCGCCGGTCATGAAGTCGGTCGAAAAATTCGCCAAGAGTGGCGGTATGGTTCTCGGCATCTGCAACGGTTTCCAGATTCTGTGTGAGGCAGGCTTGCTCCCGGGCGCTATGATGCGCAATTCCGGTTTGCGCTTTATCTGCCGGCACGTGCATATCCGCGTCGAAGAAAGCGACACGCCATTCACCTGCGCCGCTACCAAGGGCCAGATTCTCAAGATTCCCATCGCTCACAGCGACGGCAACTATAACGTCGACGATGCCACGCTCGCCGAGCTCGAGAAAAACCGTCAGGTTCTCTTTCACTACACCACCCCGCACGGAACCGACGACGCTGCCGGTAATCCAAACGGCTCCATGCACAACATCGCTGGCATCTGCAATCGCGAACGCAACGTCGCCGGCCTCATGCCACATCCCGAGCGCGCTGTCGAATCCGCGCTCGATTCCGCCGACGGCCTGGTCTTGTTCCATTCCATGGTCGAATCCCTGGTCGGCGCAGCCAGGGCCACTGCCTGAAACATGTCGAAACTAGCAAAAACATTCACGGCCAAACTGCAAAAGAGTCCCAATGGCGGCGGCTGGACTTATGTCGTTTGGCCGCAGTCGGTGAAATTCTTCGGCACGCGGTCTGGTGAAAGTAAGAGGCAAGATTGATGGCCACGTCTTTCGAAGTTCCTTCATGGCTTTGGGCGACGGCCGGCATAAGTTGCCGGTGAAGGCCGAGATGCAGAAAGCGATCGGCAAAAAAGCAGGCCAAACCGTGAAGGTTTTGCTGGAGGAAAGAATCGAACGGTGAGCGCAACGGCAACAACGGAAATCAAAGTCACACCGGAGATCGCGGTGGAGCACGGCGTCACAGCCCAAGAGTACGCGCGCATACAGAAAATTCTCGGGCGCGACCCCAACATCACCGAACTCGGCATTTTCTCCGTCATGTGGAGCGAGCACTGCTCCTACAAATCCAGCAAAGTCCATCTGAAGCGCCTGCCCACACGTGGCAAACTTGTAGTGCAAGGCCCCGGCGAAAATGCCGGCGTAGTGGACATCGGCGACGGTCTGGTCGCCGCGTTCAAAATCGAATCGCACAATCATCCCAGCTACGTCGAGCCATTCCAGGGAGCAACCACCGGTGTCGGCGGAATTCTTCGCGACATTTTCACCATGGGCGCCCGCCCCATCGCGGTCCTCGATTCCCTTCGCTTTGGCTCTATTTCTTCCGTAGGGGCGCAGCATGCTGCGCCCCAGCTTGGCAACAATTCATCCGACTCGGCAACCCTGGCTTCCAACCGCCGCATCCTCGATGGCGTAATCCGCGGCATCGCCCACTACGGCAACTGTTTCGGTGTTCCCACAGTGGGCGGCGAAGTCTGCTTCGAACCCTGTTACTCGCAGAATCCGCTGGTCAACGCACTGGCTCTCGGCATCGCCCGCAAGGACGAAATTTTTCTTGCCAAAGCCAAAGGTGTGGGCAATCCCGTCATTTATGTCGGCGCAAAAACCGGTCGTGACGGAATTCATGGTGCCTCGCTGCTAGCTTCTGCCCAATTCACCGAAGAGTCCCAGCAAAAGCGACCGAACGTGCAGGTCGGCGATCCGTTCATGGAAAAACTTCTCCTCGAAGCGTGCCTCGAAGCCATGCGCACCGGCGCGGTCGTCGCCATTCAGGACATGGGCGCCGCCGGCTTGACGTGTTCCACGATGGAAATGGCCTCACGCGGCGGTACCGGCATTGAAATTGACCTCAGCAAAGTTCCGCAGCGCGAAACCGGCATGACGCCGTACGAAATCATGCTCAGCGAATCGCAGGAGCGCATGCTGCTCGTCGCCGAGCGCGGCCGCGAACACGAAGTCCTCGAGGTCTTCAAAAAGTGGGGACTCGACGCTGTCGTCGTCGGGGAAGTGAAAGACGGCGAACTCGCCGTCGTGAAAAATCACGGCAGAGTCGCCGCAGAGATCCCCGCGCATCCGCTGGCCGAGGAAGGGCCGGTCTACCAGCGGCCTATTGCGACTCCAGCACTGCGAGTCGAATCCGAAAAAGATTGGTTCCGGTTCTCACCCGACGGAACCAATCTCGCCGAAAACTTCAAAAAGCTGCTGGCTTCGCCGGCGATCGCTTCGAAGAGGTGGATCACAGAGCAATACGACACCTCCGTGCGCACCAACACGCTGGCTGGCCCCGGCGTAAGCGATGCCGCAGTAGTACGGATCAAAGAGTCAGAAAAAAATGGCGTTATGAAGGCGCTCGCTCTTGCCACCGATGGTAACGGCCGCTGGTGCCAATTAAACCCGAAACTCGGCGCCATGCACGCGGTAGCGGAAGCCGCCCGCAACGTCGCGGCCAGCGGCGCGCGCCCCATCGCCGCAACCAATTGTCTGAATTTCGGTAGCCCCGAAAAGCCTGAAGTCATGTGGCAATTTTCCCAGGCCATCGACGGAATCGGCGAAGCCTGCACCACGCTCGGCACACCCATCACCGGCGGCAACGTCAGCTTCTACAACGAGACCCTCGGCAAATCCATTTACCCCACGCCCGTAATCGGCGTTCTCGGAATCTTGGACGACGCTACCCACGTCCTGAAAATCGCATTTCGCAGCTCGGGCGATGCAATCGTCCTGCTCGACGGTTTTTCTTCCGTCGTAGGAGCGCCACATGTTGCGCCCCAGCTCGGCAACCAATCTTCCGTATCGCAAGCACGAGAATTCTCTTCCTCAGAGTATTCAAAGACGATCGCCTCCATCGTCGCCGGCGAACCTCCCGCCATCGATCTCGCCGCCGAAAAGCGCCTGATCGACTGCCTCGTGGCCATTGCCTGCCAAGGAATCGCCGCATCCGCTCACGACATCTCCGACGGCGGCCTCGCCATAACCCTCGCCGAGTCGTGTTTCCCTTCCGTAGGAGCGCAACATGTTGCGCCCCAGCTTGGCGCGAACGTCAATATTGCGAATGGTCTGTCTTCCGAATCCGCCCTCTTCGGTGAACGGGGCGCCCGTTGCATCGTCAGCCTACCGCCCGAAAAGATTGGCGCCCTGCAATCGATTGCGCGACAATACAGCGTCGCCGCGGACCAAATCGGCCAGGTTACCTCCACCGGTTCGCTTTGCATCGAATATAAGGGGCACGCTGTGATCGAATCTCCCGTCGAGAAATTACGCGACATCTGGGCCAACTCGCTCGAACGAACGCTGCAATCGAAATGACGCAGGAACAAAAACTCGCATACGCGGACGACCGCTTCCACGACCACTGTGGCGTCGTCGGGGTATACGGCCATGAAGAGGCCGCAAAGCTGGTGTATTTGGGCCTGTATGCGCTGCAGCATCGCGGACAGGAATCCGCCGGCATCGTTTCCACCGACGGAAGAGAACTGCACGCGCACCGCGCCATGGGTGAAGTTGAAGAAATCTTCAAACCGGATGTCCTGAACAAATTGCCTGGAAGCGCTTCCATCGGACACACGCGTTATTCCACCGCGGGCGACAAAGCTCTCCTTAACGCTCAGCCCATCATGATCGATTGCAACAAGGGCAAAGTTTCCATCGGCCACAACGGAAATCTCACCAACGCCGGCGAGTGGCGCCGCAAACTCGAACACAAAGGCTCAATCTTTCAGACCAACAGCGACACCGAAGTCATCGTCCATTTGCTCGCGCGTTCGCAAACCCGCCATCTCAGTGGTGCGCTGGGCGACGCTCTGAATCAGGTCGAAGGCGCCTATTCTCTCGTCGTACTCACCACTGACGAGCTTTACGCGATTCGCGATCCCCGCGGTTTTCGCCCTTTGAATCTGGGCAAACTGATCGCGCCGAACGGCGAGGTCGCCTGGATCATTGCCAGTGAAACCTGTGCCTTCGATCTGTTGAACGCTCAATACGTCCGCGAAATCGAGCCGGGCGAAATGCTCCGCATTTCCCGTTCCGGCTTGGAATCCATTCACTTCGCGCCGGGAAAACCCCACCAGTTCTGCATCTTCGAACACGTTTATTTTTCGCGCCCTGACAGCACAATTTTCGGCCGCAGCGTAAATGACAGCCGCGAAATGCTCGGCCGTTTGCTCGCGCGCGAACATCCCGTCGATGCCGACGTTGTGGTTCCCGTTCCCGATTCCGGCGTGCCCGCTGCCGTCGGCTATGCCATGGAGTCCGGCATTCCATTTCGCATGGGCTTGATTCGCAATCATTATATTGGCCGCACTTTTATCGAGCCGTCGCAGGCCATTCGCAATTTCGGCGTGAAGCTGAAACTCAATCCCATCCGCGGGCTGATGGAAGGCAAGCGCGTCATTCTCGTTGACGATTCCATTGTGCGCGGGACCACCAGCCGCAAAATTGTCCGCATGGTGCGCGAAGCCGGCGCCAAAGAAGTACACGTACGCATCTCCTGCCCGCCCACGATTTCTCCCTGTTACTACGGCGTGGACACGCCGACCCGCGAGGAGCTGATCGCCTCCTCCAATAGTCCCGAAGAGATTTGCCGTTTCCTCGGCGCGGATTCGCTCGGCTACATTTCGCTAGCCGGTTTGCGCCAGGCCGTCAACGACACCAAAGGCAATTTCTGTACGTCTTGTTATACGGGGAACTATCCCACGGATTTAGTGCAGTTGGAAGTACGCAACGGAGCGAATTTCGGCAGGCTGACCGACAACGCTCCGGTAATGGTCGAACGTGCCCCGTGATGGTGAAATGTGAAGGATAAGAAAGAACAAAGCAAAAAATCGCCGGACAAGAAAAAAGAACCAGAACTCACGATGGAACAAAAAGTCTGGCGCGAAGTCGTCGCGTGGTTCTGGGTCGGACTGGTTTTTCTGCTCATCAACGGCGCTGTAGGGCAAGCGCGCGTGATTCCTTCCGAGTCCATGCAGAACACGTTGCTGGTCGGCGATCACCTGATCATGAGCCGCATGGGCTACGACGCCGGTATTCCATTCACGAACGTGCATGTGCCGCTGTGGCGAAATCCCAAGCGCGGCCAAATCGTAATTTTTCGTCCGGTGATTCCCGGTGAAACCTCCGACGTTATCAAACGCGTGATCGGTCTGCCTGGCGAAACCGTAGACGTGCGAGACGGGAGCGTGTGGATCAACGGAACTCGATTGCAGGAGCCGTATACCGTGGGCCGTACCGAGCCGGGCGATCCGGGGATGTTCCGCGGCGCCTTGGCCGGTCAGAATAATGTTTTGCCGTACAGAGTTCCCCCAGAGTGCTATTTCGTGATGGGCGACAACCGCGGTAATTCTCTGGACAGCCGCTTCGTTGGCTGCATACCCCGCGCCAACATCGTCGGCACCCCAGTGATGATTTATATGTCCATCGATACGCCTTCCGAATCGTGGGGTTCGGGCGCGATCACCGATCGCGTTTCCGCATATGCGAATGCCCTGATCCATCCGAGTGAGGTTCGCTGGCGCAGGCTGTTTCGGTTATTCTAGTTGGAGAGCAGCCGGCTAGGTCCGGCGCCGGTGGGACCGTGAAGGCCGAAAAAGTCCAAAGCAAACCCCAAGACAAACTGACCATGGAGCAGAAGGTCCGCCGCGAAATCATCGCGTGGTTCTGGGTCGGCCTGGTTTTCCTGCTGATCAACGGCGCGATAGGACAAGCCCGAGTGATTCCCTCAGGTTCCATGGAAAGCACGCTGCTGATCGGCGACCACCTGATCATGAGCCGGGTGGGCTACGATGCGGGAATTCCTTTCACGGGATGGCACGTGCCGTTGTGGCGCAATCCCAAGCGCCAGCAAATTATTATTTTCAAGCCGCCATTTGATCTGTCGCAGCCCGATTACGTGAAACGCGCGATCGGTTTGCCGGGCGACACCATCGATATTCATGACGGCGCGGTGTGGATCAACGGCGAGCGGCTGGTGGAGACCTACACGCTCGGAAAAACGGAGCGCGTGGATCCCGGTCTTTATGCCGGCGCGTTCGCGGGAATGCCGCAGGTGATGCCCTACAAAATTCCCGAGAATTGTTATTTCGCGATGGGCGACAACCGGCAAAATTCCTTCGATTCGCGCTTCTGGGGCTGCGTCCCCCGCAAAGACATCATCGGCACGCCGGTACTGATCTACATGTCCCTGAACGCGGGGACGGAGCCGTGGCAACCGGGCAAAATCGGCGAAAGATTCCTGGCCTACCTGAATGGAATTATCCATCCGGGGACGGTGCGCTGGAGGCGGTTGTTCCACGTTTTCTAGCGGGTTTTCTGAGCAGGCAAATGAGGTCACAGGCTGCGGCGAATCCCCTCGCGCCGCGAGATTTGACTCGAGCTTAAACAAAGGTTGCCGGAACCATCCATGAGATACGCCGACGCAGGAGTGAATATCGCGGTCGCGGATGAAGCAAAAAGCCGCATACGCCATCTGGCTACGCGCACATTTACCAATGGTGTGCTGGGCGGAATCGGAAGCTTCGGCGCGCTGTTTGCGCTGGACATGAAAAAATTCAAAGAGCCGATTCTGGTATCCAGCGCGGACGGCGTTGGCACCAAGCTGAAAGTCGCGATCGCGATGAACGTGCATTCGACGGTCGGCGGCGACCTGGTGAACCACTGCGTCAACGACATTCTGGTGCAGGGCGCGGAGCCGCTCTTTTTCCTAGACTATTTGGCGCTCGGCAAAATGGATCCACGCGTCGTCGAGCAACTGGTGGACGGCATGAGCCGCGCCTGCCGCAAAGCGGGTTGCGCGTTGATCGGCGGCGAGACGGCGGAGATGCCGGGATTTTATGCCGCCGGTGATTATGACCTTGCCGGATTTATTGTCGGCGCTGTCGAAAAGAAAAATCTGCTCACGGGTAAAAACGTGAAGCCGGGCGACACTCTGTTGGCTTTGCCTTCGGCCGGACTTCATACGAACGGCTATTCGCTAGCGCGCAAGCTGGCGTTTGAAGTGGCCAAGTTGAAGCCGGACACCTACGTGGCGGAAGTCGGGAACAAGATCGGAGCGGAATTGCTGAAGCCGCATCTTTGCTACGCGCCGGCGTTGCGAACGATTCTGGCCAACGGCTGGGTTTCCGCGTTGGCGCACATTACCGGCGGCGGCATTCCCGGAAATTTGCCGCGCGTGTTGCCGGCCGGCGTGAAAGCACAGATTGATCTGGCGTCGTGGCCGGTGCTGCCGATCTTCAAGTACCTGGCGAAGGTGGGGAAGATGGATTCGGACGCGCTGCTGGAATCCTTCAACCTGGGCGTCGGCATGATTTTGGTGGTGCCTTCGGCCTACGTGAAGAAGGTGGAAGCGGACCTGAAGCGGCGGCGCGAGAAGTTTTTCCAGATCGGGCGCGTCGAGCGTGGCGACACCGCCAAGGCACGGGTCGTCTATTCGGGCGCGCTAAGCTTTTAGGCGATTCTCCTATCTCGCCCCCCTCCCTTAGTTTGTAGAACCGGCTGGCAGACAAGGTCGAGTGAAGTAATCGTAGGGCGGTCCGCATATTGGTCAGCAAAGTGCGCTGCTGCGGTTCCATACCATCGTGCACAACCATAGACTTGAATTACACCCGGTTGGATTCGGACTGTTACATGGCATCGATCGGGCAGGAAGCTTGGCGTGGAACGAGCGCCGGTACCGCGCATTAGCGCGCAACCAATCGGAGGGTCAGTCATTTCAGGGGGATGAAGCGGCTGGCGACAACGGCGCTGGCCACGGCTAGGGCTGCGCAGCAGAAGAGGACGAGGCGGAAAGCGGAGAGGAAGGATTCGGAGATGGCTTGGCGTACGAGGGTTGAGGCGTGGGGATCCAAATTTTTGGGGAGTTCCATGCCGGCCAGCTCGATTTCTTTAGCGCGGATTTCGTGGGCCGCTTCTGGAGCGATGGGAAGGGTTGGGAGGCTACGTTCCAAATGGGTGGCGAAGGTTTTTACGAGGACGATTCCCAATACGGCGATGGCGAGTACGCCAGCCATGCGCGAGATGGCGTTGTTGATTCCTGAGGCGGCGCCGCTGTGATTTTTGTCGATTGTGCTCATCACGACGGTGGTGAGAGGAGCGACGGTTACCGCCATTCCCAGGCCTAGCGCGACCGATGCGGGGAAGAATGTCTTCCAGTAGTTGCCGCCATTCGCGAGAACAGCAAACAAGACAAAGCCGCTGGCGCCGATAAGGGGGCCAATGATTAGGGGAATTTTCCCGCCGTAACGGCTGGTCAGATTTCCAGACCAGCGCGACAACGAGAACATCAGGAAGATTATCGGCAGGCTGGCGGCGCCGGCGGCCGTCGCAGAGTATCGGTGTATCTGCATCAGCGTGATGGGAAACAGAAAGAAGAAAATGCCGAGCGCGGCGTAGAAAAATAATGTCAACAAATTCGCGCCAAGGAAAGCGCTCGACCGGAACAGCGAAAACGAGACCATCGGCGATTTCGCGTGAGCTTCGACGCGGAGAAAAAGAATCAGAAGTACGAGGGCAGCGACGAGGCTTGCGATTACGATGGGATTTTGCCAGCCAAGCTTGGAAGACTCTAGAAGGCCGGTCACGAGAGCTCCTAATCCGGTTGTGGCGAGCAATGCGCCTAGCCAGTCGAGGCGCGCGGCAGTCGGATCATGGCTTTCCGGCACGCGGCGAAGAGAGATGGCAAGGACTAGTGCGGCGAGGGGAAGATTGAGGGAAAAAGCCCAGCGCCAAGAGGCGTGCTCGATGAGCCATCCACCGAGGACCGGGCCGAGAGCGGTGGTGATGGCGGTGAATCCTGACCAAGTGCCGATGGCGCGTCCGCGAGACGCTGCGTCGAAGTAGGCGCTGATGATGGCGAGGCTTCCCGGGACCAGCAAAGCCGCTCCTATACCCTGAAAGGCGCGCGCAATTATGAGGAAGTGAATGTTCGGCGCCAGGCCACAGGCGGCGGATGCTACGGCGAATATTCCTACACCGATCAAGAAGACCAAGCGGCGGCCCAGCCTGTCTCCGAGCGCGCCCCCGGCCAGGATCAATGAAGAGAGAAAAAGGCCGTAGGATTCGATGACCCATTGCACGTCGACGACGGTGGCATGAAAGGCGCTTTGGAATTTTGGCGCGGCGACGTTGACGATGGTGCCGTCGATAAAAGCCATGCTGGAACCGAGGATAGTGGCGGCGAGAATCCAGGGCCCGGATTTTTTGGGGCCGGATTTTTGTAGGTGCGAATTTGGGGCGCCCGACTTTGGCGAGGTCAGACCGCTCACGACAACTTCAATGCGACGGCATAGCCCGTCAGGAGCCCGTGGAAGAAGGCGCGGCGTACTTGTTGGTTGGAGTCTTTGTAGTGGCGTGCGGCGTCATCGAGAGCGCGCAGGAGTTTTTCGCGGCGGACTCCCTGCGGGCCGCCGTCCACGAGCTTGTCGATCAGGGCGCGGACTGCTTCATCGTCCGCAATAGTGAATTTGTGTGTGTGGCGAGCCATCGTGGCCTCCTTTCGTCGCGTCACGACTTTAACGCGGAGGGCAGGTTATGAGCATCGGTAGAATGGTTTAGGCTTGCCCAAGTTCGGCGGATACGAAGGACCCGCGGAACTTCCGGGAGCGCCCGCTCCACGGAGCCTGGCGTTAGGAAATGCCGGTCTGCAGACCGGCCACTACGAAACATCGAACCGAACCCGGGTTGGAAAGCGAACCGGTGGCACGAAGAGAAACGAACCGGCGGAAGGTCGGCCGCTAGAAGTGACTAGCGGACGACGTCAGCCATGACATCTACGACGATGTTGGTCTTGCGGTTGAACACGACGATGCTGGCGCCGATGACGCTGCGCTGGTAGTCGGGTGGAAGCGGGGGCAAGCGCCGGGTGATTTCGACCGGGCAGGGCTGGAGTTTCTTCTGCAGTCCTGGGGGAAGAGTGCCGTTGCGTTCGAGCTGCTTTTCGAGTCCCGGCGGGAGATCGCCATTACGCTTGGCCAATCCGGGTGGCAGACCCTTGCCGTGTTTAGAGTAATAGGTGGTGACGTACGCGCGATCCTCGGTGCGGAAGCGGTATTTCGCGTCACCCTGGTTGTCGTCATCGCCCTTGTCTTTTTTGTCCTTGTCGTGGCCCTTGGCCTTGCCTTTGCCGTTGCCTTGCGCCCAAGCGGGGACGGTGCAGAGAGTGAGGGCCAAGGAACCTAGAAAGAGCAAACGAACAAAACGAGTGTTCATGAAGTTTCTCCTGAAGGCGGAGGACAGGTTGCGGAAGCAATGCTCGGTGAAGCTTCAGGGGCTAAAGCCCGTTCTCAGGTTGCCTTAACGCGGGGGCTGAAGCCCCACCTACTGAGGAACTGAAGATTCCTACCTACAAGCCGCGGCCTCAGCGGAAACAGACCGCTGTTCGGAAACCTGGACTTCCCCGTCGTGAAACCGATCGTGAGTTGATTATAGGACTTTTCTGAACGGGCGAGCGGCAAGGTGAAAGGGCGTATGTCCATTCGGTAAAGTTGTAACTTATTGAAAATAAGAGAGTTTAGGTTGCGTACTGGTGCTCTACTTGACAGATGCGTCGCGGACGCGCAGATTCTTGCGCGTCTGAACATGTAACTCCCTTAGACAAGGCAGGGCCTGCGAAGAACAGGCCGGCGAATGTAGCGCCTGGAGCGCCGGAGGTGTGTATATGTTCGTTGTTGAGTGGCTTGCGAAGCTGTTTTTTGCGAACCCGCTGTTGATTTTGTTGATTGCAGTGGCAGTTTGGTCGTTCGTGGCGTCTCTGCGCCGGATCGGGCCGACGGAAGTCGGTCTGGTGACAAAGCGGTTTTCGTTCAAGAAGCTGGCGAAAGACAACCCGGTGGCGTTCAACGGGGAGGCTGGTTATCAGGCCGACCTGTTGATGCCGGGACTGCGGTGGAAGCCGTTTTTTCTGTACGCGGTGGAGAAGTATCCCTGGGTGCAGGTGCCGGCGGGCGAAATCGGAGTGGTGATTGCGCAGGTGGGCAATCCGCTGCCGATTGGCGCGAAGTCGGCAGTGTACAAGAAAGAGTTTGCGAATTTTTCGGACCTGCGATCGTTTGTGCAGCTTGGCGGACAGAAGGGTGTACAGCGGCCCGTGTTGCCTCCGGGATCGCTGGTGCCGATTCATCCGCTGGGATTTTTGGTGTTGACGAGGAGCCGGGTCTACGGAGTGCCCGTATCGCCGGACGTGCGCGCGAAGATGGGGCGAGGCGGTGAGCTGAGTCCAGTGGCTTTGGGACTCCGGCCGGAAAGCCTGGAGTTGGTGCGCATCGAACCGCAACCGCGCGGCAAGGACGGAACGACTTTGGACTTCGTGGGAATTGTGACGACGTACGAAGGCGACCCGCTGCCATCGGGCGACATTGCGAGCCGTCTGGATGGCTACGCAGACATCGCGAAGATCGAAGCCGCGGAGAACAAGGCGAGCGATGCACAAATCATCGAGACGCTGCTGGGCAGCAAGAACCATCTGCACAATAACTATCAAGACTTCCAGGCGTTTCTGGATCACGGCGGGCATATCGGGTTACAGCATGACCCGTTGCAGTACGGGGCGTACGCGCTGAATCCATTTTTGGTGAGCGTGGAACTGGTGCCGATGATGGTGGTAAAGCAGGGCCAGGTGGCGGTGGTGAAAGCGTACGTGGGACTAGCGACGGAGGACACATCCGGCGCGGAGTTCAAGTACGGCTCACTGGTGCGGCCGGGACATCGTGGCGTTTGGCAAGAGCCGCTGCGCACTGGCAAGTATCCGCTAAACCCGCGGTGCTACGAATCGGAAATCGTGCCGACAGCGATTCTGAACTTGAATTGGGCCGACGCGGTGAGCGAAGCGCACAACCTGGACGCGCAACTGCAACAAATTGTGGCGAAGTCGAAGGAAGGCTTTGTTTTCAAGATTGACTTGCAGGTGCAGATCCACGTGTCGGATACCAAGGCGCCGCGCGTGATTT
>Ga0207641_10004300_pt1 | contig 12376 bp, 25 predicted proteins | sample KBSSwiS62_FD_184306 | JGI IMG/M metagenome (GOLD analysis project Ga0207641, IMG submission 184306) | Switchgrass rhizosphere microbial communities from Kellogg Biological Station, Michigan, USA - KBS Switchgrass S6-2 (SPAdes) (version 2) | ecosystem: Host-associated > Plants > Roots >... | reverse complement strand
GGTCATGGCGGAAACCATCGGCCAGATGCTGCACGATCAAGGCTTCCGTTACCGGCGCGTCATCGCCCACCCGGCAGTGATCTCCTACTGCTCCCGGTCACCGCGTTGGAGGGAAACCACCAACACCTCTCGCAAGGTTCCTGACCGGCCGACCGGAGACAGGTGGAGTGTGGCGGGAGAACGGACCCCGGTGAAACGGATCATCGATCCCCGCGTCCTGTCCATGAGATCGTTCGAGTATGTGCCGGTGATCAGGTGAAGAGGGACATCGAGGTCTTTACGGAGATCAACGTCACGCCCCGGGTTCTCCAGGTGTCCGGCATGTTCGACGTCCCGGCGTCCGGCAGGGTCACCGCCCAGTGGAGTGTGGATCTTCCCATCGAGGACCGTGAGTGGAATGTCGGTCTTATCGTCGGCCCGTCCGGTTCGGGCAAGTCGGTCATGGCGCGCACATTGTTCCCCGAGGCGACCCGTGCCGTTCATTCCTGGGACGACCGGGCCCTTGTCGACTGCTTCCCTCCCGGTATGGGGATCAAAGACGTGGTCGGCCTCCTCACCTCGGTGGGTCTCGGTTCTCCCCCGGCGTGGATACGCCCCTACCGGACCCTCTCCACCGGTGAGGCGTTCCGCGCCTCCGTCGCCCGTACATTGGCCCAGGCCGAGGGAGTGTGCGTGGTGGACGAGTTCACGTCCACCGTGGACCGGCAGGTTGCGAAGATCGCCAGTCATGCGATTCAGAAGACAGTGCGGCGGCGCGGCCAGCAACTGATCGCCGTCACCTGCCACTACGATGTGATCGACTGGCTTCAGCCGGATTGGATCTACGACACCGGAACGTCACACGCGGCACTCGGCGGAGAAGATCCGGCGGTCATTGAGAAGATCAACCCCACCGGCCCGTGCGTCCACCAGACAAGGATCTCCTCATGAGTCCGAGTGACTTCAACCCGATCGGGCCGGACGCGTTCGATCTCGGTCATGATCATTGGGGCGCCTACTCCGCATGGGCACCGGACCGGGAACTGAATCCCCACCGTGCGCACCTGCCGGACGTGGAGAAGTGGGGGATCTTGATCTACCACAAGAACCCGGCCGGTAAGTGGTGCGCCGGGTTCTGCACCTTCGCCGGAGACGTGCAACGGGAGGTGGCACCGACGGCGGTCACGTGGGACGTGATCAGTTGGGAACCGTTGACGATCTCTCCGTCCGTTCTCTGTTCGTGCGGTGATCATGGTTGGGTGCGCGAGGGGGCATGGGTCCCGGCGTAACCGGCCCGGCGTGCGGCCCCCGCTGCCGTCTCCCGCGCGTTCAACCCCCTCCCGGTCCACCCATACACACTTGTGCGCCCCGACCTCTCAGCGGGGCGCACAGCCTTTTGGATCTAGTCAAATTTAGATGTATGGGGTAGGTACAGCACCCGTAGATCAAAAGAGAACCCCTCCGGAGAGGGGTTCTGATCTTCACTTCTTGATCTTCCGATTGACGATCGACTTCGCGTTCGGGGTCCTGCGCGCTATCCGGGTGGCGGAGAAGAAGATTGCCGCTGCGACTCCGGGGGTCCTGTTCATGATCCCTGCTCTCTGTTGATTTGTCCATCTACTAGTAGTATGCGCCGAATTGACCCGGTTCAACCCGATTCGATGGTAAAATCTAAGAACTTTTAATGCTGTACCTACCCCATACACCTAACTGCGCTGGAGCAAGATCAGTCGGGTGGGTGAGACTCGAACTCACGATCTCTGGTTCCCGAAACCAGTGCCTTACCACCTTGGCCACCACCCGTGAGCGGGAGAACCGGGCACGCGCCCCCGGCTGCGATCGTTGACACCGCTCCCGCACGGCTGTCTGTGAAGCCTGCTGGTGCCAGCCGCAGCGGACCCAGGTGCATCGGAGGTGTGACGGCCTCCGCCAGGGGTCGGCCACGGGGGACGGGAAGACACCGAGTAACCCGTGATCACTGTCCCTTTGCCCGGCGCCCCTCGGACGTCACTCCTACTCACGCCGTATGCTGCTCACTGTATCGGACCGACCGAAGGATATGCATGCGGGTTCCTGCCGAGTTGGTGATCGTCCAAGACACGGTCATTCTCCAGAAGTGCGCACTCTACAAAGATCATTTCTGCGCCGTGGTCAACGCGCACCACATCTGCCCGAAGTCATGGTTCGAGGCGGCAGGGGTCCTGGTCGTCACCCCCATGATCACCCTGTGCCCGGTGTGCCACATGAACGTGCACGCGGCGATCGACGGGAAGATCAAGGGGCAGGATGTATCCATGATCCCGCCCCGTTGCCGGAGCCTCGCGGCACAGGCGTTCGATCTGGCGACCATGAACAACCTCACCCCGGGACTGACGCTATGACCACCCCTCCCGAACCCGACCCCAACTGGTCGTTCTCCCCGGACCACGACATACGGTGCCCCGAGTGCGACACCCACCTCCACGGCCTCAACTGGGTCCTGAACGACGACGAGACCGAGACGGTCGGCATGTCCCTCGTCCCGTGCGGCCATGAACTCCCCACGGTCCAATGGGAGTTGAAGTTCTCCGGCCGGGACACGGGGGAACGCCGGTACGGGCAGACGATCAGGATCCCGGCGTTCATCAGAAAGGTTCAATGACCATGGTTCATCTCGGACCGACGTCCACGACCAAGACCTACCGGCCGCGCGTCGGAGATATCGGCCTCGTCCGGATCTCCGGCGCGGGCGGCCGGATCATCCGGAGCCTCCAATGGGCCGACGGCTGCGGGTACGAGGACTACGAGCACGCCCTAGGGGTGGTCGAGAACGATCCCGCCGGAGACACCGGACCGGTGATCGTGGAGGCGGAACCCGGCGGGGCGGTGAAGGTCCCGTTGCATTACACCGGCGTCCGGTGGTTGGTCTGCCCGAACGAGTACCGCAGTGAGATGGTCCACTTCCTCAATCTCTGCGCCGACCAGAAGATCCCCTACTCCTGGCTCGACTACGCGGCGATCGGCGCCCGCCGGTTCCACCTCCCCGGCGGGTTCCTCCAGAACTACATTCGGACGTCCCAGCACATGATGTGTTCACAGCTCGTCGATTGGTGCGCCAGCCAAGCGGGTTGGCACCTGTTCGACGACGGCCGGTGGGAGGGTTACGTCCCTCCGTGTGACCTCAACAAGTTGTGGCACAAGCACTACGACCTGCACAACGGCACCGCCTTCCAGGGAGCTTGATCATGACCGTCACCGTCCGCCGGTACGAGAACGTCACCGACCCGCGTCTCGGCCGACACGTCCGCCGGGACGACCGGGACTTCGCCTACTCCGTGGCACCCTTGCCGCGCCGGGCGTTGCATTCCGTCGACTGGACGCGCCGTGTCCCGATCTTCAATCAGGGCCAGGTGGGGTCGTGCACGTTCAACGCGGCGGCCGGGTGTCTCGCCACCGATTCCTCGGGCGGCCGTACCGGCGCGCAGGTCGCGCACGTCACCCATGCCGACACGTTCGGCGTGTTCCGCATGGGCGATTACCAGGTGCAGGAGAACCCGTTCGTTCTCTCCGGGTACTCCCTCACCACCAAGATCGACCCGTTCCCCGGCGACTACCCCACCGAGGACACAGGGTCGGACGGCCCGTCGGCAGCGTCGGCCTTGGTCCTTCTCGGTCTCGCCGACCATTACACCCATGCCTTCACGTTGGACGCGGTCCAGACGGCATTGCAGTACGGGCCGGTGATGTGGGGAACCGTCTGGCTCAATTCCATGTACGACCTCGACGCGCACGACTGCCTGGTCATCGACACGTCGTCCGGCGAGGCGGGCGGCCACGAAATGGAGATCTCCGGCTGGGATTCCGACACCGGTCTCTACAAGATCCCGCAATCGTGGGGGGAGTCGTTCGGCGACCACGGATGGATCTATGTGAAGGAGCCTGATCTTGTGACTCTTCTCGGCATGCAGGGGGACATCACGCAACCGGTGTGGGCGACGGTTCCGAAGCCGGTTCCGGTGACGGCGCAGGCGTTCTACAACACGATCAAGGCGGACGCGAAGAAGGTGGGATTGAAGTGAGCCCGGAGCCCAACTACACAGAAGATCCAGGTGATTTCGACTTCGGCTCCCTCGACAAACCCAAAACGGAGGTGCTCTCTTCTCGGGCCATGCCGGTCTCGGAGGCGGCCAAGGCGTTGCGGAACGCGGCATCCGGCCGGGCCGGAGACGCGCGGGTGTTCAAGATCAATGCCGAGGGGTCAGTGGAGACACGCGGGTATTCTCCGGACGAGGTCCGGCAACTCATGTCCGACTGGCGTGATCACATGTTCGACTTCGGCCGCCGCGCGCAGGCCCTCGCGGGCACCATGGACGAGATGCACGACCCGGGGACGGGGGGATACCAGTGATCGGATTCCTGATCGGGTTCCTCGGTCATCTCGCCGTCTCTGCGATCATCGCCGGTCGCATGTACCGGCGTGAGTACGATCTCGTCTACGGATCACCGGCCCCGCAGATCTACGGCGGGAAGCACGGTCATGACGCGGCCCACCGGGCGGCCATGCGCGAGGCCATGCCGTGGTTCGCCTTCTGGCCGTTCTTCGGTCTCTGGGCAGGCATGGGGTGGCTGATCACCCTCGGACACCGGCAGTCGTGGGTCGAACGGGCCAACGAACTACGGAAGTTGGAAGAGGAGACGGGTCAACTCGCCACGCAGCAAGACCCGTTGGCGGGTCTCGACCGTACCGTGGGAGGGGGCATGACCGTCACCCATGACCAAGATGCAGCCCGGCATCCCTGCCCGTGCGGGTACGTCACGGAGTGTGGGATGCATTGCGGGGACGGACACGAGACCGGTCGGTGCCCGGCGAACCACTTCCCCCCGTTCCCGGTCGCGCGTCTCGGCGATCATCCCGAGTTCGGTGATCTCTCCGGTGCGGAGATGGTGGACTACGTCATCCGGGCCCGGCATCCGGAGAAGCTCGTTCAGCATGTGAAGTGCGGGAAGATCCGGGAGTACGAGGTGGGCACGATGAAGGAGCCCGGCCGGAAGATGTTCATCGACGACCGTGGCCACTGCTGGGAGGACGCATGACCAACTATGTAGATCTCGACGAGCTGAAGGACCGGGTGTATTTCGAGTCGGCCACGTTCGACCGGCGGTTCAAGTGGTCGGAGATCATGCCGGACCCGAAGGTCGCCCCGGTGATCGCCGGTGAGGGCGGAGAACCGGACCGGTGGGCCGACGGGTTCCGCCGGTTCCACCTCCTCGACTGCGCGCACCGGGACGTGGACCGTGACGGTGATCTCTGCACCCATTGCGGCCACGCCTTCGAGCACTCCCCGCATGCGGTGTGGGAGACGAAGGGCGCGAAGGCGGCAAAGAAGACGACGGCGCGGCGGAGGAAGACGAAGTGAAGCCGAAGCAGAAGATCTTGGTTCCCATGGCGCCGGAGCGGCGTCTCGCGGTGTACGCCCGGCAGCGGGGCGTGGAGGAAGATCTCTCGCGTCTCACCCCGAGGCAGCGGCGCCGGTACCTCAAGAAGATCCCGTACTGGCAACGGATCAAGAAGTGACGTACGACTTCCGGTCGATCGATTCGGAGAGGCAGAAGTGGGAGGACCGGATCAACGCGTCGTTTGCGTTCATCCGGTCCGTCGAACGGGTCTGCTACCACGCCGACCTCACCGTGTCCTACGAGAACGATCGATACGTCTCCCGGTGCGACTACTGTCCGGCCGTCTCGTCCGGCGTCCAGGCGCCAGGCATCCCCGCGCCGTTCTACTTCCGTGACGCCGATCCGTTGAGGCTTTGACCATTCCTGTTACGAGATCGCGACAATCGGGTTTACACTCTCGCGTCGGCTGGGGGCAGCTACGGGAGAGGATCACCTCCTCATGAGCACGCACAGGAAGGCCAAGCGGCACAAGATCGTCGCAGCAGTTGGTACCACGGGAGTGGCAGGGGTCGCGGCATTGTCGGCAGCGGCCCCTTCGCATGCCGCCTCCGTCTCCACATGGGACCGGGTCGCGGCGTGCGAGTCGTCCGGCAACTGGTCGATCAACACCGGGAACGGGTTCTACGGCGGGTTGCAGTTCACCATGTCCACGTGGCTGGCGTACGGCGGCGCGAAGTACGCGCCGAGGGCGGATCTCGCGACCAAGGCCGAACAGATCGCGATCGCGGAGAAGGTTCTCGCCGGGCAGGGACCGGGCGCGTGGCCAGTTTGCTCCATACGGGCCGGTCTCATCCGGGGTGGACCAATCCCTCAGCTCCGCACTGAACGGGCGCCAGCGGCCAAGCCACATACCCGCTCGGCACCCTCCACGACGAAGGTCGCGGTATCGGCGGGTGCGCGCGCCGTGGCATGGGCGAAGACCATGATCGGCACTCACTACCTCCTCGGCGGGAACGGACCCGGCGGGATCGACTGCTCCGGTCTCACCTCCTACGCCTGGCGGCACGCCGGGGTGAACATCCCCAGGATCGCGAACGATCAGTGGCACAAGCTCCCGCGCGTCTCTCTGTCGCATCTCGAACCGGGGGACATCATCGCCTTCGGGTATTCGTCCGGTTACGCCAACCACGTGGGTCTCTACGCCGGTCACGGAATGGTGATCGACACGTCATCGCACCGGTCGAACGGCGGGGTGGGGATCGCGTCTCTCGCGTCCCGCACCGGCGGCGGATCCTGGCACGCCCTCGGAGCGGTCCGTCCGGCCGGGAAGACCACCTACCGGTCGGTCCCGAAGTGGGTCAAGCCAGAGGCCGCGCCGGTGCACCCCAAGACGGAAACACCCCCGGTTGTGTCGGCCAGTTCCACGACCCACACCGTGGTACCCGGCGACACCCTGTCCCACATCGCGCGCCTGTACGACGTCAAGGGCGGCTGGCCCGCCCTCTTCCACGCCAACCTGCCGTTGATCGAGGAATGGGCGAGGAAGCACGGGGACGCGGCCGACGGCCACTGGATCTTCCCCGGCCAGGTGCTCACCATCCCGGATGCGCAGAAGACATGACCGGCCGGGAGGTCCGGGCCCTGTTGATCCACGATTCCGTGTGGCCTCACGTCGTTGCCTGCCTGAAGCTGCGCGGGATCGAGGTCCACGGGCCCATGCCTCTTGAGGAAGATCTCGGCACGGATGTGTGGGGGATGCGGCCGATCATGTACCCACCGGCGGTCAACGACCAACAGAATTGACACGACCGTGCCGATCATGCAGGGTAGGAGTCAACGCGTTGCCGACGGGTGACGCGGGGCGTGACGGAAGGGCCCTATGCAGAACGGGGCCCGAACGTGCGACCGGCGGAAGACAACCGCCGGGGTGGCTGGCCAACGGTGATCCACCCGGGCGGGACGGGAGTAGCGTCTCGGAATCTGTGTCCTCGCGGACTAACGGTTGACCCGGGGTTGAGTGGCCTATACCCAAGGACTGCACCCCGGTGGAGGTGGAATCCTCCCACCCACACAACCGCCCCCGGCGTGCCTCCTTCGGAGGAGTCCGGGGGCGTTGTGCTGTCACCTCTGAAGTGCCGGAATGAGCACATCGACGATCAACCATGCCGCGAGGATCGCGGCGAGGATGGTTCCGAACAGTTTCATGATCAGATCACCCCGAGCACGGCGAGGATCAGCAGGAGCACGAGCAGGCAGACGAGGACGTACAACAGGCCACCAGGCATGACGATCACCTCCGGGTGTCTCTCCGGACGGATACCCCGGTTGACATGATCTATCGTCGTGCTCATGGTTGGTCCGTCCACGGCACGTCTCGCGGCGCAGCGCATGAGGGATCTCGCGGCCCTCGCGCGCCGTACTGCCATGGGGTGGCAGCCGGAACCCCACCAGATTCCTCCCCCGGGCAACTGGTACGGCTGGCTCCTCCTCGCCGGACGTGGTGCGGGCAAGACCGATGCCTGCGCGCACGCCATGGTGGAGCACGTGAACGGTCCGGCGTGCATGCCCGGCCCGATCCCTCACTGGATGGCTATCATCGGCCCGACCCTCGGTGACGCTGTCCGCTCCGGCTACGAGGGTCCGTCGGGGATCCGGGCCCACGATCCCCGGGCGGTGAAGGTCACCCGGGACGGCGGAACGGTGATCCATTGGCCGAACGGGTCCGAAGCGAAGATCTTCGGTGCCCACTCGGAAGAGGACACGGACCGTCTCCGTTCCGGCGGTAACAACTGCTTCGTGTGGTGCGAAGAGATGGCGGCCTGGCGCTATCTGGATCTTGCCTACGCACAGATGCGCTTCGGTCTCCGCACGGGTCCCCGGCCCCGGTGGATCGGGTCGACCACACCCCGGCCGCGCGCGTTGATCAAGAAATTCGCCCAGAAGACTCCCCGGAACATGGTGATCACCCATGCCACGACCCGGGACAATCCCCACCTCGGCCAGGAGTTCTATGAGTCGTTGATCGAGGCGTACGGAGGGACGTCTCTCGCGGCCCAGGAGCTTGAGGGCCGGATCATCGACCAGGACGAGAACGCCCTGTGGGTGCGCGAGTCGATCGAGAGGAACCGGATCGACCTGGACGACGCGCCCCACTTCTCCAAGATCACAGTGGGTGTTGACCCGTCCGGCGGCGCCGGAGAACAGGGAGTCGTCGTGGCGGGCAAGTCGTTGTGGCTCCCGCCCGGGGCGGATGAGAGGTTGGTCAAGCCGAAGATCCACGGGTTCGTTCTCGACGACCGGACGTGCCATCTCAAGCCGGACGGGTGGGGGAAGCGCGTGGTGCGCGCGGCCGTCGACTGGGAGGCGGACGATATCGTCGTCGAACAGAACTACGGCCGCGACATGGCCATTGCCACCGTCCGGGCCGCACAGGAACACCTCGGGTACAACATCCCGATCAGGGTGGTCAACGCGACCCGGGGAAAGAAGGTCCGCGCGGAACCCGTCTCCGCTCTCACCGACAACGGCCGGTGGCACCACGCCGGTGTCTTTGACGACCTTGAGGACCAACTCTGCACGTGGCATGAGGAGTTGGACTGGTCCCCTGACCGTCTCGATGCCATGGTGTGGGATGCCTGGCACCTGAAGCTCGCGCACACCGCACCGGCAGGACCGGCGTCGATCGGGTCCAGTGCAGCGCGGAAAAAGATCGCCATGGGCTAGTGCTATGATCCGTCCGGCTCAATCCACCTCACGAAGGAACCCCGGCCATGGGAAGTGTCACCAAGATCTTCGGCAGAGAGCAGGCGATGTGGCTCGGCCTCGTCGCCGGTGTTGTCGGCGTCCTCACCGGTTTCGGGATCCAGGTCCCGGAGCACGCACAGGGCATCGTCACTGCCGTGATCGTCTTTGCCTTCGGCGTCTACAACGCGGTCAAGCTCCACGACGGCCTGAACGCCCTCGTGTCGCACGTCGCCCTCGCGCTCTTCTCCCTCCTCGCGGCCTTCGGTCTCAACTGGTCGGATCACAAGCAGGCTCTCGTTCTCGGCGGCCTCGCCCTCGTGACCGGGTTCATTACCCGGCAGGTCTCGACCAACCCGGTACCGGCGGCCGTCAGCCCGGCAGGGAAGCTGGTGGAATGAGCAAGCGGGCATGGGGGATCGTCGCGGCCTCGGTCGCGGCGGTCCTCGTGGCCCTGGTCGTCTTCCTCGTCCACGGGTCCGGGTCGTCCGGTCCGGACCTCGGGGCGTGCAAGAGGGCGATGCAGCGGCAGTTCGACTACGGCATGAAGCACCCGGACGCACCGGCGGGGACGAGGCCGCCGGAATGCCGGGGTGTGCAGGACAAGGACGTGCAGAGGTTCGCTGGCGAGATCATCGCCCACTACAACGGAACGGGATCGTGAGCAGGTCGAGGGGCGGAGCTGAGCAGAGGGCGTTGAACGCGGCCCGGCAGCGGCGCGACAACGGGGATCCCCTCCCTTTCATGCTGATCTTGAAGCAGGAGCGCGACCGGCGGGGAGTGATCCTGCCGGTGGGGAAGTCCCGGCGGAAGGTCGAGACGGTGAGGAGCGATCTTCTGTGTTCCGAGAACTGATCTTGTGGCTGATGCTCTCGGCCGCTTCCTTCCGTCTCACGCGCCTCGTGGTCAAGGACACGTTCCCGCCGGTCCTGTGGGTCCGCGACCGCCTCGCCGGTGGCTGGCGGCCGATGACCGACGCCGACTGGCGGGAGGTCCGGCAGCCGGGCGTGCCGGTCCTGGAGAAACACCCGGTCCCCTTCCAGGTGCAGGTGATCAACAAGGTGAGCAACCGCTGGGTAGAACGTGCGAAGTGGTCGCCGGACTGGCTGGCCGAACTGATCACCTGCCCGTGGTGCGCGTCGGCGTACGTCTCGGCGTGCGTGGTCGGCGTGACGGATATCGTCATCGGCCTCGCCTGGCCGTGGCTCATGGCGTTCGCGGTGTGGGCCGTGGCCGCTCCATTGGCAGCAAGGGAATGGTCATGAACCTCAACTGGCCTGCGGCCGTAGTCGCTCTCGGAACGATCGCCCTCGGAATCGGGGCGGTCAAGATCCTCCGGAGGAAGAAGAGGAAGATCAAGTGACCGAACCGCAAGGACCCCCGCCGTTCGACCCGGCTCACCCGTCCGTCTCGAACCAGGTTCCGGCGTGGCTGTTCACCGGCCGCCACAAGGGCCCGCAGGGTGATCTTCTCCTCTTGACGATCAGGGTCCCGAACGCCACCGTGACGGCGGTCATGAGCAAGGCTGACGGAGAGGCTTGGATCAAGCAGATCCAGGGGGAGTTGGATCAGATGTCCTCTTTGACCCTCGCCCCGGCCAACACACCCCTGCCTCCCATGAATGGCAAACTGCCCGGTCCCTGATCTACACTGGGCAGTGCCTATCCGGGTCATGAGGCCCCGGCGGTCTTGATCCCTCCGCCGGGGCTTCGTTGTGTCTATGCACCGGGATGAATGGCTATCCGGTCACCCAGCGCGAAAATAAGACATGTTACCAATACGTAGGGTGAAAAAACCTCTGGCTGCCCCGCTAACGAGATCGTTTAGGGTCCAAGGTATGAGTGGATAGGGGACCTGCTGAGCGGGATTTGCCCTGGTCAGCGCTTGATCGTCTTCTTGATATTACCGAGCGGTAACCGGATCTTGCATAACCATCACCGGGTCAAGATGATCACTACGGTCATGATCCCCACGATCGCGCCGACGGCTGTGATGATCCATCCGTACGCGGCGCCGATTCCCGAGCCGCGCCCCTCCGCCCGGGTCACCCGGCGGGCAAGATCGTTCACGATCTTTTCGAGGGCGTCGAGTTGATCAGTGGTCGCTACCCCGGTCCGCAGTTCGTTGAGCAACTCGAACCGCTTGTCGGCGGACATCTCGGCCTTGTCGACGGCCTCCTTCGCGGCCAGCAGCGCGGCCTCGACCGCCTTCCCGCTCGCCTCGTAACGCTCTTGGTACCGGCGGTCTCGTTCGTCGATGATCTCCCGGAGGTGATCACACTCGGGACACTCGGACATTGGACGTCTCCCCGGTCCGTGCCATCATGCACTCATGTTGATCGCTGTCCAGGACCCCGTCAGCATCGCACTGATCCAATACGGGGCGGTCGGTGCTATAGCGATCATGGCGTTGTTCGCAGTTCGCGTGCTCTTCAACCGGATCACTGAGCAATCGGCTCGGGACCGGGACCGGGCCGACCGGCTGGAGGCAGAACTGCGGGCCCTGAACGAGGCAGTACGGACTGAGTATCTCGGGACGCTCGCCAAGGCGACTGACGCGATTGCGGACGCACTCGCGCAGCGCCGGAGGGGATGAGCTGACCATGGCGCGACCGACGCCGGTAGACGAGCTGGTCAAGGAGTCGATCAGGCTACGCAGGGAACTGGAAGAGCGGGCACGGCGGTTGAGCGACTTCGCCGATATGCTGATCAAAGAAACGCACGAGGGGGATGAGTATGAGCGCGGACGAGAAGACGGAGCCGCCGAAGAACGGGCCGATTCAGAAGAGCGACCGTCTTCCGACACTGATCACTCTGGCTGAACAGCTGATTGCAGAGGTCGACGAGCTGTCCAAGGACAGTGGCAAGCAGTTCGTGTCTCTGGCGAAGCGCGCCCGGACGAACCGGATGCTGATCTCCATCACCGCTGCCAGCGTCATGATCGACATTGTCCTCACCATCGTCCTGACGGTGATCGGAGTCGGCATGCAGCGCAACACGGACCGGATCGACCAGCTCACGCAGCGGCTCGACCAGGCACAGACGGTGCAGAGGCAGAAGGCCCTCTGTCCTCTGTATCAGATCTTCCTCGACTCCAAGTCGGCGGCCGGACGCAATGCGGCCCCGGACCCGAAGAAGTATGATCACGCCTTCGTGGTGATCAAGCAGGGGTACGAGGCCCTCAACTGCGATCAGTACATCACCGGCACTCCGATCCCGGAGCCGCCCACTCCGTAAGGGATTCCTCGCCGATCACGGTACTCTGTGGCCGATCAAGGCCG